>BNJV01000643.1_pt1 | contig 385766 bp, 378 predicted proteins | sample 8540591 | NCBI WGS metagenome assembly BNJV01 (sample SAMD00202457, study PRJDB9452) | human saliva metagenome | host: Homo sapiens
GACCAGGTGCAATAATGTTTACTAGCGTCCTTTATTTCATCAGTTGTTGTTTCCAACTGATGGAAAAAGTAGCTTGCTGTCTTGCTCTTTCCACTCTATGACACTTCTTAATTGCCGTTTAAATAAGTTCTTTATACCCATAGCCACTGTTGTTACTTGTCAGTAAAATGTATTTCAAATTATCGTATAAGACGTTGTAGTTAAACCTCTTAATACCCTGCAAATATAATGAATTGTATTGAAAAGAACAAGAGAACCTTAAAGAATGAATACTTTTTTTAGCAAATGAGAAGGGCGTTTCTTCATCGTGAAGAAACGCCCTTCTCATAGCAAGGAAACGCCTTCCTCTATTGGAGAAGGGCGTTTCCTTGTTTGATCTCCAGCAGTTTCAGCCAACGATGTATTACCTCGTTACACACTAATCAGCCTTTTCCTGGTTAGCTTCCGTTAGGCGCTCCTCCCCTTTGGGGAGGCTGGGAGGGGTAGTGAGGAGGTTGTTAGGAGGTTAAAAAAAGGGGAAGAACCATCATAGTTCTTCCCCTTTTCGAGTCGGGATGACCGGATTCGAACTGGCGACCCCTACGTCCCGAACGTAGTGCGCTACCAACTGCGCTACATCCCGATAGCCTTTGCAAGCAGTTGCAAAGGTAGTTAATTTTTCGGAACTAGTGCAATGTTTTATGCTCTTTTTATGATATGTTTAGAGCAAGTTGGGCAGTTCGAAGAGCCTTATTCCATTGCTTCCTTTAATAAGGATATAATGGTCTTCTGGTCGATGAAGAGCTATTTCAGCCTTTACCTCATCAACATCTTTAAACTTACGGAAGTCTGTGTTAGTCTTTTGAAATTCCTCACCAACAAGCCAGACATTGGTTAAGCCTGCAGCTTTGAGTAGCCCAACAACCTTTTGATGTTCCTCTGCAGAAGCTGCGCCAAGCTCTCTCATGTCTCCGAGAATAGCCATCTTGTGTTCAACCTCCATAAGTCGGAAGTTCTCAATAGCAGCTGCCATGCTGGACGGGTTAGCGTTATAAGCATCCACAATGAGCTTGTTGTGGGCTGTTTCTGTGAGCTGTGAACGGTTGTTATGAGGGATATAATTCTCTAAGGCATGGTTTATTTGCTGTGGAGTTACACCAAAGTGTAGACCGATGGTGATAGCTGCCAACATATTATCAAGGTTGTACGAACCAATGAGATGAGTCTGTACTTCGTATATCGTATTGGCTGGTTGCTGCTTATTAAGGCTTGATGACTGCCATTCGAATTTGAGGAATGGAGCACAGTTGATTACTTTTCCTTGTACGTCGGCAGTATCATCTTGACCATAAGTGATAATGCGGTCGAATTCACGTTGTGCCGCCATTTCTGTGAGATCGGCGTTGCTTTCATTCAAGAAAAGTAAGGCGTCATGTGCTTTTAAGAAGTCGTAAAGCTCTCCCTTGGTACGTTTTACGCCCTCAAAGCTGCCGAATCCCTGTAGATGAGCACGACCAACATTCGTTATCAAGCCGCAGGTTGGTTCAACATAAGTTACTAGTTTCTCAATGTCCCCAGGGTGTGATGCTCCCATTTCGATGACCGCTATCTCATCATCAGGGCGTATGCCAAGTAGCGTGCGAGGCACACCAACGTCATTATTATAGTTTGCTTCGGTGTGATGAACCTTATATTTCTCGGCCAAGACAGTAGAGATAAGCTCTTTACTGGTGGTCTTTCCGTTCGTTCCAGTAATTCCAATGACGGGGATGGAGAATTGTCTTCGGTGTTCACGTGCTAGTTCTTTGTAAGTAACGAGTGCATCGTCAACTAAGATAAAACGCTCATCAGTGGTATCAACGTATTCTTTCGTCAACAATAGCATAGCTGCAACCTTTGTCCAAAGCGGCTTTTGCAAACTTGTTACCATCGAATGATGCTCCTTTTAATGCTATGAAGATACTTCCTTCAGGGCAGTTTCGGCTGTCAGTGGTCACTGTTGGGTGACTTAAATAAATCTTGTAAATCTCCTGTATATCCATGATTTCTACTTTATTCTATGGTGCAAAGATAGTCTAAAAGGTAGACAACACAAAGTAAAGATGGGCTTTAACAGATGGATTATCATTGTTCTTCATTCGTGTTAAGCGTGGTCGAGGATGCAGACTATCGATGTCCTATATATATAAGGTGTAATGGCTATGATGCAATTAAAGCTTTGAAGTGTTATTATAAATTGAATATTTATGTTGTTTCGTAACGTTATTTGAGTTTAAAGTACAATTTAGTTACAAATGTTTTGGTTTGTTAAGTAATTCTTTATACCTTTGCATTTATTTAATAGGAAATAGTCATATTTTATAGATTAAGCTTATGGTTAAAAGATTATCAATGGTTTTAGCGGGTCTGTTCCTATGCTTAGGCGTAGCATTGGCACAGTCAGAGATTTCAGGAACTGTTGTGTCTTCAGAAAATGGAGAGCCTGTTGTAGGTGCATCCATACTCGTTGTTGGGACACAAATGGGTACTGTTTCCGATATTGATGGTAACTTTCATCTCTCGGTTCCAGAAGGTAAGAATCAGTTAAGAGTACAGTATGTTGGACTCAAGACAGTCGTTGTTCCTGTAAAGAATGGAATGAAGGTTGTGATGAAGCCAGACGCTGGCTCTCTCGATGAAGTTATCGTTACAGGATACGGAAACTTTAAGAAATCTAGCTTTACAGGTGCTGCCGCAAACGTAGATCCAGGCAAGTTAGCAGACGTACCAGTAGCCTCTGTGCAGGATAAATTGTCTGGTTCTGTACCTGGAGTAACGGTTACGAGTTCATCAGGTGCGCCTGGTGCTGTAAGCAATATACGTATCCGTGGTATGGGATCTATCAATGCTGGCAATGATCCATTGTATGTTATTGATGGTACACCAATGGTATCTGGTGATATTAATGCGTTCGGTCAGGGTCAGTTCAATGATACTGGTACGGACATTCTATCCACTTTGAATAGTAATGATATTGAGTCAATCACCGTCATCAAGGATGCTGCTGCAGCTTCTTTATATGGTTCTCGTGCTGCCAATGGCGTGGTAGTTATCACAACCAAGAGCGGTAAGAAGGGTAAGACGCATGTAGACTTCCGTAGTGACTGGGGCTTCTCTAACATGGCTATCAATTATCGTCCAATGCTGGATGGTGACGCTCGTCGTGCTGTTCTCTCACGTGGTTTGGAGAACTATGCCATATATAAAGAGGGCAAATCAAAGGCTGATGCAGCTGCATTCGCTAAGGGTCAGATTGATGACTACGCTGCTCAACCAGTTGTAGGGTACGATGCTAATAACAAACCAATCTATGGTTGGACCAATTGGAAGGATCTTCTCTTCAAGACGGGGCACCATCAGAACTATCAAATAAGTCTTAGTGGTGGTAGTGATAACACCCAGTTCTATACTTCTTTGTCATATATGAAGCAGACAGGTATCACTGCGAACCAAGGTTTGGAGCGTTTCACAGGTAACGCCAACCTTACTCATAAGTTCGGAAGATTTACTTTGGTTTACTCTGGTTTGTTCTCTAAGATGAATCAGCAGATGGCTAATGAGGGAACTTCTTATACAAGTTCTATCGCTCACTATGCATTCTTTGATAGTCCTTCTGCCATTGCTTATCTTCCTGATGGTACATTGGCTCCAGGTACTCAAACTGGTTCTTACGTACAGCTCAACCCTCTCTATGAATACAAGCATTCAAGTGATAAGAACGACGTAAGACGTGCTTTCAACTCATTGAAGCTCGATTGGAACATCTGGGATGCACTCCATTTGAGTGAGAAGTTCACTTATGATTATACTTCATCAGTAGAGAATGTACTCTGGGATCGCTTCTCTAACGATGGTGCCCCTGGTGGTACTCTACAGCGTGTAGTGAGTGGTATTACTCAATTAAATGGTCAGACGCAGCTCTCTTATGTGAAGTCTTTCGGCTTACATAACCTTGATGCACTTCTTGGATACGAGACAGAAAAGTACACCTACAAGTACAATTATCTCCAAGGAACCAATTATCCTGGTTCTCTCTATGAGCTTTCTAATGCAGGAACGACTAGTGGTTCTAGTAATGCAACAGGCTACACGATGGTAAGTTGGTTAGGTCGTTTGAACTATAACTACGATAACAGATACTATGCAGGCTTTAGTTTCCGTCGCGATGGTAGTAGTCGTTTGGCAAAAGCTAACCGCTGGGGTAACTTCTGGTCAGTATCTGGTGCATGGCGATTCGGTGCTGAGAAGTTTATGGAATCAGCTAAGAGCGTGCTAAGTGATGGTAAGTTGCGTGTCAGCTATGGTGTGAATGGAACATTGCCAAGTAGTCTTTATGCTTATTTGAACCTCTATCACTTCGGTGAGTACTATAATGGTCAGTCTGGAATGGGTATCGTTGGTATTGGTAACCCTGACTTGAAGTGGGAGAAGAACCGTGCTTTCAATGTTGGTTTAGACCTTACCTTCTTTGATCGAATCTCTTTGACTTTCGATTATTACACACGTACAACATCAGATCTTATCTATGATCTCCCTGTATCAGCCGTACCTGGTTATTATGACGGAGAGACTTATAAGACCACAACACCAATGAATATTGGTTCTTTACGCAATACAGGTTACGAGTTTACGCTACAAAGTAATAACGTTAACACAAAGGACTTCACATGGACAACCATGTTGAACTTCGGTCATAACCACAATAAGATTACTAAGCTCAATGGTAGTCAGGATGAGGTAATCAGTGGTAGATTGATTCACAAGGTGGGTCACACTTATTACAGCTATTACGCTCTTGAGTATGCTGGTGTAGACCCTGCTACAGGTAAGGAAGCTTATTATCTCAATGATGGTACAGCTAATGCACGTAAGACAACAACTGATCCTGCAGCTGCAAAGAAGGTTATCGTAGGTGACCACGAGGCTACTATAGAAGGTGGTTTGACGAATAATATCAAATGGAAGTTTATCGACTTCGGTTTGAACTTCACCTTCTCTTTCGGTGGAAAGGCTTACGATGCAGCTAGATGGCAGCATAGTAATGGTGGTAACTTCCTCTATGGTGGTGCTGTCCCAGCCTATTATGATATTGACAAGATGTGGACAGGTCCTGGCGACACAAAGGCTAGTCTCCCTGCTTTCCAATTCGGAAACAACCCAACGATTGAGTCATCTCGTTGGTTAATGCCTACTGATTACTTGCGTTTGAAGAGCTAACACTTGGTCTCACAGCACCTAATAACTGGGTATCTAGACTTGGTTTGAATAAGGCAAGAGTCTATTTTGCAGCATCAAATCTCTTCACATTGAAGTCAAAGAACCTCTATGTTGATCCAGAGATGCCAGTAGATGGTCTATGTGTATTCCAAACCCCAGCCTTAAGAACATTCACTTTCGGTATTGAGTTAGGCTTCTAAATTATTAATTGAAGAATTTTTGTTTATGAGAAAATACAATAAAAATATATACGGCTTAATGCTCGCAGGTGCAGTCCTGATGGGTATGTCATCATGTGGTGACGACTTCTTCGAGCAGAAACCAGCCGATTCTGTCCCTGCGGAGACAGCCATCCAGAGTAGTAGTGACCTTGCTTCGGCACGTGCGGGAATGTATGCTGTCTTTAAAGGAAATAGTAAGATGGTTGATTACTATGGTCAGCAAATGTTCCTATATGGCGAGTTGCATGGTGAAGACTTAGTGTATAATTCAACTTACGGAAGTAACCGTGCGAACTTCTATTATCAGATGTCTTACACCACAGCATCCGACTTTGATCGTTTGAACTCAATCTGGCAATCTCCTTATGCAGTGATAGGTCGTGCTTGCCGAATCATTGAGGCAGCCGATGGTGGTAAGTTATCTGATAAAACTGAGGCGGCTGATGAGATAGCACAATATCGTGCAGAAGCATTGGTTCTACGTGCTATGGCGACTTTCGATTTGACACGTGTTTATGGTAAGACCTATACAGAGGACAATGGTGCCTCGCTAGGAGTTCCACTGGTAACAAGTTCTTTACAATCAAATGTTAAGCCTGCTCGTAGTACTGTTGCTGAGTGTTATGCTCAAGTTATAAAGGACTTGACCGAAGCTATTAGCTCTGGTAAGCTCCCATCAGAGACTACTTCTGGTTATGTTAGTCTCTATGCAGCAAAGGCTCTCTTGGCACGTGTTTACTTGACAAAGGGCGATTGGGCAAATGCTCTCAGTACTGCAGAAGATGTTATCAACAACTCTGGTAAGAGTCTATGGACAATCTCTGAGTATGTGAATGCATGGAAGAAAGACGATGCAGCACACAATAAGGAGATGTTGTTCGAGATACCTGTTACCAACACAAATGATTGGAATGACCGTGAGGGTATAGCCTATCTATATGCAGAGAATCGTCCTGATGTTCCTGGTTATGGTGAGGCTGTTGCCAACAAGAACTTCCTTGCTCTTCTGGCTCAAGACCTAACGACGTGCGCGCAGATGTGTTCCTTGCACCTAGCAATGACTCTAAAAACGTATTCCATGGTGCAAAGGTTTATCTAAACAAGATGCCTGCTTACAATGGGGATGTTCGTTATGCTAGCGTGCCAATATTACGTTTGTCAGAGGTTTATCTGATAGCATCTGAAGCTGCATTCAAGGCTGGAAACACTGCAAAAGCTGCCCAGTACTTAAATGAGTTACTGAAGAATAGAACCACAGATGCGTCTCGTTTGGTAACAGCGTCAACTATCACGGCAGCCCGCATATCACTCGAACGCCGTAAGGAACTCGTTGGTGAAGGTCAACGTTTCTTTGATGCAATACGCAACAATGAGACTATTACACGTTATACTAACGAATCCGACCGTGGTTGGAGCGCTGTTCTCCCAGCAGATGTGCGTAGTTACAACCGCGATTACTTCAAGGCTCTTGCAGCTATACCAAGCTATGAGATAGATGCAAACAAGAATATTAAGCAGAACGATGGTTATGGTCAATAACCCGTTCAGAGTCGCTTAACAAACTAATATAAATGCGAGGGATGTGCCTAGATGGGCACATCCTTTTTTCTTATCTACTGTTCCTACCATTTATTAAGAATATCTTTTACAAATTTAATTATCAATATAGAGCCAAATAGGAAGCGATATTCTTCAAAATAAAAACGTATATACCTTTTTCAGAAAACGTATCTCCGTTTTTGGTGAAACGTATATACGTTTTTGGTGAAATGTATATACGTTTTGGGCGAAATGTATATACGTTTTTGGTGAAAAGTACGTACTTTTTAGGTAAAAATAGGCTATTTTTTCCATTGATGGTCGGTTGCTTTCGATTGAAAAGAATGTAAAATTTACGTAAAACGTTGGTTATTAATGAGTTATACGATTGTTCGCAAACTTCGTCAAAACGCGCGTATTTGACCCAAAGGAGGGTGCTCTTCGATAAAAACGCAGTTATAAGCATAGATTTTAGCAGTATTTCTTTACAAATATAGTAGGTCATTTCCGCTGGTTTCGGCCTATCTATACCATTGGATCGAATGCTCTTTTCGCCCTTTCTGAACGTTCGATTGAAGTCTAATCGTTGGTGAAAAGCATTGGAACTATCGCCTGTTTGCCTACTGAAACTTATGCTTTTCGCTAAAAAGGTTGGGCTTTTCTGATATAAATGTGCAATAATTACATTACCTTTGTGCCTATGGAGAAGATGAAAACATTGGGTGATGGAACGCCCATAAGCTATACGATCAACGTTCGTGGGCGTCTCATCGACTTGGGCGAACCGCTGGTGATGGGAATTATGAACGTTACGCCCGACTCATTCTATGCTAATAGTCGAGTGCAAACGGCTGAGGCTATCCGCCAGCGAGCCCATCAGATAGTTGCTGAAGGGGCTAAGATTATTGATATCGGAGCCTGTTCAACACGTCCCGGAGGCGTTGTTGTCAGTGCAGAAGAGGAGATGCAGCGATTAGCCTTTGCTCTCCCGATTGTCAAAGAAGCCGAGCCTGATGCCATACTATCCATTGATACTTTTCATGCTGACATTGCTCGAAGGACGATTGAGGAGTTCGGTGCAGATATAATCAACGATGTTGAGGAAGGTAAAGACCCTGAAATGTTCCGTACCGTAGCCGAACTTGGGGCACCTTATATCCTTATGTCTACCGCAGCTAACCTTCATGACATGCTCATCGACTTCTCTCGTGAGGTGCAAGAATTGTGCGATTTGGGGCAAAAAGACATTATTCTCGATCCTGGTTTCGGCTTTGGTAAAGACCCCGTAGCGGGCAATTACGAGCTATTAAGCGTCATGGAACGGTTGCAAGTAATGGAACTTCCCATCCTTGTAGGCATTAGTAGGAAGCGAATGATTCATCAACTTTGGGGATTACGGCGGCTGAAAGTCTGAACGGAACAACCATTTTGAACACCATCGCCCTATTGAAAGGTGCAAACATACTGCGAGTGCACGATGTTCGTGAGGCGGTTGAGGCTGTCAAAATAGTTGGTGCAATGCGACAAAATACTATAAAGTGAAATAATAAAGACCCTCTTTTATGTTTTTCCCATTTGGTATAAAGGATGTAATCGACATCGTGCTTGTGGCATTGATGCTCTATTATATTTATCGTGTGATGAAGGAGTCACGCTCACTGAACATCTTCATCGGAATTATGTTGTTTGTTATCCTATGGCTCATCGTTAGTCAGGTGCTAGAGATGCGACTTTTAGGTGGTATCCTTGATAAGCTAGTTTCGGTGGGAGTCATTGGTCTTATCGTTCTGTTCCAAGAAGACATACGCCACTTCCTGTATAGTCTTGGCGCACATCGGAAGGTGAAGAACATTATCAAACTATTTACGAGAGCAAGCAAGGAGGAGGTTGATAAGGAAACAATTATGCCTATCGTCATGGCTTGCATGAGTATGAGTCGTGGCAAGGTGGGTGCTTTGATTGTTATAGAACGGGGTGTGATGTTGGAAGACATCGTTGAGACTGGCGACTTGATAGACGCTCGCATTAATCAACGACTGATTGAAAACATCTTCTTTAAGAACTCGCCTCTGCATGACGGAGCGATGGTTATCTCCAAACAACGCATTAAGGCGGCAGGATGTATATTGCCAGTAAGCCACAAGCAAGACATTCCTAAGGAGTTAGGTCTGCGTCATCGTGCAGCCATGGGAATCTCACAAGATTCGGACGCATTGGCTATCATCGTTTCAGAAGAGACTGGTCGAATTAGTGTTGCCATGCATGGTGAGTTCCAACTGCGCCTTTCTGCCGAACAACTGGAGAGTATCTTGACAAAGGAGATGGTGCTGTCTTGAATTCAGAGCAAGCCCCACCTAACCTCCCCGAATAGGGAGGAACAACTTACGGGACACACGTCTGTCTGAAAGTAGAGGATGGGTCAGTGTGCAATGAGGTACAGCCTCGTTAGATTGAACTATCGGAACGAAAACAAGGAAACGCCCTTCTCAATGCGAGAAGGGCGTTTCTTTGCATCAAAGAAGGCGTTTCCTTGTAATGAGGAAACGCCTTCTTATATTCGAGCTAACCTAATTCAGCATTAGATTCATCTCTAATTTATCATCTTTGAAGATATAGTCTACCAGCTCATTGATTGTCAATGAACGTGTGTTCGGCAGTGGTTGATTCGTGTGACAAACGTGCCCTTCCTTTATTTGGAAGTACATGTTATTCTTCGGAATATCCGAGTCATTATACACACGGAGGTTCTCTATGCGATTAGGATGCCGTTGAGCATAAAGCTGCAACGCCTTTTCAGCATTGATAACACGTATCATTCCTTGTATATTCTCCGTTTGTCTTTTAGCATTCGGGTCGACAGAAAGTGCGATACGATGGTCCTCCTTGATAATATCGAAACCCTCGGCATCATGCAATAGAACGCAATCTTTGGAACGTTGCCACTTGTCGAACGAATCAAAGTCCATGTTGTCAACATCAGTAGGCGGTGCCGTTACCATGATATGTCGTGCATATCCGCATCGTTCATACCAGTCATATAGCCACTCTTCGGCAGGTATCAACGTTGTAAAGACAGCCCCCTTGTGATAGAGTTGGAAGTGAGCTTGCGACATTAAGTTGCCTCCCATGTTCTTCTTTCGGTACTCCTCACGCACACTAACACCAGAGATATAAGCCGTGCGCACCTCCTCATCGTAGTATTTCATTGTATAGGGCAAGGCTTGAAGGGCTGCAACAGTATGCTTATCAGCCTGGCAAGTGATGTTATATTCGGGCTTGAATACACGTGAAAAATAGAGTTGTATGAATGGTTCCACATCATGGAAAGTGTCTCGCCATAGGTTGATTGTCTCCTCCTTAATGCGTTGCTGATCCTCTTCCTGCGCTAAGGGATATTTCTCCATGACCACATTCTTCTCTAAAGAATGTCTGGTTTGTATGAAAGTTTGGCGTATCTCAAGCCCTCAATACCAAGGTCTTCCTCACGATTCATGTATTCGTATTGCTCTGGGAGGTGTCTGGCGAACTCCTGATTGATGATAGAAAACGCCCCTTCATAGGTTGTGTCAGCCTTTTCAACGCATACATCGAATACTTTGTTGGTGATAGGTGCGCCAAAGGTGAAGGCAATCAACTTATCATCTACCCATATTGTGCCACCGATAGCACCGATTTCATCCCATAAATCGAAGACACGTGTCATCGAACGAAGCTCTTCCGATAATTCTTCATCGCCCTCAGTATCCTCCTTTGTAACCTCTCGCCAGTTCTCTTCCACAGCTATGCACTCTGGAATCATGTCCTTTGTTAAGTCCTTATATACGTAGTTTGGGAATGTTTTACGGAACTTATTGCAGTGGTTTCGCTTACCTTGTAACTTCTTACCAGATAGTGTTGCGAGCTTTTCACGTGAGTAGATATAATCGAAGTGGTCACGGTCTGGTTTGATATCAAAGGTGTTGGGGAAGGTAGTCTCTAGTATCTCCGCCATATAACTGCATACACCTAGCATTAAGAAAGGATGCCCTAAGGTGATAGAATCGTCCCTCATCTGTCGGACAACGGCAGCGAATCGGTCGCGCATAGCCTCGTTCCATGCACATTTCCATACTGGTGCCATGTATGCGAGATGGTGCCCTGTATAAAAGCGGAACACTAAGAAGCCATCGACTTCAGCGATTTGTGTGTTATAAAGAAACCTCCATGAGATGATATTTGCAAAGCTTAAATCACAGTTCTGACGGTCTCCACAAAGTGTATAACTTTGTATTAGTTCGCGATCAGACGTCTTTACATCGTGGAATTTAATCATGTTGTCTATAATCTGGTTAGGCTACAAAGATATGTAGAAAGCTGGGATAGCCAAGAGGATAGCTCTTTTCTGATATAAAACAAGACTCTTGTTTGGGATTATGAGTTAATTTAGCTATCTTTGCAGGTAAACAATTTAAAGACCGAAGTACAATTATTACAATAGAATAAGAACTATGGATTTATTAGAGCAAATCGTTGCGCGCGCTAAAGCCGATAAGCAACGTATCGTGCTCCCCGAGGCAGAAGAGGAGCGAACCCTTAGAGCGGCTGACAGGGTATTAGCCGATGACATTGCCAATCTAATCCTCATTGGTAACCCCGCCAACATACATAAGCTCGCCACAGAGTGGGGGCTTAAGAACATTGACAAGGCGACCATTGTTGACCCAGAGAATAACCCTAAGTGCGAAGAATATGCTGCTAAGCTAGCTGAACTACGCCAGAAAAAGGGTATGACTATCGAACAGGCACGTGAGTTGGTGACGAAGAATAATCTCTATCTGGGTTGTATGATTATTAAGACAGAGGGTGCTGATGGACAGATATCAGGTGCTCTCTCTACAACAGGTGACACGCTTCGCCCTGCTTTACAGATTATTAAATGTGCGCCAGGTATCACTTGTGTGAGTGGAGCTATGCTCATCCTCACTCACGAACAGCAGTATGGTGAGAATGGTATTGTCGTTATGGGTGATGTAGCTGTTACTCCTAACCCAACAGCCGATCAGTTGGCTCAAATCGCTTACACTACTGCCGAGACCGCAAAGAGCGTTGCTGGCTTCCAAGACCCACATGTTGCCATGTTGAGTTTCTCTACTAAGGGATCAGCAAAAGACGCTATCGACCGTGAAACGGGTAAGAGTGTTTACATTATAGATAAGGTTGTTGAGGCAACAAAGATAGCCAAGGAGAAGTTCCCAACACTGAAGGTTGATGGTGAATTACAGGCTGATGCAGCTCTAGTTCCTGCTGTTGCTGCTAAGAAGGCACCGGGTTCGGAGATAGCAGGTAAGGCTAATGTGCTTGTTGTTCCAAACCTGGAAGTAGGTAACATTGGCTATAAGTTAATCGAACGTCTTGGTGGTGCTAAAGCGATTGGGCCTATCCTCCAAGGTATAGCTCGTCCTGTTAACGATCTTTCTCGTGGCTGTTGTGTAGATGATATCTATTATATGGTAGCTATCACTGCATGCCAAGCTCAAGATGCAAAAAAGCTATAAAGAAGCCCCTCCTCTGCTCCTCTCCCAATGGAGAGAGGAGTAGTATGTATAGAGGGGAACGCTCCCAAGTAATTAAGTAATCAATAAAGAGGAAGGGAAGAGCGTAAGTTCTGGGGTCATATTTATCTGTGTGTGAATAGTTTATTGGTATTGCTTTACCCTAATAAGAACATTTGCCTTAACTCCATTTCACTCCCTTCACTCCTTTAACTCCTATAATCAAAATATGAAGATATTAGTTTTGAACTGCGGAAGTAGTTCTATTAAGTACAAGTTGTACGATATGAAAGACGAGTCAGTGTTGGCTCAGGGCGGTGTAGAACGCATTGGACTTGATGAGGCTTTCATAAAGGTTAAGCTCCCTAATGGTGAGAAGAAACAAATCATGGAAGACCTTCTACACATAAAGAAGGTGTGGCTCTTGTGTTCAAAGTGTTACTAGATCCAGAGATTGGGGCTCTAAAGAGTCTTGATGAGATAGACGCAGTTGGACACCGAGTTGTGCAAGGAGGTGACCTCTTTGAGAAGAGTTGTATCGTTACAAAAGAAGTAGAAGAAGGTATTGAAAGTCTTATAGACTTAGCGCCAGTTCATAATGCTGGTCACTTGCGCGGATTGCGTGCTGTGGATGCTTTGATGCCTCACACACCACAGGTAACAGTGTTTGATAATGCTTTCCATAGCACTATGCCAGATTATGCTTACCTATATGCTATTCCTTATAATCTCTATAAGAAGTATCATGTTCGTCGCTATGGTTTCCACGGAACTAGTCATCGTTATGTGTCACAACGTGTATGTGAAATGTTAGGTGTAGACATCAAGACACAGAAGATTATCACTTGTCACATTGGTAATGGTGCGTCTATTGCAGCTATCAAGAATGGTAAGGTCATCGATACCTCAATGGGTTTAACGCCATTGGCAGGCTGATGATGGGATCTCGTTCTGGTGATATCGATCCTTCTGCTGTAACTTACTTGATGGAGAAGCTCGGTAAGAAGCCACAGGAAATGGCAGACTTCTTGAATAAGGAGAGTGGTGTGTTGGGTATTACGGGTATCAGCTCTGATATGCGTGACATAGAAAATGCTGATAACGAAGGCAATCAGCTTGCTCATTTGGCATTGCAGATGTACACCTATCGTATTAAGAAGTACATCGGTGCTTATGCTGCTGCTATGAATGGTGTAGACATCATTGTGTGGACAGCAGGCGTTGGGGAGAATCAGACTGGATTGCGTTGGGATGCTTGTCAAGATATGGAGTATCTTGGTATCAAGTTGGATAAGAAGCGCAATGAAGTACGTGGAGTGGAGCAGATTCTCTCTACTGATGATTCAAAGGTAAAGGTTGTTCTTGTGCCAACTGATGAAGAGATTGTCATTGCACGTGATACTCAAGAACTTGTTAAAGACTTGAAGAAGTAATATCTAGGGATTTCCTACGGATATTGAATATTAGTGATAGACTGTATTAAAAGTGGGGTAATGATACTCATGACCCATCTATTGTTTCTACCATAGCTTACTTGTATTGCTATGTTCAGCGATGTAGAAATGTGGAAAAGAGCTTTTGCTACAGTCTATCTTTTTGTTTTCCCAATCATTGCTGTTATAATTTTCTCATTCAGAATAGACTTACAACCAGTTGTTTATCTCAAGTGCTAAATATGACCGCAAATCAAATTTAAAATGGACTAGGGAATAAATCAGTTTCAAACAATGATTCTCGACATGGTATAAAACTTATAGAAAGATTTTCCTTTATGCTCTGTTTCTCCCTAATAGATTATTCCTTAACTGCTGATAAGTATGAAGTTGTGCCGTAATTTTTCGTTAGTAGTGATAGAGTAGGATATATATAAAAGGTGAATTGTTATAAAATGCGAAAGGTAGTTGTCTCACGACAACCACCTTTCTTTTGACTAAACTTAATCTACAAACCTGAGTTTTAATTTTATATTATGAATGTCTTAAATTCTTTTTAATATGCTATTTCCATTTAGTTGATAGTCTTTCTTTATTCAAGAATACTATCTCTTAAAAGACAATGCAAAGATACGAGTTTGTTTTGTAACTTCCAAATACTTTCTAAGGAAAATGAGTTTTTATAGCTAAAAAATAACTTTTTATCTTGATAATAGGCTTATTTTTACTTTTGTTAAGGCTTGCTTTCACCTTCAACGTATTCCTCTAGGAACATATGTTCACCATCGAATACTGCGTAAGTGAACTGCCATATCCAATCACCAAGTATCAGCATGCGTACTTTCCGTGATAGGGTGAGATCTAATTCAATATGTCGATGACCATAGATATAATAATCGACGTCTTTATGTGTGCGCATGTAATCTTTTGTGAAACGCACTAAATATTCTTTATCTTCGCCCATGTAGGGAGCTTCTTTCCCATCAATACGTTTCAATCTGCTCTTTTTGCCCAATTCAAACCTAACTGCATACCCCACCAAGGGTGGAAGAAGTTGAGTAATCGCTGGCATACTCGATTGTGAAAGACTTTCCTTAAGAACTGAAATATTGGATCAGGATCGCCTAGCCCATCACCATGTGCAAGATAGAAAACCTTATCGTAGATCTCGGTTGTGATGGGTTGACGATGAAGAATAACGCCACATTCCTCTTCTAAGTATCCGTAAGTCCAAAGATCATGATTACCTGTAAAGAAGTGCACCTCTACTCCCATATCTGTTAACTCTGATATTTTTCCTAGGAATCGAGTATATCCTTTTGGAACAACATATCTATATTCGTTCCAAAAGTCGAACATATCGCCCAGTAGATAAATAGCTGCAGCCTTGTTCTTTATGCTATCCAAGAAACGGACTAGACGGCGTTCTTGTGTGCGTCTATGTTTTATGGCTAGTGAACCAAGGTGTGCATCAGAAAGGAAATAGATATTTTTCATGTCTTTGAATTTTAAGTGAATGAGGTGTTAACGAGCCTATTGTGGCTTTATTCAAAGCCTAATTCAACCCGTGCCTCCTCAGACATCATACTTTGATCCCATACTGGGTCAAAGACTAGATTGATGTTAGCTGACTTTATTCCCTCAACACTCTCCACCTTTGTTCGTACATCTTCAAGGATGAAATCTGCTGCAGGGCAAGATGGTGCTGTGAATGTCATATCCATGTCAAGATTACCTTTCTCGTCTACATCAATCTTATAGATCATTCCAAGATCATAGATATTTACAGGTATTTCTGGGTCATAGACGGTCTTCAACACATCAACGATTTTTTCTTCTATCTGTGTCTTTTCTTCTTGTGTCATATATTTAATTGGGTGTTAATTTATAATGTGTAACTTGTAAAGATAGTGTTAATAAGCACAATAAAAAATGTTTTTAAATTGCCAGATGTTACCTATCTTTTGCAAAGATAGTAATTTTAAATAATAATCACAATAGCTTGCTAAGGAAAGAAGGTCATTTATCTTGGTTTTACAAACATATTATTGTATATTTGTGCAATGATAAAGAAGGATGATTATCATGGGCGATTGGTATAGTTGGAATATCACTTATCAAAATAAGAAGCCTGTAAGGATTACTGTTCGGGACGCTCTCGGAACACATGAGGTACAGCCTGGCAGTGCTAAGTGGAATGCTATCTTGGCTGAAGCTAATCAGAGTGCGCGAAAGAGTAAGGCTACTTCTAAAGTACAGAGAAGGAAGATTTGGAGACAACTTAATTTTAATGAAAAGCGTACCAAACTGCTTGTTTCGCTTGGCGTAGCACTCTTTATTTTCTTGTTACCTCTTTGCATATATCCAAGTTACTTCGGTTTACATACACGAGAAGGTTATTGTGGACTCTTTTTGACAGCTCTTCTGTTCTCTTTCGGAATAGATGTTAGCATCTTTGGCATCTTTTGTTGGCGTGTTAAGGAGTATAAATGGTATACCAAGATTGGTTTTACTATTTTGGGAATAACTTCTCTTTTCCTTATTATTAGGGGTGTTACAGCTTATATAAAGGACTTTGTGGATAATGATGTTGTTACTTATGAAGGCTCATTTACGCTAGACACAATAGTTCACAGGCGTTCTTTTACCAATTATGTTATTACATGGGAAGGTGACACTCTATCCTCTTCTCCAGAGCATCTTATTAGCTATGCACATTACTTGGAACTAGAGCATTATAATAAGGTGAGAATTACTTATTGGAGAAACTCTGGTCTAGTTTGGAGTGTAGAACCCTTAGGTGAATGGCACGAGGTGGAAGGAAAGAACTGGTGGGAGTGGTAGACTTTTGTTTATTATCGAGCTTCGAGAGAACTCTTAGAGTCTTCCCTCTTCACGGTAAGAGTAATATTTCCCATCAGTGAGGACTACATGATCAGCGAAGTGAATGCTTAGTAATTCGCATGCTTTCCGTATGCGTGTGGTAAGAAGATCATCCTCATGGCTGGGAGATGTGTTCCCACTGGGATGATTATGACAGAATGCAAGGATGGTAGTATTCTTCATTAATACCTCTTTCATCATAAGTCTTATATCAATTGGAGCCATAGTTAGTCCACCAATTGAGATACGTTTGACCTCTATAAGACGAAAGTTTTGCTTCATCATTAGTATCCAACCCTCTTCGATTTCGAGGTCTTGAATGGTGGTGTACATATAATTGTAAATGGCTTCTGCACTATTCAGTAAGGGGACTTCTTCTACCTTTGAACGTTGCCTGCGTTTACCCAATTCACATGCTGCAAGTATCGTTATAGCCTTTGCTGGACCAATTCCTTTATATCCTTCTAGCTGATGTATAGATAACTTCCCCAGTGAGTTTAGATTGTTATGACAATCTTTTAAAACATGTTTCATTAGGTCGACAGCACTCTCATTTGCCGTTCCTGAACCAATAAGAATAGCCAACAATTCTGCATCACTGAGCGCACTTGCCCCTAGTCTCTCCAGTTTCTCACGTGGGCGGTCAGCCTCTGCCCAGTTGTTAATGGATATACTTTTCATAGTTTAATGTGATATTCTTTTCTCCTAATAAGGTATATCAAATGTTCTCGTAACAGCTAACAAAATAGGGACGGACGCCTTCGTCTGTCCGTAGTATAAATGAAGTCCCTTGATAAACAGGGGCGTTCTGGCGGACAGACGAGGGCGTCTGTCCCTATTGTGGCAAATTGATTCATTCATAGTGATAGGTTTTGATGATTGTAGATAGGCGGTTGTTATATTTTAATAGGGGAACTTTGAATTGTGAATTATGAATTAACTATAGAAGTTCTTTTGGTAGGCTGCAAACTCTCCATGGCTACATACGCATCGTTTCCACCATGCATTAATGAATCCACAGCCGTAACCTATGAGCTGATAAAAAGCTGCACGGATACTAAGGAAGCCGATTTTCAAACTATGATTTTGCATTGTAGAGTCTATACAGATGGTTGCACTATAAAGAAGAAGGGGTAATAACCCTAAGAAGATAAGGCTACAACCAAGAGTTTTAGCTGATGTGCAAACCATCGTGAGAAGCCCACAAAGGATAATCAAAGTGAGAAAGAGAACCCCAAGAGTGAATATCATAGGCAAGAGATGGACAACCTTCAGAGATTCAGGATACTTCTTATATAGGTTGATACGGGCAATACCTGAATTGTAAACCTGTCGCCAGAACTTGCGGAAGTCTGTGCGTCTTTTATGCCACACCCATGCCTCTGGGAAGAGACGACAGCGTTTCCCAGCCTTGAATATACGTATAGAGAAATCAATATCTTCGCCAAAGCGCATCTTTGAAAAACCACCTAATTCGAGGTAAACATCACGACGGATACCCATGTTAAAGGAGCGTGGATAAAATTTATCTAGTTTCTTTTTTCCCCCACGGATGCCCCCTGTTGTGAAGAAAGATGTCATTGAGTAAGAGATTGCCTTCTGCGTATCTGTGAACGAATCATGCGCTTTGTCTGGCCCTCCAAAGGCATCTGCTGGTTCTCTCAAAAGCTCTTTGCTGATAGCTTGTAGATAACCTTCTGGAAGTACTACATCTGAGTCAAGGATGAGTAAATACTCTCCCTTTGCCCGTTCTGCACCATAGTTTCGACTCTGACCAGGTCCTGAGTTCTCCTTATAATAATAATGTAAATCGAGTTTGTCAATATACTTGTTGCAAACCTCCTCACATGTTACTTTTGAGCCATCTTCGACGATGACCACTTCAAAATCCGCCTCCTTTTGGTGGAGAAGACTCTCTAATAGCTCATCAACCTCATCTGGTCGGTTGAAAACGGGTACTATAATGCTGTACTTCATAACATTGCAAAGATAACACTTTGTTTGTGATTGGCAAGTAATTTAGCGTATTATTATCCTCATAAATATAACATTATCTTGTTAAGGTAATCACCTTACGTATAGTTCGGATAGTATGACAAGGTTAGAGAAAATTGTTAATCTTCTGTTAAACGATGGTCTTCTATTTTAGAGATTGGGCTGTTTTACCTATATTTGTACTAATAAAGTAGAAATAAATTAATTACTTATAGTTATGAAGATACCATCGGAGTTTGATCCTATTCGCCCCTTTGAACCAGAGGAATTACCAGTAGTCTATGATCGGATTCTTGCTGACAAGCAGTTTCAACAAGTGTTAGCATATCTTTATCCTGATGTTCCTATGGAAATACTGGAGCAGAAGATACGAGCTTGTAAGACGAATCTTGAATTTCAGAAAGCATTTTGTTATCCCTTCTTACAGCGTTTGGTGACGACCTTGAGCTTAGGTCTTAGTATGGACGCAACGAACATTGACATCCGAAAACGGTACACTTTCATTAGTAACCATCGTGATATTGTTCTTGATTCAGCCTTTTTGGATAAGTTACTGATAGATGTTGGCTTCTCTACAACATGCGAGATTGCAATCGGAGATAATCTTCTCTCTGCTGATTGGATACGTGATTTGGTGCGTATTAATAAGTCTTTTACCGTTGAAAGGGCGTTACATTCTGTTGAAATGTTGCGTGCCAGCAAGCGAATGTCCGAATATATCCATTTCGCAGTGGCAGAGAAAAACGAGAATGTATGGATTGCGCAACGTCAAGGTCGTGCTAAGAACTCTAACGATCTCACCCAACCTGCAATCTTAAAAATGATGGTTATGGGTGGTGAAGGGAGTATTATTGATCGCTTGAAGCAGTTGCATATAGTTCCACTATCCATCTCTTATGAGTATGACCCATGTGACTACCTCAAGGCAAGGGAATATCAATTACGTCGAGACATACCTTATTGGAAAAAGACTGCCGAGGATGACTTAGAGAGTATGTTGATAGGTATTAAGGGATTTAAAGGTCATATCTTCTATCATTGTGCACCATGTATAGACGATTGGCTCGATACTTTAGATACTGATTTACCAAAAAATAAGCTCTTTGATGCCATCGCTTCTCATATTGACCACGAAATTCATAGTAGTTATAAGCTCTATCCTATTAATTACGTTGCCCTTGATATGATTCAAGACACGAAGGTTTACGAGGAGTATTACACGCAGGGTGATTACGAAAGTTCGATTCCTACCTTGCAGGACAGATTGAGAAGATTGATATAGAGAATCGTGATGAGCAATTCTTGCGTACTTGCTTGCTCACACAATACGCTTATCCCGCAAAAAATTATATAGATGCATCTTCAGAAAGTGGGCGTTTAAAATCGTTGTTGAATCGTCTTACTTTTAAGAAATAAACCTCTGTGAGTACGAGAATCAATAGTAAGATACAGGGCGGAATGACCATAGTAATGTTGCTTGTAACATTACTTATGGTTGTTGCCTGTAAGCATGACTTCTTCGAAAAGGGCGATTCTGGCTTGTCATACCTTAACACTGACTTTGTTGAAGTGCGTTCAAATGATGCTTCCGAACTGGTTGAGGCAGTTACAGACAAGGGTGAACACTTGTTGTTACGACCTCATGTAAAAAAGCTATGGGCGGTTAAACCTGACACGACTTACCGTGCGATGCTATATTATAATAAGGTGGTTGAAGGTGTGACAAAGGCTATTGATATTAGTCCTGTACCTGTTTTGCAGATGAAGTTTGCATTGGATGTGGTAGATATACACACTGATCCTGTTACATTTGAGAGTGCTTGGATAAGTAAGAATCGCCGTTATCTTAACCTTGGATTGTCTTTGAAAACAGGTAAAGTCGATGATAAGAAGGTTGCACAATCGTTAGCTATTGTTGTCGACTCGGTAAAAAGGAGGTTAGATGGAGGTAAGAACTTCTATATGCGATTGTATCATGCGCAGAATGGCGTACCAGAGTATTACAGTGCACGTATATTTGTTAGTATGCCAATGACGAATATTCAGACGAGAGACTCCATTGTTTAGACATCAATACCTATAATGGAATGGTCAGAAAATACTTCTGATAATATTCCTTTTTAGTATAGTTTGTTTTATATAGCGTCGTTCTTTGTCGTTTAGAAGACGCCTACCTATTATCTTCAAGAGTGTTTTTAAAACGATAGGAGATTGTTATGTTGATTTGAAGACATGTTTTTATATTCAAAAAAATAGACTAATAATAACATGAAAATAAATTGATTCTTTGAAAAAAATAAACTAAAAATTAATTCAAGGAAGTCTTTTTTCGGACATAAGAAAAGCTGTATCGAAATGTAGATACAGCTTTTCTTGTTCTTAAAATGATGTGTTTTTTGTGCGTAAATGCCCTTACTTTAATACTTCAAGTTCCTTACCAACTTTGATGAAGGCTGCTATACACTTGTCAAGTTGCTCACGATTGTGACCTGCCGAGATTTGAACTCGAATGCGAGCCTGCCCCTTTGGCACAACAGGATAGTAGAACCCTGTAACATAGATACCCTCTTCTAACAACTTAGCTGCATATACTTGAGATAGTTTAGCATCGTAGAGCATAACGGCACAGATGGCACTTTGGGTGGGTTTAATATCGAATCCAGCAGCCAACATGTGGTCTCTAAAGTAGTTGACATTCTCTACTAGCTGATCATGAAGGGCGTTGCTTTCCTTCAACATCTTAAATACTTCAAGGCTCGCACCGATGATACAAGGTGCAAGAGAGTTGGAGAAGAGGTATGGGCGACTGCGTTGACGAAGCATATCAATGATCTCCTTACGTCCAGTAGTGAATCCTCCTAATGCTCCACCGAATGCTTTTCCTAAGGTTCCAGTATATATGTCCACACGACCATAGGTCTTGCAAAGCTCGCTAACACCATGACCAGTAGCACCAACCACGCCCGCTGAGTGTGATTCATCAACCATTACGAGAGCGTCATACTTCTCTGCAAGGTCGCAAATCTTGTCTATTGGAGCCACATTACCATCCATTGAGAACACGCCATCAGTAACAATAATGCGGAAACGTTGGGCTTGTGCCTCTTGCAAGCAACGCTCTAAATCAGCCATATCTGCATTGGCATAACGATAACGTTTAGCCTTGCAAAGGCGCACACCATCAATGATAGATGCGTGATTTAGCGCATCGGAAATGATAGCATCTTCGTCTGTGAACAAAGGTTCGAATACACCTCCATTAGCATCAAAGCATGCTGCATAGAGGATAGTATCTTCTGTTTTGAAGTATTCGGAGATGGCAGCTTCAAGCTCTTTATGCCCATCTTGTGTACCACAGATAAAGCGTACTGATGACATACCGAAGCCTCTCTTATCCATCATCTTCTTAGCACCTTCAATCAGACGAGGGTGATTTGAAAGCCCCAAATAGTTATTGGCGCAGAAGTTCAAAACCTCTTTACCTTTTACTTCAATTGCTGCACTCTGTGGGCTTTCGATGATTCTTTCATTCTTGTAAAGCCCTGCTTCTGTTATCTCAGCAAGTGAGTTGCAGAGATATTCTTTCATCTTTCCATACATAACATTAGATTCTTTTAATTGTTATACAGGGCAAAGTAAGGTATAAAAAACGAGAATAAGGATGTTTTACAATGCTTTTTTGTAATAGAATCAGTAATTTTGATAATTTTAAGATATCGAAGAGCTCTATTCGATAAAAATATGTTTACTTTGCAACAAAATGGATTATCAACTTATCTATATATATGAAAAATGTTTTAGTGATAGGCTCCACTGGGCAGATAGGCTCAGAGCTTACCAGGGAATTGAGAAAGTGTTATGGCAATGAGAACATCGTCGCTGGTTATATTAAAGGTGCTGAACCTACGGGTGAACTGAGGGATGGCGGACCTTTTGCAGAGGCTGATGTTACAAACCCGCAAATGATTGCGGAGGTTGTAAAGAAGTATCATGTTGATACGATTTATAACCTTGCAGCATTGTTATCTGTCGTGGCGGAGAATAAGCCACAGTTAGCTTGGAAGATTGGTATTGATGGTCTTTGGAACATCTTGGAAGTTGCACGTGAGAATCAATGTGCGGTCTTCACGCCTAGTTCTATAGGCTCATTTGGCCCGAGTACACCTCGTGTCAAGACACCACAGGATACGATACAGCGTCCAAGAACTATCTATGGTGTGTCAAAGGTTGCTACTGAATTGTTGAGTGATTATTACTTCAATAAATATGGAGTAGATACTCGTTCTGTGCGTTTCCCTGGTTTGATTTCTTATGTGACACCTCCTGGTGGTGGTACAACTGACTATGCTGTCGATATCTACTACTCGGCTGTTCGCGGTGAGAAGTTCGTGTGCCCAATTAAGAGAGGTACATTGATGGATATGATGTATATGCCTGATGGATTGAATGCAGCCATTTCCTTAATGGAGGCTGACCCATCTCGTTTGGTGCATCGTAACGGCTTCAACATTGCTTCGATGAGCTTTGATCCTGAAGAGATATTCAATGTTATTAAGCGTCATAAGCCCGACTTTGAGATGGAATATAATGTTAATCCACTCAAGCAGAGCATTGCTGACAGTTGGCCAGACAGTTTGGATGATAGCTGTGCGCGTGAGGAATGGGATTGGAAACCACAATTTGATTTGGAATCTATGACTATTGATATGCTAAAGAACTTAGAATTAAAATTGAAATAGTCCTTTTAAAGATAAAAGAGAGGCAGATTATCATCTTGATAACTGCCTCTCTTTCTTGTTTATAAGTAAATGTATAAGTTACTACAGATAATTTCTGAGTTTACTTTTATTATCTTCTTTTTCCTTTAGGAGCTGGTTTCTTTCCTACAGGCTTTTTACCAGTAGAAGTCTTTTTTGTACCTTGTTTGTTGGTTGTCTGACTAGTAGATGTAGTCTTCTCTGGTTCTATCTTTTCAGGCATCTTGTTCTCTGGACGTGCAAATCCATCCTTTGTTGCAAGCTTACTCATAGTTTTGATACGCTTGTCAAGATCTGGGTGTGAAGAGAACATACGCTTCCATTTACCTTCTTTTTGGATACCTTGGTCTTCTTCGAGTTTCTTTAACTTCTCGAAAGATAGTGCAATTGCCCATGGATTTTTGCCATTCTCTTTCAGGAACTCATATCCGTAAGCATCTGCCTGACTCTCTTGTTTCTGAGAGTAAGTGGCATTGAGGAGTGATTCGCCTAGTTCACCAAGTTGTGAATCAGTAAGTGCTGCGGCTTTACCATTGGTTGCAGCGAGTCCATCTTTGAGCGCAGAAGTAAGTAAGGAGGTACGAAATCTTTTCTTAGAGTCTTTATGTGCAACGTGACCAATTTCATGTCCAATAACGCCCAAAAGTTCTTCGTCTGTCATAAGATCCATGAGGGATGAGAATACTCGTACGCTTCCATCAGGGCAGGCAAAGGCATTGACGTCTGTTACATAGTATACTTTAAAGTTCAAAGGGATTCCTTCAACATTAGTGAGACCTTGTGTCAACTTGTTAAGACGCTTTGTGTAAGGGCTGCGAGCATCGCAAACTTTGTTGTTCTTATCCAACCAAGCAACGTATTCTTTTACGTAATTTGCCATGTCTGCATCTGTCAAAGTTGCAGCTTTGGCTACTTTTACGGCACCACTTGCAGCTTTCCCTATATTGAACTGCGCCTTCATTGGTGTTGCTCCTGCAATGAGTAATGTGGCAATACATACACTGTAAAATCTCTTTCTCATACGAACTGTTTTGTTTGTTAAAGTTAATTTGTGACAAATATATGTATATTCTTTTGAATAGTCAAGTCTTTTATCAATTTTATTTCATCAAATACGGACAACCATGAGGGTTGTCCGTATGATATTTAAATGTCTTAGTTTTTATTGTTACCAAAGAATCGAAGAAGATAAAGGAAGAGGTTGATAAAGTCGAGATAGAGACTCAATGAACCTAGGAGTGCTATCTTCTGGGCTGATTCTCCAGCATCTGGAGCTATGAGAAGGTTACGTTTGATTGCTTGTGCGTCCCACGCGGTGAGACCTGTAAAAATGAGCACTCCTACAATGCTGACTATATAATCCATTGTAGAACTGTGCAAGAAGAGGTTGACTAGATTGGCTATAATCAAACCAATTAATGCCATGAAGAGTATTCCTCCTATCTTTGTTAAATCCTTTTTCGTTGTTGATCCGATTAATGCCATAGCCCCAAAGGTTCCTGCAGTGACAAAGAATGTCTTGGCAATAATAGCTATTTTGTATACTGCAAATATCCATCCAAGGGTTAGCCCATTAAGTGCAGAGAAGAGAATAAACCATAGGGTTGCGCTGGCAAGAGATAGTTTATAGATGCGAGATGATAGATACCATACGATGCCAAACTCCACTAAGGCTGCAATAAGCATAGGACCTTTACTAATGTAGAGAGCTTGGATGAGTGCAGGAGAACTACCTGCCCCATAAGCAACAATACCTGTAATAGCAAGTGCCATTGCCATCCATACATATACTTTACGCATTAATGCTGGAAATGCGCGTGCCATTTCTAGGTCACGATCATGGTTATTAACCACTTTGAATAGTTGTTGAAATCCATATTCATTTCTTTTTTGTTTTGTTTTCTGTTTGTTTCTTCTTTATTGTGGAAGTCTACTACTAATAGCAATGAAAGCTTTTTCCTTTTTGCTTAATGTACAAATGCTATGCCATTTTAGGTACAAATATAGTTGAAAGAAAAGAGTCTAACAAATATCATAATCGTTTTTTACATCTTTTAGGAGAGTCGTGACAGATGTTGCATGTACCTTAATCATATATAATTTATGTGTATGTGGTATGGTAAAGGAGAATTTATTGTCGTTTTTTGTATTGTGACAAGTTCTATTTAGATGGGGACTCTGTTGTTGTTGTGAATACTATTTCGAATTTTATACGCTTGGTTAGTTGTTTTTTGTTATGTAATAGCTTGCTATTAAAAAATATTGTTACTTTTATTCAAAAATACTTGTTTTTTATAAATTAAATATCTATATTTGTTGCGTTAAAGCATAAACATACGCTTATGAAAGTGAAGAATAGTAGACTAGAAGCATTGAAAATGTTGATATCTAGTATGGAACTTAGTTCTCAAGAAGAGGTTTTGAGAGCCTTAGAGGCAGAAGGATTTCAATTGACACAAGCAACGCTCAGTCGTGATCTTAAGCAGTTAAAAGTGGCTAAAGCTGCTTCCATGAATGGAAAATATGTGTATGTTTTACCAAACGAGACTATGTATAAGCGGGTTACAACACCCCGAAAGGCTGCAGAAATGTTACAGCGTAGTGGTTATATTTCTGTGAATATCTCGGGGCAATTGGCCATTGTGAAGACTAGACCAGGTTATGCCAGTGCTATTGCATATGATATTGATGCAAGTGATTCGGATTATATTTGGGAACAATAGCAGGAGATGATACTATCTTTGTCGCCATCCGTGAAGGTGTTACAAGTGGGCAGATTTTACGGGTTTTGTCGTATGTAATCCCAGAGATTGGATAATATCAATGATATTTATTTAAATTCATCAAACCTTAATAGAATATGGTGTAGAGCTTTATAACCTCTTTTCTTACACAGATAGATCCAGAAAATAATACTTTTTTGAAACTTTTTCTTCAAAACATTTGGAAGGTATTGGTTTTCTATATACCTTTGCACTCGCTTTTACGAAATAAGCTACGTGCTTATGAGTGTTTAAAGCGATAAAGAAAGCGTTCTTTGAAGAGATTTACATAAACAGAGAAGTAGTACAAGAAGCGTCTGTTTGGTTATGAATCAAATAGATGGGTAAAAGAAACGAACCGATCAATTCAATTGAATTCCTTATATAGGAATAGGTGCTTTTAAAACTTGATACTAAAGGATAAGCATTCTGAAACAGAGATTACTCGGTGAAGAGTTGTTTTTATGTGGTATTTTTTTATCACTATTATCAATTCTTATCACCCAAACATATTTTACAATGGAGAGTTTGATCCTGGCTCAGGATGAACGCTAGCTACAGGCTTAACACATGCAAGTCGAGGGGGAAACGGCATTTAGTGCTTGCACTGAATGGACGTCGACCGGCGCACGGGTGAGTAACGCGTATCCAACCTTCCCATTACTGTGGGATAACCTGCCGAAAGGCAGACTAATACCTCATAGTCTTCGATGACGGCATCAGATTTGAAGTAAAGATTTATCGGTAATGGATGGGGATGCGTCTGATTAGCTTGTTGGCGGGGTAACGGCCCACCAAGGCAACGATCAGTAGGGGTTCTGAGAGGAAGGTCCCCCACATTGGAACTGAGACACGGTCCAAACTCCTACGGGAGGCAGCAGTGAGGAATATTGGTCAATGGACGTAAGTCTGAACCAGCCAAGTAGCGTGCAGGAAGACGGCCCTATGGGTTGTAAACTGCTTTTTGTATGGGGATAAAGTCAATCACGTGTGATTGTTTGCAGCATCTATACGAATAAGGACCGGCTAATTCCGTGCCAGCAGCCGCGGTAATACGGAAGGTTCAGGCGTTATCCGGATTTATTGGGTTTAAAGGGAGCGTAGGCTGGAGATTAAGTGTGTTGTGAAATGTAGACGCTCAACGTCTGAATTGCAGCGCATACTGGTTTCCTTGAGTACGCACAACGTTGGCGGAATTCGTCGTGTAGCGGTGAAATGCTTAGATATGACGAAGAACTCCGATTGCGAAGGCAGCTGACGGGAGCGCAACTGACGCTGAAGCTCGAAGGTGCGGGTATCGAACAGGATTAGATACCCTGGTAGTCCGCACAGTAAACGATGGATGCCCGCTGTTGATACTCTAGTATCAGCGGCTAAGCGAAAGCATTAAGCATCCCACCTGGGGAGTACGCCGGCAACGGTGAAACTCAAAGGAATTGACGGGGCCCGCACAAGCGGAGGAACATGTGGTTTAATTCGATGATACGCGAGTAACCTTACCCGGGCTTGAATTGCAGAGGAAGGATTTAGAGATAATGACGCCCTTCGGGGTCTCTGTGAAGGTGCTGCATGGTTGTCGTCAGCTCGTGCCGTGAGGTGTCGGCTTAGTGCCATAACGAGCGCAACCCCTCTCTTCAGTTGCCATCAGGTGATGCTGGGCACTCTGGAGACACTGCCACCGTAAGGTGTGAGGAAGGTGGGGATGACGTCAAATCAGCACGGCCCTTACGTCCGGGGCTACACACGTGTTACAATGGCCGGTACAGAGGGACGGTGTAATGCAAATTGCATCCAATCTTGAAAAGCCAGTCCCAGTTCGGACTGGGGTCTGCAACCCGACCCCACGAAGCTGGATTCGCTAGTAATCGCGCATCAGCCATGGCGCGGTGAATACGTTCCCGGGCCTTGTACACACCGCCCGTCAAGCCATGAAAGCCGGGGGTGCCTGAAGTCCGTGACCGCAAGGATCGGCCTAGGGCAAAACTGGTGATTGGGGCTAAGTCGTAACAAGGTAGCCGTACCGGAAGGTGCGGCTGGAACACCTCCTTTCTGGAGAGGATGTTTATCAGTTAATTGTTTGATATGTATTTAAGTATACAAGTTGACAATTTAATGGTAATCAAGATAAGAAAAGAACCTTAGGTTTGTTTTTCTTCTTGTACTGCAATGACTCTGTATTATATAATGTAGGAGTTAGAGTTAAAGGCTCATATTAAGGTTCAATTCCTTATTCTCCACTTTGCTGTTAGACACAGCATCGATCTTTGACATATTGACACAAGCAAGACTGTAAAGTAGAACTAAATCATTTAATAAATAGATTTAGTATTCTAATAGAGGTTAAACTTCAAAATTAGAATCACACAACAGCTGAAAGTATGAGCTACATTCTTTGTAAGCAATTACAAAGAAGGCGAAGAAAGTAAGAAAGGGCGCATGGCGGATGCCTTGGCTCACGGAGGCGATGAAGGACGTGATAAGCTGCGATAAGCCTTGGGTAGGTGCAAATAACCTTTGATCCAAGGATTTCCGAATGGGACAACCCATCAGGTTGAAGACCTGATATCACTACAGATGTAGTGAGGCAAACGGAGGGAACTGAAACATCTTAGTACCTCTAGGAAGAGAAAATAAACTAATGATTCCCCTAGTAGTGGCGAGCGAACGGGGAATAGCCCAAACCAGTGACGTAGCAATGCGCCGCTGGGGTTGTAGGACCACGCTGTCGTACTTAGATTGTGAGAAGAATGTTCTGGAAAGAACAATCATAGAGGGTGATAATCCCGTATTCGAAGCATGACGAGACGTAGTGGTATCCTGAGTAACGCGGAACACGTGAAATTCTGCGCGAATCTGCCGGGACCATCCGGTAAGGCTAAATACTCCCGTGAGACCGATAGTGAACGAGTACTGTGAAGGAAAGGTGAAAAGCACTCCGATTAGGAGAGTGAAATAGTTCCTGAAACCATGCGCTTACAAGCGGTCGGAGCTGTTAATTCAGTGACGGCGTGCCTTTTGCATAATGAACCTACGAGTTACCATGTCTGGCAAGGATAAGTAACAAGAGTTACGTATCCGTAGTGAAAGCGAGCCTGAATAGGGCGTCAAGTCAGATGGGGTAGACGCGAAACCAAGTGATCTACACTTGCCCAGGTTGAAGTTCGGGTAACACCGAATGGAGGACCGCACGGATAAGCGTTGAAAAAGCTTCCCGATGAGGTGAGTGTAGGAGTGAAAGGCCAATCAAACTTGGAGATAGCTCGTACTCCCCGAAAGGCATTTAGGTGCCGCGTGCATCGATCTCCATAAGAGGTAGAGCGACCGATAGGTCAAGAGGGCTTCACCGCCTATCGAGACCTGACGAACTCCGAATGCTTATGGATAGCAGATGTGCAGTAAGGGGGCGGGTGCTAAGGTCCGTCCCCGAGAGGAGAAGAATCCAGACCGCCGTCTAAGGTCCCCGAAATTCTGTCTAAGTTAGTCTAACGAAGTCTGGTCCCCGTGACAGCTAGGATGTTGGCTTGGAAGCAGCCATTCATTCAAAGAGTGCGTAACAGCTCACTAGTCGAGGGTCCGGGCATGGATAATAATCGGGTATAAGTCAGATACCGAAGGCGCGGGATAGTAATGTATATTAAAAGTATCGGTAGGGGAGCATTCCATCGACGTTGAATGGTGAAGGTAACTGATCCTGGAGTTTATGGAAAAGCAAATGTAGGTATAAGTAACGATAAAAAGGGTGAGATTCCCTTTCGCCGAAAGACCGAGGTTTCCCGGGCGATGCCAATCAGCCCGGGGTTAGTCGGGTCCTAAGTCTCAGCCGAACGGCGAAGGCGATGGCAGATGCGGTTAATATTCCGCAACTCGCAGTATCAGTGATGTGGAGACGGAGCAGTGACACTGCCGCGCCCTGACGGAATAGGGCGTTTAAGTGCTTAGGTTATGAGAGTGGCAGGCAAATCCACCATTCGAGCTGAAACACGAAAGTACAGCACTTCCTTCGGGAAGCGTTGAGTGCAGGTAATCATACTTCCGAGAAAATCCGCTAAACTTAATGTTACTGCGACCCGTACCGCAAACGGACACACGTGGTCGGGTAGAATATACTAAGGCGTTGAGAGATTCATGGTTAAGGAACTAGGCAAATTGACCCCGTAACTTCGGGATAAGGGGTCCTCATAGCAATATGAGGCGCAGAGAATAGGTCCAGGCAACTGTTTAACAAAAACACAGGGCTGTGCAAACTCGAAAGATGACGTATACAGCCTGACACCTGCCCGGTGCTGGAAGGTTAAGAGGAGATGTCACTAGCAATAGGAAGCATTGAATTGAAGCCCCAGTAAACGGCGGCCGTAACTATAACGGTCCTAAGGTAGCGAAATTCCTTGTCGGGTAAGTTCCGACCTGCACGAATGGTGTAATGATCCGGACGCTGTCTCAACCATGATCTCAGTGAAATTGTAGTATCGGTGAAGATGCCGATTACCCGCGATGGGACGAAAAGACCCCGTGAACCTTTACTACAGCTTAGCATTGACCTTGGTCATCCGATGTGTAGGATAGGCCGGAGGCTTCGAAGCGTGTGCGCCAGCATTCGTGGAGCCATCCTTGAAATACGGCCCTTTGGCTGTCTGAGGTCTAACACGAATATTCGTGGACACTGCTTGGTGGGTAGTTTGACTGGGGTGGTCGCCTCCAAAAGCGTAACGGAGGCTTCCAAAGGTGCCCTCGGGCCGATTGGTAACCGGCCTTATAGAGTGCAATGGCATAAGGGCGCTTGACTGGGAGGCAGACATGCCGAGCAGGCAGGAAACTGGGGCATAGTGATCCGGCGGATGTGTATGGAAACTCCGTCGCTCAAAGGATAAAAAGGTACCCGGGGATAACAGGCTGATCCCCCAAGAGCTCATATCGACGGGGGTGGTTTTGGCACCTCGATGTCGGCTCGTCACATCCTGGGGCTGGAGAAGGTCCCCAGGGTTGGGCTGTTCGCCCATTAAAGTGGCACGCGAGCTGGGTTCAGAACGTCGTGAGACAGTTCGGTCTCTATCTATCGTGGGCGTTGGAGTTTTGCGTGGTGCTGACACTAGTACGAGAGGACCGTGTTGGACAGACCTCCGGTTTACCAGTTGTGCCGCCAGGTGCACCGCTGGGTATCTGAGTCTGGTATGGATAAGCGCTGAAAGCATCTAAGTGCGAAGCCTTCCACAAGATGAGAACTCCTCATAAGGGTCGTCATAGACGATGACGTTGATAGGGTGTAGGTGTAAAGACGGTGACGTCAAAGCCGAGCACTACTAATTGCCCAAAACTTTCTTCGGGTCTGGCACTATCCAAGTCGATAGTGCAGACCAGTGACTCAGACTTTGAGCTGTGTAATCTTTAAAATGAATTAATCAGTTCTAACATACGAGTCTTTGCTTGTGAAAATACGTCACCTTATACGGCTGACAAGTTAGTAGATGAGTTTACGATTAGACAAGTTAACAAGAAAACAAGTTAAAAGTGTACAAGTAAACGAGTTATTAGTCCGAGAGACTAATAAAAAACGAAGAAGAATCTACTGATAAGAAAAGAAGAAATGATAGAAGACAGAAGAAATAACTAGTCAACTTGTCAAGTTCATAACTAGTCAACCGAACAAAACATTAGGTGGTTATTGCGTCGGGGTTCCACCTCTTCCCATTCCGAACAGAGAAGTTAAGCCCGTCTGCGCCGATGGTACTGCAATGCAATGCGGGAGAGTAGGTGGCCGCCTTCTTTAATATGAGAGAGCTTTGAAGAGAAATCTTTGAAGCTCTCTTTTTTTGTTCCCTTTTTTGTGTCTTTACTCTCAATTCTATCACCTTATAACTCCTCAACCTCCTCTCCCAAATCCTCTCTCCCGCCTTCTCCAAACGAACCTCCACCATCCGCATGAAAGTAATGTAGATGGAGATCCATTAATGAAATACCATAGACAAGCCTCAAGATTGTTTTAGCGACTTGCTTCAATCGTACCTCCATTCCTGATGAAACGTACCTCTATTTTTAATAAAACGTACCTCCGTTTTTGATAAAACGATAGTACTTTTTGCTTAAAACGATAGTACTTTTTTAAAGAAACGATAGTACCTTTTATCTAGGAGCAATTATCTTATAGGCTATAGGCGTATGTTTCGTAGGGTATGAATTATATTTCTGTTCTCCGCCTAGTACATTTCGGCAATGTTACTAATGCGGATTTTTCTTTGATAATCTTGTACTCATAGAGCTTTATGATAGGAAAAAAGTATAAGTATTTCTATGACATACTGATTTTGTTTGTAATTAAGTTAGGAAGAATTTGCGACAATTTTTTGAGTGTCTTATAGATTGTAAAAAGGTGGAAATATTAGTTTCCTAGAGAGCTTAGAATTGTATATATGTTATAGCCTTTATTTATAGATTTTATTTGTGGAAGGACTTTAGACGTAAGATGGTTCGTGCGTTTTATGAAAAAGAAGTAAGTAAACATTTGTAAGATTTCTAGTTAATCCTTACATTTGTATCAAAAGTTGTTCTATAGTCAGAAGTGGTATCTTTAGATGGAAAACCTAGTGTTAGATTTAGCTATGGAGTTTAAAGCAATGAAATGGAGATCGAGTATGTCTTTAATTTTATTACTTGCTGCAATGTTGTTTAGTAGCGGTATACCTAAACAGGAGGTAATGGTTAGGAGAACTACCCCAAAGTCCCTAATAGTATCGAAAGATATACTTCAAATGTATGACAAGCAAATCAGGTCTTATTATATGGATTTGAGGAAAGTGTCAGATGGTGGGATTCTCTCTTTTCCGAATAAATATCAAGTTGAATATACTGATGTTGCTGTTGAATTGCTGAACGCTGCACTTCGTCAGAGGGGCTTCTGCCCGGTTGACAATGAATCAGCGCGAAAGGCTGTCTTGAAGTATTTTAATATTGATGTAACCCAGAGTAATTCTGCTTTAGGAAAGTTGCAGTTTAGAAAGTTTATCTTTAAGGGTGGTAACTATGCAGAGCGTATGCTACAAGCTAAGAGTATGCAATGTGACTTCTTTGATCAGCCTAATTACTTTTGGAAGTGCCTTATTTATATTCCAAAGTATAACTATCTTATGAGTGTGTCTCCTGTGATTGAAGATGCAGTCCGTATCAAAGGGGTGACAGATGAAGGCTCTGATGAGTTATACAAAGCGAAAGTGAGGCATGGAAAATTAGTTCTTAATCTCGTAGATGATAATTATTTCTATGAGAATGAGTTTATCTTTCACGAGAATAAGATTGCTTTTCAATGGTTAAAGAAACACGATGTAGAGTTTCTCACGAACTTATTTTATAATTATGGATACGATAAGAATGAGGATATTAACAGACTTGTAATGAATGAAATGTTATCGAAATACAAAGAGGAAAAGGAAGTCTATATGTTTGAAAATACCTTTGCTTGTAAGAATACGAAACGTTCATCTGTTGGGATTCGAGAAGGATTGTTGAAAACTATCCTCAACCAACCTGTTAATGATGCACATTATTTTTGTGGGGAAATCTTCTTCAGTCATATTTATCCCAATTCGTGTTGATGACTGAAGACGAACAACCTGAGTGGGTGAGTGCTTTCACGAAGCAAGAACGATTTCAAATAGTAGCTTATATCAGTTATTATCTTTATCAGTTAGGCGCTAAAAGCAGACAAGATTGGACATCGGTATTGGGGCATGAGCTTTATTATGAAGGCGCTTTTAGGTCTTATCTTGAGGAGAATAATTACTTAAATCTTCCAGACTATAAGGAGTTATGTGAGAGAGTTTATCATGAGTATGAAACAATGGTAAAATCGGGTGATAACTTAGAAGATGAGTAGTTATCTTATAAATCCAATATATTTAGATATAACCAAACTTGTTACTTAGAAAAAGATATTGAAAGTGGAGTTTGCTGGTTGGGATTAAATGGAGAGAAGAAAATGATACTCATTGAATCTTATCGTTTCAATTTGATCCTTTTTCATGAGCTTTGGGAAGTAATAATTATGAGATCTTCTCGTTATTAAAGTATGCAATGGACAGATAGAATCAGGCAGGTAAAGATATTATTAGTTTTTGGCAGCAATTTTTTTATTGTTGTTGCCTCTTTGCTTATCTCACATTCTTTGATACGTGATTTGGCGCAACAAGAAAGAAGTAAGATGGAGGTTTGGGCTGAAGCTATGAGGACATTGAGTGAAGCCGATGATAATGCTGACTTGAGTTTAGTATTAAAAGTTTTAGATGAGAATAATACGATACCTGTAGTTGTTCTTGATAAGGATGGTACGGTTACGGAGTATCGAAATGTGAAAATTAGTGCTAGTAATAAATCTGATAGTGTGAAATATGTAAATAATGTAGCACAGCAGATGAAGGCCGCGGGGCAAGTTATTCGGATTCCATTGGCAAATAATCATAATGATTATATAGAAGTTTGCTATGATGAATCTCTCATGTTGAGACGAATAGCTATTTATCCTTATATTCAGTTAGGTGTTGTAATGCTTTTTGTTGTTGTTGCTATCTTTGCATTATTGACATCTAAAAGGGCAGAACAGAATAAGGTTTGGGTGGGTTTAAGTAAGGAAACAGCCCACCAGTTGGGTACTCCTATATCCTCTTTAATGGCGTGGTTAGCTATTTTAAAGGAGACATATCCCAATGATAAATTACTCCCGGAATTAGATAAGGACGTGCAGAGATTACAGCTTGTTGCAGATCGCTTTTTTCTAAAAATAGGTTCTATTCCAGAACCTGTCCCAGCTAGTATGAATGAGGTCTTAGACCATGTAGTTGACTATATGGATCGTCGCACTTCTAAGAAAAATACAGATGATAGCAGATTTACCTGACGAAGACATTATAATAAAAAAATGAATGCTTCGTTATTTGAATGGGTTATAGAGAATCTTTGTAAGAATGCAGTGGATGCGATGGGAGGAGAATGTGGACAAATAGTCCTTCATCTTGAACAACTTGAGAATAAAGTTGTTGTTGAAATATCTGATACTGGTAAAGGTATAAAGAAAAAGAATATTAAGAATGTATTCCGTCCAGGTTTTACAACAAAACAGCGCGGTTGGGGACTTGGATTAAGTCTTGCTAAACGCATAGTTGAAGATTATCATCATGGTAAGATCTTTGTGAAAAGCTCGGAGTTAGGGAAAGGTACTACGTTTAGAATTGAATTGAAGAAGGATTAGGAAATCCTCTTTTAATATTTAGATGTGTGACTTCTATAATGCTATTATAGCTAGATATTAGCGATAAAGTCTATATCCTTTCTATGAAGTGTTAGTCTTATCTACGTTTACTTTTTTACTTATAATTTGCTTATAATCAGAAAAATATTCGTAACTTTGCAACCCGATTATGGACTTAGAAACCCTTAAAATCGACTTGAAAGGTCTTAATGAAGGTGCTAATCACCTTGAGTTTGACCTTGATGACACTTACTTTAAGGCAGTTGAAGCTCCTGAAGTGAGTCAGGGAAAGTGCGTGTTTTATTGGATATTATGCGTACAGGAAATGATTTCTTTACCCTGGACTTCCATGAGACAGGCGTGGTAATGGTTTCATGTGATATCTGTCTTGACTTAATGGAGCAGCCCATAGAGATAACACAACGTCTCGAAGTAAAATTAGGAACAGAAAACTCAGAAGAGGAAGACCTTGTGATGGTGGCCGAGGACGAAGGAATACTCGATATTACATGATTCTCTACGAATTCATAGTTCTCGCAATCCCTATCAGGCATGTGCATGCACCTGGAAAATGCAACCCTGCCATGATACGTACTCTTGAAGAGTACTCTGCCACCCGAAGTGGTCAGGAGGAAGACGAAACTCCAATGGATCCGCGCTGGGAAGCTCTATTAAAATTGAAAGAATAATATATTAAACGTTTAAAGAATTATGGCACATCCAAAAAGAAGACAGTCAAAGACTCGTACACTCAAGAGAAGAACTCACGATAAGGCAGTAGCTCCTACATTGGCAGTATGCCCCTAATTGTGGTGCTTTATTATGTTTACCACACAGTTTGCCCTACTTGTGGTTACTATCGTGGTAAAGTTGCTGTCGTAAAGGAAACGGCTGAATAAATATGAGTAAAATCAATGCGATCATAACGGGTGTCGCAGGTTACGTGCCAGACTATGTCCTCAACAATGAGGAATTGTCGCGTATGGTTGATACCAATGATGAGTGGATTACCACACGTACTGGTATTAAGGAGCGCAGAATCCTGACAGAGGAGGGACTTGGTACTTTTATATGGCTCGAAAGGCTGCTAAGCTTCTGATGAAGAAGACTGGTGCAGATCCAGACAGCATTGATGCTGTTATTGTAGCCACTACGACCCCTGATTATCCTCATCCTTCTACAGCGTCAATTGTATTAGGTAAGTTAGGTTTGAAGAATGCTTTCGCATTTGACTTTGCTGCAGCTTGCTGTGGTTTCATGTATGCATTTGATGTAGCCTGCAACATGATTCAAAGCGGTCGCCATAAGCGTATTATCGTTATTGGTGCAGATAAGATGTCGTCAATAACTGATTATCGTGATCGTGCGACGTGTCCGCTTTTCGGTGATGGTGCGGGTGCTGTTATGGTTGAAGGTACAGAAGAGGAGGGGGATCGGTTTGATAGATTCTTATCATCGCACAGATGGTAAGGGACTTCCTTTCTTGCATGTTAAGGCAGGCGGTTCTGTATGTCCTTCATCTCGTTTTACGGTAGATCATCGTTTGCATTATACCTATCAAGAAGGTCGCACAGTCTTCCGCTATGCTGTAACAGCAATGGGTGATGATTGTGCAGCATTGCTTGAGCGTAATGGTTTGACACAGAATGACGTTGATTACGTTGTTTGTCATCAAGCTAACTTACGAATCATAGAAGCAGTCGCAAAGCGTATTGGTGTTCCAATGGAGAAGGTATTGGTAAATATCCAGCGATATGGTAATACCAGTGCAGCCTGCATGCCTCTCGTTCTTTGGGATTTTGAGTCACAGCTAAAGAAAGGTGATAACATCATCTTTACGGCATTCGGAGCTGGTTTCGTTAATGGTGCTTCTTATTATAAGTGGGCATACGACGGAAATTCAGCAGCGGTTAAGAAATAAGACTCTAAGTTATCATATAATAAAAACGCATCTTTCTTTTCCTATAAGATTGATGCGTTTTTTTAGAAGTAACCATTATGCACAAAGCAGGATTCGTAAACATTGTTGGCAACCCGAACGTTGGTAAGAGCACACTAATGAATCAGCTCGTTGGAGAGAAACTTAGTATTGCTACCTTTAAGGCACAGACAACACGTCACCGCATTATGGGTATTGTTAATACGGACGATTCTCAGATTGTGTTCTCTGATACGCCAGGCGTATTGAAGCCTAATTATAAGATGCAGGAGATGATGCTTCAGTTTCTGAATCAGCCTTAGCTGATGCTGACATCCTACTCTATGTGACAGACGTTGTTGAAGACCCAGAGAAGAATATGGACTTCTTGGAGAAAGTCTCAAAGATGACAATCCCTGTCATTCTGCTTATTAACAAGATAGATGAGAGCGACCAGAAGAAACTTGGCGACCTTGTGGGACGGTGGCATAAGTTACTCCCGAATGCTGAAATACTCCCTATCTCTGCAAAGAATAAGTTTGGTACAGACATCTTAATGAAACGTATTCATGAGTTGTTACCAGATAGTCCTGCGTTCTTTGATAAAGACCAATTGACGGACAAGCCAGCCCGATTCTTTGTGTCGGAGATTATCCGTGAAAAGATACTCCGTTACTATGATAAGGAGGTACCTTACTCTGTTGAGGTTGTTGTTGAACGTTTTAAGGAAGACGATCGACAGATTCATATCAATGCTATCATTTATGTGGAACGTAGCAGTCAGAAGGGTATAATCATCGGTCATCAGGGTATGGCACTGAAGAAAGTCTCAACAGAAGCACGAAAGAGTCTCGAGCGTTTCTTTGATAAGAAGGTATTCCTAGAAACCTTTGTTAAGGTTGATAAGGATTGGCGTAACTCTCAGAAGGAATTGAATAACTTTGGGTATAATCCAGAGTAAAAGCCCCTCCAACTCCTCTGAAGGGGGGAGAGCGTCTAACGGGATAGGCTGGGGAGAGATTTTATTAGCCTTATTGGGTTAATAAGGCTAATAAGGCTCATTGGGCTAATACAAAGCTAATAGCTTCCTTGATAATAAGAAAATAAATCGCCCTAACTGCTTAGTAGGGTTTACTCTCACACAATGTGAGGGCTGGGGAATGGTCATCCTCGGCAAATATTCATCGGATGCCTGACCACATCCGGCGCCTTTTCATAATTTGTTTATCAGTGTTAGAACTGAGTTATGAGGAGGAAAAAGACCAATATTAATGGCAAATTTAGTAGCTATTGTGGGACGCCCTAACGTTGGTAAATCCACTCTTTTTAATCGTTTGACCCAAACTCGTCATGCTATTGTGAGCGATACGGCAGGCACAACGCGCGATCGTCAGTATGGTAAATGTCAGTGGAATGGACGCGAGTTTTCCGTTGTTGATACGGGCGGATGGGTTGTTAAATCGGATGATGTATTTGAGGATGCAATCCGTAAGCAAGTACTCGTTGCTACGGAAGAGGCCGACCTCGTCCTGTTCTTAGTGGATACAGAGACGGGTGTTACTGATTGGGATGAAGATGTTGCAATGATTCTTCGTCGCACGAAACTTCCCGTATTGCTCGTTGCTAATAAGGTGGATAATAGCGGCGAATATTACCAGGCTGCTGAGTTTTACAAGCTCGGTCTAGGTGATCCTATATGTATTAGTGCCGCAACAGGTGGCGGTACAGGCGACTTGCTGGACACACTTCTTGAGAAGTTGAAAGACGCACCTGACGAGACAATCGATCAGGACATCCCACGCTTCGCCGTCGTTGGTCGACTAATGCAGGCAAGTCAAGTATCATCAATGCCTTCATTGGTGAGGATCGTAACATTGTGACAGAGATAGCAGGAACCACACGTGATAGTATTTATACACGCTATACCAAGTTCGGTTTCGACTTCTATCTTGTAGATACTGCGGGTATCCGTCGTAAGAATAAGGTGACGGAAGACTTAGAGTTCTATAGTGTAATGCGTTCCATCCGAAGCATTGAGAATGCCGATGTATGTATTCTTATGTTGGATGCCACACGTGGTATTGAGTCGCAAGACATGAATATCTTCCAACTGATCCAGCGTAATAATAAGAGTTTGGTTGTTGTGGTCAATAAGTGGGACTTGGTGCCAGATAAGGACCAAAAGGTCATCGACACCTTCGTCAATGCAATCCGTAGTCGTATGGCTCCATTTGTTGACTTCCCAATTATCTTCGCATCGGCTCTCACCAAGCAGCGCATCTTTAAGGTTTTAGAGACCGCTAAGGAGGTGTATCAGAATCGTAAGGCTCACATAGGTACAACCAAACTGAATGAGGTCATGTTGCCTATCATAGAGGCAACCCCACCACAGTCAGTCAAGGGTAAGTATATCAAGATAAAGTATTGTTCACAACTGCCGAACACGCAAATCCCATCCTTTGTCTTCTATGCGAACCTCCCACAATATGTTAAGGAGCAGTATCGTCGATTCTTAGAAAATAAGTTACGTGAGAATTGGAATCTACATGGTTGCCCCATAAATGTATTCATCCGTCAAAAGTAATAGATAAGTTGTCTATGTCAATGAAGCTGGTTTCATCATGTCTTCTCATTGTTGTAACGTTACTGTTAGCAGCTTGTGGCGGGAAGAAGCAGAATATTGATCAAGGAAAGCTAGCAGCCAAAGCGGCAAAGCACTATTATGAGCAACTCCTAAAAGGCGATTACGAGGCGTTCCTCAATAATGAGAATCGCACCAATAACCTGCCTGATGGCTACAGAAAGCAGCTATTGCTCAATCTTAAGCAGTTTGTGACTCAGCAAGATAGTCTGCATCATGGTATCGATTCCATATCCTTAGGTGCATCCAACTTCTCAGCTAAAGATAACACAGCTAGCGTATTCCTCCTCTTCCATTATGGTGATAAAACCACAGAACAAGTGGTTGTGCCGATGGTGAAAGAGCGTGGGAAATGGATTCTGAGATAATTGTCTTACTATCTTATAAATGAGGATATACTGGCAAGTATATCCTCTTTTTTATGCTCCTTCATACGGGAGGTGACTCCCTAACATACTTGTCTCATCCTGATTTTATCCTAGATTTCGCACCGCAACATCAACTTTTTGTCTGCGTTAGACGCCTATGTTCTTGCGATCCTATGCTGATTTCGTATTCAATTCATACGTATCTTATATTATTTGCGTGCGTATCTCGCATTTGTGGAACACGTATGTTTTTATATTATCTAAGTGTGATAAAGTATTATCTAAGTCTGATAATTAATTATCTAAGCGTGATAAAATTTTATCACACTTAGATAATACGATTAGATACGTTCAAATACAATGCAGAACACGCAGAAAAACAATGCGGAATAGGCTGGGAACTAATGCGGAATGCGTTAGAAAACAATGTGGGATAGGCTCGTAAGCAGTAAGAGATACGCTGGCGAATGATGGCGAATAGGCTAGAGACTAGTGCAAAATACGCCAGGAGACAAACGAAAAACAGGGAAAACGAAAGGCAATACGTGCGTATTTCGTTTTCCCTGCTTATCCTTTCGGATGGATTATTGATGTTATTTCTTCGTTTAGAAGGCTATGCCCGCCAGCGAACTTTGGGTAGGTGCTGCCCTCCTATATAATCCTATGAAGTGCTATTTACTCTGCGGATAGCTCAATGCTCTTCACCTTCTTGAAGAGATCCGATGCGAAGACAAGGTCGTTCAATTTCTTATTATGTGATGAGATGACAGAATCTTTATCGCCTTGCCACTCCTTCCTACCGTCTGCAATGAATACTATATTCTCGCCAATACCCATCACGGAGTTCATATCATGCGTGTTGATGATGGTCGTCATATTAAACTCTCGAGTGATACTCGTCAATAGTTCGTCAATGACAAGGGAAGTCTTAGGGTCGAGTCCAGAGTTCGGCTCGTCACAGAAGAGGTATTTCGGGTTCATAACGATGGCTCTTGCTATGGCAACACGCTTCTGCATACCTCCTGAGATTTCACCCGGAAACTTCTGTTCAGCGCCTGATAGATTCACTCTCTCTAGACATTCTAGTGCCCTTTTGTCGCGTTCAGTAGCCGACATATCCGAGAACATATCTAGTGGGAAGCGTACATTCTCTAGTACGGTGAGTGAGTCGAAGAGCGCAGCACCCTGGAATATCATACCCATCTCACGCCTCATGAGTATCTTCTCCTTCTTTGTCATATTCACAAAGTTGCGCCCGTCATATAAGACTTCGCCCTTTGTGGGTTCTATGAGTCCCGTCAGAGAGCGCATGAGCACGGTCTTTCCCGCACCACTTTGTCCGATGATGAGATTCGTCTTACCATCTTCAAAGACTGTATTAATGTCCTTCAGCACTTCTTTGTCACCGAATGACTTGAATAGATGTTTAACTTCAATCATAGTAGAGAGCCTCCTCCAGCCCCTCCGAAAGGAGGGGAGTCCCATATACTAAGAGTGGGATGTGGGAGAATTGTTAGTTTTCTTATTCTTAATGATACTATATGAAAAGTTTTCCCTGCCGTTTCTAACTAGCTTTCGTTAGGTACTCCCTTCCTTGGAAGGGCTGTGGGAAGTCTTTTTCTAACTCAACATCTGCGTTAGGAACACATCGCTAAAGAGAATCAAAACGCTAGAGCAGACAACAGCATCAGTGGATGCTTTGCCCACTTCGACACTTCCGCCCTTCACGGTGTAGCCCATGTAAGACGATACGCTTGAGATGATGAAAGCAAAGAAGAAGCCCTTAATAATACTCATCCACATAAACCACGGATTAAAATCATGCTGCAATCCAGCGGTGAGATCTACTGGTGTGATGATATGTGCGAAGTAGGCTGTGGCATAAGCTCCGATGATACCCGTTGCAGCAGAGAATATTACGAGGAATGGCATGATGGTCATCAAACCAAGAATCTTTGGTAATATCAGATAGCTGGCGGAGTTGATTCCCATAATCTCAAGGGCATCTATTTGCTGAGTCACACGCATGATGCTAAAGCTCTGAGGCTATATTTGAGCCTACCTTACCCGATAATATCAAACACATGATACTACTCGAGAACTCCAAGAGCATAATCTCGCGCGTTACATAACCAGATACCCAATGAGGCATCCAAGCACTTTGTACGTTGAGTTTTATCTGAATACAAATCACAGCTCCTATAAAGAACGAGATGAGCAACACGATTCCTATAGAATCGACACCTAGTTGTGACATCTCTTTAAGATATCTTTTAAAGAACATTCTCATGCGTTCCGGGCGACTTAATGAGCGTCCCATCAGCATAAGATAATTACCGAATGTATTCAGCCACTTAATGATAAGCATGATTCTCTTATTTAGTTTTGTGGCTACAAAAAGTAGGCAAATAATCACAGATATAGGCAGGAAAGACATTATTTAATAATCTTTCTTGTGTGCTTCTTGCGAATTATAGCGCATGAATAAAATGTCTGATGAATGGCAAGAGGGGAGGGGTGTGCTGACAATAAATGATCTCTATTCAATGTGTTAATGGCTTCGTATATATATAAGAGCAATATTTATTTTTCTTTATTTACTATCAGTTTGGCACTATTTTTGTTTGCATATTTCAAATAAAAATAACGAATATTGCAAAAATGATTGCCACATATTCAAAGTGTCATCTATTTGCTTTCTTTATTTATTTAAATAACTCACTAGCGTTCCTTTTTACGCTATATTAAAAACAAATGTGTATGATGAAACAATTACTTATTTCAGCTTTATTCTTATGCTGTGTGACAATTTCAAGAGCTCAAACTATTCCTAGTGAGAAGGTAGTAATCAGTGTGAAGGCTAATACCGCCTCGGTTTCGTTTGCAGTGCGTACGCTTGCTAATGCTCCCGTCATCTGTGATTTTGGATCAGATGAAGGCGTTAAATCTTTTCCTTCAAATACTGATGGAACCTTCACAAAGGTAGAGTACCAATTCGTAACTCCTTCTACTTCCGAGCGTACCTTTACTATTGCTGCCGACAAACTAATGACTTTGCGCATTGTACAGAGGCGTGAAGTAAATGGTGTGGTAGAGGTGAAGTCAAATACTCTTCGTGATTTGAATGTTGATTATGTAGACCTTACTGCGCACGACAAGGTGGATGTCTCTTTATGTCCTAACCTTGAAGTATTGACCTTGAGTGCTAGTGGTGTTGGTGAGATAGTACTTCCTAAGAGTGATAACCTTGTGTCGGTGCAGGCATCTCCAACCCTTCTTGGACAAGGATCATTGCGCCAGTTGAATAATCAAGACGCAAAGAATCTAAAGCAGTTAGGTGTTACGGGGGCTTCTATTAGCAAGCTCGATGTAAGCAATAACCTTAACTTAGAGACCTTGGTATTCGCTAATCCTAAGAAAGTTCTTCGTGAGATTAATGGAGCGAAGGCGCTTCGTAAATTGCAAATGCTTGATGTTCGAGGAAATGCACTAGCTTTTGATCAAATCCCCGACCGCTATATTCAGGATTCGCCAATCGAAAACTTCCGATACAGTGGACAGACTTCTTACCTTGTTCCTCAAGATAAAGTAAACGGGTTAACAGTAGACCTTTCTTACCTTCTGTCTGCTCGTGGTATCTCAACAGCAGCCGAACGAACAGAGTTTACGTGGATGTATAAACGTAATGAAGCGGCTGCTTATGAGCCTGTTCCTGCTAACAAGTTGACCAATATACTTGGTGTATTTACTTTTGATAAGTCTTTGTCAGAGGATGATGTTGTGCGTGTTTATTGCAAGATGTCGAACCCTGGTTTCCCTGGTATCGGTAAGAAGAGCAGCAATACACTTGGGACTTATATGATAAAACTCAAAGCCATCCCTGATGGTATCACTTCTGTTACGGCTTCGGATGCGGCTTTACATGTGATAAAGACCGATGATGGTTGTCGTATAGAGACAGCCACACCACAACAGGTTATGGTTTTTGATGTGAATGGAAAGACTATTTGGACTGGAAGTACACCATCAAATATAGAATTGAAACATGGTGTTTATATTGTTCGTTCAGTGTCTGGTGAGGTTGTGAAACTAATCAAGTAATACTCAGATGTGACTCTTTGTCTCTTAAAAAACACAAACAACAAGGTGCTATATAGCCTTGTTGTTTGTTGTTTTATTAATATTTTGCTACATTTGCAAACTATAAGGAGAGGCAAGATAACAGCAAACTCGAAAGAAAAGAATAGCTATGTCAGAGACAGATAATATAGTTGTGCGTCCAGAAGAAGAAGGGAGTATCCTGCATACGGACAAGTTGGTAAAGCGGTACGGAAAGCGTACTGTGGCAAATGGTGTGAGTATTAGTGTGCGACAAGGGGAGATTGTCGGGTTGCTCGGACCGAATGGTGCAGGAAAAACAACATCTTTCTATATGACAACAGGACTTGTTGTTCCTAACGAAGGTCATGTTTATATTGACGACCAAGAGATTACTAATTATCCTGTCTATAAGCGTGCGCGTGCGGGTATAGGCTATCTTCCACAGGAAGCAAGTGTCTTTCGCAAGATGAGTGTCGAAGACAACATCATGAGTGTATTAGAGATGACGAAGTTAAATAAGCAGGAACGCATTGATAAAATGGAAAGTCTTATCCGTGAGTTCCGCCTTGAGAAAGTGCGTAAAAACCTTGGTGACCGTCTTTCTGGAGGTGAGCGTCGTCGCTGTGAGATAGCTCGTTGTCTGGCTATTGATCCAAAGTTTATCATGCTAGATGAGCCTTTCGCTGGTGTAGACCCTATCGCTGTTGAGGATATTCAGCACATTGTTTGGCGATTGAAGTTCCGTAATATCGGTATTCTTATCACCGATCACAATGTGCATGAGACGTTGAATATCACCGATCGAGCTTATCTCTTGTTTGAAGGACGCATCCTTTTCAAAGGGACGCCAGAAGAGTTAGCCGCCAATAAGATTGTTAAGGAGAAGTATCTGGGTACAGACTTCGTGCTACAAAAGAAGGACTTCCAGCTGTTAGACCAGCGTAAGCGAGCACAGCAAGAGGGTGTTGAACTATAATAGACAATAGGAGTTGAACATTAGATAAGAGCTTACATCATTGTTTATTAATTATCAGTTAGAGTGAAATTCACCCTTTGATAATTTGTTGTTTACATCATAAATGCTTACTTTTGCACAGCATTTAGTAAGGAAGTATGGCAGAGTGACCGAATGCGCTGGACTCGAAATCCGGTATACGCCCATAGGTGTATCGGGGGTTTGAATCCCTCTACTTCCGCAAAGCTATTCGGTAAAGAGTAACGTAATCATATCTTATGTGTATCGCAGGATATGGTTACGTTTTTTTTATTAAAGCCTTCTTCTCTCCCTTCTTCCAAATGAATAGAGGATAGAATAGTATTAGTCAAAAACAAAGGGGACGTTTCTTTGATACAAAGAAATGCTCTCTTCGATATGAAGAAGCGCCTTTCTCGAATGGAGAGGGGCGTTTCTTGTGAAACAAACTCTAGATTCGTTTCGTTAAGACAATGGTAGTACTGAAACCATTGGGTGTATTTACTTATCTCTGTACAAGTCTCTTTGGTAGGGTTGTTATGGTATCTGCCTTGGTAAGATATACTTTCGAAGCAGATAATCAGGGGGATTACTCTTATTAAGTTATAGTAGAGACAATGGGTTTCACTCATTGCTTTGAGTAGTTATAATCGCTATAATATGGAAAGCCCACCTATCGCAAACTCTTTTGAAGAGTAAGCAATAGGTGAGCAGGATAGGTTTAATAAATAAAGAACTTATCGTTTCAAGTTCGGATTTTTCTCAACTTCTGTACCTGGATAAGGCAAGTAGTTCATGTTATCATTCCATGTTCCTGTGACTGGAACACTCTCTGTTGCAACGAACCCAGCGGCTACTGTGAGTGGTGCGTTAGCCTTGCGATACTCGAAGTTATTACGTAAAATGTTCATACGCAACTCATCACTTCGGCGTGTAGCAAGGGCAACCCAGTTACCAGCAACTTCCCATCCATGCTCTTTGAAGGCAGCTTCTGCAAGCTGGTTAGGGGTCATAGCATCAATAGCAACACCATCAACGATTGTTGCCGCAGCCCCATCAACAGCGCGAGCACGCACTTTCTTCAAACATTCCTTAGCTAGTGCGAGGTTGCCACCACTGCGTGCAGCACTCTCGCATACCATAGTAACACCTCTGGATAGCGTATGAGTTGATGGCGAGTGTCGGTACACATACCCTTGTAAGGCTTCTTGGTGTAGTCGTAAGGTGCTTTAATCTCCTTGCCATTATCGTCTGCATTGATGGTAAAGATGGAGAACATTGGGTGACGCTCTGCCACAATAGGCTTACCGCTACCATCAAGTGCCCACCAATCAACGAGCGTTCCATCCTTTAAACGTATTTGTGGATCATAGACGGCACGCTTACGTGGACCATCAGGGAAGTCTTTCCAGAATTTAATCTCACCCCATGCATCGCCCCATCCACCGAGACTTTCAAAGAAACAACAGCTAGAGAACTCTGAATCAGTCGACCAGTTCTTTGTCGGGGAGAAGTTGATTCCAAGTATAGTCTCCTTGTTGTAGTTGTTACCATACGAATAGACGTTACGCCAATCAGCATCCATAGTAGCGTTATACTTGCCGCTGTTCACACCATCAATAACCTCCTTTGCCTTTTCTGCAGCCTTCGCATAATATTCCTGACCCTTGTTTAGAGGATAACCAGCCATTGACATGTAGACTGCGGATAGTGTTGACTTCACCGCCTGTTGCGTTACATAGACGTCAACACCGAAGAGTTGGGTTGGAGCTGATGTGTAATGTGTTGGCAGATTGACAGCATCAACAGCCTCCAGATCCGATACGATGAGGTCATAGACGCCCTGAACATCAGTTAACTTAGTTGTTCCGTTGTCATCTTCATTGTGTAGATTGATGGGAAGAGGACCAAACACACGCACAAGATAATAGTATGCGTATGCACGCCAGAAACGTGCTTGAGCGATGGCAAGGTCGATGTTCTCTTTAGCAACAGGCGTCTTCTCTGCATTGTCAATGATGTAGTTAGCTGCCTGAATGAGATTATAATGCAGTCTCCAAGCATCCCTTACACCCTTGTTGTTATCGGACACTTGGAACTTATCTATCTCTGCACAAGCCTGCTTATTAGAGCCTGGATTAGCCGTAATATCGTCACCTTGCCATTGAGGATAGCCTGGATTGGTGTAGTTTTGAGTATGATTCACCTGCTCATAGAGGGCATATAGACTTTCATCAAGGTCGTTTTGTGAAGCGAAGAAATTACCAGGGGTATGCTTACCTTTTGGGTCTTCGTCGAGAATATCACTACATGCTTGTAGCGTAAGGGCTGAAGCAAGGAGCATACAGCCATAGAATATATTTCTTTTCATATCGTTATTTTGTTAGAAGTTAAAGCGAATGTCGAATGTAAAGGTGCGTGGATTAGGATATGTGCCCATATCAATACCATTGTCCATGTCGACGTTGTTGTTAGAAAAAGACATACCTGCAGGGTCAGCACCCTTGTAGCTTGTGATTGTAAAGAGATTTTGTATGCTCAATGCTAAGCGTATATCAGCAAAGTGAGTGTGCTTGCGAGCAATATTGTATGCTATGCTTATGTTCTCACAACGGAAGTAGTCTGCATTCTCAATCCACTTGCTTGAGTTGCCAAGGTTATTGTTCCCTACAGCATTAAGAGCAGGCATTGTCTTACCAATCTCACTGATGTAATCGGCTGCAGTAACAAACTTTGAAGCACCTACCATGGAGTTCATTGCGAAGCGAACAAGGTTCAATCGTTGTGCTCCAAAGGCACTATTGAAGAAGGCATTGAACTCCCAATTCTTATAGGTAATTGAGTTGTTCCAACCCATTGTGAAGTCTGGATTAGCACAACCGAGTATCTGTCGGTCTGCACTTTGGGGACTTGTGGTGATGCTCCCATCGGCTGCATAGTAGCTGTCGAGACCATTTGCGTTTAGACCCTGCCCACTTGTAACCATAGAATGTACCAATAGGTTGCCCTTCCTTAATGATAGTTGAGGGTTCAACTGTGCCTGGAGAAGGTGAGCTACCATAGAGAATTGGATCTTGTGATGTCAACTTTACGACTTTATTCTTTAGATAAGAACCATTGATAGTAGATGTCCATGAAAGTTCTGGAGTATCTATGATGCGTGCTGTAAGCGCAATATCAAGACCTTTGTTGGTAATTTCACCAGCATTAACCCAGTATTGTGTACCACCGAGATAATAAGTACGTGACTTCTTTAATAAGGCATCGGTGGTCTTCTTATTGAAGTAGTCAATGCTCAACTCCAGCCTGTTATTGAGGAAGCTAACATCCAATCCAATGTCAAACTGTTTCGATTTCTCCCATGTTAGGTCTGGGGTTGCAATGTTTAGCCCAGTAGCCTGTGTAAGTTGTTGATGTTCCAAAGTCAAAGTTAGTAGCGGTCATGGTGCCTAAGGTTGCATATACTGGTACTCCTTGGTTACCGATAAGACCATAACTAGCACGGATTTTCATGTTACTAATCCATGTGATCGGCTTCATGAATTTCTCATTACTGATGGTCCAAGCCGCAGCGATAGAAGGGAAATAGCCCCACTTCTTCTTTGAGAAACGTGAACTACCATCGGCACGGAACGTTCCTGTTAGCATGTAGCGATTATCGTAATTGTACATTACACGACTACCCATGAGAGAAGTCCCCACTTGCTGTAATCGTTTGAACCACCTCGGTTAGTTGCATTGTTATAATCCCACCATCCAACGGATTCTGTTTGAAGGTTAGTACCATTGAGCCCCATCATACGAGTGGTACTCTGTGTAGCCTCGAATACACCTGTTGCTGTGAGGTTATGCTTGTCCCATGCGCCTGTATAAGTAAGGTTATTGGTGGTTTGTAAAGTGGCACGTTGATGATCATTGTTGCCCATACTACTCTTAGGAAGTACCCTTGCGGTTGAGAAACTATAGCCTTTGCCATCAAAGTAATCAAATCCGTTGGTACTGGTAAAGGTAAGTCCTGGAAGAATATGGAACTTTAAGTCTGCATGACCAGTGAGTATATCTGTGCGAAATTGACTAGCATTTGCAATCAAAATACCATAAGGATTGGCTTGAATTGAGTTATAAGGATCCTTCATAAAATTGCCTTTCTGGTCATACATCTCCATGGTTGGAGAGTAGTTTTCAGCAATCCATAGTGGATTATATTGCGACATATCAAAACCACCTCCTGTACTCTTTCCATGGCTGTAATCGAGGTCTCCTGTGAATTCAAACCATTTATAAAGGCGAGAGTGAATGTTGAGTTTAGCTTGATAACGTTCAAATTGAGTATTCTCAACGACACCTTTATTCTTTAGGTAGCTGCCACTCATGTAGTATTGTGTGTCGGCATTACCCTTAGATATCGTAAGTTTATAGTTTTGAATAGTTCCTGTGCGGAGAATCTTATCCATCCAATCAATACCAGGATTCGTACCATCGAGGTAAGGTTGTAGCTCTGCTTGGTTTGTAATCTTACCTCCATCAAGTAAAGCCTGTGCATATTGCTTTGTGTTCATCACCTTAGGCATGTTGTAAGCGTTGGCAATTCCGAGGCTAGCATCAAACATGATACTCTGTTGACCTTGTTTTCCTTGCTTGGTCTGAACGAGTACAACGCCATTTGAGCCACGGCTACCATAGATGGCAGTAGACGATGCATCCTTCAAAACTTGTATGCTTTGGATATCTTCAGTATTGATACCGTCGAGTCCATTCTCACGTACAATACCATCAACAACATATAGTGGGTCGTTGTTACGATGGATAGAACTCGTACCACGCACACGGATCTTTACGCCACCACCAGGTACGCCACTTTGGACAACATTAACACCTGTTACACGTCCTTGGAAGGCTTCACTAACGTTCTTAATAGGCTGATCTCTGAAGGCTTTGTCGTTCATTACCGCTACAGAACCAGCCAAATCGGCTTTGCGAACACTACCATAACCAATGACAACAACCTGATCCATGGTTTGTGTACTTTCTTTTAAGGTAACGTTAAGTGAGCCTCCTCTCCACATAATTTCGTTCTTTTCATAACCAACATAGCTGACAATAATGATTGTACCTGCCTTTACGTTAGATAGAGAAAACTTACCATCAAGGTCGGTAATGGTCCATGTGTAGTCCCTTTTGCCATGATTGTTGCTCCGACGATAGGGTCACCATTAGCATCGACAACCTGTCCTGTGCAAGTGTTATTGTCCTGTTGCATGACAGGCAAACTTGTCATAGGTTGCATAGCAGACTTTCCTGCATAGGCAGATCCTGTAGAAATGGCAGCTGCAACTGCAAACATTCCCAGCTTCCTAAATTGCTGTTTCATATTAAGTATTGTGTCTTAGATGAATAATATCGACCTGGTAAACTTGATTTAGGTTTCTTGTTCGTTTAGGTCGGTTAGTATTTATGTCTGTTTAGGTTTATTGTATTATTTGTGACAAATGTAATTCTTTTTGTGAAAAAGAATCTTACTTTAATACTAAAATTAACATTTAATAAGAGAAAAGAGAAGACTGATTGTTATAAGAACTCTTGCTAATTGGGTTCTTAAATGATCCCTTCTCTGGAGGAAAAAGGGTCGGGATTTGAGTTTTGAAGAGTGTTGATAAGTTCGTTTTTAACCATTACTACCTAGGTTAAAAAAACAAATTTCCCTCTATATATGATAAGGTTGTGCGAAAAATTAAGTATCTTTGCACACCAAATACCCTATGAAGTGCAATACTCTTAGCGTGTATGTAAACATTTGATAAATAATAATTAAACATAAATTCAATAATATCAAGATGAAGATTTCATTTGAAAATCCAGACAAAGTAAATGGTTTGATGACCATTACAGTAGAAGAGTCTGACTACAAGAATGAGGTTGAGAAGACCCTCAAGGATTATCGTAAGCGTGCTAATGTACCAGGTTTCCGCCAGGGGCAAGTACCAATGGGCATGATTAAACGTCAGTATGGTCCACAGGTGAAGATGGATGTTATCAATAAGATCCTAGGCGAGAATCTACAGAAATATATTACTGATAATAAGATTCAGATGTTGGGTCAGCTAATGTCATCAGAGGCTCAAAAAGCCTGTAGAGTTGGAGCAACCTGCACCTTATGAGTTTAAGTTTGATATTGCTGTTGCACCAGAGTTTAAGATCGAATTAAATGGTAAGAATAAGATTGACTTCTATGAGATTGAGGTTGATGACAAGTTGATTGATCAGCAAGTTGAGATGTTCCAGAGCCGTGCAGGTCACTATGATAAGGCAGAGACTTTCGATCCAGAACAGCGTGACTTGTTGAAGGGTGATCTTCGTGAGTTGGATGAGAATGGTAATACTCTTGAAGGTGGTATTACTATAGAGGGTGCTTCTTTGATGCCACAATATATAAAGGTTGAGGATCAAAAGAAACTCTTTGATGGTGCAAAGGTTGGTGATATTATCACTTTCAATCCTACTGCAGCTTACCCAGATAACGATATCGAGGTGTCTTCTCTATTGAAGATCAAGAAGGAAGAAGTTGCTGAACATAAGGGTAATTTCTCGTATCAGATCACTGAAATCTCACGCTTCGTAAAGGCCGAGAATAATGCTGAGTTATGGAAAAGCGTATATGGTGAAGATACAGATATAAAGGATGAGGCTGCATTCCGCAAGGCTATCGCTGATGGTTTGAAAGAGCAGTTGAAGGGTGATTCTGACTATAAGTTCGTTCAGGATCTCCGTGCTTATTGTGAGAAGAAAGTGGGCGATCTTACTTTCCCAGATGCTCTCTTGAAGCGCATTATGTTGGCTAACAACCAGGATAAGGGTGAAGAGTTTGTAGAGAAGAACTATGAGCAGAGCGTCAAAGAACTCACATGGCACTTAATCAAGGAACAGCTAGCACAAGCTAATGATATTAAGGTCGATGATAATGATGTACGTGAGAGTGCACGCCAGATGGCACGTGCGCAGTTCGCTCAATATGGTATGACTAATGTTCCAGAGGACTACTTGAACGGTTATGCTGATGAGATGTTAAAGAAGCGCGAGAACATCGATTCTTTCGTAGAAGCAGCATTGGATCGTAAGCTCGCTGCCGCTATTAAGAAGGTAGTGAAGCTAAATACTAAGACTGTAACTCTCGATGAGTTCAACAAACTTGTAAGCGAGTAACAATTTTAAGAAATCTTCTTTTATATATAGAGGTTATCGGTTTTTTTCCTTATCTTTGCTTATAGTAAGCGAGAAGATGCCTGTTTTATGGCATACTCTTTGTGAATATGGCAATAATAAGGGAGGTCGATAACCTCTATTTTTGTCACATTATTATATAAGAAAGGATTACAATGAATGATTTTAGGCGATTTGCCACAGGACACCTAGGGATGAATGGTATGGTGCTAGACGATGTTGTTAAGGCACAAGCACAATACTTAAACCCTTATATACTTGAGGAACGTCAGTTGAATGTCACCCAAATGGATGTTTCTCACGCTTGATGATGGAGCGTATCATCTTTCTTGGTACACAAGTAGATGATTATACAGCTAATACAATACAAGCTCAACTTCTTTACTTAGACTCTGTTGACCCAGGTAAAGACATCTCTATTTATATCAATTCACCAGGTGGAAGTGTAACAGCAGGCTTGGGTATCTATGATACCATGCAATTTATTTCTAGTGATGTCGCAACCCTCTGTACTGGTATGGCAGCATCTATGGCAGCAGTATTATTGGTTGCGGGAAAAGAAGGGAAGCGATCTGCACTAAAGCATAGTCGCGTTATGATTCATCAACCCTTAGGTGGAGTACAAGGTCAGGCATCCGACATTGAGATAGAAGCAAAAGAGATTATGAAGTTCAAGAAAGAGCTTTATACTATCATTAGTGACCATTCCCATCAGAGCTTCGAGAAGGTTTGGAATGATAGTGATCGTAACTATTGGATGAACGCAGAAGAGGCTAAAGCATATGGAATGATTGATGATGTTCTTGTTAAGAAGTCTTCCGATAATGTCCTCAATACGTCTGATGACAATACAGAATCAAATAAGTAAAGGAGTAAATAATGCCCCAGAAGAAATGTAGTTTTTGTGGTCGCAGTGAGAAGGAAGTAAAGCTTCTCATCACAGGATTGGATGGTTACATCTGTGAAGATTGTGCACAGCAGGCTTACAAGATAGTTACACAGACAGGCGCATTGGCTGATGATGAGAATACTGGTAGTGTTGCTTTTAAGGTAAAGGAGGTTTCCTAAGCCCAAAGAAATTAAGCAGTATCTTGATGAATATATCATTGGACAGGATGAAGCTAAACGCTATCTTTCAGTTGCAGTGTATAACCATTACAAGCGACTTCAGCAACCGAAGAACGAAGATGGTGTAGAAATAGAGAAGAGCAACATCATTATGGTGGGTTCAACTGGTACTGGTAAGACCTTATTGGCACGTACTATTGCGAAACTTCTCGATGTTCCTTTCACCATTGTAGATGCAACAGTCTTCACAGAAGCAGGTTATGTTGGAGAGGATGTGGAGAGTATTCTCTCACGCTTGTTACAGGTAGCTAACTTCGATGTAGCAGCCGCTGAACGTGGTATAGTATTTATCGATGAGATTGATAAAATTGCCCGTAAGAGTGATAACCCAAGTATTACACGTGATGTAAGTGGTGAGGGTGTCCAGCAAGGATTGCTGAAGTTATTGGAAGGAACAATGGTTAACGTCCCACCAAAGGGTGGTCGTAAGCATCCTGATCAGGACTATATCCATGTGGATACCCGCAATATCTTATTTATTTGTGGTGGTGCTTTCGATGGCATTGAACGTAAGATAGCACAGCGACTCAATACACATGTGATTGGTTATAACTCTGTTCAGAATGTTACAAAGATAGATAAAAAGGACTTAATGAAGTATGTTTTACCACAAGACTTGAAGTCCTTTGGTCTCATACCAGAGATAATTGGTCGTTTGCCAGTGCTTACCTATCTTAGTCCACTCGATCGAGAAGCTTTGCGCAACATCCTTATTGAACCAAAGAATTCCATTGTTAAGCAGTATATCAAGCTGTTTGAAATGGATGGAATAAGCTCACTTTCACAGAGGCTGCTCTTGATTGTATTGTAGACAAGGCTGTTGAATATAAGTTAGGAGCTCGTGGACTACGTTCAATCGTAGAGTCTGTGATGATGGATGCTATGTTTGAAGTCCCTTCAAGAGACGTAAAAGAATTTGAGGTGACGGAACAATATGTTCGTCAACAGCTCGATAAGGCTCATATCCAACAATCGGGTTCAGCCTCATAACATATATGTATAGTCTGCCGATGTAGTGTGTAACGCTGCATCAGCAGACTTTCTTTGTTTCTACCAAAACCATAAACGGATAGGAAATCACCAACTATTAACATGACAAAAGAGCTCAATCTTACCGAAAAACTTAAACATTACTTTGGCTTTGAGAAGTTCAAAGGTGATCAAGAAGCCATTATACGCAATCTTCTTGCAGGACATGATACCTTCGTGCTAATGCCTACTGGTGGTGGTAAAAGCCTGTGTTATCAACTTCCATCACTGATAATGGAGGGTACAGCTATTGTTGTTTCGCCTCTTATTGCATTAATGAAAAACCAGGTAGATGTCATCAATGGTATCAGTGAAGAGGATGGTGTGGCTCATTACCTTAACTCTTCTTTAAAGAAGGCAGAGATAGATAAAGTGCGTGCTGATATTGTTTCAGGACGTACAAAACTACTTTATGTTGCCCCAGAATCCCTCAATAAAGAGGAGAATATGGCGTTTCTAAAGTCGGTGAAGATAAGTTTTTATGCGATTGATGAGGCCCATTGTATATCTGAATGGGGACATGATTTCCGTCCAGAATATCGTAAGATACGTTATGCAATAGATTCTATTGGGGCTGCACCAGTCATTGCGCTCACTGCAACAGCAACCGATAAGGTGCGGACGGACATCATTCGTAGTCTTGGAATAGAGGATTGTGCCGAGTTTAAAAGCTCTTTTAATCGTCCTAATCTATACTATGAAGTACGTGCAAAGAGGAGTGATGACGATACAAGCAAGCAAATAATTAAGTTCATTAAGCAGCATACTGGTAAAGCGGAATCATCTATTGTCTTTCACGTAAGAAGGTGGAAGAGTTGGCAGCCATCCTTCAAGCTAATGATATAAAGGCTGCGCCCTATCATGCAGGGCTCGATTCGGAAACGAGATCGAAGACTCAAGACGACTTCCTGATGGAGGAGTTGGATGTCATCGTGGCTACAATAGCATTCGGAATGGGTATTGATAAGCCTGATGTACGCTTCGTTATCCATTACGATATACCGAAGAGTTTGGAGGGATATTACCAAGAGACAGGACGTGCTGGGCGTGATGGTGAGGAAGGGATCTGCATTGTCTTCTATTCAAAGAACGACTTGAAGAAACTCGAGAAGTTCATGGAAGGAAAGCCCGTAGCCGAACAGGACATTGGTAGACAGCTGTTACAAGAGACCGAGGCTTATGCAGAATCGTCTGTTTGTAGGCGTAAGATGTTGCTTCATTACTTTGGTGAAGAATACCCAAAGGATAATTGCTGCATGTGTGATAACTGTCTGCATCCTAAAAAGAAAATTGAGGCAATGAATCAGCTCTTGATAGTTCTCCAAGCTGTGAAGGCTTTGAAAGAAAACTTCCGACAAGAGTATGTCATTGACTTTGTCAAAGGTAGAGCAACAGATGATCAAAAAGATCATAAGCACAACGAGCTTGATGACTTCGGTGCTGGCGAAGATGAAGACCCGAAGATATGGAATCCTGTGGTCAGACAAGCACTCTTGGCTGGTTATCTGAAGAAGGATGTTGAGAACTATGGCATATTGAAGTTGACCGCAGCAGGCAAACGCTTCATGAAGTCGCCAACGTCGTTTATGATAGTAATGGATGCCGAGTTTAAGGATGAAGAGGACGATGAAACACCAATGGCGGGCACAGCAGTCCTCGATCCAGAACTTTTCTCCATGCTAAAGAACCTTCGTAAGAAGCTAGCACGTAAGTTAGAAATCCCTCCATATGTCATCTTTCAGGATGTATCCTTAGAGCAGATGGCAATGATGTATCCTATTAATGAAGAGGAACTACAGAACATTCAGGGGGTAGGAGCAGGTAAGGCGAAGCGTTATGGGAAAGAGTTTTGTGAATTGATAAGGCAACATTGCGAAGAAAACCACATCGAACGCCCCGAAGAACTACGTGTGCGAACGGTCGCAAAGAAGTCCATGCAGAAGGTAAAAATCATCCAAAGCATTGACAGACAACTCCCTCTTGATGACATTGCATCGGCTGAAGGACTTGATTTCGATGATCTTCTCACTAAGATAGAAGAGATTGTCTATAGTGGAACGAAGCTCAATATCGATTACTTCTTAGAGGATGTTTACGATGATGATACAATCAATGACATCTATGACTACTTCATGGATAGTGAGACTGATAGCTTAGATGTGGCAATGGAAGAACTTGATGGTGATTATAGTGAGGATGTTATCCGGTTGGTACGTATAAAGTTTCTGTCAGAGATGGCAAATTGATCGTATATAAAAATATAACTTTGACTTAAAGGAAGTGCTTTCTTCGATTTGAAGAAAGGCTTCCTTTGATGTAAAGAGAGGCTCTCTTTGAGGTGAAGAAGGCCTCTCTTTTTTTTCAACCATTTATCCGTTGCTAATGAGGTTGGGGTTCTTTAGTTTGCAACTACTAGTTAGAAGATGTATGAAATGCACGAATCTTATATCCAGAAGAAGATCAGAACATTCGTTACTATATCTTTTTTCCATGTGATATTACAGATATTCTATTATCGTACTAATCTGCCGTTAAATAGCTTTAATTCGATTAGAGAAAATGGAGAAAAAGCCTGTCTATTTGATAATTAATTGCTAAATTTGCATGCAATAAATTTCCAAATCATTATGTCATCATTTGTTGCAGAAAAGATCAAGATGGACGGATTGACTTACGATGACGTCCTTTTAATCCCAGCTTATTCGGAAGTATTACCTAAAGAGGTACAGTTGAAAACCAAGTTTTCACGCCACATTGATCTCAATGTGCCCTTTGTTACAGCAGCAATGGACACCGTTACGGAGAGCTCAATGGCGATTGCCATCGCTCGAGAAGGTGGTATTGGTGTGATCCACAAGAACATGACTATTGAGGATCAAGCACATCAAGTTGCAATCGTGAAGAGGGCTGAGAATGGTATGATTTACGACCCTCTGACTATCTTAAAGGGTAGAACTGTGAAGGATGCACTCGCAATGATGGCCGATTACCACATTGGTGGTATTCCCGTTGTAGATGAGGATAACCACTTAGTAGGCATTGTTACCAATCGAGACTTACGTTTTGAACGCCATTTGGATAAGCTGATTGATGACGTGATGACCAAGGAGAACCTCGTTACAACACATCAACAAACCGACCTTACTGCCGCTGCGCAGATTCTTCAAGAGAATAAGATTGAGAAGTTACCAGTAGTCGATAAGGATAATCATCTTGTAGGTCTAATCACTTATAAGGACATCACAAAGGCTAAAGATAAGCCTATGGCAAGCAAGGATGAGAAGGGTCGTTTGCGTGTCGCAGCGGGTGTTGGTGTTACAGGTGATACCATGGAGCGTGCCGAAGCATTGGTTGCTGCAGGTGTAGATGCTATCGTTATCGATACAGCCCATGGTCATTCTGCAGGTGTTATTGGTAAGTTGCATGATGTAAAGACAGCTTTCCCTAACCTTGATGTTGTAGTGGGTAATATTGCGACGGCAGAGGCAGCTAAGTTCCTTGTTGATAATGGTGCGGATGCTGTGAAAGTAGGTATTGGTCCTGGATCTATCTGTACAACACGTGTTGTTGCAGGTGTGGGTGTACCGCAGTTGAGCGCTATCTACGATGTTTATAAAGCGTTGGAAGATACTGGTGTGCCATTGATTGCTGATGGAGGATTGCGCTATTCTGGTGATGTTGTGAAGGCTTTGGCAGCTGGAGGAAGCAGTGTGATGATTGGTTCGTTGGTTGCAGGTACAGAGGAATCTCCTGGTGATACAATCATATTCAATGGTCGTAAGTTTAAGAGTTATCGTGGTATGGGCTCTTTGGAGGCTATGGAGCAGAAGAATGGTTCACGTGATCGTTACTTCCAGAATGATATCCACGATACAAAGAAACTGGTACCAGAAGGTATTGCAGGACGCGTTCCTTACAAGGGTACAGTTCAAGAAGTTATCTATCAACTTGTTGGTGGTCTTCGCTCTGGAATGGGCTATTGTGGTGCTGCTTCTATCGAAGATTTGCACAATGCGAAGTTTACTCGTATCACCAACGCAGGCGTTATGGAGAGTCATCCACATGATATCACTATTACGAGTGAAGCACCGAACTACTCTCGTCCAGAGTAATTAACAGATTAATAATCAACCGCCCTCTTCTCTGTAAAAGCAGTGGAGAGGGTATGTGTGTTTTAAATAATAACAATGAAAGTCAAGGCTCTTTTATTATTATCACTGCTGTCTACCACGATGGTATTTGGGCAGAGTGACCCAACCATAATGACTATCAATGGGCATCCAGTTAGTCGTTCTGAATTTGAGTATTCATATAATAAGAACAATGCAGAAGGGGTCATTGATAAGAAGAGTATAGCCGATTATGTGGATCTGTTCATCAATTATAAGTTGAAGGTGCAAGCGGCTTTGGATGCTCGTTTAGATACATTGTCTTCCTTCAAGCAGGAGTTCCTCACCTATCGAGATCAGCAGATTCGTCCATCGTTCCTAACAGACTCAGATATCGAAAAAGCGGCTCGGGATATTTATCAAGAGACGAAGGAGAGTATTGATGCGAATGGTGGCTTATGGCGTTGTGCACACATTCTTGTAGGAATAAACCAGCGTGCGACAAAAGAAGAAGAATTGAAAGCTAAGGTCTTGGCAGACTCTATCTATAATGCTTTACAGCATGGAGCAAACTTTGGAGAGTTGGCTAGGAAGTATTCTGCTGATCGAGAGTCTGCACAAAACGGAGGCGAGTTGCCATTGCTTCAAAAGGGGCAAACAGTACAGGAATTTGAGCGTGCTATGTTGGCATTGAAGCCTGGTGAAATTAGTAAACCAACACTTTCTCCTTATGGTTATCACATTATTAAGATGATAGCACATGAAGGATTGGCTTCTTATGATTCGTTGCATGCACGGATCTTACAGTTTATTGAGATGCGTGGATTGCGTGATCAGATAGTCGATCAGAAGTTAGATAGCCTCGTTCAGCAGGCTGGTAAGGGGGTAACTCGCGAGCAGTTGCTTGATAAACAACTTGCGGAACTGGAAGAGAAGGATGCTAATTTGAAGAATCTTATCCGTGAGTATTATGATGGCTTATTGATGGTTGAGATGAGTAATCGTATGGTTTGGGATAAGGCTTCAGCAGATGTTACGGGCTTAGAAAACTATTTCCACAAACATAGGAAACAATATAAATGGACTGAACCACGCTTTAAAGGCATTGCTTATCATGTAAAGAATCAAGCTGACGTTGAGGCTGTGAAGGATTGTGTGAAGCGGCTTCCTTTTGCACAATGGAATGATGTACTGCGTAAGACATTCAATGCTGATAGCACACTTCGCATACGTGTTGAGAAGGGAATCTTCCGTAAGGGTGATAATGATCTTGTCGATAAACAAGTGTTTGGTATGAGTGTTCCTGTGAAAGAGATGAAGGACTTTCCTATTGGTGCAACCTATGGTAAGAAGTTGAAAGCACCAGAGTCTTTGGATGATGTACGTGATCTTGTGGTTTCTGATTATCAAAAGGAACTTGAGAAGAATTGGGTAGATTCATTGCGAAAGAAATATAAAGTTGTGGTTGATAAGGCTGTGCTTGCTACAGTCAATAAGCATTAAGTGATAATAAAGGAATCAGATGAAGATAAATAAATGTAAGACAGGTGCTTTGCTGATAGGCGTTACGCTTGTAGCAATGGGCTTGCATGCATAGTGCCTTTTCGTGCCTCTGCACCGCTAGTTCTAACAGATTCGGTAGATACGAACCAGGTTGATAAAGCCAACAATGTTGTCGATGAGGTGATATGGGTAGTGGGTGATGAACCGATATTAAAGTCCGAAGTCGAGATCATGAAACTACAAGGAGAAGCAGAGGGAATGAAGTGGGATGGAGACCCAGAGTGTGTGCTGCCTGAACAAATAGCAGTGCAGAAACTCTTCCTTCATCAGGCTGCTCTTGATAGCGTAGAGGTGACTGAATCAGAGATAGCACAGGGAGTTGATCAGCAAATCAACTACTGGATTTCTTTGCCACAAATAGGTTCTAAGGAGAAACTAGAGGAGTTCCAACATAAGAGTATAGCGCAACTTAGACAAGACTTACACGATGATTATAAGAATCGTCAGTTGGTTCAGAAGATGCAAGCAAAGCTCGTTGGTGATGTGAAGTATCACCATCAGAGGTGCGAGAATACTTTAAGAAGCTACCAGTGGATAGTATTCCTATGATTCCAACTACCGTGGAGGTAGAGATTTTGACACAAACACCAAAGGTGGAGACAGAGGAAGTTAATCGCATTAAAAACCAACTACGTGACTATACGGATCGTGTAACTAAGGGAGAAACATCCTTTGCTACGTTGGCACGTTTGTACTCCGAAGACCCTGGATCATCGCGCCAAGGAGGTGAATTAGGTTATATGGGAAGAGGTATGTTAGACCCTGCTTTCGCTGCAGTAGCATTCAACTTGACTGATCCGAAGAAGGTTTCTAAGATTGTAGAAAGCGAGTTTGGGTATCATATCATTCAGTTGATTGACCGTCGAGGGGATAAGATTAATTGTCGTCATATCCTATTGAAACCTCGTATATCAATGGCTTCTATTGATGCTGCAAAAGAACGCTTAGACTCTATTGGACGTGATCTTCGCAAAGAGAAATTCACGTTTGAAGATGCCACCGCATACCTTTCTGACGACAAAGATACGAAGAATAACCATGGACTCATGGTCAACTCATCAGGGGACGAACGCACCTCTCGCTTCAAGATGAAGGACTTACCAACGGAAGTAGCACGAGTTGTTGACACCATGAAAGTCGGTGAGATCTCTGCTCCTTTTCAGATGATTAACAATCGAGGGAAGGTCGTTTGTGCTATCGTGAAGCTAAAGAGTCGCACGGATGAACATAGAGCTACGATAACAGAAGACTTCCAAACTATGCGTGATATAGTTATTGCTCATCGTCGTCAAGAGATAATTCATGAATGGGTTGTAAGCAAGATTAAGAACACTTATGTTCGAATGAATCCTCGCTACAAGGATTGTAAGTTCAAGTATGAAGGTTGGATTAAATGACATTAGAAAACACTTATATATATAAGCTTTATGGGGCATAGAATCATGTTAATCACGATTCTATGCCTGTTTGAGTTATGCTATAACTACCCCTTCTATGGCTCAGAAAGTGACGGAAAAGAAGGGTAGTAAGTTCTATATAGACCATGCTGATAACCTTAGACACAACCAGATGTTGATGCCAGATGTGCAGATTGCAAAGGGTAATGTTCGGTTGCGTTATAAGGGCATGACGCTTAGTTGTGATAGTGCATACTTCAATGACCAATCGAATTGGTTTAAAAGCTTTCGGTAAAGTTCATGTAACTCGACCAGGTGGAGTGACGCTTGATTGTCGTCGTCTTCACTATGATGGCATGTCTCAAATGGTTCATGTTAGAGAAAAAGGTTGTGGTTCGTCAGCCAGGAAAGTCGCTACGTTGTGATAGCTTAGACTATAACATGATATCGAAAGTTGCCAATTACTTCGGTGGTCGTGCAACCTTGGTTTACAATGGAAATACCGTTATTGCCGATCAAGGTGATTATAATACAGAGAGCCACGATGCCAACTTCTTCGGTAATGTTGTTATGTTTACTCCTAAGTACAGGATCACAACTCCAGAGGCACATGGTAATACAGAAACAGGCTTGGTACACGTTGTTGGCAAGTCAGTTATTCGAACAGCAAAGGGCGAAGTCGTGCATACTAACGATGGAACTTATAATAGTCGAACTGACAACATGGAGCTTAATGGTCATTCAACGATTACATCTCCCAAGCAAGATGTAGAGGGGATAACATCGTTTATAACAGTTCGACGGGTGAAGCCGAGGGCATGGTAATGTAAAGATAGTCGACAAGGCAAATAACAGAACCATAATAGGTCAAGACGTATTCTATAATGAGAAGACTGGTCATAGCACTGCTCGTGGTAATGTGAAGATCGATGATCGTCGACAAAAAGAGAGTGATAACTGGTGATGAAGTAATCTACAATGCCAAGTCTGGATATAGTGAGGGACATGGTAATGTGAAGATTATTGATAAGCTAAACCAGCGCACAATCACTGGTCGCGACCTTACTTATAATAGCAACACTCACGAAGGAACAGGGGAAGGGAACGTCTATTATATAGACGAGAAACAGAAACATGCCTTCAAGGGAGACTATCTTCACTATACTGACTCGGCGGCTATTGCTTTTTGGTGGAAAGCCTGGTCCGATTGCAAAAAGACTTCTCCCAAGGTGACACACTATTCGTTCATGCCGATACAATTAGTATGAAGGGATTCTACATGAACACGCCTAAGATGTATCGTGAAATCTATGGCGTCAACAACGTGAGGGCGTTTCGCATGGATGTACAAGCCGTATGTGGATTCCTTGTTGCTAATACGAAAGACTCCTGTATGACTATGTATGACTACCCGATAGTGTGGAGTGGTAACCGTCAACTAGTTGGTGATTCGATCAAGGCATACATGAATGACTCCACCATTCGACAGGCTTTTGTCTATGGCAATGCGTTCTCTATTGAGACGCTACCAGATAAGCAACACTATAATCAAATATCGTCACGTGATATGCGTGCAGACTTTGTCAATGGTGCTGTTAGGCGTGTGGACGCATGGGGAAACGTAGAAGTTGTGTTCTATCATACCGATAAAGACAGTACGTTGATAGGGCATAATTACACGGAGACAGATACTCTTCGTATGTTCATAACACCCGAACGTAAGTTGAAAAAAATATGGATGTCTAAGGCAGATGGTGTGATTAGTCCAATGACGCAGATCCCTCCTGATCGCCTAACATTGCCTCACTTTGAGCTTTTGATAATGTTCGTCCAAAGGATAAGAATGACATCTTCCGTCGTGCGGCACGTAAGACGGCAGCTACCAAGCGCAATGCTCAAGTCATCTTGCCGCCTCGACAACGTATAGAGTGACCCCTTGTCAACCTATTGTCGTAATCATTTACGACAATAGGTAGAATCATTTCCGACAATAGGTCAACTTCTCCTCACATTATTAACATCATTAACTCCTTTGAAATATGTTCTTCTTTCAATCATCAAAGCCCCGTCGTTTTCATCATGAATATATGTATGTTGACGAACGTAAAGAGTTTCTCTCGGATATAGAGAAGCGTGCGAAAAATGAGTTAGAACAGCAAGATGAGCCAAAGGAGGGGTATCGTGAGGAACTTCAAAGGCGTCTTTCTCATAGCTTGCGACCACAAGTTTTGACACACAAATACAATCGTTTCACAGCCATGTGGGTGTCTTTGATACTCTCTGCAGGTGTTATAGCACTGCTAATCTTATTCTTGTTTATTGCTTAAGCATTATTAATCAATGAGTGATATCATACAACTTTTACCCGATAGTGTAGCCAATCAGATTGCTGCGGGAGAGGTTATTCAACGCCCGGCATCCGTTATCAAGGAGCTAGTAGAGAATGCCATCGACGCAGGAGCAACGTCAATTAATGTCTTAGTAGTCGATGCGGGGCGCACATCTATCCAAGTGATTGATAACGGAAAGGGTATGTCAGAGACTGATGCACGCCTCTCTTTCGAGCGACATGCAACTTCTAAGATACGGAAGGCAGATGATCTTTTCTCACTCCATACCATGGGCTTTCGTGGAGAGGCACTTGCGTCGATTGCTGCGGTGGCGCAGATAGAATTGAAGACACGCATGGCGAATGATGATCTCGGTACTCATTTGTCTATCTCGGGTAGTCGTTTTACGAATCAAGAACCTTGTTCTTGCCCTGTAGGAAGTAATTTCTTGGTTGAGAATCTCTTCTTCAATGTACCTGCACGACGCAAGTTTTTGAAGTCGAACACCACCGAATTGAATAATATCATCAATGCTTTTGAACGCATAGTATTGGTTTATCCGCATATAGCCTTTACCTTATATAGTAATGGAACAGAGCTTTTTAATCTTCGGTCATGCAACTATAGACAGCGAATTGTTGAGGTCTTTGGGAAGAGACTGAACCAAGATCTCTTGTCAATAGACGTTGACACAAGTCTATGTCATATCCATGGCTTTGTTGGGAAACCAGAGTCTGCACGCAAGAAGACACCCCAGCAGTACTTCTTCGTTAATGAACGTTATATGAAACACCCGTATTTTCATAAGGCGGTCATCACTGCGTTCGATCGACTTATCCCTCAGGGAGAGCAGATTCCTTACTTTCTTTATTTTGAAGTATCGCCTACGAACATTGATGTAAACATTCATCCGACAAAGACGGAGATAAAGTTTGAGAATGAGCAAGCCATCTGGCAGATTCTTTTAGCAGCTGTGAAAGAAGCCGTGGGACGCTTTAATGACATTCCTTCGATTGACTTTGACACCGAAGGGAAGCCTGATATTCCTGTATTCGATCCTCATTCAGGAACTAAAGCACCGAAGGTTGAAATCAATCCATCGTTCAATCCATTTAAACAAACTGCCCAACCGCAGAAGCCGAGTGTGCCAGAGGGGTGGGAGGAGTTGTACTCTGGTTTGGATGGTAATGCTGAGATACGCCAATCAAAACTCTTTGAACAAGATGATTTAGATGTTAATACGACTCCAACAGACGAGAGTTTGATTATTTCATCAGCCTCTACAACCTCTACAAACGAGTCGATGATAGAGGAAAAGTCACCTTCGCACTATCAGTATAAGGGTAGTTATATCATGACAGCGGTGAAGTCTGGCTTGATGATTATCGACCAGCACCGTGCTCATATACGTATCTTATATGAGGAGTACTTGCGCCAGTTGTCATCTCATAAGGCTCATTCGCAAAAGGTTCTATTCCCTGAAGTGGTGCAACTCACGGTATCTGACAAATTAATCATCGATCGCATCCTCCCTGAAATGGCAGAGATGGGCTTCCAATTGGATAGTCTCGGTGGTGATAGTTATGCAGTGAATGGAGTGCCAGCAGGCATCGAAGGGCTCAATGCCGTTAGTCTTATCCAAGATATGGTGGCGTCAGCTGTGGAGAGTGGGGCAAGTGTGAAGGAAGATATCGATCGTACACTCGCTTTGAGTTTAGCACGTAATGCCGCTATTCCACAGGGTCAGGTGTTGACCAATAGTGAGATGGATAACCTTGTGAATGAGCTTTTCACTTGTGAAAATGTCAATTACACGCCATCTGGCGAACCGATTATTGCGGTTATGAAGCAGCATGATATTGAACATTTGTTTGATAGTTAAGAAGTGTAGACAGCATTATTCGCAACCTAAGTAGCACCCCAAAGTAGGGACATACGCCCTCGTCTGTCCGCCCCAAATCCCTGTTTCCATTGATACATGCCACATTTGGCGGACAGACGAGGGCGTCTGTCCCTACTTTGGGGTGGCGTTACAGCCCCCTTGTTCCTATATTTCCTCTATTATAGAAATATGTCATTAAAACAGCATGTCATTATGTCATTCTGTCTAAAACCACGTCTCCTCTATCTTAGAAATATGCCATTAAAAGAACATATCATTATGTCTTTATGTCTAAAAACACGCCTCTTCTATCTTAGAAATATGTCATTAAAAGAACATGTCATTGTGTCATTCTGTTTAAAACCACGTCTCCTCTATCATAGAGATATGTCATTAAAACAACATGTCATTGTGTCATTCTGTCTAAAACCATGTCTGTAAGGGGTAGGGAAGAGCCTATTCTCAACCTTGTTTTACCCCTCTGCAGCATGATAAGAAGAGCGAACTAGCGGTCCACTCACCACATGCTTGAATCCTTTCTCTAATGCAATGCGCTTGTAATCGGCAAATTGTTCGGGGGTAATATAAGCTGATACGGGGAGATGATGGGCTGTTGGTTGAAGGTACTGACCTAAGGTTAGACGCTTACAACCCGTTTTGAGAATGTCATCCATCGTCTCTAATATCTCCTCGTGGGTCTCCCCTAAGCCCAACATAAAGCCTGTTTTAGCTGTAATACCGCACTCCGTAATCTCACGCAACACCTCTAAACTTCGGTCATATCGTGCAACTGAACGCACGGAAGGTGTCAGTCGGCGTACAGTCTCCATGTTATGACCAGCCACATGAGGCTTTGTTGCCATCACCTGACGTATGAGTTCGGCTTTACCCATAAAGTCAGGGATAAGTAGTTCGACCTTTGTTTCGGGGTTCAAACGCTGTATTTCCTTGATAGTCTGTACCCAATGTGCAGCTCCATAATCGTCTAAATCGTCACGATCAACCGATGTGATGACGGCATAACGCAGTCCTAAAGCCTTGATGGATTCGGCTACTCTTGTTGGTTCGTTGCTATCTAATGCTCTTGGTCGCCCACTCAAAGTGTTGCAGAAACGACATTTTCGGGTGCAGATATCGCCCCCAATCATCAGAGTTGCCGTGCGTGCCATCCAACATTCAGCCCTGTTCGGACATAACCCACTCGTACAGATGGTGTTCATGTGGTGTTTCGACAAGATCCTGCAGTTTCGCCAGTAGACTTCTTCGATGTTAGATCAATCTTTAACCACTCTGGTTTCATCACGTGTGGTTTGCGTCCAAAGAGCAAGCGGAGCAGTTGTGAGAGTTGAAAGCCACGTATGATAGTCGACAAATCAGTGTTTTCTAAAATATTTTCAACAGCCTCTCTCGTAAACTCCACGCCCTTCAATGGTTTCAGAAGAGCGTAATCAATATCTCCAAGGAGGAAATAATCGCCCATCAAATTGATGCTTACAATCGTGTTATTCTTTAGTTCTATGTGTGCTTCCAGTGTTCCCACCCCCTCGAAACGATGCTTTTTTACAATAGAATATTTCGGATTTTTACCATAAACAAAGCTGTCTGAGGCTAACTCCTGTTCGATTCTTTCAATTCCTTTCATATCCTCTTCGGTCAATTCTAACACCTCACTATGGCAGAATTGCTGCCGGGTATAGCGCATGAAGTCGGTTATTTCAATGTCAGTATATTGTGATACGTTGGTGACACGTTGCCGAACAGAATCAATTCCCTTGCTCTTGAGCTTCGCAAGTGAGGGTGTGAGCGCATTTGAAAGATGCGATAGTTGTGTGTTGAAAAGCAATGAATTATGCAGAACACTGCGATTGTTAAGTTGATAAAAAGCACATCCTGAAACCTTTGTGTCGTTGATGAGGATGTCATTTCGCCCTGATAACTGTGCGTTGATACCAATACTTTGTAGCAAATTAGCCATGCAATTCATGTATTGAACGAAGGCTTCATTCGCATTAGAAAGGTGTGAGATATACGAAAACTGTATGCACCCTTCATCGGCATAGATACATCCTCCACCGCTCTTACGCCTGAATATGTCGATAGAATGTGCCTTGCAATAATCAACGTTCACCTCATTTTCAATCAGTTGATTGCGCCCTAGCATCACAGTAGGGGGTACACGCCATGCTAAGAAATAATCATCTTCGGTGTAATGATGGGCAACGTATTCTTCTACAGCAAAATAGAAAGGTAGCTGATGGAGCTTATCTTGTTTAGGTAAAAGTATATATTTCATTGTTTGGTATTGATTGATACTGCTTACAAATGTACGAACTTTTAGAAAAAGAGACGAAGTAATATGGGTAAAAAAACAAATGATTTTGTTGTAAATATTAGTGTTCTGAAACGTTGATAAGCCCCTTCTATTTTTTTGAAAAAGAAGTCTGTTTCTCTGAATACAAATGCTTCTCTATGTTTGATAAGAACTTTTCTTGAGAAAGTTTTTTTAGTTTATTTTTTTCTTCGTTATTTGTTTATTTTTCTTATTAAAAAAATAGACTATTTTTTTAGATGAAAACGGCTTTAAATCTAACGTAAAATAATCTATTTCCCCAATGACAAAAAGTCTTTCTCTGATAATGTAGAGCCTCCTTTTGCAAAATTAAAGGGAGCAGAAAGAATACTAAAAAGAGCTTGTGTAACAAGCCTAACGACCTACTACAAGTACAACACATAACCGAATAGAAGGATATCAAATAGAAATAAAGAAAGATGTAAATAATAGCACCTTACATTAAAAATAATTCTTTAATTGTTTGCCAGAAACAAAAAAAACACTTACCTTTGCAACCGCCTTACAGAAAGTGAGGGGCGTTTAGCTCAGTTGGTTTAGAGCATCTGCCTTACAAGCAGAGGGTCGGCGGTTCGAATCCGTCAACGCCCACAAGGGGTGTTTCCTGTAATTCTTCGGGGTTGCAGGGATTTTTAATTTAGGGCGTTTAGCTCAGTTGGTTTTAGAGCATCTGCCTTACAAGCAGAGGGTCGGCGGTTCGAATCCGTCAACGCCCACGAATGGTTATCAACAATAGAGAAGACTTCGTAACACATGTTACGAAGTTTTCTTTTATCTGTATAAAAGGCGTCTTCTTTTTTGTTTTATTATTATTTATCCTTGTGAGTTTACCGATTTTTATTGCTAAATTTGCACCTATTATTAATCATCCATTGTTATGACTCTCGACACATTAACAGCCGTATCTCCAATTGACGGACGCTACAGAAACAAAAACAGAACGTCTAGCTGATTATTTTTTTCAGAGTATGCTCTTATTCGCTATCGCATACGTGTAGAAATAGAGTACTTCATCACTCTTTGTGAACTACCACTACCCCAGTTGGCAAGTTTCAACCATGATTTATTTGAACAACTACGTGATATTTACCGCAAGTTCGATGAGTCTGGTGCAGCAAGAGTAAAGGAGATTGAGAAGACAACAAACCATGATGTAAAGGCTGTAGAATACTTCATTAAGGAGGAGTTCGATAAGATTGGGGGCTTAGATGTGTATAAGGAATTTATCCATTTCGGCTTAACTTCACAGGGACATCAACAATACGAGTGTTCCACTATCTATCAAGGAGGCACTTGAGGAGGTGTATTATCCACAGGTGGAAGAGCTTATTCAGCAGCTAAAAAGAGTATGCAGAAGAATGGAAAGACGTTCCTATGCTAGCAAAGACACATGGGCAGCCAGCCTCTCCTACTCGATTAGGAAAGGAGATTGAAGTATATGTATATCGTCTTAGTGAGCAACTGGAATCCTTACGCAGTTGTAAGTTTACAGCCAAATTTGGTGGTGCAACAGGTAATTTCAATGCACATCATGTAGCCTATCCAACGTATGATTGGCGTGTTTTTTTGGCAATCAGTTTGTCAGCGAGAAACTAGGTTTGGAACGTGAACAATGGACTACACAGATTAGTAATTACGACCACATGGGTAGTATTTTTTTGATGCTATTCGTCGTATCAATACCATCATTATCGACCTTGATCGTGACTTCTGGATGTATATATCAATGGAGTATTTCAAGCAGAAGATTAAAGCTGGAGAGGTTGGGTCAAGTGCTATGCCACACAAGGTGAACCCTATTGATTATGAGAATAGCGAAGGTAACTTGGGTGTCGCTAATGCTATTTTGCAGTTCTTAGCACAGAAATTGCCTGTTAGTAGACTACAACGCGACTTGACAGACTCGACAGTCTTGCGTAATGTTGGAGTACCACTTGGTCACAGTGTTATCGCTATTCAAAGTACGTTGAAAGGTTTACGTAAACTTATTCTCCATGAAGAGAAACTACGTGAAGACCTTGATGATACATGGGCGGTAGTAGCTGAAGCTATTCAAACTATCCTTCGTCGTGAGGCTTATCCACATCCTTATGAGGCATTAAAGGCTCTCACACGTACCAATAACAAGATGACAGAGGAGACAATTCATGAGTTCATACAGACATTAAATGTTAGTGATAGCGTAAAAGCAGAGCTCATGGCAATCACTCCACACAACTATACTGGAATTTAAAATATCCATAAATCATTTAAAAGAAAGATTATTAATAAAACTGAGTAGCTCCTTCTAATAGGAGTTCTAACAAATAATAATTAGAAATAAAAGAATAATAAACTTTATTACTCATTGATCGTGAGGTCAGTAGTTAACATTAAAGCAAACTACAATTATGGCAGAAGAATTCGAGAACAAAGAGGTTCAGTCTGAACAGAATGATAATGGCCGTGAGGGCTATTCTGCAGCTGGACAAGGTGGTTATCAAAGAGAGTACCGTGGCACAGGACGCCCACAACGTCCACGTATTCACACACAGCGTGCTTATAGCAGCGACAAGGCTAATGGTGGAAACGACGAAGGTGGCTTCCGTCCAGAGGGCTTTGGTTCAGGCTTGCAAAGCAGTAGCCGCCCACAACAAGGAGGTTATCGCCCACGTCAAAGCAACTATGGTGGTGGATACAACAATCGTAGTGGCTATCAAAGTCGCCCTCAACAGGGAGGATACCGCCCACGTTACAACAGCAACAATGGCGAAGAAGGAGGATATCAATCACGCCAAGGTGGATACCAAAGTCGTGGTGGTTATCAAAGCAGACCACAGCAAGGTGGATATCGTCTACGTTATAATAACGAGGAAGGAGGATACCAGTCACAAGGTTATCGCCCTCGTTATAACAACAACACTAACGCAGAAGGAGAAGAGAACAACAATGGTTATCAGGTAAACCAGGGTGGCTATCAGCCACGTCAAAATGGTTACCAAAACCGTGGTGGATATAATAATCGCGGTGGGTATAATAACCGTGGTGGTTATCAGAACCGCAGTAGTTACAATAATCGTGGCGGTTATCAGAGTCGCGGTGGGTATAACAACCGTGGTGGATATAACCAAGGAGGATATCGTCAGCGTACCGCAGATTATGATCCAAATGCAAAGTATTCAATGAAGAAACGCATTGAATATAAGGAAGAGAATTTCGATCCAAACGAGCCAATTCGTTTGAATAAGTATCTAGCTAATGCTGGTGTTTGTTCACGTCGTGAGGCTGATGAGTTCATCCTATCTGGTGCTGTCACCGTAAATGGTGAGGTTGTTAAAGAACTTGGAAGTAAGGTTCTACGCACTGATGTTGTACTCTTCCAAGATAAGACGGTTTCACTAGAAAAGAAGGTTTATGTCCTATTGAATAAGCCTAAGGATTATGTTACAACAAGTGATGACCCACAACAGCGTAAGACTGTAATGGATCTTGTTAAAGGTGCATGCCCAGAGCGTATCTATCCTGTTGGACGCCTAGACCGTAACACAACAGGTGTATTGCTTCTTACAAACGATGGTGACCTCGCTTCTAAACTCACACATCCTAAGTTCTTAAAGAAGAAGGTTTATCACGTATTCCTTGATAAGCCTGTCACAGCAAATGATCTTCAGAAAATCTCTGATGGTATCGAGCTTGAAGACGGAGAGATTAAGGCTGACGCTATTGAGTACGCTAGTCCTGATGACTTGGCACAGGTTGGCATTGAGATTCACAGCGGTAAGAACCGTATCGTTCGTCGTATCTTCGAGAGTCTTGGTTATCGTGTTGTTAAGCTCGATCGTGTACAGTTCGCTGGTCTAACAAAGAAGAATGTACGTCGTGGTGATTGGCGTTTCCTCACAGAGAAGGAAGTCGATATGCTGCGCATGGGTGCGTTTGAATAGAAGCCTCCCTAAGCCCCTCCGAAGGGAGGGGGGTGTGAGAGGATAAACGAGGATAAAGACTTCTACAATAAACTTCTAAAGAAAGAATGTGTAAAGAGATTCCCTCTTTATTCCTTTTCCTTTTCTTTTGAGTTTGTTGAGAAGTCCTAATTACAATACAAAGATGAAAAGAACAAAAGTCGTCGATGCACTTGCTTGCACCGACTTTGGTAAAGATATTAATGTAAAAGGTTGGGTTCGCTCACATAGAAGTAGCAAGGCTGTTGACTTTATCGCCCTAAATGATGGTTCTACTATCAAGAACATTCAGGTGGTTGTTGACCCTACTATAATCGAAGAAGAGAAACTGAAGAGCATTACAACAGGTGCTTGTATCAGCGTTATCGGTACGCTTGTAGAAAGTCAAGGAGCTGGTCAGACATCAGAGATTCAATGTAAAGAGATTGAAATCTACGGTCTTTGTCCAAGCGACTACCCTATGCAGAAGAAGGGTCAGAGCTTTGAGTACATGCGCAAGTATGGTCACATGCGTCTGCGTACCAATACTTTCGGTGCTGTCTTCCGCATTCGCCATAACATGGCAATTGCTATCCACAAGTACTTCCACGACCATGGTTATTATTATTTCCACACTCCATTGATTACGGGTAGTGATGCAGAGGGTGCTGGAAATATGTTCCAAGTAACGACACTCGACCTGGATCGCATTGCAAAGAATGGTGAAGTTGATTACAGTGCAGACTTCTTCGGTAAGCGCACAAACCTTACTGTATCTGGTCAACTTGAGGGTGAGCTCGGTGCAACATCATTGGGTGCTATCTATACTTTCGGTCCTACTTTCCGTGCAGAGAACTCTAATACACCTCGTCACTTAGCAGAATTCTGGATGGTTGAGCCTGAAGTAGCCTTTATTGATAAGGATGAACTGATGGATCTTGAGGAAGACTTCATCAAATACTGTGTTCGCTGGGCATTGGAGAATTGCAAGGACGACCTTGAATTCCTTAACAAGATGATTGACAAGGGGCTGATTGCTCGCCTAGAGGGTGTACTCAAGGAGGACTTTGTTCGCCTAACTTACACAGAAGGTATAGAGATTCTCCAGAAGGCAGTTGTTGATGGTGTGAAGTTCGAGTTCCCAATCACTGGTTGGGGAATGGATCTCAGCAGTGAGCATGAGCGCTATCTCGTTGAGGAATACTTCAAACGCCCTGTCATCATGACCGACTATCCAAGCGAAATCAAGTCGTTCTATATGAAGAAGAACCCTGATGGCAAGACAATGCAGGGAACAGACGTTCTTTTCCCACATATCGGTGAGATTATTGGTGGCTCTGTTCGTGAAGAGAATTACGATAAGCTACTTGCAGAGATAGATAATCGCGGTATGAAACGTGAGATTTACGATTGGTATCTCGATACTCGCAAATACGGAACCTGTCCACATGGAGGCTTCGGTCTTGGTTTCGAGCGTCTCATTCTCTTCGTTACTGGTATGCAAAACATCCGTGACGTAATCCCATTCGCACGTACTCCAAAGAACGCTGAGTTCTAACATAAAACACAAAGGCGACTATCCCCCAAAAGATAGTCGCTTTTTTTATTTACCAATAAGAACACTCTCGACGAAACTTAAAACATAACACATACATAAAAGTAAATTATGATTACCGATGTTAACTGTGGTTTATTACTGCAAATAACTTGTCAACTCGTAAACCAGTCCACTCGTCAACTCCCAAAATTGCACTACGAATTATGCGAATTATTTAACAATAGGGATTAGTGTAATTAGTGAAATTCGTAGTCATTAAAGGTACATATCATAAAGTTCAAAGTTCAAACTTCAAAGGTAAAGGAGTTCAAACTTCAAAGTTCAAAGGATAAAAATTATTAGCGTAATTAGTGAAATTCGTAGTTGGTATTACTTTGCAATAATGATTAGAAAAACTCGTAATATGTATTCGAATTTCTTTTATATTTTAGTTAATGAAAGGGTTGGGGAAAGGGTTAAAAATGTGTTATTTCGGAGTCTTTGTAAGTGTTTTATTATCAAGTAGTTGTGGTGATGTGTTTTAAAAGGTGCTTAGTAAGGTTTCAATAGGGCGTTAGTAAGGGTCTTAAAGGGTATCTTTTGCAAGCCCAAAGGATGTTAATTGCAAGCCATTTGGTGGTCTTTACAAAATCGATATGCGAAAAATTCGAACAAAAAGGATTCTTCATAAGTTTGGAATGATAAGGTTTTTCTTTTGTCTTTCTTTGGAGCTTAAAAAAATGTCACAGAGAGCAATTCAGAGTTTCTGGGTCTTTTAGAATTTGGAGTGATAAGGTCTATCTTTTGGGGTAAAAGCTTTAGTTTATTACCTCATATTCCGGAAGGACCTAATATATTGTGATCTATTGGCTGATTTGGTTTAAAGTTATAATCATATAAGAGTATTTTTTTGTACCTTTGAACACGAATTAGAAACCTATAACGAATATTATCTTTTACAGAATAACTGAGAACATAAGAATACAGACAAAAATGAGTATAGAATCACATATATCCTCCCACATCTTTACCAACAGGAATGGGAATACGCTAATGAAAGAATTTGAGGGTGTATTACAGCACAATCCTCAAATTAGAAACCTTGATGCTGTTGTAGGCTTTCTTCGTACATCTGGCTACTTCTCCTTACGCCCTTTCCTTGATAATATTGGAAAGGTGAGAGTACTGATAGGCATAGATGTAGACAAATATATCGCCAAAGCGGCACAGCAAGGAAAACTATTTTTTGGAGCAGAAGAAGAGGTTAAAGAAGAGTATCTCAGAAAGATAAGAACTGACATAGAAACTTCCAACTATCGTAAGGATATAGAAGATGGAATGTATTTAATGGTACAAGACCTTCTTGACAAAAAACTTGAATTACGCGCTCATCCTTCTAAAAAGATTCATGCAAAGATATATGTGCTATATCCCGATAATTTTAATCAGTACTCTCAAAGTATGGCCATTACAGGTTCAAGTAACTTGTCAGGGAATGGTTTAGGAATAACGCAGGACAAGCAATATGAGTTCAATGTAAAGTTGGACCGATATGATGATGTGAAATTTGCAAAAGATGAATTTGAGCAGTTATGGAAAGAAGCTGAAGGTTGTGAAATTACCTCTGAAGATATAAAAGCAGCCATTGACAGGACCTATCTTAAAGGCGATGTTCCTCCTTATGATCTTTACATTAAGATGCTAATGGAGTATTATGCAGACCGTGTACTTGAGACCGACAGTGCTGATCCCTTTGATATGCCAGAGGGCTATACGAAATATGATTATCAGATGGATGCCGTCATAGAAGGCTATCAAAAGCTTATTCGCTATGATGGATTCTTTCTCTCGGATGTGGTTGGCTTGGGTAAGACCATTGTTGCAACCATGATTGCAAGAAATTCCTTATAGAGAATGGTTATGAGCATACTAAGATTCTTGTAGTATACCCTCCAGCAGTAGAACAGAACTGGAAGTCTACTTTCAAAGATTTTGGTATAGACAAATACGCTAAGTTCATTACAAACGGTAGCTTAAGCAAGGTTCTTGATGAAGAGGATTATAATTATTGGAATGCAGAAGAATATGATCTCATACTTGTAGATGAGGCTCATAAATTCCGTAGTCATACCACATCAGCTTTTGAGCAACTTCAAGAAATTTGCAAGATGCCACGCTTAGAAGCAGGTAATATTCCTGGTTACAAAAAGAAGGTCATGCTTATTTCCGCAACTCCTATGAACAATTCTCCAGCTGATATCTATACGGAGATATTACTTTTCCAAGACCCTCGTCATTGTACCATTGATGGAGTTAGCAACCTTACTGCATTCTTTTCTCCATTGATAAAAGAATTCAAGAGACTACGAAAAAATAACAATACAAGTATTGAGGATTTTAAACGATTAGCAGAGAAGGTAAGAGACCGTATCATTAAACCATTAACTGTGCGTCGTACCCGAACAGATATAGAAAGTATACCCCGATACAACAAGGATGTGAATGGATTTCCTAAAGTTGAACATCCAATAGAGAACCAGTATGAGCTAAATGAACATTTAGCCAATCTCTTTGAACAGGCTATACAGATTCTTGATAAGCAGCTTACCTATGCACGTTATCAAGCTATTGCATACTTAAAACCAGAAGTCGCAAATGGTCTTTATGACAATGCAGAGTTGATAAGCCGTAGCCTTGCAGGAATTCGAAAGAATGGACTTGTAAAGCGTTTGGAAAGTAGTTTCTATGCATTTCAAGTTTCTATAGAGAATTTCCATCAAGCCAATCAGAATATGATTGACATGTTTGATAATGACAAGGTCTATATTGCACCAGACCTTGACATCAATCTGCTATTGGAGTCTGGATTATCCGAAGAAGAAATTGAAGAGAAACTTAACGCTAAAGCTTCTAACAATCCTAAGAACGCAATCTTTCATGCTGCTGATTTCCGTCCAGAGTTTATTGATATGTTACATAATGATCAAGCTATCCTTGAACAAATGTTAGCTGACTGGAAAGATATTTCTGATGAAGATGATTCTAAGTTTGCCAAGTTTAATGAGTTACTGAAACATGAACTTTTCAGAAGTGATCGAAACCCAGAGAAAAAGTTAGTTGTGTTCTCTGAGTCAGTTGATACTGTTGACTATCTAAAACGTAGAATCAATCGTAAGGACGTATTGGTAATCTCTGCACAGAATCGCAATAAACAATTTAAGACAATACGTGAGAACTTTGATGCTAACTACAAGCAGAAACTCAACGAGTATAATATCATCCTGACGACAGACGTACTGGCAGAAGGTGTCAACTTACATCGTTCTAATGTGATTGTGAATTATGATACGCCGTGGAATTCGACAAGGCTGATGCAGCGTATTGGTCGTGTTAATCGTATTGGTTCTGCCTCAAAGCATATCTATAACTATGTTTTCTACCCTTCAAGGGAAGGTAATAAACAAATTAATCTGAACCAGATTGCATTAAGCAAAATCCAATCATTCCATAGTACATTTGGCGAGGACAATCAAATTTATTCTCAAGAAGAAATTATAGACCGTAATCTAAGTAAATTGTTTGAAGAAGGAGTGAACGAACAAAAGAAAGATATTAACAAGGAATTACCTTTCTATGAGGAACTTCGTACTCTCTTTAAGACGAACCGACAGGAATACAACCGTATTGCTAAGATATCCTTACGCAGTCGAACTGGGCGAGAGTCTAAAACTATTAATGGTGTTACGCTATCTGAAGACACACTGGTATTCTTAAAGACAAACTTCCGAAAAGTATTCTTCCTTGTGTCGGAAAATGCTCAAGAAATCTCCGTTCTTGATGCACTTAATTACTTCAAAGCAACTAAGGATGAGAAACCTGCTACTCGTATAAGCAACCATCACAAGCATGTGGAGAAAGCCTTGACAAAGTTCCGTACTATTCAAGACGAGGAAATCCGTATACAAGAAACCTCGCAGAAAGATCTCTCTAATCTGGGTGCTCAGGTTAGTACGGCTATCAATCTGTTGAACAACTTTATGAATGAGATTGGAGACAATGACCTTTACATCAAAGTTGCACATCTGAAAACATTGGTAGAGCGTGGTGTTATCACCTATATTGCCAAGCGTTTACAACGTATCCAGAAAAACCTTCGACGTACTGGCGGTAAAGCTCGAATGACACATGATGAGGCCTTCAGCGAAATCATCACAATGGCGCAAAAGTATGCCCCTTATTATATTGCAGAAGAAACAATGTTGAATCAACAAGAAACAGACGCAGAAATTATACTTTCCGAAAGTTTCCAATAAATCAAATATCGAACAATGAATTACAAAGAGATTATTGAATCAAAATATAACCGTGAATCATGGCAGCAACTGCTTCATGACATATTCCTGAACAAGGTTACTTTTCATAATAGTCCAGGAAAGGTTCATGTAAGCAGTCATTTGGCTAAAGAAGCATTAAACTTGGGTTACATAAAATTGTCAGATGGCTTGACTATTGCCATTTACGAAGTAGAACTTGCAGACAATGTAGATATAGAGCGTAATCGGCGTGGTATTCGTGATATGCTCACCACGGACTGGCGTACCAATCATGCAGGTGCTTTTATGTTCTGCTATCGCAAGAATGAAAGCATACTACGTTTCTCCTATGTAAGCGAGACTTGGGGCTTCAACAAACAGGGAGAATATGAAAAAATATCTACTGATACAAAACGTTATACCTATTTGCTTGGAGAAGGACGTGGATGCCACACAGCTATAAAGCAGTTTGGAAAGTTGAAAGAAAGTAAGCAAGCTTTAACTGACATCACCGAGGCCTTTTCTGTTGAGACACTCACCAAACAATTCTACAAAGACTTGTTTGAGTGGTATCAGTGGGCTATAGACGACTCTACTCAGGTAACCTTCCCTAATAATATAACTACGGAAGATGATGATAGGGACGATGTAGAAAAGAAGATTATACGTATGATAACCCGTATTATGTTCGTATGGTTTATCAAACAGAAGGAATTGGTGCCAAATCGAATCTTTGATATTGAATACCTCTCAACAATACTGAAAGAGTTCGACCCATATAGCACGACTGTTGGAAACTACTACAATGCCATCCTTCAGAATCTTTTCTTTGCTACTTTGAATTGTGCCATTGAGGACGAGAAGGGCAATACACGTAAATTTGCCACTTCAACTAAACGAGATGTCAAGACATTATATAGATACGCTGAAATGTTCTCTATCAGCGAACAGGAAATTGTCAACCTCTTCTCAGAAGTGCCGTTCTTGAATGGAGGCCTCTTTGAGTGTTTAGATAAGACACGCTATATTGATGGTGTTGAACAATGCTATAATTTTGATGGGTTCAGTCGTAATGATGCTCGTTTTGCGGATGGTCGATACAAGCATCGTGCTGTAGTTCCGAACATTCTTTTCTTTGAACCAGAGAAAGGATTGCTCTCCATTCTGAGCCGATATAACTTTTACTATTGAGGAGAACTCACCTGAGGAACAGCAGGTAGCACTTGACCCTGAACTCTTAGGTAAAGTCTTCGAAAAACTTGTTGAGTGCTCTATAACCCAGAAACAAAAAGAGACGGCACGCAACCAAAGTGGCTCATTCTATACACCACGTGAGATTGTCAATTATATGGTTGATGAAAGTCTCATTGCCTATTTGGGAAACAATGACTTTGTTCGTTCACTTTTCTCTTATGATTTCACTTTTGACAAAGCAAAGAGTAATGAATATCTAAAGATTGCTGACAAACTAAAGGCTGTCAAGATACTTGACCCTGCTTGTGGCTCTGGTGCGTTCCCAATGGGACTGTTCAACAGAATGATTGACATCCTTGAACGAATATCACCTAATGAAGATATTTATGAACTCAAACTGTCTGTTATAGAGAACTGCCTATATGGCAGTGATATACAGAGTATTGCAGCACAGATAACAAAACTGCGCTTCTTCATTTCTTTAATATGTAATTGTGAGAAAGATGCCTCTAAACCAAACTTCGGCATCCCAACATTGCCTAACCTTGAAACTAATTTTGTTTCAGCAAACTCACTTATTGCAAAGAAGAAGGAAGACATCCAGTTAAACCTCTTTAAAAGTGAAGAGATAGAGTCAATAAAGAAAGAATTACATCAGATACGTCATCTACATTTTTCAGCTAAGTCAACTTCTACAAAACACCGTTTAAGAGAGAAGGATTTAGCTTTACGCGAAAAGCTAATAGAACTTTTATCTGATGAGAATAACTTCGCATCTGATGATGCCAAACAACTTGCAGAATGGAATCCATACGACCAAAATGCAGTTAGTCCGTTCTTTGATCCTGAATGGATGTTTGGCGTTAACAATGGATTCGATATTGTTATTGGTAATCCGCCATACATACAACTTCAAAATAATGGTGGAGAATTAGCGAAACTGTATGAAGGGTGTGGATATTCTACCTTTGCACGTACAGGTGATATCTATTGCTTGTTCTATGAACGTGGATGGCAGCTATTGAAGAAGAGTGGGCACTTATGCTACATCACGTCCAACAAATGGATGCGTGCAGGATATGGGGAGAAGACAAGAGACTTCTTTGCAAATAAGACAAACCCATTACTGCTTATAGACTTTGCTGGAGTAAAGATCTTTGAGAGTGCTACAGTTGACACAAATATCTTACTTTTCTCAAGGGCTAATAACCAGCATAAAACAACCTGCGCCATTACCAATAAGCAGAATAAAGATAGTGTAAAGAATTTGAGCGATTTTGTACAGCAGCAAGACACGGTGTGCGATTTCTCCACATCAGATAGTTGGGTAATCTTGTCACCTATCGAGCAAAGTATCAAACGCAAGATAGAAGCAGTGGGAACACCACTGAAGGATTGGGATATCCAAATCAACTATGGAATTAAAACTGGTTGTAATGAAGCTTTTATTATAGATACTGCAAAACGTGAAGAAATCCTAACTAATTGTCAGACAGAGGAGGAACGCAAAAGGACGGATGAACTTATTAGACCTATTTTACGCGGCAGGGATATTAAGAGGTATAGCTATGAGTGGGCAGAGCTGTGGCTTATTGCTACATTCCCCTCACGTCATTATAATATAGAGGATTATCCAGCCGTGAAACAATATTTACTTTCATTTGGTATAGAAAGACTTGAACAAACAGGTAAGGTGCATAATGTTAATGGGGAGAGGATAAAATCACGTAAAAAGACCAATAATAAATGGTTCGAGACACAAGATAGTATTAGTTATTGGGTCTAATAAGTTCATCCGTCCTTTTACGTTCTTCTTCTGTTTGGCAATTAGCTAAAATTTCATTGCGCTTTACAGTACTAATGATAAAAGCTTCATTACAACCTGTAAGTACACCACGATAGATATTTATATCCCAATCCTTCAGTGGTGTCCCAACAGCTTCAATCTTACGTTTGATGCTTTGCTCGATAGGTGAGAGGATTACCCAACTATCCGATGTTGAGAAGTCACAAATGGTATCTTGTTGCTGTACAAAATCGCTCATTAGTTTACAGCCAGACACTTCAATGTTATAAAGCGGCTAAGGGTATTCCTGTCTACCTTGCAAATCTTTGCTATTTTTCGATGAGAAATACCATTTTTTAAGAGTTCTGATATAAGAATCTCTTTGCCTGATAATTTATACTTATCTGGCGAACTTTTTCTACCTTTCGGACGTCCGAGGACCACTCCTTCTGCTCGTTTTCGTGCTAATGCCTCCTTTGTGCGCTGGCTAATAAGATTACGTTCAATCTCTGCCGATAAGCCGAAAGCAAAGGCAAGCACCTTGCTCTGGATATCATCACCTAAACGATAGTTGTCCTTAATTGTCCACACACGACACTCCTTACTCATACAAATGTTCAGAATTTCCATAATCATAAAAAGGTTACGACCCAGTCGTGAGAGTTCACTGCAAATAATAATATCGTCCTTTCTTACCTTTTTAAGTAATCTGCCAAGTTCTCGCTTGCTATAGTTTTTTGTGCCACTGATAGTTTCCTCTATCCAATCGTCAATTGAAAGATTTTGATGTTTACAAAAGTTACTAATTTCGAAGCGTTGATTCTCTACTGTTTGCTTATCGCTGCTAACTCTGATATATCCGTAAATCATATTTATTTATTGGTTTGTTATTCTTTAACTACAAACGGATATTTGAGTTAATTGGCATAAAATCTTTCGTAAAGATAGTTCTCTACAATGTTCGTAGTCTTTTAATATGGTTGAAGAGTAATCGAGTTACAAAGATTGGCAAGAGGGCGATAAGAAAATGAAAAATGTTAGGAAGCAATACCATCGTAATACGAACTATACATATTGTGGTCTAATAACCGATTAGAATTTAATGAAAACTTTTAAGTATATAGCATAAAACATTCGGTAATTTAATTTTCGTTTTCTTGCCTTCTAACGTTCTTGTAGCGTTCGGGGGGCAAGTTTTTGTTATGTAGGTTGAGTTGGTGATATAGAAAAGACTGATGGTAATAGGGTAGGGTTACTCACCCCTTACAGTCTCAAATCAGCTATAGAGTTCTGTTACTCCACCAAAAGGCGTTCACCCTGTTACTTTGTCTTTCCATACCCTGTCTAAAATCCGTTCACTTTGTTACCCTGTCTCTTCCCGTACCCTGTCCTCGGTTAATACCCTCTTAACGATGCTATTCAGTCAAAACGAAGTTTCCTGTCATTCCTGTCAGCCTTGTTCTCCACGTAACTCTTTAGTACACTGTGAGGTTACACGAAATGTTAAAAGTGACAGCAAATAAGAATTAAACTTTTTCTTGTAGTAATGTGAAATTAATCCAGTCTTGTTTTGAAAGGTTTATACTCTATGATTGAGAGAACAGAGTGTAAATATTTATGGTCTTTCCGAAATATGGAGTGATAAACGATAACTCTCATATAATAAGGCATACAGAGTTATGGATAAGACGGAGATAAAGGCGACGTCACAAAGTGCGAGGGAGGGTAGCGTACATACTCCTGATAATTTCTGAGATGAACGCTTTGGGTATAGAGGCTCAAATAAAGCTGACAAACTACCTCAGTCGCTCCACGCCCCGATGGTATCTCTGTGGCTACCATTGCTTTGTTTTAATAACCCTCCGTACTCTCCATTACTCTGTGTGACATTTCGTCAGAGACCTAAGCTTAGGCGAGTTCTTATCACTCCAGAATACAGAAGACCCAATAGAAGAGGAGTTAGGGAATTTTCCTAACTCCTTTATCTATATATTATCTGGAGATGAATAAGCACGTACACTTACAAGATTGAAGTGCATAGGATGGTAGAAAGATATAATGTAGACCCCAAGGGGCTAAATAGCGGTCTGGCGAAACAAATAAAATAGAAGCAGATCAAAGGTTTAGTAAATATTAAAGTAATATAAAAAATCCCCTCCAAATCTTCCATTATAAGAAAAGTATTGTGTACCTTTGTGTGTATAAATCTATAAGTGTTACACTCAGATTATCCTTATATGGTGATATATAATGGAGATATATGGGCATTTTTATATTGTACCCCTTCATGTCCCTTATTTTGATAGAGCAAGTATAGCACTGATTCTAACTTCGACTAATAATGTTATTCTTTTATTATCTCTAACAGTTCTAAAATGTTTATATGAGTTATACGCTTTGAAGAACGTGTCAATCCAGGATAGAAATGAATGCTAAAATAAGATTTAGAAATGGCAACTTGGGAGTATACTGATATCGTAATTGATGGAAAAACTGTGAAAGCACAGGTTCCAATTATCATATCTGCAAGTAGAAGTACAGATATTCCAGCTTTCTATGCAGATTGGTTCTTTGACCGATTAGAGAAAGGATATTCCGCATGGACAAACCCCTTTAATGGTGTTAAGTCGTATGTGTCTTACGAGAATACACGCTTTATTGTGTTCTGGTCGAAGAATCCACGCCCTTTATTGCCATACTTGCATATACTGAAGGAGCGTAACATTAAATGTTACATTCAATATACGCTGAATGATTATGAAGGTAATCATTTAGAGAAAGTTCCTCCTCTCTCCAACCGCATTGAGACATTTAAGTTATTAGTTAAGGAATTAGGAGTTGGAAGTATTATTTGGAGATTCGACCCAATGATTCTAACAGATGATATTTCCATAGAGATCTTGCTTGATAAAGTAAAAGGTATAGGTGACTCTTTATTGGGTTATACAGAGAAACTTGTGTTCTCTTATGCAGACATTACGACCTACAAGAAAGTTAAATACAACTTAGAGAAAAGCGGTGTTCCCTATCATGAGTGGACAGTGGAGCAAATGCAGGAGTTTGCTGCAAAACTCTCTGAAATGAATAGAGAACGTGGCTGGAATTACCAGCTGGCAACCTGCAGTGAGAAGATCGATATCGAGAAATATGGTATTCTCCATAATCGTTGTATCGATGCAGACCTTATAACTCGGTTAGCATGGGATGATAAGAGACTGATGGACTTTATGAAGGTAAAGGTTAAGCCTGTGCCTTCACCCTCCTTGTTTGATGAAGTAGACGATTTGCTTCCAGAAGGGAGCCATTCATCTTCCTCATAATCAATACTTTATTAGTGTGCATAAAAAAGATCCTGGTCAAAGGGCTTTATGTGGTTGTATGGCAGCAAAGGATATCGGTGAGTATAATACTTGTCCACATCTTTGTGAATATTGTTATGCCAATACAACCAAGGTGCGTGCTATTGAAAACTGGAAGCGACATCAACTGAATAAGAACGCAGATACAATTACAGGTAAATAATTATGTCGACTTTATACTCAAGATAGAGTGCAATTGAACTATCTGTCAAAAGTACAAGTACAACCCTTATAACGAAATATAGTATGATGGAGGTCAATAAAATAGTTGAAGAGTGCTACAGTAAATTACCCTATGAATGGAAAGCCGTCCTTGGGAGTTGACTGACCATGGAAGAAAAGTTCTTCAAACAGAGACGGAACTTAATGGATATCTTGCTGCCTATGGTGAAATGCATATCGTTAAGTGTAGGGTGGCCTTGCAGAATTTCCCATGTAGGAATGCGAATGATGAGATCAGAAGTCATAACTTCGAGATTTTTGATTGGGGCTGTGGCCAAGGTATAGCTACTCTCACCCTCCTTGAATTTCTGAGAGAACGCAATCTTCTCGGTCGGTTGAACGGCATTACGCTAATTGAACCCTCTAACATGGCACTTGAAAGGGCGAAAAAATGGGTTGCTCAAAATGCAGGACCAGGTGTCAAGGTTAAGGCTGTGGAGAAACTTATCCCTGCTGATATAGAAGGACACATGGATGAGGTCGATTGTACTTCTGCAGTGAGTATTAATCTTTTCTCCAATATTTTAGACATACGTAGTATCAGCCTTCAGTGGTTAGCTCACAAAACGGCTTCATTAGCCAATGTAAACTACATGATTTGTATTGGACCGAAGTTCTCAAAGAATACTCGTATCCAGGATTTCTGTGGCTACTTTAATCCTTCTTCCTATTTTTCTTGTATTGATTCATATTGTTATGGTTATACGCAGAAGACTAATCATCCCTATGGTTGTGAGACAAGATGTTTTGTACATCATAGGAAGGAGCAGCTGAATGATGGCTATGTTGAGATTGCCAGCGATACCAGACAGAGTGATGATTATGAATATTCAGTTGAATGTCTTAGAGGTGTAGTGGAGGACAAAGCACTATATTTCTTTAATAAAGTAAGGAGTGAATGCTCTGCCCTTTTTAATGTTTTTATTCGTCCTTCCATTGGTATTGACACTACTGATGTTCTAATGACGAATGCTTGTCGTGGCATTGTATTGGTTAATATATGCTACGATATATCCACATTAGAGGATGATTTCAAACACATCGAAAACATTAAGAGTTATATTTTCAACACCCACCTTAAAACAATCAAGGTAGATTCTATAATAAACAATAGTGTTTATGGCTGCGTTAAAACGGCTCTTTATTTCCCCAATGCAAGTGAAGAGGAAGTTGCAGATAAAATTGAAGAAATAATAAAAGCAAGTGAAAAGGAAGTCGCAGATAAAAATGAAGATATAAAGAAAGACACTCAAAGTGCTGGTCGTGGCTATGATTTTCTTATCAAATTATTCCCATCAGATAATTTTAGCGATATATTAAATACTCGTCCTAATGCTCTGAGACATGATTACATTGAAGAATTGGTCGGGATTATCGTTGGACATTGGCATCCTTATACAGAAGGTGATACTAACTTCCGTCTTACTGACAGACAGAAAAGCATTGTGAGGAGTGATAACAACCGCCTTCGTGTAAAGGGCGTGGCAGGATGTGGCAAAACGCAAACAGTTGCTAATAGAGCTGTTGAAAAACATTTGCAGACAGGAGATAAAGTCTTAATACTAACCTTTAATATATCTTTGATACAATATGTCAGGATGAGGATAAATCAAGTGCCAGCCGATTTCTCTACATCTAAGTTCGAGATAGCAAACTATCATCAGTTTTTTATCTCTATGGCAAATAGATACTCTAGCAGAATGTTTAATCTTTCTGATTTTGATGACCCTAATTATTTTGCGTCTTGTGCTGAGAAGATAAAAAGATATAAGACTATCATCATTGATGAGGTGCAGGATTTCAAAACCGAATGGCTGGCTTCTATCATTACGTACTTTTTGACACCAGATGGGACGGTTTCTGTCTTTGGAGATGGTGAGCAGAATATATATGGCAGGAAGATGGAGGCCGAAACAAAAATGCCTTCAATACCCACCTTCTTAGGTAGATGGAATGAGATGAGCGAAAGACTGTCTATGCGTATTATCAATACGGAGATTGCTTCTCTCTCTCATAAGTTTATGAGAGCATTCGTTGATAGTAATATCCCACCCATAAATATTCAGAATGAATTGTTTTTTGAAACTTATTGGTTGAAATATGGGAATGTTCCAGCTGATACTAACGCTTCTCAATTATGTCAATATATAAGATCGATTTTGCGAGAATATAAACTCAATACACGTGATGTAGTTGTTATGGCCGAGTCTATCAATATACTCAGAGATATAGAAAAGGTTTATATGACTACTGACAAAAGGTGCATGACTAATTTTGAATCTGCTGAAGAATATGAAAATCTTATACATGCACAAGCGAACCCCAACCACTTTCAAAAAGATTTGAAGGAGATACGCCGTGCTGCGAAAACGCATTTCACGACAGATACAGACGACATGAAGCTGTCAACCATACATAGTTTCAAAGGTTGGGAGTCCGAATCTGTTATCCTTATCTTACAACCAGAAATGTCTGGCAATGTTAGGCCTAATGGCTATTATATTCAGGAAAGGGACAATACTCCAGCTCTTATTTATACAGCTCTGACAAGGGCTAAATGCAATCTCTTTATCTTGAATCTTGGCAACACCAAGTATCATTCATTCTTCCAAACAAATATCAGATAATGAGAAGTGCACTTAATATTTCTGAGGAGAGAGCGAAAAACCAGACTAAATCAGTAAACTATAACATATGACAAATTTTTAGGTTCTTCCGTTAAATGGATAGATATATCTCATAAGTTATATATAAAAAGCTGGTATTATGTATCTTGGTAGTGACCAAACTTCAAGAACATTAATACCAGCATAATGCAAAACGCCTTAGGCGTCTCCCAACAAGAGTGTCAGAATCTGCGCTACGAAGGTAATAACTTAGTTTTAGAAATCCAAACTCCAAAGGAAAAACTTTGTTGTCCTGTATGTGGAAGTCATAATATTAATCGTAACGGCAGTCATATTCGTCGCTTTGTAAGTGTGCCCATAGGTCTGAGCAAGACCTATCTGGACATGCGTGTACATCGTATTCAATGTCACGACTGCGGCTGTATCAAACAAGAAAACATCGACTTTGCGAAAGGAAAACGTCGGCACACTATAGCTTTTGCAAATATGGTGCTTGACCTGTCTCGCTTTGCAACAATTCAAGATATATCATGGTTCCTACAGGTATCCTGGGATGTAGTACGTAATATACAGATGGAGTTTCTACAGTCAAATTACTCTAACCCAGACCTTTCCATGTTAAGACGTATTTCCATTGATGAGTTCGCCACTCATAAAGGGCATGTATACAAGACCATAGTTGTAGATTTGGATAATGGTCATATTGTTTATGTCGGTGATGGTAATGGCAAGAATGCTCTTGATGGATTTTGGGAACGGCTCGGCAAAGACAAAGAGCATATACAAGCAGTATGTACAGACCTTTCTGCCGCATATACACGAGCTGTAAGTGAGCATCTTCCCAATGCAGCACTTGTAGTAGACCACTTTCATGTAACCAAGCTTATGAACGAAAAGCTGGACTTGCTAAGGAGACAGTTATGGCATGAGGAAAAGGACATCAACAAGCGTAAAGTAATCAAAGGAACACGTTGGTTGTTACTCAGAAATGGAAATGATATCTTTGATCATGCACACAGAAATAGACTGGAGAACGCACTAAGCCTAAACCGTCCGCTAATGATTGCCTATTATCTCAAAGAAGATCTTAAGGAAATATGGAATCAGTGTAGTAAGCAAAAGGCTAAAGCTGTGTTGGATGAATGGGTAAAGCAAGCTATAGAATCCAAAATACAACCATTAATGAAAATGGCGTCAACTATTAGAGCATACAAGACATACATATTAGCATGGTATGACCATTATATAACAAACGGAACAATAGAAGGAATTAACAACAAAATAAAGGTTTTGAAAAGACAGATATATGGGTTCAGAAATGAAGAATACTTCAAATTAAGACTATATGCACTGCATGATAGGCGTCTACGCATTTAACGGAAGAACCAAAAAACAGATAGGATTTATATGCTCTTTGCGAAACTTGGAGGACACCCAGAATTTCGATGTAAACCTTATCAATTATGCTTAAGCAATATTGCTGTTACACATTCTCCACGTTATTTAATTGACATGAATCTGTCTTCAAATAACAATATATTTGCTAAGATGAATACTGACTATGAGATTTTTAGACAATTAGACGAAGGAAAAAAGATTTCTTGTGTTCGCCAGTATTATATTAAAAAAGCAAAAGAAGAAAAGAAATACGAGATGCCATGGTGGATGGGAGAGACTACAAACGTAAACCTTTCATTCTATAATGATTTACAGGCATCTGAAAAAAACATTCTACAAGCAAAAGCTTGTATTTTATTCAGAAGCTTATACAAAAAAGATACAAAGAATAGATACAAACCCATCTCTTTGTGGTTGTGTAATTACTATTCACTTTTGTGTCCTAATATGAGAGATGATTTCTCGGCTGGAGGAAAATGTACTCATATTAATGGAAAGAAACTAGAAGAGGCTTATCCTCACATCGTATTTGAATTACTACAAAACCACCAGTTGATAAAGGATATACTTAGCAACCCTGATGAGGACATCCTGAATGGCATCAAATATTTTTGGGACTTCCCCTACAAAGAATCTAATTTATATGGCTCATGGTTAAAAATGATAGAGTCCACTTTCCACGAAAACCCGCAACTATCTTTTATTCCAATTTGTGATTTACTTTCTGCAGGTGCGAAACCATATTAAACATAGAAAAAGAAACTATATTATTTTATTGCCGTCCAGCAAAACTTAATCCTAATAAAAATTCTTGTAGGATTACCTTATATAGGTAATCCTATATCTTTTTCAAGATCTATTTATTCAAATAAATCAAATTTATTGTAGTAGTACTTTTTAACCTCTCAAACATATTAGCAGCTTGACAAGATATGTGTTGTGGAAGAAGTTTATCGAATGCTATATTTTTGTAATAAAAATACTGCTAATTTGAGGGGGTATTTCTGCGATATTTTTCAAAGAGGAATGTACTTTGACTCAAATACGCAAAAATATGGGGCTGAAAAAGACAATGTTTTTATAATCTGCTGATATTCAAAAATCTTATATATTTTTATAGTATCATCTTAACAAAATTAATATTCATTATTACTGAAAAAAATAAAGGGAATTTTTTGTCGAAAAAAACTATATATTTCTCAACAAAAAAACGATATCTTTCTTAGCGAAAAAAACTATATACTTTTTTTAGCAAAAAAACTATATATCTTTTGCACAAAAACTATATAGTTTTCAAGAAAAACCCCACTTTTGACTCATTTTTTTCGACCATAATAATTGATTATTTACTCTAGAATGAGAATTTTGAATGTAAAGAACTTTCGGAAACAAATGATATCATTGTAATAGCTGAAGAGAGATTACGAAGTGGGCTATCATTTACACATCTATAAGAATGACGGGAGTGACAGCAAACTAATTTTCAGTAAAATAATTAATTCCTTGTTTTATCTATTACCTTTTACTACCTTTGTCGAAACATATAGATGTTATTAACCAACCGAAGTATTATTACTATTTTAAAAGATACAATTATGACAGTTACAAAAGCAATTTATCAAGGGAAAGGGCGAGTTGAAGCAACACACGTTAGGTCTGCTGTAACCATAAACACTGATGCTGGTAAGGCTGTAGGGGGATTGGGTGAGAATCAAAACCCTGTTGAGTTATTGGGGAATGCACTGGCTGCATGTGCGTTGACGATGATGGGATTGCAAGCAGAACGTGGTGGTGTAGATTTTTCTGGTTGCTATGCTGAGATTGGTCAGATTGAAGAAGATATGAAGACTTTCGCCGTTTCACGTATTCCTATCATCTTCCATCTGAAGGCATCATTCGACGAGAAGCAACGTAAGAAGTTTGAGCATATTGCTCTAAAGACTTGCTTTGTTGGTAATGCGCTAACAGCAAAGAAAGACTTCACATTCGTTTATGAGTAATCTCATGGTATAATTTGACATAAAATACAACAAAAAAAAGAGCATTTGGAGATTGTAACATCACCAAATGCCCTTTAATTTTCTTACGTAGTCTTAGGATTATGCCTTTCTAACGATGACAGAAAAGCTTATATCTCCTTAATATATAAAATATAAATACATTACTTATCTGCAGCAGCTTTCTCTGCTTTGATTCGTTTATGCTCTTCCAACATCTTTTCTGCACTCTCACGTGCAATGCGAGCAGGCTCACTTGTAGCCTCATCTTCAGGGCGAATGCGCATAGTGTGGGCAAGATTGACAAGATCTTTCACAGCTTCTCCACCTGCGATTAGTCCCGCCGCAGCTGGAACCCACGCATTAGAACTAGGGATAGTATGGCGGTCGGTACACTTACGCATATCCTTGTCTGGGCAGATGCAGTGGAAACGACAAGAAATTTCAGGTTGTTCAATACTCTCAAGCGGTTCTTCTGGACTATACACTACCTTTAGATGCTTAATCTTTGTCTTACGAAGTTTCTTACGAATCACCTTTGACAGTGGATCGTTGATTGTCTTGAAGATGTCTGTAACACGGAACTGCGTAGCATCCAGCTTATAAGCTGCACCCATACAAGAAAGCAATGGGATGTTCAACTCATGACAACGATAGATGAGATCAAGCTTTGCTGTTACGGTATCGATGCAATCAACGACATAGTCATAGTGTGAGAAGTCGAATTGATCAGCATTGTCGGGTAAATAGAAGGTCTGATATTTCCGAACAATACAACGAGGATTGATAGAGTGAATACGCTCTTCTGCTACATCTACTTTATGCTTCCCCACTGTTCGAGTAGTGGCAAGGAGTTGACGATTGACATTTGTCAGACAAACACGATCGTCGTCAATAACATCAATAGCCCCCACGCCACTGCGTGCCAAGACTTCCACAACATATCCACCAACGCCTCCAACACCAAAGACAGCCACGCGACTACCATTTAAGGTGTCAATAGCAGGCTTACCAAGAAGCAGTTGGGTCCTTGAAAATTGATTCTGCATTGTATTTTATTATCCTTTATTTGGTCTGCAAAAAAAGCGAGTTAGAAGAATCATTGCTCGCTGACTAAGCGTATAGACAATGGTTCAACTGTGATGAGTCGGCGCTTGTAAAGATCGCCAATAGCTCGCTTATAAACTTTCTTCGACACTTGAAAACGACGCTTGATATCCTCAGCTTCGCTCTTATCACCAAGGTCGCAGATGCCATTATGCTCACGGAGATACTGGAGAAGCACCTAGCAAAGTCTTCTGCATGCTGCTGCCCTGTGGGTTGAAGTGTACAATCAACCTTTCCGTCGGGGCGAATAGTGGATATGTAACCCTTCAATCGGTCGCCAGTATGAACATATTGGAACACCTGATCCTCATAGATAAGTCCAGGATACTGGTTATCAACAATCACCTTAAAGCCAAGATCAGTCTTCTGCCATACGAGAAGATCAACCTCCTGTCCATGCTTATAATCACGTGGTCGACGTTCGTCAAGATAATGTTCTACTTTGGCAGACGCCACAAGGCGATAACTATCTTCGTCCAAATGGATATGCACAATATATGAATTACCCATTACCATTCGCTTTTTCTGTTCACGGAACGGACAGAAGAGGTCTTTCATCACACCCCACGAAAGGAATGCACCATACTCATTGACCCATGAACACTCCAAGTAAGCAAAGTCGCCCACCTGTGCCAGGGGTTCTTCGGTCGTAGCAATAGGGCGCTCCTCTTGGTCAAGATAGACAAACACTTCAATCTCATCACCGATCTCTGTACCTTCTGGTACATACTTCTGAGGCATGAGAATCTCACCTTCTGGTCCTCCATCGAGGTAAAGACCAAATGGTTCACCATTGCCTTCACGTAAGGCAACCTTTAATACCGTGAGCGTGTTATATGCTCCGAGCTTTATTTAGACATAATAACCCTTTATAGTTGAAGACAAGATAAGTTCTTATAAAAGACAAAGTAACATAAGAACAATATTTTTAAGTACCTGACTTCTCATTCTAAGAATCTACTCATTCTCTATTTTGACAGTAGCACTCCCCTCCTTTCGGAGGGGTTGGGGGGAGGCTTTCTATCACACCATCTTTGAGATATATTGTTCTGTCTGTTATGTGTGCAAGCCCTTCATCGTGTGTAACGATAACGAAGGTCTGACCGAACTTATCGCGGAGATCGAAGAAGAGTTGATGCAACTCTTGTTTGTTCTTTGTGTCCAAACTACCTGAAGGCTCATCGGCAAGGATGACTGCAGGATTGTTTACCAATGCTCGAGCTACAGCCACACGCTGCTTCTCACCACCTGATAGTTCGTTGGGCTTATGACTTGCACGATCACTCAACCCCATAAACGCTAATAACTCCTCTGCGCGCTGACGTGCTTCCTTCGTCTTTCTGCCTGCAATGTAAGCAGGAATCATGATGTTCTCAAGGGCTGTGAACTCTGGTAAGAGCTGATGAAACTGGAAGACAAAGCCGAGATGTTGGTTACGGAAGTCGCTCAACCTCCCCGTTGAAAGACTCCCAACGTCAATTCCATCGACAATGACAGAACCACTATCAGGCTTATCCAAGGTACCGATTATCTGCAATAAGGTTGTCTTACCAGCACCTGACGGTCCGACAATGCTCACCACTTCTCCTTTATTAATATACAAGTCGATGCCCTTCAGCACCTGCAGTGAACCGAAACTCTTGGTTATGTTCTTAATATCTATCATAATGCTATTCTTTTATTGGGACTATTAGGCTTATTAGCCATATTAGCCTAATTGGGCATATTAGCCTAATCTCCTCCTACACCTTATTATGAATCCACTCTCTCACAGCCTCGTAAGCACTGCGTTCCTCCGTGTGTTGTGGTTGGGCGAACGTCATATCGTCCATACGATTACCATACTGATCAGGGAATATTATCATCAGTGTCTTACCCTTGAAGTAGCGATTCACCTCTTCTGGTAATCGTTCCATCGCACTCTTATAAGAAATTGTACCCTTACGAGCTGTGACGATCACAAATAGCTGATCAGCTTTCACACGTGTTGCCAAATCTGGAAGTTCTTTCCAATGAGACATCTCTTCGTACTCAGCACGCACACTAGGAAATCTATTACGAATGAACTCCGTTATGAGTTGCAAACTTTCACGGCGACCATGGAACACGATTCGGCACTCCAAATTACCTGCCATACGTGCCAATCGCTCTAACCAACGATAGAAACCAGGCTCAAACTCAGCACGAGAAGGCACTGCAACTTGTATTCTTCTTATTGTATTCAGGGGCTGGGTAATACGAGTAACGATAATTTGTCGGCTCAATCCATTATACAAACTACGTGTGAATTCACCCCAAAAGTTCTTATTTATATCCTTATGGAAGTGCAACCCCATAAGTATCTCAGATGCCTGAAACTCTTTAAAGGCATGTTTAATACCATTGGCAATATTCGCCGCTATGCGCACCTGCGTTGTCATGGGTACATCTGAAGAACTAGCTAACTGATGAATCTGTTCCAACAAACGCCGCCCCTCCGCTTGATTATGCCGCATATTTACATCATCATACACTACATTTAGGGCGACAAGTTCCTTCTTTAGTCGTGGATTACGCATCATTATAGCCATAGAGACCAAACTCTCAGCGTATTCAGGATACTTTACAGGAATAAGAATCTTCTCGTCGTTAAGCGTCTTCACCATCTCTGGTTCCTCTTTCTCTTGTAAACGAATGCGCTGAGCAGCCCACTCTGTAACCAATGTTGATATGATACAGGTGAAGAGTATCATAATCACAATACCATTCAACACCTCATCTCCAAAGAGGTAAACTCCAGGAGAAACCTCCAAGCGACGCCCCACCATCACCATGGCAATAGCACCTGCGGCGTGCGCACTAGTAAGACCGAACATCATGTGCCCCGACATCTTCGACATCTTAAAGAGTCTTGCGGCAATATATGCTGCCACTGCCTTACCCAATGTTCCAAAGACAACAAGGCAAAAGACCACCCATAAGATGTTGGTGCCAGAGAAGAGTAAACGAACATTGATCAACATTCCCACACCAATTAGGAAGTAAGGAATGAACAGTGCATTACCCGTAAACTCTATGCGATTCATCAATGGAGAAACCTTCGGAACATATCTATTTAATATCAAACCAGACAAGAATGCACCAAAGATGCCCTCTAAGCCTACGGCATCAGATAAAGAAGCCGAAAGGAATACAACCGCTAAGATGAAGATAAACTGCATAACGGCATCAGAATAACGGCGCAAGAACCAACGTGCAAGACGGGGTATAAAGAAGATTAGTCCAGCACAATAAACAACAAACTTCACAACGAAGAACAACCAGAAGCCAACTCCCCCACCGCCATGAAAGCTATTGACGATTGATGCCATTACGATCAAAGCAATGAAGAGTGCCATCATGGAAGAACCAACACTCAACGTCGAACTTGTATGCCGTGTCAGTCCATATCTTCCTACAATAGGATAGGCTATCAGCGTGTTCGATGCCATAATAGCAGCAAGTAACAATGCGGCTAATGGCGTATAACTCAACAAGCTAACACCCATCAGATAAGTCATAATAAACGGACAAAGGAAGGTTAACAGCCCGAAGATCATCACCCGATTACGATTCTTCTTCAGCCCCTCCATATCCATCTCAAGCCCCGCTAGGAACATGATATAATACAACCCAACACGCCCGAATAACTCGAATGAAGCGTCACGCTCCAATATATTCAGTCCGTACTTACCAACGATAACTCCAGCCAATACCATACCAATGATATGAGGTATGCGCAATCGCCCCATGATGATAGGTGAAATAAGAATCATCAAAAGCACCACAAAGAATATCAGTGTCGGGTCAGCTATAGGGAAATACTGTGATAAATGCAACATGAATGTCTATTAACTTATTGCCTGCAAAGTTACTAAAAAGTTTGGCAACATTCCATCTTAGCATATATTCATAGATTATATGAGCCAAAATTTAAGTCAATATGCTTTGTTCCCCACACTTACATACGCTTTCCGCATTCAGTTCCTGCGGTTCCCCGTATTCTTTACATACGTATTCTGCATTCACGGAATACGTATCTTTTCTTATTATCTAAGCGTGATAAAGTATTATCAGACTTAGATAACTAATTATCACGCTTAGATAATACTATTACTTACGCTTCAAAACAATACAGAACACCGAAGAAACAAAAAGAAAAGCAGTGGAAAAGAAATGCTAAACATATACATTTCGATTCCACTGCTTGTGCTTTACAATAGGTAAAGAGTGCTTCCAACTATTAAACAGGTATATTACTTCAAGAGATGAACCCCATTTTACACCCTTTGTATATATGCCGGAACGTAAATTGTTACGCTGGAGTGTCCTTGTACTCCATGAGTTCTCCGAGCTTTCTTTCGCATACCAATCTCGAGCCTCACTATCTTCTACCTGAAGCAAGATGCGAAAATGCGTCCAAGAAATGCGTATTGGGAATTTGAACGCAGTGAGTTCAACATTCCAACTACGTACAGGTTATTTGAACGCATTGCGTTCAAATTGTCTTGGGAATAAGAATCTGGAAGCGTAAATAGGTCATTATATAAGCGATGGAACGACATTTAATGGTAGAGATTCCTCTCTCCAAATGCGTTACCATACTTCACAATAAGTTGTTGAGACAATGTTCTCACAATAGTCTTACCATATTCAGCTCTGTCTTGTCCACTATTAATCGTCTCATTCAGCCTCTTTCCTAACAGCCAATTACGCTTCAACAGGGCGATATTCACAGCATGATACGCCGCATGTTGCGCCTCATCGATGATCAAGCAACTCTCTTCAAACAAATGCTCTTTGCTTGGGAGTTCGGGTTCTTGTGTAGTATTATTCATTGTTATAATCGTTTAGATTGTTCAACTCAAGCCTTCTTACTTCTCTTCTTCTCAAGTGTTTTTAGTTATAGATGTACTCTATTAAATCCGAGGTCAAAGTTACAAAAGAAGTTGAATATAGACAAAATATAACCCACCAAAGGCTAAAAAGAAAGACAGATTGTAGCCTATATTGCAATAAAAATAGTACTTTTGCAAGTACAAGTGATTAATTGAAAACAAAAAAGACAAAACATATGAAAGTAGCAATAGTTGGTGCCAGTGGTGCCGTAGGACAAGAACTTCTACGCTTATTAGACGAAAGAAACTTCCCTTTGGACGATCTTGTGTTATTCGGTTCAGTGCGTTCTGCAGGTCGAAAGTACACATTTAAGGGTAAAGAATATGAAGTAAAACAGCTCCAGCATAACGACGATTTCAAGGGTGTTGACATTGCTTTTACTAGTGCGGGAGCAGGAACGTCAGCCGAGTTTGCCGAAACAATCACTCGATATGGTGCTGTGATGATTGATAATTCTAGCCAATTCCGTCAGGAAGCAGATGTTCCTTTGGTTGTTCCTGAGATTAACGCAGAGGATGCCCTCGTTCGTCCTCGTGGCATTATAGCCAACCCAAATTGTACAACGATTATGATGGTTGTTGTCTTGAACCCTATCAACAAGCTCAGTCATATCAAGAAGGTGCACGTCAGCAGTTACCAAAGCGCATCGGGTGCAGGTGCTGCTGCAATGGAAGAACTCATCCAACAATATAAGGAACTCGTTGAGACAGGCGAGGTAAAGACGATTAAGAAATTCCCACATCAACTTGCTTATAACGTTATTCCACAGATTGATAAGATGATGGAAAACGATTATACGAAGGAAGAAGTGAAGATGTTTAATGAGACACAGAAGATAATGCACTCCGATGTACGCACTTCTGCGACCTGTGTTCGTGTCTCTTCACTCCGTAGCCATTCAGAGGCTGTATGGTTCGAGACCGAACGCCCGCTATCTGTTGAGGAGATTCGTGAGGCATTGAAGACGGCTCCTGGCGTAACACTCGTTGATGATCCGCAGCACTATGTGTACCCAATGCCACTCGAGAGTGCTGGTCACGATGATGTCTATGTGGGGCGTATTCGTAAGGATCTAGCCGATGACAATGGTAACACGTTATGGCTTACAGGTGATCAGATACGTAAGGGTGCGGCATTGAATGCAGTACAGATTGCAGAGTATCTGATTAAAGTGGGTGATGTGAAGTAAGGGTAGAGACTATAAAAAAGCCTCCCCCCCCCTTCTCCGAAAGGAGAGGGGGGGGGAGGCTTTTTTAACGCTCAAACTGTTCTATACTCAAGCCCCCATCCGTCAACTTCTCTATCTCTGGAACAATGCGAGTGAAGTGATCTGAACGGGCATGACGAGCTAAACAAAGCTTATTCTCCCATGTTTCACAAAACATGAAGACACCAGGTTGAGTTGTACTCTCAAACAAATCGTAACCCTTGTTGCCCTCATCTTTGCGAGAGAATTCCACTAACTCATCTGCAAGTGCCTTCACTTGAGCTGTTGTCACACCCTCTTTTACCTTGAAAAAAGCGTTTAATCTAATCATAATTTCTACCTATTTTGTCGAGAAACCCTTACTTATTCTTTTTATAATAAGCCACTGCAGCAGCCACATTAGCCTTTATTGCACGTGAAGAGAAGGTTGCACCTGTTGCACCATCAACCTGCTCTGCCTTTGCAGCCTTTGCCACTTTCATTCCTTCAAACTTAGGGAGTAGGTTTTCCTTCACCGTGTTGAAGTATCGAGGTGACTCATGATTTGGCAATGGAACGACCTTTACTACCTTGTTGTTCTTGATATAAACTTCCACAGGAGTAGCCCCCTTAAATCCTTCACATTAGGAGTTAGGGTCGTGGTGTTCACTACGTATGTTCCATCTGCTTGTTTATACATCACCTTTCCCTGCTGGACTGCAGCAAAAGCAACGCTACCTGTAATTGCTAAAGCTATGAAGGTAGCTGAAAAAAACTTCTTATTCAACATTATCTTTACCTTTATTTATTGTTATTAGTGTGCTTGCAAATATACGAAAAACTATGTTTCTAACACGCTGTTTTTACTTTTTTAATTCATTCAACAGATTTATCTATCTTCAAATTAACCACAACTTATAGAATAGAAGGGGGCTAACAATAAGGGAAGAGATGATGTCTTATATAAAAAAATAATCTATTTTTTCTTGCAGAAGGTGCCCTTTTTTATTATATTTGCAACTGACTTGGAAGGACGGTTGGGCTTTATTGAAAGATTGAAGAAGCTCTCCTCCTTTGCAGGCCACCATTGGAAGCAATGTAGCTTAGTCTATTGATAGATTCCAATTGAAGTTGTTTAACCAATAGAGTAACTAGATAAATATAATATTATGTCAATTCAAATCAGATTAGAACAGAGTAAGTTCAAAGATAAAAAGGGTGCTGGGCATTGGTATGCACGAACAGTTAGTGCTGGCGAAGTGTCCACTGAAGAGTTAGCTGATGCTATTCAGGAGAGCACATCTTTTACTCGTGGTGACGTTCGAGGACTTGTTGTTGCCCTTATTGATGAGATCTCTTATCGTCTTCGACAGGGTGAGACGGTTGTTCTTGATGGCTTAGGTCGTTTCCATCTCAGCGTAGAGAGTGAACCTGTAGAGAATCGAGAAGACTTCAATCTTAAGCGTAATATCAAGGGTATAAAGTGCAAGTTTGTTCCTTCTGGTGCTCGTGACGGTAGGAAGGGGAAGAAGATTCAAGATATGGCATCGGGTGCTCGTGTTGTTTGGGCTGATGTTGATGATGAATAGTGAGGGTGATTAATGATAGATTAAGCCATGAGGTCTTAATATTGGCATGAACATGTGGAATAAAAAGAGCTAATCATCAATGATGCTTAGCTCTTTTTTGTGCGCCTAACAGGACTCGAACCTGCACAACGTAAGTTACTAGATCCTAAGTCTAGCGCGTCTACCAATTCCGCCACAGGCGCATAACGAGTGCAAAGATACATAATGTTTTGGATATAACCAAATGTTTATGAATTTCTTTTTAACGTTTAGTTGTAAATAACCAATAGTTTTGTTAAATGTGACAGCAACCCCAATTAAAAATAACACTAGTGTTTGGTGGTTTTAAGATGGGGATTATTCTTTTATAAAGCCAACCCTTCAAGCTCTCCTTTCGGGAGGTTGAAGGATTGGTTCAATTACTTTGCAATGAGTTTACGAGCAAACTCGATAATCGTATCCTTGCCTTTTATGAGATCCGATTCTGTGATGTCTACTTTGTAATCAGGATCAATACCGAACTCTGTCATTTGCTTATCTCGATCATACATGGGGCATGCGGAGAAACGAACAGACCATCCATTGGGTAGTTCGGAAGAGAAGGGTAAACCTGCTCCGCCACCTGTTTTATCACCAACGATGTGTACGTTTGGGCAACACTTCATATACTTCACGAACTCGTTGGCAGCAGAGAATACACTACGATTAGTCAATACAACGACTGGTTTCTGCCATCGAATACCCTTTCCGGGAGTGAGGTATTCGGGTTGAAGTGATGAGAAGTCGTTATGACCGGGACCTGTTTTATGCTGTATATAACCGACAAGCTCCTCCTTATTCGTGAACCTTGCTGCCAGTTCTTCAGCATTACTTAACTGTCCACCTCCATTGTTCCTTACGTCGATAATAAGCCCGTTGCAAGGTTGAAGATGCAGTAGGATGTCATCTAAATTACCAGCCCCAATAGGATTTTGGAAACTTTCACAGCGTATATAACCAATGTTATCATCAAAGACAGTATAGTCTAGTCCACTTGCAATGAGATAATCACTCTTCAGATATTTACGCTCCAGCGAGTCAGAATAATTCTTTGGATAGTTGTCTCTCCACGCCCAATAACGTCCGATATTAAAAGAGGTATAAAGATTGACATGCCCATCTTTGAGTTCTGAAAGCATATTCGTTAAAACTTCAAACTGTTGTTTCTCATTCATGGATGCGTCGAACTGTTTGGCATAACGTTGATGAACATCTTGCCAATCTATTCCCTTTTGTGAGAAAAAACAATAATGTTCATCCATGATCTTCCATAATGCTTCAAAGTTTCCACGTGGATTGTTGGCATACTCTTCATTATCAATACAGCTCGTAACAGAGCATAACAAGAGAATTAGAAGGAGGCTCGTTGTGATATAGCTGATGGTAGATTGGATTCTTCTCATGGCAATATTTTATTGATAGAAAATGTTCTTACGATACCCAATACAAATAAATTGCTCCACGTGTGCTGGCGTAATCCGTTCATCTTAGCCTGTTGGTAATCGCCAAGATAGCCAAGACGGAGGGTGGTGTGATGTAATGTAAAATCAATTGTAACCATCTGTCGGAGTGAGGGGGCATTGATGGGAGTTGTGAAAACGAGGTTATGATCGTAATTACCTTTCGTGAATATCTCATAATAACTCTGCCCATAATTAGGTGAGAATGCTAATCCAATGAGTGGTACTTGTAATTCATAACGGAGACAGAAAGGCTTGTTCCAAAGGTGAAACCGATAATCAGCTGTAACATTAGGAGCGATGTTTAGTTGCCCATAAGCTTGTGCTGGATTATTGGCGTTGCTAGTGTTATAAAGAAAACCAAGCCTTGTGTCAATTCCTCCACCAGCTTTCAAGCGTAAGTCTCCATTGCCGATAGTCCATTTATTGATGACATATTGCCAGTTATATTGGAAGTTGTAATAACCTCTAATTCGTTATTATTGTCTCGTCGATTGTGTGCATAGAGTAATTGAGCTTGATGCATCAGTTCTCGTGACACCCTGCTACCATTCTCACGCACTGTATGTGAGATGTATCTAAGCTCTGTTCCGTTGTATTTCTCTTGTGATAAGTAAGTGTCGAGGACGTTAGCTGTACCGATACCCAACATTTGTGCATTGCTTATCACCTTATTATTATATAAGGTGTCTTGGGCTTGTAAGGTTGCTGAAGAGAGTAAGAGAAACGTTATAAAGAAGTTCGTTTTACGTAAAAAGAGAGTCTTTAGTTTCATAGGCATAAGTTCCGTTAAAGAGAAAATCCCACTTATAGAAACATTCACATCAGGTCTCTATAAGTGGGAATATCATGTTATTCATCTGTAAACAAGTTGAGTTGCCCAGTTATCTCATCAATCACTTGTTGTTGAGATTTACCTGCATCAGGGTCGAGATTCTCCTCTATTGGAGTTGTTGTAGGCTCTTCTTGGGTATCATCTCCATTATCTTCCTCATCGTTATTATCCTTTTTCTCTTCTTCAGGGAAGCGTGTTGGCTCAAGTTCCTCAATCTTATCTACTTTCCAAGTGGTGAGACGTTTACCCTTAGCTTTGAATCCTTTGATACCAACAAACTGCTCTGCATCAAACTCTTCAGTACCTCTTGAAGCATCCACTCCGCCGTATGTCACTTGAATGCGAGGGTAAGCAACGTCCGTCAAGAGTACCATTTGTGAGTTAGGATTATCTCCTATGAAGTTCTGATGACGCTTTGTTGCCTCCATTTGGAAGCGTTTCAGGTAAGGATAACCTTGATTGTCTGCATCATAGATAACGGCTGTCCATGGTTTATCTGCAATGAATTTCTCTATGCGAAGGATGTTATCTTCGTAGTGATTGCTTGCATCGAAGTTCGTAATATAAAACTCCCCATTCTTCAAGACGACGAGTATATTGTCTTGATCAGCGAACTCTCCGAGGAAACGACCATGCTCTTCGTAATTGATTCGGTTGATATCTGGATCAAACCAAACCTTTCGTCCGCCCAGTGTTGAGTGTCCATGACTCTTCAATGAGATACGATGAACGTTCTTCTTTGTGAGTAGCTTGCCTTTAGCCGTGCGTCCCTTGATAAGCACAGAAGCAAAGTCATACTCAACGAAGATGTTTTGTTTTGGCTTATTAGGGTTCGGATCGAGGGTAATCTTTATCAGTTCGGCCTCGCCATTAGGGTTAGCTGTGAAGTAGAAGATCCTTGATCCATCTGTACCTGAAGTTAAGTCATACTCTTTGTCACGTGTAATGGAGGTGACATTAAAGCGTTTGATATAGTAAGGACCAGTCTTTCCATCTCGGTAAACAACGTTATAGATGGTGCGTTTATCATTCTTCTTGAATACTTGAAGATATATAACTCCTTTACCCACAAACACCTTGTCGGCAATACGAATTACCTTATACTTACCATCGCGATAGAAGATAATGACGTCATCAAGGTCTGAACAGTTTTGAACAAACTCTGCCTTCTTGAGTCCAGTACCAATGAATCCAGCCTTACTATCTATGTATAACTTCTCGTTAGCATCAACTACTTTCGCTGCAACGATGGTATCGAAGCTCTTATCTCTGTGTGGCGAGGGTGATCCTTACCGTATTTCTCCTTCAAATGAGTAAACCATTCGATGGTAACACGCACCATCTCGCTAAGATCCTTATCTATTTCTGCAATCTCAGCCTTTATCTTTTGAATGAGTTCGTCAGCCTTATCTTTATTAAACTTCAGTATTCGCTGCATCTTAATCTCCAGTAGGCGGAGGATGTCCTCACGGGTTACTTCGCGAATAAAGGTCTTCTTATAAGGTTCTAACTTAGTATCAACAAAAGCTACCACTTCGTCTAAGTTCTTTGCAGTCTCAAACTTCCTCTCCTTATAAATACGCTCTTCAATGAAGATACGTTCCAATGAGTTATAGAAGAGTTGTTCCTCCAGTTCGTGTTTGCGAATCTCCAGCTCCATCTTCAACAACGCCTTTGTATGTTCTACGGAATTGCGAAGAACATCGGAGATAGTCAAGAACTTAGGTTTATTGTCTTCAATGACACAACAGTTAGGAGATATGTTTATTTCGCAATCAGTGAAGGCATAAAGGGCATCAATGGTCTTGTCACTGGATGTACCAGGGGTGAGGTGGAGTTGAATCTCAACCTCAGAGGCGGTCATATCCTCCACTTTGCGAACCTTAATCTTACCTTTCTCTACTGCTTTTGTGATTGATTCTTGAAGTGAGTTAGCCGTCTTGGTGAAAGGAACCTCACGTATGACGAGGGTCTTGTTATCAAGTTTCTCTATCTTGGCACGCACCTTTAATACACCACCACGCTGTCCGTCATTATACTTCGCAGCGTCAATACTTCCGCCAGTAGGGAAGTCTGGATAGAGATGAAAGTCCTCATTCCGTAAGTATTGCACTGCTGCTTCACAGATGTCATTGAGGTTGTGAGGAAGAATCTTTGATGATAAACCAACGGCGATACCCTCCGCTCCTTGTGCAAGAAGTAATGGGAACTTCACAGGAAGTGTGATAGGCTCTTTGTTACGACCATCGTATGAGAGTTGCCATTCGGTAGTCTTAGGATTAAAAACAGTTTCCAAGGCAAACTTGGATAGGCGAGCTTCAATGTAACGAGGCGCAGCTGCACGGTCACCAGTAAGTATATTGCCCCAATTCCCTTGTGTGTCAATGAGCAAATCCTTCTGTCCCAACTGCACCAAAGCGTCTCCGATGGATGCATCGCCATGTGGATGGAACTGCATGGTATGCCCAACAATGTTCGCAACCTTATTGTATCGTCCATCATCCATGCGCTTCATCGAATGGAGAATACGGCGTTGAACAGGCTTCAAACCATCTTCGATATGTGGAACGGCACGTTCAAGGATTACATAACTGGCGTAATCTAAAAACCAATTCTTATACATACCAGAGAGGTGATGCACTGCAGCAGCGTCAAACCTGTCAGCAGGCTTGTAGTCAGAATGAGTTTCCTTTCCTTGCACCTCATCGGCAGGAGCAAGCTCGTCCATGTCTTTTATTTCGTCATCCATATTGTCGTTGTTGTTGTGTAGCTAAGACATCCCTAGCTTCGTGTGACTGCAAATGTACGAAAAAAAAAGATATTAACATCCTATTTAAACGATTTATTCCCGCTTCAGGACATAGTAGCTGCTTTAAAAGACATAGAAAGTGGACAAGTCAACGAGTGGACGAGTGAACAAGTTGCTTGCAAAGAAAGACAGGGTAACATAGTAAGTTGACAAGTCAACGAGTTGCTTGCGAAGATAGACAAAGTAACGTAAAAACATGTTTTAAGTGAACGAGTAGAAACGAGATCTTTATTTTCTGTATAATATATATAGGTACCTGATTTACTTGCCATTCTTAATAAATGTTCACCCAGATATCCATATACCCCTGTTGGCTTTATCCGTTCCATTTGTTTATCTATTTAATTGCCTGAAATCTATTATTTTTAAACACAGTTTTCAGCACCTCATATCCATTGCTATACACCTCCCATAGTTCTGCACCTTCGTCTATGATTGCATACTATGAGGTTATTGTTCCTTCGGTTCTTTCAACCACACCCCATCTTTCTTAATATAAACGATTGGCTCTACATCAAATTTATAACCCTCAATGGGGGTATGTTCTTCCCAAACGTCGATTACTTCTTCTGTGCTTATTTCAAATCTTGGATCCCTTGAATCATACCAACCCTTATGCCAAATTCTCCTTGGATAAACTTTAAAAAAAGAATCTTCATTCAAAGGAGCGACTAAAAGCATCTTCTCATCACAATTCTCTATGTATAAGTCAAATCCTTGATACTTGGCAAAAGAGCGAATCTTAAAAGCCCTTATTCCTGTATTTCTTGGAGCTTCTAATTCATAAAAAATATTTTTCAAAAGAGGTTCTCTTATTGCTTTAAACTTATATTCCTCTATAAGTTTTTTATCTTCTGTATAATATATATACATATCTGATTTACTCGCCATTCTTAATAAATGTTCACCCAGATATCCATATACTCCTGTTGGTTTTATTCGTTCCATCTGTTTATTTATTTAATTGCGTGAAATTTATTATCTTTAAACACAGCTCTCAGTACCTCTTGTCCATTGCTGTATACTTCCCAAAGTTCCGAACCATCTTCTATAGTTACATACTTTCCTTTACCGACAAACCACTCAGGAACTCCCAAACGTCCATTATTCCCAGAGGTAAAGCCATGTGCCGTGTATGGGTATCCATTACTTCCCAATAACTCTTTTCCTGGTATCACAAAGTCGCTTGCTGATGACGTTTTAAACCTAATAACTCCACAACTACCATCTTCGACAAAATTCATTAATTTCCCTCCATCATTTATATAATCCAAACGCAAACCAAAATAAAGGTCGTCATAAGTTTTCAAATGTTTAAATAGTAGTCTCCTTGAGACAAGACGATAGCAAAACTGTAAAAAGCAATACTGCTATTGAACGATATGGAATATTACCGTTGTTCATTTCCCTCATTTGATATTCTGTTATACCATGCACCATGCAGATTCTCTTCAATATATGAATTATCTTTGAATAAATAAACTAGCGGTTCTACATCAAAAACAAAATCAGAAATAGGCTTTCGCTCTTCCCAAATGATTGGAGATGAAGCTATGAATTCATCATAAGGAACTTCTATTCGGCTATCATCATGGTCATATAATTTTAAATATCTTCTCGTTTTACGTTCATTTGGGTATAGTATGAATAATCCATGCCAAATATTCTCAACATCATACTTGTATCCCAAGTAAATGCAATACATGCGACCTTCATAGGCAGAATAAGGATACTTCTGATCCATTTTTAAGGAATAGCTTAAAAATACTCTCCGCTTTTTTTGAGAATAACCTTGAATCAACCTCTTCTTTCGTATAGATATACCAGAACCACATATTGTCATTATTACAGTAAGTATCTAATCGTAGTTCTTTTTCCATTTATTAAGATTCGCTTACCTACCTTTTTTTCTATTTTCATCATTTGATAACTATAAATTTTTCCTTCTTTGAATACTGCATATAAAGTTTGCTTACCACCACGTGTTATCTTCCAAATTTCAGTTCCATCTTCAATAGAAACTCCAAGATCTCTTGGTATTGTAAATTCTGGCATCTCAATTCTTCCTTTTTATTTCAGCTGTAAAACTATATGAAATGAAAGGATAATCCTAATCATCAAAAAGTACCACCTTTGGGGATAACAATATTTTTCAGGAATATCTTTTTGATTTGAATCTTATGATCCCACAACTATAATTTGAAAGATGCAACTTAATGTCCTTGTTTTTACTCCTCCACCAACCATATGCCATCTTTCTTAAGATAAACAATTGGCTCTACATCAAATTTGAAACCCTCAATGGGGGTACGTTCTTCCCAAATGTCAGAAATTTCCTCTTCTATCGCCTCATATATTGGGTCATATCCGTGTCTTGGAAAATCTTTTGAAATATTTCATTGCTTCTTCTAATGGACGAAGTATAAATTTGCCTTCTGAAGAATTTTTCTACAAAGAAATTAAATCCCATATATTTAACAAAGGTTTTTTTGTATTAAAGGCGCTTGAAATCTCTTCTTTTGAAAACATATTTATAGCTTATTATATTATTTTTGTTGCAAGAAACCTATTTTTGCTCAACTTTTCATATTGGCACTTTCTATCTATTAATTCAAACATATCAGGATTATCTGTTTTTATAAAAAAATAATACTCTTGTGATAGATAGATAGCAAAAATTTCCTCGTTTGTATGTTCTCATAAAATTACTTTATAGATATAAATTTATTTTTCTTTCTCGCTAAATATTGCTTTTTAATATCTCTCTGCCATCGCTAAAAAAACTTCGTATAACTCTACTCCGTCGTATAGTTCGGCATAAAATTGGTTTCTAAATTTAAATTGGTAGATTTAAGTACCAAGTGCGAATTTACTTAATCTTTTTGTTAAAAAAACAAATTCTGGGGGTCTACATTTCAATTATTATCTTTATCCTGTAATTTCGATACTTCAATTGGTAACATGGTAAGTGGACAAGTAAACGAGTTGCTTGTATCAAAGACAAAGTAATTTTAAGTTTCTTCCTGCAAACTTATAGTTACTATGTCTCCTCAAATCATGTCATTGAAAAAAATTATGTCTCTATGGCATTATGTCTAAAAAAACTTTGTTACTATAACCTTGTGTTCGTATGTTACTATGTCTTTATCCGTGTTCTTCTGTCTTATAAAGAAAAAGCCTCACCCTCTTTTTTGGGGGGGTGAGGCTGTGTACCACAGGAGCGAGAGAACCAAATTAATACACTAGTTTTTGAAAGACATTAATTTCACAATTAATATAATCGAGTTGTCTTATTACAGAACGATTAATATCCTGAATCAATCTTAAATGCTCCCGTGGTAAAAAGAAAGCCGCCCCTAAAAGGAAGCTCTCCCAAGCCCCTCCGGAGGAGGGGATGTCCTTATTGCATACAGTTTGAAATAACCAAATATATGTGAGCGGACTTAGGGACATCCCCTCCTTTGGAGGGGCTTGGGGAGGCTTCTTTAGGGGAGGCTTTCTTTCCTAACCTGCTACTGGTCCATTATCTTCTTTATTCTCCTTCTTCTCTGGTTCTTTCTTCCTAGCAGGATTATCCACTGACACCTCCACAGCATTTGCGGCATCGCGCATCCTATTCTTAGGAGTAAAGACAATTTTTGGTTTCTTCAGCGTGGCAGCCGTTACATCTTTCTGATTGTCCATCATCTTTGGAGGGAAATAAACACGGAGCGAACCGAGGTCACCGAGGTCAACACTGGCACCCATCTTCAACGATCGGCACGCCATCTTGCCCAACGTGATAAGCGTGTTCATCACGTCACCGCGCGAGAGCGAGGTCTCGTCCATAATCATGTCGCAAAGTGCATCAAGCGTCATGTGTTGGTTACTCTTGGGCACAGCATAGTACACCGTCTGCCCCTTCTTCTTCCCGATTGTTTGCTTCTTTGATTTTACTTCGAACTCTACCATAGTATTTACTTTTAAATGGTTGATAATTAAGTTGTTAAAGCTAACTCTTTCATTAGTGTTCCGCACCTCATTTCAAGGGTGTTTAACACTGTTCATCAAGGGTGTTCAACACTCTTGCCTAAGGGTGTTCAACACTCTTGCCTAAGGGTGTTTAACACTGTTGACCAAGGGTGTTAAACACCCTTGAGACTCGTTATTCTATATCCTATTTCAATCACCTTACGGCGGTGTCCGCGGTGGAGCCTTTTAGAGGGCAACACCGGTAAAAGGCAATCGCAAGGACTACTCGAACCCATCGACCCTGTACCCGCCGTAGCGGCTGCCACCGTAGTGCACCTCGGCATAATCACTGTAGAAGCTCAGGTGGTACGCGCTGAAGCTGTACGATGAAGCACTTGACGACCAATAGTGGCCGTTGAGGCCAACGTGGCCCAGATAACCAGAGCCGTAGAAACCCAAGGCGGGCAGGTAAAAATACTTGCCTGCGTCGGCAGCAGAAGGAAGGCCGGAATTATTGATACTACTATTGTCGTTGCTGTAGTACCAGTTCGTTGTACGCAGGTCGGTACGACCGTCGGCAGCTTTCTCGGTATCGTAATGATGCTCGGCTTGCAGCACGGACTTCTTCTTAAACCACATGCCACCTTTATATAAATGACCCATAGTAGTCCATAATTCGTCACCGTCCCAACGAGGATCGCCGTACATTACATACCAAGACAACTCATTAGCGTTTGGAAGAGTAGCGCAACTATGGGTAGCATCGAGTCTAACACCTGTACCGCCGCCCTCGTGGTACCAACGATGGTTTAGGTCAGCGCTACTCTGGGGGTAGTCATTTGATGTTGTTGCCCCTGCAAGATTTAGACTGAGTGTTGGCTGACTACCACCATGATTCCATTCGTGCCCTTTCCAATATTGTTCCTGGGCGTCCCACATGTAATAATGGTCACCATCGTAATTTAACTTGTAGGTCTGCTTCCATGTTTACATATTCATTCTTTGCAAAGGTGTGGGAAGGAATCTGCTTAGTAATTGTCCCCTCTACGCCTGTTGCAACGTCTTTTACCCAGTAACGGATTCTTAAAGTGTGTGTGCCAGGCTTGATAACCATGTAAGCACCATTGGTTGTTAGGCTGGCAGAAGTGTTTGTCAAAGGAAAACCATTTTGATATGTACTTCCAGAGTTGCCCTTTGTTGTAAGTACTATCTGCTTTCCGTTACCTGTACCTGTTAATGCGCCTGTGCCAGTTGCTGCCGTTGGGTCAAGGGTGTAGGTATCTGTAATATCGTTATCTGATGTCACTTCTATCTTAGTGAGATAGCAATACTTTAAAACATCATTGCTTGTGTAAGGCTGAAAGACTAGGTAAGCTGCCTTATGGTCAAGTGCGAACTCAAACTCGTGGCTTGTTGCGTTGCGTGTTGCCTTAGCTATACCGCAATCACCTGACTCGCCGAAGTGAGCAGTGGTGTTAGGCTCTGTTTGCGTTTGACTCGCAGAGATTGTTACCTTATCCTTGTTACCATTCTTACCAGGATAATAAACCTCGTATGAAGATTTGGCAGTGTATTTACCAGGCATTAAGAACTTAAAAGAGGCTGTCTTGCCTGTTGGCGAGTTGCTACTTTGCTTCCAATTGCCGCTATCGTCCTTAACCCAAATCTTATCGCCTGCTTCCCAATAGAATTTGCCATCTGCCTCCATGGTTGTGCGTGTTGCAGGTTCGCCAGTGCTGAATGCAGTTAAGCCTTTATCGTCAGTGGAGGTCTTGCCGTTCTGTGCCAAATCATCATTCGCACAAGAGACAAAAGCTAATGTTAAAACCACACACGATAGCCAAAGACGCTAATCGTGATATGAATGAATGTCGTTTCATTGTTTTCTTCATTTTTTTACTTAGTTCTCTTTGTTAATAACTCTCTGTTAGTCTTCCCAAGCGGAAAAAAATTGTCTTCGTTCTCATTGTCAGCTCCCTGCCATTCTGGTGCTTGCTTAGCACTACTAATAGTTCCTCCAGGTGTTGCTGGGTTATGCTGACCATTAAAAAGGAGACCCCGCCATTAAATTAGTGGTTTCGTTTACCTGAACTATTACGCAATTAGGTGCAGAATAATTCTTCTTTTGTTTCTTTTTTTCTCCATTGTTTTTATTGATTAAAAAAATAGTTGTTATTTCGTGCTTAATTTTTTTCTATATTTCGGTTTAGGTACGGACACAAAAAAAGAACAAAGGAAACTCTTAGAAGTCCTTTGTTTACAGGGTTTGCGGCACGCTTCGCGCGCGCGTACGCGAGAAGAAAAATGTGTAATTTACGTCTGCTCTACTAGAGAGAGAGAGAGAGAGAGAGAGAGAGTATACAAATATTTGGAACTACCAAATTATTTGCTATCTTTTTTCTCGATTATTTTTTTCTCCGTATTCAATGATTCAAACGTAGATACACAATAAGCAACACCTTTATTATATAAGGCGTTGTTCGTTGTGGCTTGAATATTTAATGCTTGAATCATTATTAGGTTTATTTCTTTCGGCTGCAAAAGTAATAAAAGATATTAAAACAGCAAAGGAAACCAAAGAAAAAAAGACAGATTCGACTTAATTTCTTTTAGAAAGAGACTGAGTAAGGCTTTAAAGACAGAGGAACAGATTGGTTTAGTAATAGATAAATGATTCTAAGACAAAATGACAGAAAGACAGATTGGTTTTTAGTAATAGATAAATGATTCTAAGACAAAATGACAGAAAGACAGATTGGTTTAGTAATAGATAAATGATTCTAAGACAAAATGACAGAAAGACAGATTGGTTTTTAGTAATAGATAAATGATTCTAAGACAAAATGACAGAAAGACAGATTGGTTTAGTAATAGATAAATGATTCTAAGACAAAATGACAGAAAGACAGATTGGTTTAGTAACAGACAAAATGATTCTAAGACATAATGAAAGACATATTCTTTTTAATGACATATCATCCGTCGTTGACGGATTTTTGTTTCCTTCCACATATAATATGTTACTATTAATATGTTACTATCGTCTTATGTTCCCCTGTTTTCTGTCTTAATATGTCATTAAAAAGAATCTGTCTTTCTGTCATTGTGTCTATAAAAATATACTATCGTTCCTTTGCCTTTAAAAAAATATGTCATTAAAAGAATCTGTCTCTTTGTCATTGTGTCTACAAAATATATTATCGTTTCTTTGCCTTTTAAAGATATGTCATTAAAAGAATATGTCTTTCTGTCATTGTGTCTACAAAACATATTATCGTTCCTTTGCCTTTAAAAATATGTCATTAAAAGAATCTGTCTCTTTGTCATTGTGTCTATAAAATACATTATTGTTACTTTGTCTTTAGATATATGTCTCTTTGTCTGTGCAATGTAATCTGTACTCTTGTCTTGATTTATAAAGTTTCACGCCATTAATGAACTTATTCGACTAAAAAAAGATGTAACTTTGCGACAAATTTATAAGGAATTAAAAAGATAATTATGGCACAAGAGGACGTTTTTTTAAGAAGATAGTAAGTCACTGTAAAGAGTATGGTTTTGTATTCCCCAGTAGTGATATCTATGATGGTTTAGCAGCCGTATATGACTATGGTCAGAATGGTGTTGAGCTTAAGAACAATATAAAAACAGTACTGGTGGCAATCAATGGTATTGCTTCACAGCAATATTGTTGGTATTGATGCTTCTATCTTTATGCACCCAACTGTATGGAAAGCAAGTGGTCACGTTGATGCTTTCAACGACCCTTTGATTGATAACCGAGACTCTAAGAAGCGTTATCGTGCAGATAACCTTATTGAGGATCAGATAGCTAAATACGAAGAGAAGATCGATAAGGAAGTAGCAAAGGCAGCGAAGAAGTTCGGTGCAAACTTTGATGAAGTTAAGTTCCGCGAAACCAATCCTCGCGTCTTAGAACATCAAAAGAAACGTGACGAATTGCATGCTCGTTACACCGAAGCAATGCAAGGTCCTGACCTCGAAGCATTGAAGCAAATCATCCTTGATGAGGGTATTGTTGATCCAATCAGTGGTACAAAGAACTGGACAGATGTGCGTCAGTTCAACCTTATGTTCTCAACAGAAATGGGCGCATCAGCCGATGCAACCAATAAAATCTACCTACGTCCAGAGACAGCACAGGGTATCTTTGTAAACTTCCTCAACGTTCAGAAGACGGGTCGTATGAAGCTTCCTTTCGGTATCTGTCAGATAGGTAAGGCCTTTCGTAATGAGATCGTAGCACGTCAATTCGTGTTCCGTATGCGTGAATTTGAGCAGATGGAGATGCAGTTCTTCTGCCAACCTGGAACAGAGATGAAGTGGTTTGAGTATTGGAAGAAGCACCGTTTGGCATGGCATGAGGCTTTAGGTATGGGCGACGATAACTATCGTTTCCATGATCACGAGAAGTTAGCTCACTATGCAAATGCGGCTACTGACATTGAATTCCGTATGCCATTCGGCTTCAAGGAGGTTGAAGGTATCCACTCACGTACCAACTTTGACCTTTCACAACACGAGAAGTTCTCGGGAAGACAGATAAAGTATTTCGATCCAGAGCGCAATGAGAACTATGTTCCTTACGATGTTGAGACATCTATCGGAGTAGATCGTATGTTCTTATCAGTGATGTGTCACAGTTATACAGAAGAACCATTGGAGAATGGATCAAGCCGTATTGTATTGAAACTCCCTGAGCCTTTAGCACCTGTTAAGTGTGCTGTTCTACCATTGGTAAACAAAGATGGACTTCCAGAGAAGGCTCAAGAGATTGTTAATCAACTGAAGTTCCACTTCAATACACACATGGAGGCGAAGGACTCAATAGGTAAGCGTTATCGTCGTCAAGACGCTATTGGTACTCCATTCTGCGTGACTGTCGATGGTGATACATTGAATGATAACACCGTTACTCTGCGTTATCGTGACTCAATGAAGCAGGAACGTGTACCAGTTGAGAAGCTCCGTGAGATAATAGAAGACCGTGTTTCAATCACTTCTCTATTGAAGAAGATAGATATTGATTAATAAGAGATAGGTTAGTAGAACTTACTTGTTTAACATCTTATCAATGGATGTTTCAGTAAGTGCTACTAACCTTTTTTGATATAAAAAGGCTATGACTAAAACGATAAAAACATTCTTTCGCCATGTTGTAAGTATGCTTTGCTTAGGCGGATTACTGCTTGCTTCAATGAGCATTGTGTCTTGTTCCGAGGATAAAGACGATGTTGAAGAGTTTGCCAATTGGAAGACTACGAACGAGAACTATTGGAATAAGCTCTATACAACTACAGAACAGAAGATAAAGGGTGGTGATACTTCTTGGAAGATTATCAAGAATTACACCTTAGACGGACAACATGCTGTTGGTAATGCACAGCTGAACTATAAGCCAGAGAATCATATCATTGTACATGTATTAGAATCTGGCTCGGAGACAAAAAGTCCTCTTCTTACCGATTATGCATCGGTTCACTATATGGGACGTTTGATACCATCAACAACCTATACAGCTGGTTTAATCTTCGACAAATCATGGTCGTCTAACACCTTCAATGCGCTTACCTCTCGTCCAACACACTTTGAAGTAAGAGGTGTCGTAGACGGTTTCGCTACAGCCTTACAGCAGATGCATAGAGGAGACCATTGGGTTATTTACATCCCTTATCAGTTGGGTTATGGTGCTGTAAAGGCAGGTGGTGGTACGATTCCAGCCTATTCTACGCTTATATTCGATGTGCGATTAGTAGACTTCGCACATGTTGAGAAGAATCTAAAGGATAAATAAGAGTAGGACAACTAACTGTCTTTATCGGTTGAATAGCCGAACCTTGTACTTGTAAGTAGGGACACACGTCATCATAAGAACTTCTTTTCATGTGTGATAAAGAGTCTTATGAGGCGCATGTCCCTATGTCTTTTTACTTCAAATTATTGGTTAATTCGTATCCCATTGCGTATCTCCTTTAGTAAAAACATAGCCGATGCACTCCTTTCAAAGATTCGAGAAGGAGAAGAGATGACGACGAGTGAGAAGTTTAATCTTATCATTCAGTTGAGTATTCCGTCGATTCTTGCACAGATAACCACCGTCTTGATGTTCTATATTGACGCTGGAATGGTTGGCTCATTGGGTGCAGAACCAGCAGCGGCAATAGGTCTTGTAGAACCCGCAACATGGCTTTTCTTCTCTTTAATAGGTGCTGTTACAATGGGATTCTCTGTACAGGCAGCCCACTTCATAGGTGCTAAAGACTTCTCAAAAGCACGCTCTGTAATGCGTCACGGATATGCCTTTGGACTCTGTTTCGCATTATGTTTTCTGCTTGTTACAGTACTCATTGCACCCTATCTCCCTATATGGTTAAGGGGCGGAAAGGATATTCAGCACGATGCATCTACCTACTTTCTTATCTTCTCTTTCATCATTCCTTTCCACCTTCTGGAGGTAATGTCAGCCTCCATGCTGAAGGTTTCTGGCGATATGCGACGTCCCAGTTTAATGGCGATACTGATGTGTGTCTTGGATGTAATCTTCAATTACTTCTTCATCTTCCCAACGCATGACATCACCCTACTTGGGCTACAAGTAACAGTGCCAGGATGGGGTGCTGGCGTTGCAGGAGCAGCCTTCGGAAGTCTCTTAGCATTTATTGCTGTTGCATTACCATTGGCTTATTACGCCATATTCCGTAGTCCAATCCTTGCGTGGAAGTTGGATGTTGAACGCTTTGTGTGGCGTTGGCAATACATTTGGAATGCGATGAAGATAGGTAGTCCTATGGCTTTGCAATATCTCTTGATGAATGGTGCTCAACTCGTATCAACGATGATTGTCGCTCCATTGGGTAATGTCTCGATAGCTGCCCATTCGTTTGCAATCACAGCCGAAAGTCTTTGTTATATGCCAGGCTATGGTATTAGTGAGGCTGCAACCACTCTTGTTGGACAGAGCGTAGGGGCGGGCAGGCGTGATCTGCATCGTAGTTTCGCATGGATGACCATATTCTTAGGAATGCTAGTGATGGCATTCATGGGTGTAATTATGTATATTTTCGCTCCCGAAATGATAAGTTTATTATCGCCAGTTGCCGATATACAAGCTCTGGGAACATCCGTTCTTCGGATTGAAGCGTTCGCCGAACCCTTCTTTGCAGCAGCCATCGTTGCCTATAGCGTGTGCGTAGGAGCAGGCGATACATTGAAACCCTCCTTCATAAACTTGGGTTGTATGTGGCTCGTCCGATTGACTCTAGCCTATGCGTTAGCCAGTGAATACGGATTGAAAGGCGTATGGTTTGCTATGGCTGTTGAACTTTCTTTCCGTGGAATCATGTTCTTGTTCTATCTCTTTATGCACCTTCGTGGAAAAGCGAAAACGGTTAGTACATTAAGTCATTAGTACGTTACCATGGTTTATACAATATTCTTCTCAAAACGAAGAGACGCCCTCTTTGAATCAAGGAGATGCCTTTTTTTGAATGGAAGAAAGGCTCTCCTTGTATCAAGGAAACGCCCTCTTCAAATGAAGATGATGTTTCGCTATCAGCTTCTCATCGAATGAAAAGAGGGGAAATAGTGTTTTTAACAACTTAAACATGGGGCTAATGGCGCGTAAATTAATCCTCTTATAGTTTCAGCTAACCACTAGTTTACATCTAATTTATTTGGCTTTTTAGGCTATTTAGCGTATCTTTGCAACGCTATTCACATTATTATATAATGTTAAACGATAATAGATTCGACCTTTTAAAGACGATACAGTCACCCGCAGATTTACGTAAACTTAGCTTAGAGCAGTTGCCTAAGTTATGTCAACAACTGCGTGAAGACATCATAGAAGAAGTAGCTGTTAACCCTGGACACTTGGCTTCTAGCCTTGGTGCAACAGAGATAACTGTGGCTTGTCACTATGTCTTTAATACTCCAGAAGACCGCATAGTTTGGGACGTTGGGCATCAGGCTTATGGGCATAAGATACTGACTGGCAGGCGTGAAAACTTCTGCAATAACCGTAAACTAGGTGGGTTAATGCCTTTCCCGTCGCCTTATGAGAGTGAATATGATACATTCACTTGTGGGCACGCATCCAACTCTATATCTGCAGCTTTGGGTATGGCGGTAGCCTCGAAACTGACTAAGCAGCATCGACATGTTGTAGCCATTATAGGCGACGGAGCGATGAGTGGCGGTCTAGCCTACGAGGGTTTGAATAATGTTTCGAGCCAACCTAATGACCTATTGATTATCCTCAACGATAACGACATGTCGATTGATAGGGCAGTAGGAGGTATGGAGCAATACCTATTAAACCTAGATACCAACGAGACTTATAACCGTCTTCGCTTCAAAGCGTCACAGTGGTTACATGCCAAAGGACTATTGAATGAGGATCGGAGAAAAGGCTTACTTCGATTGAACAATGCCCTTAAATCGGCTCTTGCACATCAACAGAATATATTCGAAGGGATGAATATTCGGTACTTCGGACCATTTGATGGTAATGATGTAGGAGAGCTTGTTCGCATCCTAAGACAACTGAAGGATATGAAGGGACCAAAGCTCCTTCACTTACATACGAAGAAGGGTAAAGGATACGAACCAGCCGAGAAGAGTGCCGTAGTATGGCATGCTCCGGGTAAGTTCGACCCAAAGACTGGCAAGCGAATCATACATGAGTCGCATAACGAACCACCTAAGTTTCAAGACGTATTCGGTAATACTCTCTTAGAGTTAGCACGCAAGAATCCACGCATTGTAGGCGTTACGCCAGCCATGCCAACAGGTTGTTCGATGAACATCATGATGAAAGATATGCCCGAAAGAACATTCGATGTAGGTATTGCCGAGGCGCATGCTGTAACCTTCTCAGCTGGTATGGCGAAGGATGGGTTACAACCTTTTTGCAATATTTATAGTGCTTTCTCTCAACGAGCTTACGATAGTATTATCCACGATATGGCAATTCTCAATCTGCCAGTTGTGCTCTGTTTGGATAGAGCCGGACTAGTGGGTGAGGATGGTGCGACGCATCATGAGCCTTTGATATGGCTTTCTTGCGCCCTATCCCCAACCTAACTATTTCCTCACCAATGGATGAACATGAGTTAAGAAGGCTGATGTACACAGCCCAACTACCAGGTAAAGGCTCTTTTGTGATACGTTATCCACGAGGAAAAGGTGTGCTTACGGACTGGGAATGTCCGTTGACTGAAATAAAAGTAGGTACGGGTAGGCGTCTGCACGATGGTTGGGATGTAGCCGTATTGAGCATTGGACCGATTGGAAATGACGTAGAGAAGGCTATAAACCTCATCGAGTCAGCCAACTCACCATCGACTCAAGAGCATTGTCCTAGTATTGCCCATTATGATATGAGATTCTTGAAACCATTGGATGAGACCATTCTTCAGGAGGTTGCTGAACGCTTTTCTCGCATTATAACTATCGAAGATGGGGTGCGTGACGGAGGCTTAGGTACTGCTGTAACAGAATGGATGAGCGATCATGGATATACACCTCATATAACCCGAATGGGTATGCCCGACCACTTTGTAGAGCAGGGAACAGTTGAACAATTGCGTGCTCTCTGCGGTATAGATATTGATGGAATAAAGAAACAACTGACCTCAGTTGGGTCATAGTGAACCCTTATCTGTATCAGAGAAAGTGGTTAAAAGACTTACATAGACAGACAAGTTAAAGCAGAAAACATGAAGATTATCATATCAGGAGCATATACTATTGGCTCTTATCTAGCTAGACTCCTCTCACGTAACAAGCAAGACATTGTGCTCATGGATGAGTGCTCGGAGAACCTAGAGAAGATTAGTAACGAGGCTGATCTACTAACGATGGAAGGCTCAACAACCAGTATCAAGAATCTTAAAGAGGCTGGGGCTGAGGATGCCGACTTGTTTATTGCGGTTACACCTGACGAGTCGAAGAATATTGCGGCATGCGTTCTTGCACATCAATTAGGGACAAAGAAGACCGTTGCTCGTGTAGATAATCCGGAGTATGTAGAGCCTTCTAATCAAGAACTCTTCCATCAGATGGGAGTGAGCAGCATAATTTATCCAGAGCTTCTAGCCGCTAAAGACATCATCAATGGATTGAAGATGTCATGGGTACGTCAGCGTTGGGATGTGCATGATGGAGCGTTGGTAATGTTAGGTATTAAGCTGCGGGAGAGTTGTGAAATACTTGATCGTCCATTGAAGGAGATTAGTGGTCCAGATGATCCTTACCATGTAGTTGCTATCAAGCACAACGATGAGACGATTATACCAGGTGGTAATGATACCTTACAACTATATGACCTTGCTTACTTCATGACCACTAAGCAATATATACCATACGTGCGCAAGATAGTGGGAAAGGAGCATTATGTTGACGTGCAAACGTTATCTTCATGGGAGGAGGTAAGACGGCTGCACGTGCAGTGAGGATGTTGCCAGAGTATATGCACGCCAAGATCATAGAGCAAGACCCAACGCGTTGCGAAGAGTTAAACAATATCTTGGATGAAGACACGCTCGTTATCAATGGTGACGGACGTGATATTGGATTGCTGCAAGAGGAGGGTATCCGTAATACACAAGCCTTTGTTTCATTGACATCGAATGCTGAAACGAATATTCTTGCTTGTCTAACTGCAAAGCGAATGGGCGTTCGCAAGACTGTAGCTGCCGTCGAGAACTTTGATTATGTGGGCACTGCTGAGAGCCTAGATATTGGTACTATCATCAATAAAAAGGCTGTTGCAGCCAGTCATATATACCAGATGATGTTGGATGCAAACGTTGAGAACATCAAATTCCTTATGTCTGTTAATGCTGATGTGGCCGAGTTTGTACCCAGCCCAGACGCTAAGATCACACGAAAAGTAGTCCGCGAACTCAATTTACCACGTGGAGTTACCATCGGCGGATTGGTTAGGAATGGAGAAGGAATGCTCGTTTCGGGTAACACGCAGATTGAGGCTGGTGACTCAGTAGTGGTCTTCTGTTACAATGTAGATATGAAGAAGGTAGAGAAACTATTTATGTGATTATGTTGAATCTGAAACTTATATCCAAGATTCTGGGCTCTCTCTTGTGGATAGAGGGAGTGTTGTTGCTGTGTTGCCTCTTTGTTTCTATATGGTATCAGGGCGATGATATACTGCCATTTGTGTGGAGTATCTTAATCACAGTAGGCTCTGGATTCATCTTCCGAATCCTTGGTCGCAATGCAGATAACCTATTAGGACGTCGCGATGCTTACTTTGTTGTGACCATATCATGGATACTTTTCACCCTCTATGGTACACTTCCTTCTATGATTAGTGGCTATATTCCTAGTTTTACTGACGCTTTCTTTGAGGCTATATCAGGCTTCACAACCACTGGAGCAACTATCCTCGACTTCCCCGAGAAACTACCGAAAGGCTTACTCTTCTGGCGTTCGTTGACACAATGGATAGGTGGTTTAGGTATCGTGTTCTTTACTGTTGCCATCCTTCCTTCTCTAGTGGGTGGGTCGGTAAAGGTGTTTGCTGCAGAGGCAACAGGACCTATTAAGAGTAAGTTACATCCGCGTATCAGCACCAGTGCTAAGTGGATTTGGATGGTCTATTTAGTGTTAACTGTCGCCTGCATCCTTAGTTATAAGGTTTGTGGAATGGGCTGGTTTGATGCCTTCAACTATTCTATGACGAGTACAGCAACAGGTGGTTTCGCTACGGAGAGTGGCTCAATTATGACCTTCCACTCGCCTGCGGAGGAATATGTCAGTGCATTGTTTGTTTCCTTTCAGGCGTAAACTTCACCTTATTATATGCATCAGTTATAGGGATGGATATTAAGAAACTCTTTAAGAATAGTGAGTTCCGTTTCTATACTATCATGGTTCTTTCCTTTACAATCTTCATCACTTTCGAACTCGTTTGGCGTAATCACTACGAGATAGAACACGCTTTCCGCAGTGCCATCTTCCAAGTTGTTTCGTTCATCACAACGACTGGTCTCTTTAGTGATGACGCTGGTAAGTGGCCTCATGTGACGTGGGTTGTACTCGCAGCGTGTATGTTCTTCGGTGGATGTTCAGGTTCGACGAGTGGCGGACTGAAGAGTATTCGAGGTGTGATGTTGCTTAAAGTAGTTCGAAATGAGTTCCGTCAGATCCTCCATCCGAATGCTGTTCTACCCATGAAGATCGATGGTGTCAATATCTCGCAATCGAAACGTGTAACCTTACTAGGCTTTGTTGGGCTCTATCTCATCCTAACTCTTTTCTGTGCATTCACGATGATTGCCCTAGGAATTGACAATACTAACGCTATCACCATCACGTTAAGTTGTCTTGGAAATGTCGGTCCGACGCTAGGTATGGAGATTGGTCCTACGATGTCATGGGCGCAACTTCCCGACTTTGCAAGTGGATTTGTTCGTTCTTAATGCTTGTTGGTCGACTGGAGTTATTCACTGTTCTCGTTCTCTTCACACCTGCTTTTTGGAAGAAGAATTAGTGCTTTTACCCTCCTCTTAGCCTCTTTTAAGAGGAGTATTTGCTAACGGGAACTAATCAGGAAACGCCCTTTTCCATTTCAAGAAGGCGTTTCTTCGATACGAAGAAAGCCTCTCTTTGATATGAAGAGAGGCTCTCTTTGTTTTTAGAACTTACGTGTGTCTATTGCCTCTGATGTTTATTTCGTGTACAGTTGAGGCTTTTTGTAGGAAAAGGAAATCATCTTTTGCATTTAATTTAACAGTATTTTGTGCTGTAATCGATAATGAATGTGTAAATTTGTCAGCGGTATTTTTGATATGAAAAAACTAATTAAAACGTAATACAATGAAGAAGAATAAACTATTACTGTTACTATTTGTGCTCCTTACGGCAGTGTCTTTAACATCTTGTCTTGGCGATGGTGAAGATAGTGTGAGACGCCAACTTCCAACACAGGCAGAGATAGATGCAGCCTTTAATGTTATGAAAGGTAACTATCAAGGAAAGCTCATTTGCTATGCTTTGATGAACAATATGGTGGTTGGAAGAAGGATGATTCAATCGCTTCTAACTGGGAGATAACATCAGATACAACCCTACTTATAAAGCATTTCCCTACTAAGTTCCTTGCTAAGAGTGTTACGAATGTGAGCTTAAAGCAGGCTATTGAGGCCTTACCTGCACAAGACTTAAACTTTAAGATAAGTATTCGACAAGCACGACCATCAGCTACGGGCTTTTACATTGTACCACTCCTTGCTGATTTAGGAAACCTTACTTATGATGGTGCAAGCCATCAGATAGGGGTGAGATTTATATGGAATGAGTCGACAATAGGTAAGTTTGATCCTTCGACAAAGCGCATGGGTGTTCGCTTGATAGAGAATGGTATCTATGTTGATAAAGTACTGAAAGATGATGTTTATCGTGCTGGTAACATTTATATCTTACATACAAACTGATACAGAGAAGTATCTTTTAGGTATTAGATAAGTGTAAGGCGGTTGTGTCAAGGATGATACAACCGCCTTAATTGTTGGTTATTTCTTCTTGTGTAGATTGTCTTTCTAGGAACAATCTAACATCTTCTTGCAGTTTTCTGAAAGGTTCTGCATTTCTGTAACCTACGTTCCTTCTCAACATGGAAACGATAGCTTCGATGCTATGACTATAACTTGATAACTCATTCCGACGCTGCGTATCATGCACCGCATTGCGATTTATCTCCTCTTCTCGCTCTCTGATGAGTTGGTCGCAGACACGTTTAAGGATGGGAACAACAACATTGTCGAAGAGATGATGCCCTTGTATATATAAATAGGTGGTAGTAGGTGTAACGCCAAGTGTGCTTAGCTCTCTCTTTAGTTGTAGGTAATCCTCCTTTGCATAAGGGTACTCCTTTTGTAATTGGCGTATCTTCCTTTGTACCTTATAATGCAGTCTTTGTAAGGATTCAGCAGCATTATAGATAGAAAAGTGCCCTATTTCGATAACTCTATTGAAGTCGGTTATAGTGAATTGGCGGTACTTCTGGTGTCTATACATCCATATATTCCAAACAAAGAGAGGATAGATTATCTCGCTATATTGGCTTAGGAAAGATTCAAAGTCAAATATGGCATGGTCGTTAAGGGCTACAGCTACGCTCACATCATGCAGACTTTGGGCGTAACACTGTAGGTTTTCAATGGCATAAGCATAGGTATGAAAGACGTAGGGGTTAGTGATGACTTGTGTAGAAGTAGCTGTTTTACCTTGTAAAAGATAGTCATAATCAGCATCAACACAGGCTATCATGTTCTCTCCCATTTGATTTGAAATAAGATTCATAAGCACCGACTTCTTCCCTTTCGTTAGGTTCAATCGTGATGGAAGCATAACTTCAAAGAAGCGATCATTGCTTTCGAAGCCACTTAACACCGTCCTCCAAAAGAAGATATCATCGTATGCCTCGACGTATGCAATAATCTTTCTGCGTGCATGCTTACCATTAAGTTGATTGGCAGCATTGATGTATGCCGATGATAGATTGTCGCGGAGTCGTCTGCTCATAGTGCCTCCTTCCCTTGCTATTATTTGTCAGTAATATCCGAAACTTCCGTTACTCGGTCTATCCAACCATTCATTATCACAGCCGGACTATGCGTACTTAGGATGATTTGAACATTGGGATTCAGTTCAAGAATGAGGTCAATTAGTCGTTTCTGCCAGTCTACGTGCAGGCTAACTTCAGGTTCGTCCATAAAGAGAACGTATGGTTTATTATCCTCAACGAGCACTGTCAAGAGGATAACCAATATCTGTTTCTCTCCGCTTGAGAGCTGATAAGGATAGAGCGTTTCGCCTATCTGTGAGAAACGAATCTCATTCTCCGTGCGAATGATAGTCTTTCCTGTTTCGGTGAAGAGGTCGTCTATGATGTCTTGGAATCGCTTTTGGGTAGGGAAATATGCTGTGCCTCTTCCGCAGCATGAGCTGTTCCGCTTTGTAGAGTAGCAATGATTCGGTTACCAATGTTCACTTGGTAATCCAGATACTTGCGTTGCAACTGAAAGAGCTGCCAGTCTAATTCGGTGGAAAGATTGCCATCCATCTTACTAACACTATCCGAATTTAATAGCGGGCGATCGAACGAACGGATAATATCATAGCGTATCCATTTGGCATCGGAAGGGTTCACTTTCAACCGAACGCCCTTCAGTAGATGACTGGGAAACTCTCCGCCTTGTGAAAAAGAGCGTACCACTTTATTTATAATGGTACTCTTTCCTACGCCATTGATACCACTTAAGATATTAACTTGCCGATCTAATGTCCATCGAATGTGCTTCTTTCCACTCCAAAGGGAGTCGATTTCAATCTCTTCTATATAATTGGCATATTTCTGCATAAGGCTTTCTTGTAGTATTATAACACTATCGCAAATATAGTGCTTTTTATCTGTTTGACGATAGAAAAGGCTCTTTTTAACGTAAATACCATAATTGTGGTATGCGAAATAACATAAAGTTAGTATTTTAAAGACCAATGTTTCTCCGTACCTTTGCACCTGTGAAAAAGAAACAAAACACTTAGAACTTGCGGTGATAAGTGTTTTGATTGGTAGATGAAACAAATAATTAAAGGTAACGGATATGACAAAGATTGCAAAGAAACTCACCGAACTGATTGGGAATACACCCTTGTTGGAATTAAATAAGTTCTCTTCTTTGAAAGGACTTGAGCAACCAATTATAGCAAAGATAGAATCGTTTAACCCTGGTGGAAGCGTCAAAGATCGTGTTGCACTAGCGATGATTGAGGATGCAGAAGATAAAGGACTTCTGAAGTCAGGAGCCACTATCATCGAGCCAACGAGTGGTAACACGGGAGTTGGTTTGGCGTTAGTAGCAGCAGTGAAGGGCTATAAACTCATCCTTACTATGCCAGAAACAATGAGCATAGAACGCCGTAACCTTGTGAAGGCTTATGGTGCTACTGTGAAGTTGACGAGCGGTAAAGAGGGTATGAAAGGGGCTATCAAAGCAGCGGAGGAATTGCGCGATTCGATTCCAGGAAGCATTATTCTTCAGCAGTTCGAGAACCAAGCTAATCCGCAGAAACACTATGCGACAACTGGTAAAGAAATATGGCGTGATACGGAGGGAGCGCTCGATATCTTCGTAGCCGGTGTAGGAACTGGTGGTACAATAAGCGGTGTTGGCAAGTATTTGAAGGAGCAGAATCCGAATGTAAAGGTCGTTGCTGTGGAGCCAACAACATCCCCCGTGCTAAGCGGCGGACAAAGTGGTTCTCACAAGATACAGGGCATTGGCGCTGGTTTTATACCTTCTACATACAACAGCAAGTACGTTGATGAAATCTTCCAAGTCGATAATGACCAAGCGATACTCACGGGTCGTCAGTTAGCACAAAGCGAAGGATTACTTGTTGGTATATCATCAGGTGCAGCAGTCTTTGCGGCTATTGAGCTTGCAAAACGCCCCGAGAATAAAGGTAAGAGAATCGTTACTTTGCTCCCAGATACGGGTGAGCGTTATCTCTCAACGGTATTATATGCTTTTGAGGAATATCCCTTGTAAGAAAGAGACAGCACAACATAAGAACACTTAGTGAGTAAAATCTTTCTTTAAAAACAAGTCATCATTCAATTCTGATAAAGCTTTATCAAGCAAATAGGGGCAGACTCTCTTGTCTGTCCCTATTTTATTTCTACATCTTTATCCTTGCCAAAACAGCTTCTGCTGCGTCACATCTCTTCCCTATATTACCATCTTCATTACTTCCAGTTGGTGGGTAATAGTTGGTTTGGAGATGGGGTGAGAGAGGATACGTGACCACGGGAGCGAGAGAACCAAATTAATACACTAGTTTTGAAAGACATTAATTTCACAATTAATATAATCGAGTTGTCTTATTACAGAACGATTGATATCCTGAATCAATCTAATAAATGCTCCCGTGGCACATTTATCTAGAAGCAGAACCTATCATAAGAAATGTGTTCTTATATCATTCTGCCTAAAGCCTTGTTCTTCTGCTACAATGTTCCTCTAAGCAACGCAAAAAATTCTTCGCGAAGAAAATTAAAATTGTTCGCGAAGAATTTCGAATTTCTTCGCGAACAATTTTTTTGTTGTTTTAGCAGAATCTCAAAAATCCTTTATCATCCTTCTGTTACAGGACCTGAAGGCTCTGTTCCTTCCTCTTTCTTTTTGTCTTTCTTTCCCTTCTTTTCTTTCTTCTCCTTTGGTGCTACTTGTTCATACGTAACATCATTCAGTGTGAAATACTTCGCAGAAGCAAGGAACTTTATAACTGGTTTCTCAATGTGTTGCTGTGCACGAAACTGCTCAACAGTCTCTACCGCCTTGCTCTTAAACGAGGGTGTCAACGTTCCCATGTCGCCAAACTCCACAATGTCACCATTGGCTACGATGTCACGGGCGGTTTCACTTGCAAGATTCAGCACGGCTGCCACCTCCTGCGCATTAAAGGTTGTTGACTTAGCAATGCGTTCGCAAAAGTTGCGGAAGTCTACACGGTGCCTACCAGTTGGACGAGCAACAATAACAGTCTTTCCAGCCTGCTTACCGATGTTTAGCTTCTGCTCTCTCAAAAAAAATTGAATTGGTTTGTTAGCCATTGTCATTAAGGTGGTCTCTTTTTGTGATAGCTCCGTGGGTTCGAGACCTTTTAGCCCACGGAGCATTGTTAATAATATTACTTATTCTACAGTCCTCTTTAGAACCAGATAAGCGGTCTTATCTTTGCGGCGCTATTCTTAGGGGCAAGTGATATCGAATAGTTGCTACCTCCAACGTTCACAACAACCTGCTTGTATTCTGATCCATCTTTACACTCTGTATTCGTCCAGTACGTTCCCATCATAGGATCTCCATTAACTCTTGTGAAAGCTGCATCGAAACGAGAATCATCCATCATTGGGAAGTTAATAGTTGACGGAGATGGATCGAAACCTGTAGCAGAGGCATCTTCTGGTATCAAAAATTCATAATTTCGAGCTGACCCCGTTTTTTTCCTTGATCCGCCATTTTACCTAAAGTCGACCCCATTCTCAAGAAATCATAGAGAGCAGGAATTTTTGCTCTTAATCCAAAACATATTCTGCGCTGCTTGCATGGCGATATTAGACGAACTAACTGTTCCAAATTGACTTGTGTTAAATAAATCTTTATAATTACCTACTGGATTGGAAGATTCTTGAGTCGTTGTACTTGACCACTGAATAGCATCATTACCTGACACTTTTACATCCTTGAGAGCTACAGCAAAATTATTTGTAGGAGAAAGAATGACGCCTATTGCAGTTTTCCCAGGATTCTTGTCTAAGAATCCTTTTGTACCATCACTAAACAAATACATATTCTCCATTATAAGTCTGATGGAAATCTTATATCTTTTATTAGCTTCTACAAGCTTATGAGTAGGGACAGTTATTGATTTTCCTGTCAGACTTTTCCCATAAAGTTCACCAGATGTGAATGTAAACTTCAGTTTTGAACAATCTGTTGTTGGAAGCCAATAATAAATACCTAGTCCTCTCTCAATATTATAGTCAGCATTAATAGTAGTTTCTCCGCCTATACCATTGCCAGAATCAGATAATTGTCCCATTGCTAAGGGTGCATACGTATTAGCAACGAAGTCATAGGTCATTTTCTCAGGAATATCATTTCCTACTGTTTTCAGAGTCCATTGAAATTGGTTAGCTGGGTCTTTGGGTACAAGAGTATAATACACCTGATTGGTGCCCAATCCTGGGACGTATACATACCTTGATGACGCTATTTTCAATGGTACTTCACAATTTACGAAATCCAGTGATACAAATACATATGCAGCAAAATGTTTCATGGTAAAAGCTACCATTTGCTTCGGATCTTGATTTATATGGACACCACGATCTATCGTATAGAATGCATCATTCGCATTAGCACGATTTATCGTCAAGGTTGTACCATTAGCCGTAAATCTATCATTGAAACAAACAAAGTCATAATAACCATGTGGCAGCTGCATCATTCCTGGGTCTCCTGCATCTGGCGTAAAGGTTGTACCATTAAATCTTCCTTTGATTTCTCCTTTAAGTGTTGAACCCTGATAAGCACGAATGGTATAATGTTCATTTCTGTAAATAGCGCGTGTTGCGGGCTTATGCTCTGATCTGTGGGTTGTATCAGGAACCAAACTTACTTCAGCCTGCCAACCATCGCCTAAGTCCTGTATTTCTGGTTGTGATTGAGTAACAGCACGTGTGCTTGTAACATTCTCTGCTGGTTCGTAGTCTTTTTCATTAATTGAAAAAGAAACAAGCCCCATACCTTTCTTGGGAGTTATTTTGTTTACCAAATCCTCGCTATCGCTACAACCTGCGAAACAAGACTTACAGCCACAGAAAGAGCAAGAATTGAAAAAGCTGATTTAATATTAATTTTCTTCATTATTATTTTTTTATCGAATATTGTTATTACTCGGTTAATTATTAGAATTCTATTTCACCCCCATCAACGACACCACCGTCTTCCCAGTTATAATCCTCATTTGTCTGTGGGGCATCTGGATATACAGATGTGCAAATAAAGCTTTCAGCTTGAAGTTCGTGTACTTTACATTCGGGACGCTCATAATCCCTTTTCAGTTTCTTTTTTCTCATTGCTTTTATTGATTAAAAATAGTTATTATTTCGTGCTTAATTTTTCTATATTTCGATTTAGGTACGGACACAAAAAAAGAACAAAGGAAACTCTTAGAAGTCCTTTGTTTACAGGGTTTGCGGCACGCTTCGCGCGCGCGTACGCGAGAAGAAAAAAATGTGTAATTTACGTCTGCTCTACTAGAGAGAGAGAGAGAGTATACAAATATTTGGAACTACCAAATAATTTGCAGCCTTTTTCTCGTTTTTAGATGTTAAAGAATCCAACGCAACAACACGTGCATTTACACCTTTATTATATAAGGCGCAAACATTAGCTTGATTGAAATTCGTTGTTTGTAACATCATCATTAATTGGGTTAATTCTCACTCAACGGGCGCAAAGGTAATAAGAAACTTTGGAATGACGAAAGAATAAGCGAATAAATATTAAAATAAGTGGTTTAGAAGACGGAAGCCATATATTATAAGGTATAAACTCAAGGTCTAAAAACTAAAGAGTGCTGGAATTGGTAGAGAACAATCTCAAAAAGTTTCGATATTGAATGATAAATTTAAAAGTAAGAATCTTTGTTAGACGTAATTATATATAATGTGACACAACCTAAAAAAATGTAATTAACTGCCTATATTTTAGGGAAAAACAATAATTTTTCAGAAAAAGATATGGTCTATTCAAAAAAAGTACTACCTTTGCACCCTAGAATTAAAGGTCGCTAAAAGCAATACATTTTAATATTAAGCATTTTATGAAAAAGTTTTTGATTGCACTTTCAATGCTCGCAATGGGCATTAGTAGTACGCAGGCTCAAGTAGCTTATGAGAAGGCTAAGGCATTTGATAACGTCTATCTCGGTGTTGAAGGCGGTGTAATGGGCCCAATGAGTTTCAAGCACTTTGCTCCTCTTAACGCTGCAGCAGGTTTGAAGTTAGGTAAGCAATTTAGCCCAGTTTATGGTGCTAACCTCGAAGGTCTTGCTTTCTTCGGTGATAATCGTTGGCAGACAGGTTCTTTAGGTTTTTCTAATAGCCACACAATCGTTCGTGGTGTGAACCTCGGTTTGAATGGTACTATCAATTTCACAAACTTGTTCTGTGAGTACAATCCAGATCGTCGTTTCGAGGTTGGTGCAGAAGCAGGTGTAGGTTACTGGATTACTTTCGGTGACAAGAAACTTATTGGTGTTGCCAATGGTGGTGATGATACAGAGTTGACAGCAAAGACTGGTCTTACTTTCGCTTACAACCTCGGTGAGAAGAGAGCTTGGCAGCTTTATGTAGAGCCAGCTGTTCTCTGGAACCTTACACATGGTCCTGGTGATGCTATCCAGTTCGGTCGTCAGGCTGCTCAGCTTGGTCTTTTCGTTGGTTTGAACTATAAGTTCAAGACTTCTAATGGTACTCACAACTTCAAGGTTTGGAATGTTGGTGAGTTGAACGATGAAATTAACTCTCTCCGTGACCAGTTGAATGCTAAGCCTAAGGAGGTTGTTAAGGAGGTTATTAAAGAAGTTGTTAAGGAGGTTCCAACTCAGGTTAATCAGACTCTTTGCATTGACAACTTGGTATTTGTAACATTCGCTCAAGGTAAGTACGACCTCACAAATGAGGCAAAGAATGCACTTGATGCTGTTAAGTCTGGTCGTCACGTACAGATCATTGGTACAGCTTCTCCAGAGGGTCCAAAGGATCTTAACGATCGTCTCTCTCAGAACCGTGCAAACGTTGTAGCTAAGTATCTCCAGGGTCGTGGCGTTGTTGTTGACGAGGCTAAGGGTCAAGGCGTACAGGGCGTAACATCTAACCGTTTGGCTGTTGTTTACGTTAAGTAATCAAGCTGATAGATTAGCTCTTTTGTAGCTAATGCTAGATAATAATATTAGGTAGGGATAAACCATATAGAGGTTTATCCCTACTTTTTTCTATTAGTTTCCTTTTAAAAGTCATTTATAAGTTAATTTTTCTTTGTAACTTTGCTGGCAATAGACTAAATAGAGGTATTGCTGGTACTTACTAATTAATTTAAGCGTTTGTATAAGATTATAGAATGATATAGGATGAAGTACATTTTTTCTATAATAATACTATTTTTTACATTGCATATATCGGCTCAGATTCGACCAGAAGGTCAGTTTGAAACGAAATACAATGCCGTTTCTGACGGGTATAACTTTTGGATATATACGCCTGATGAATACAAGGAGAATAAACATCCTTTACCGCTTATCATCTTTCTACATGGGGCTAGTCTTTGTGGGAATGACTTAAATAAGGTAAGACGTTATGGAGTCTTGGATGCTATTGACAAGGGTAAGATTATTCCCATGTTCGTGGTAGCTCCTCAGAATCCAGGTGGTCCATGGAGTCCGAGAAAACTAAATAATATATTGGAATGGATGAAGTCTCACTATTCCATAGATGCGAGTCGTGTGTATGTTCTCGGTATGAGTCTTGGTGGTTATGGCACAATGGATTTCGTTGGAACCTATCCCGATAAGATTGCAGCTGGTATGGCTTTGTGTGGCGGGACGACGTTAAAAAACATGGATGGGCTTGGTGAAGTACCCCTTTGGATTATGCATGGAACAGCCGACAGAGCCATTTCTATAAACGAATCAAAGCGTGTTGTCAATTATTTACAAGCCAATCATCGTGATCAATTACTGCGTTATGATTGGTTACAAGGTGGTAGTCACGGAGTTTTAGCACGTATTTTTTATCTTCAAAAAACCTATGATTGGCTAATAACCCACTCTCTGAATGACAAACCAAAAACGATAGATAAAGATTTCGATATCACTTGGGACGACATAAAGTCAACCTATCAAAACCTAAAGAACTTGCCCCAGATGTATGATAATGATTAATTGATATCTATGATTAAAATCCTAAAATAATATAACGTGAAGCTTCGCAATTACTATCAAACGGTGTTGGCTGTATTCTTACTGGTGACAGCCTTATCTTGTCATGATGTTAAGAAGGTTGAAACTCAAAGTCCACTTACAGATTCCGTTGCTGTTGAATCAAATATAGAAGACCATTATTTGGCAGATACTATGTATGCTTCTGCCAATAAATTGAAGTGGTCTATAGATGTAGAGGGCAATTCGGAGAGTTTGTTGAAAGGAAAGATTTCTGATTACGAAAGCATTGATATCCTCACATTCCGTAAGAATCCAATGCGCAATGCAGACTTCGGAGGAGTAGTGAAGGGCACTCCTGATACCATAGAAGTAGCCTGGAAGTTTGATACCTACTATAACCGAGAACACACACATTTTGGTGTTTGGGGTGGTGGAAGTGGCTGGACAGGACAGCCATTGTATCTTAATAAGAGTAATGAAATCATCCTTTCATCTCTTTGTAGTCGCACTTATTTCATTGACTTTACTACTGGTAAGGCATCAAGACCATCTGTAGATGTGCATAACACCATCAAAGGGACATCCTCTATTGACCCTTTTTTCAAGAACTTATACGTAGGTCAGGGCATTCCTAATCATCTACCTATTGGACGATTAGTAATTGATTTGAATAAGACAAGAGTATCGCAATTTATTGATCGTGACCCACGTGCTCTACGCCATTGGTATGCATCAGATGCATCACCAGTCGAGGTTGGTGGCTATCTTTTCTGGCCTGGTGAAGATGGCAGTTTATACAAGTATAGCCGTAAGCAAGGGCACTTGAAACTTGTCAGCGCATTGCGTTACACCATCAATGGTTCTGCCCCTGGTATTGAAAACAGCCTTTGCGCCTATCGTAACTATGGTTGGTTTGGGGATAATCATGGTAGTATTATCTGCGTAAACCTCAACACCATGAAACCAGTTTGGTATTACGATAACCACGATGACATTGATGGTACAATTGTCTGTGAGGTTGAGAATGGTACACCTTATATATATTGTGGCTGCGAAGTAGATAAGCAAGGAATGAGTGGAACTTGTTACTTTGTTAAGATCAATGGCTTAACTGGTGAAAAGATATGGGAGCAGAGGATTCCTTGTAATCGAATAAAAATAGGGGAGAAAGTGCTTGATGGTGGAATGTATTGTACTCCTTTGTTAGGCAGAGGAGATGCGAGAGGGTTAATCTTTGCCAATATCTGTCGTAATGGAGCCGATGGGAAGGGTAAGTCATCAGGGCAGTTAGTAGCCTTTAATACCACCGATGGCAAGATTGCTTATACAACCCGTCTGAATCAATTTGCATGGTCGTCACCTATTGGATATATGAATGAAAGAACGAGCAGTTCATCTTTACTGGTGATTCTGGTGGTACAGTCTATCTGATAAGGGCAAAGAATGGCGAACTACTCTTTAAGCATCATGTAGCAAGCAACTTTGAGTCTTCGCCTATAGCAATAGGCAATACTGCTGTTGTTGGGTCTCGTCAGAATGGAATCTATAAGTTTATTATCAGATAGGATATTTACTTTTTAAGGTAATCAAGCCATATTATATAAAGCTATTTATTGAATGAAAAAAGTTTTAATAACCCTTTTGTTAGCATTTGCCAACTTATGTTTGGTTCATGCTCTAAGCCCATTCTCTAAAACGAGTAATACACAAGAGCGTGTGAAGAGTGTTGTCTTTTTGGGTGATTCCAATTTATGGAGTGGGGGCGACGATTGTACTAATTCTCGTAGTTGGAGCTATTGGTTTAAGAACATTCTGCAGCCTGAGACTTGTCGTAGTTATGCCCGAAGCGGTGCTACATGGTCGAATACTGAACGTACAAAGGCAGATGTTAATAATTATAGTGAGATACTCTCAGATGAGAATGTGATATGGAATCAAGTTTTGCGACTTATCAATGACATTGAAAGCAAGAAGTTTGCACCACCTCAATACATCTTTATTATGGCTGGTACAAATGATGCTTGGTTTCATCAGCAACGTCCTTCTCTCTTAAAGAAAGTGTGCATGATGTTTTTTCAAAACCACTTGTTGAAACAAAACCAATGCTATCGCTGGCTGCAGCTGTGCGTTATAATTGTGAACTCCTACATAATCGATTACCCCAGAGTAAGGTCATTCTTGTCACTCCCATGTTAACAATTCGTGCCTCAAAGGATAGGGTGAGTAACATTTCTAATGTCATTGCAGATTGCGGAAAACGATTGAAAGCTCCAGTTATTCGCCTTGATACCCCCTCACTCATCAATCCTCTACAAGAAAGAAAACAAAAGCAAAATACCATCGATGGTACTCACACCAATGTGCGTGGTGCTAAGAAAATAGGAAAATATATAGCTTCTCTATTTAAATCTATACTCATAAAGAAGTAAAAATCATCTCGTAATATTTATTTAAATCATATTTATGGTCTTTTCGGATTTATTTTTTTTATTTGTATTCTTACCTCTTTTCATGCTTTGTTATATGCTTTCCAATGTATGTGACAAGCAATTACGGCCAAATTCTACCAACAAAACAGCTGTAAGAAATGCAACTCTTGTCGTTTTCTCATTGATATTCTATGCTTGGGGAGAGCCCATGTATGTATTCTTGATGATAATCAGTGTCTTTATAAACTACCTCGTAGGAATAGGCATTGAACGTCAGGAAAAACATCGCAAGTTTGCGCTTATCATAGGATTAATATGTAATCTTCTAATCCTTGGAACCTTCAAGTATGCTGGTTTCTTTGCTGAGGTCTTATGTTCTGTTGGTCTGTCAGTTCCTATTCCAAGAATCTCTTTGCCTATTGGAATTAGCTTTTACACCTTCCAAAGTATATCTTATCTAATTGATGTCTACCGCCGGCAAGCTTCTAGTCAACGCCGTTTTGTTGATCTTCTACTCTATGTTTCCATGTTCCCACAGCTTATCGCTGGTCCAATTGTGCGTTATGACCTTGTGGCAAAGGAAATAAATGACCGCCATATAACTCGTCATGACGTTGTAGAAGGTAGTTATCGTTTCTTTATCGGATTAGGTAAAAAGGTCATTCTAGCCAATCAGTTCTCTGAAATAGCCAATCAGTTCCTTCAAGGCGAACTATCTGGTTTAACCATGCAAGGCGCTTGGGTGGGTATAATAGCCTTCACTTTGCAAATCTTTTTTGACTTTAGTGGATATAGCGATATGGCTATTGGCTTAGGACGTTGTCTTGGTTTCCACTTTGCAGAGAACTTTGATCATCCCTATTGTAGCCGTTCTATTACCGAATTCTGGCGTAAGTGGCACATGTCACTAGGTAGTTTTTTCCGTGATTATGTCTATATTCCACTTGGAGGCAATCGCCGTCATCAAGCCTTAAATATCTTTGTTGTATGGTTCCTAACGGGTATGTGGCATGGAGCTAGTTGGAACTTTATCATCTGGGGTGTGTATTTTGGCATTATAGTTACGCTAGAGAAATACACCTTATTAAAGGTGATTCGATATATTCCTCGTGTCGTTTTGCATTTATATAGTTTGTTGTTAATTATAATAGGGTGGGGCATCTTCTATTTTACAGACTTTACTCACATGCAGAGATTCTTCCTTTCTCTCTTTGGACAAAGGGCAGTTACTTCTGATTTCTCAGCCCAAACAGCCTTGTTCAACAACTTTTGGTTGTGGATAGCAGGTCTTGTCTTCTGTCTACCAGTATATGATTTTCTTTCTAAACGATTTGCTTCTATAGGTTCAACCACTACCCAATATAATTTAGCAACTGCCACCCGATTGGTGATATCATTATGTCTACTCTTCCTAAGTGTAGCTCTCTTGGTTGGTGCAACCAATAATGCATTTATTTATACACGCTTTTAATTGATTGAAAATATGAAGAGATATATTCTTTTAGTCGTTAGTTTAGTCACGCTCTCATGCTCTTTTCTGCATGCACAACAGGTTCTCAAGGGGCGTAATGGTAATATTGTTGTAAAGAATGACTCCCTACTTCGTGCCATGACAGCCTTTACTAGTCCAGCAACTGGGGGTAGTTGGTATTCGGAGGCAGTCAACGCTTATCAAGAAGCATTGGGAGATAATGTACAAGTTTATAGCATGATAGTACCCACTTCTACGGCTTATTATTGGCCAGAAAACTATCAAGGAGTAGCCAATTTGCCACAACGTCCAGTCATTCAAAATATGTATGACAAGATGAATAATAGGATTAAAAAGATTGATTTATGGGACTTGTTAGAACGTCATAAGGCTGAGGACATCTATGCAAGGACGGATCATCATTGGTTGCCATTGGGTGCTTATTATGCAGCTGAACTCTTTGCGCAGGTAGCCCAAGTTCCTTTCCGCCCGCTATCTGCCTATGACAAGCATGTTATCCATCGTTTTGTTGGGAGTATGGCACGCTTCTCTGGGATTGCTCAGTTGCGTCAATCGCCTGAAGACTTTGTCTTCTATACTCCAACCGATTGTTCTTATACAACCACATACGTCGAGCATATATTACAAAACAAGCAGGTTGTTGGTGTAAAACCAGCTTATGAAGGAAAGTTCTTCTTTGCTTATGGTGATGGAAACGGCAATGCTTATTGTACTTTCATGGGGGGAGATATTCGTACAACGCATGTTGCCACGGGAGTAAAGAATGGTCGACGACTACTTGTTATAAAGGATAGCTTTGGTAATGCAATCCCTGGTTACCTCTTCTATTCATTTGCAGATTTATACGTTGTAGACTTTCGTTATTTCCAAGAAAACATTTAGAGTATATTCGTGAACACAAGATAACGGACTTACTCATCGTGAATAATATTCAACATGCTTATACACGAACCACTGCGCGTTCGTTAGTTGAGATGTTAGAACGCCCAACAACACATAAAGACTGATTATGAAACAAGACAATATCTATATCGTTGTAATATCTATCGCATTCTTTGTTCTGACCTGTATCTTCAATTTTCTACCACGTAGCACATACTCTGCTCTGGAAAAGCGTGACCTTAAACAGTTTCCTACTTACTCCTTGGAGGATGTGAAATCGGGTGACTTTACAAAGAATATTAATTCTTGGTTTAGCGATAGTGAGCCTTATCGTGACTTCTTCATGCAGGTGAGTATGAAACAGAAGGATCTTCTTGGAATCACAAAGATGGGTGAAGAGAAGGTGAAGTTTCATGCTTCTGTTGTCACAGGAAAGGCTACGAATAATCCAATGGATGAGAGTGGAGATAATGGAAGAGAGATAGAAGGGTACAAGAATACGTCTACTGCCAATGAAAATGCTAAGATAGCTAACCTCGGAATTGTCATCGTTGGCAGTGGTAAAGACGTGCGTGCACTAATGGCGTATGGTGGTGGTGCAGAAGGAGGAGTGGCTTATGCCGAGGCTGCTAATGTCTATAAGAAGGTCTTTGGAGCGAAGGTGAATGTGTATAGCATGGTCATTCCGACTGCTATAGAGTTCTATTGTCCGGAACAAGCAAAGAGTTGTACTCATAGTCAGAGTGCCACTATCACGAACATTTATCACCATTTAGCAAAGGATGTACAGGCTGTAAATGTATATACTCCTATCGGGAAACATGCGAAAGAGCCAATCTATTTGCGTACAGATCACCATTGGGCACCACTTGGAGCATACTATGCTGCACAGGAGTTTGCACGTGTGGCAAAGGTGCCGTTCCGCACACTTAGCAGCTATGAAAAGCGTGTTGTGCATGGTTATGTGGGGAGTATGTATGGTTATGCACATGATATTTCGTTAAAGAATGCACCGGAAGATTTCGTCTTTTATGTGCCTAAGGATGTGAAGTATACCACCCTTTATCAAGAGTATAAACTCGATAAGGACTATAATATTCAGGGTGAAGGTCGGAGTTTCGAAGGGCAATTCTTCGTCCATTATAGGGATGGTAGTAGTGGGGCTTATTGCACGTTTATGGGTGGAGATGCGAAGATTACGACCATAACAACGTCCACGCATAATGGAAGGAGACTGTTAATTCTGAAGGATAGTTTCGGTAATGCACTCCCTGGTTATCTGTTTTATAGCTTCGAACAGATATTTGTTGTGGATAGTCGTTACTTCGCAAAGAATATGAAACAATATGTTCGTGAGAACAAGGTGACTGATATTCTTTTTGCTTATAACATCTTTAATGCTTACTCAACAAAGGTTGCAAAGAAATTAGAAAGTCTACTTGATCAATAAACCTAATGATTATTCCCATCATGAATTGAGATATGCTCGGCATGATGGGATTCTTGTTTTATAGGTGTCCGTGCTCTTTATTAATAATAGGTTTGGGTTGGTTAGGATAAAGAAGAGGCTTCTTTGTTTTTGAAGAGAGCCTCTCTTTACATAGAGGAAGACCTTTTCTTGTATTGAAGAAAGCCTTATGTTGAATCCACCTATTATTTACTTCAATTGGATGTAATGTTTTGTTGACTTGTCAACTAGTCTGCTCGTGACTTAAATGAATCTAATTTTTAAATTACATCCAATGCTTTTCTCTATTTCTGCCAATATGTCAGTCTTATGCCATTGGCACATCCTTTGTCTAATAGTAGGCGTATGACGCTGTGAAAGCTAGCTAATCTAGCCCAGCGAGATAGCTTCGGCTGTCTTGAAGAACAGCGTGTTATAGCATTTAAATAGTAAATAATAATAAAAGATATACAATTATGGGAAAGATTATTGGAATTGACTTAGGAACAACAAACTCTTGTGTTGCTGTATTTGAAGGTAACGAGCCAGTAGTAATTGCTAACAGCGAAGGTAAGCGTACAACACCTTCTGTTGTAGGCTTCGTTGAGGGTGGCGAACGTAAGGTAGGTGACCCTGCTAAGCGTCAGGCTATCACAAACCCAGAGAAGACCATCTACTCTATTAAGCGTTTCATGGGTGAGACCTACGAGCAGTGTAAGAAAGAGGCTGAACGTGTTCCATTCAAGGTTGTTAATGAAGGTGGTTATCCACGTGTACAGATTGACGACCGCAAATATACTCCACAGGAGATTTCTGCAATGATTCTGCAGAAGATGAAGAAGACTGCTGAGGACTACCTCGGCCAAGAAGTAACTGATGCAGTTATCACTGTTCCTGCTTACTTCTCTGACTCACAGCGTCAGGCTACCAAGGAAGCTGGTCAGATTGCAGGTCTTAACGTACAGCGTATTGTGAACGAGCCTACTGCTGCAGCACTTGCTTATGGTGTTGATAAGGCTAATAAGGATATGAAGATTGCCGTATTCGACCTTGGTGGTGGTACGTTCGATATCTCAATCCTTGAGTTCGGTGGCGGTGTATTCGAGGTACTCTCTACTAATGGTGATACTCACCTTGGTGGTGATGACTTCGACCAAGTAATCATCGATTGGTTAGTTAATGGCTTTAAGTCTGAAGAGGGTGTTGACCTCACAAAGGATCCAATGGCAATGCAACGTTTGAAGGAAGCTGCTGAGAAGGCTAAGATTGAGTTGTCAAGTTCTTCTTCTACAGAGATTAACTTGCCATACATCACTGCAGAAGGTGGCGTTCCAAAGCACTTAGTAAAGACTTTGACACGTTCACAGTTTGAGCAGTTGGCACACAGCCTTATCCAGGCTTGTCTCGTTCCTTGCCAGAATGCTATCCGCGACGCTAAGTTACAGACATCAGATATTGATGAGGTTATCCTCGTAGGTGGTTCAAGCCGTATCCCTGCAGTGCAGACATTGGTTAAGAACTACTTCGGCAAGGAGCCTTCAAAGGGTGTAAATCCTGATGAGGTGGTTGCTGTTGGTGCAGCTATCCAGGGTGCTATCCTTAATAAGGAGAGCGGTGTGGGCGACATCGTATTGCTCGACGTAACTCCATTGACCCTCGGTATTGAGACAATGGGTGGTGTGATGACAAAGCTTATCGATGCTAACTCTACCATTCCTTGCAAGAAGAGTGAAGTGTTCTCGACAGCTGCCGACAACCAAACCGAAGTTACTATCCACGTGCTGCAAGGTGAGCGTCCAATGGCAGCACAGAACAAGTCTATCGGTCAGTTCAACTTGACAGGTATTGCTCCAGCTCGCCGTGGTGTTCCACAGATTGAGGTAACATTCGATATCGATGCCAACGGTATCCTCAACGTATCTGCTAAGGACAAGGCTACAGGTAAGGAGCAGAGCATCCGCATCGAGGCTTCAAGTGGTTTGAGCGAGGATGAAATTAACCGTATGAAGGCTGAAGCTGAACAGAATGCAGCAGCCGACAAGGCAGAGCGTGAGAAGATTGACAAGCTGAACCAGGCTGACTCAATGATCTTCACCACCGAAAACTTCTTGAAGGACAACGGTGATAAGATTCCAGCCGACCAGAAGTCAGGCATCGAGTCTGCTCTCCAACAGCTCCGTGATGCTCACAAGTCAGCTGACGTTGCAGCAATCGACACAGCTATCAACAACCTCAACACCGTTATGCAGGCAGCATCACAGCAGATGTACAGCCAAGCAGGCGGTCAGCAGGCAGGTCCTCAGCCAGGCGCAGACGCTGGTCAGCAGGAGCAGCCAAAGCAGGATGACACCATCCAAGATGCAGACTTTGAGGAAGTGAAGTAAAATAATAATAACTAATATAATCGCAGTAATCCAATAGTGGGTTGCTGCGATTTGTTTTTATATAGTACTATGAAATTAGGAGGGTTAAAGCGTTGAAGTGTTCCTAAAAAGAAGTATCTTTGTACTATGATAGAGTCACTCAGAGTAGGCTTATAAAGATTTTGTTACATATAAACTCAATATTAGTAATGTTAGATACTCAAGAAAAAAACATCGAGTGCATTAACGAACTACTCAAGAACAAAGCCAACCTTGTTCACTCAAGACACCGCTCAATACACAACTTTATCATGAACTTGTGTTCTGCCCTTATAGCATACTGCTTCTTTGAGAACAAACTAGAGGCACTGCCAGTGTATGTCGAAAAAACAAGGCAGTTGGAACTCTTTTCATGCTAAACTTATCCCGAACTCAAGTATATACTTATATGGCAGCTATGAGTTGCCACAGAAAGGTGATTGTGCATTGTTCCATTTCACCTTAGCAGTAGGGGCCGTCTTTCGAAAAAAAATATAGTTAAGAGCATGTATATGCTAATAATTATTTGTACTTTTGTATTGCAATAAAAATAATAATACGAACCGTATTCACTTTATAAATAACAAAGCCATGTCAGATTTTTCTAAACAAGAAATAGAGGATGTCTGGTCTCAGGGACTAATTATTGAAGGATGGAATCCTGATATTGTACGTCAAGATGCTGCTGGGGCGTGGATCTTGCGAGAAAAGTATGGAGATCATGATAGCATTTTTGGATGGGATATAGATCATATTTATCCTCAAAATGAGTTAGAGAAACTGAATGTTCCTCAGGAATTAATTAATAATAGGATAAACTTAAGGCCTATGAATTGGAAATAATATTTCTAAAAGCAATGATTATCCAGAATATAGGTCAGTCTTGAAGTCTAGTGATAAAACCAATGTAGAGGATCCTCAATATAAAATAGTTAATCCTTAATTCCGCAACACTATTATAAATTAAACTTTTTAAGTACCTGAGCAACAAAAAGTTGCTCAGGATTTTGCCATGTCAGAATTTTCACTTATCTTAGTGTTGCAAAAAAAAACAAGAGAATCCAACGATAGACATGGCGAAGATACAAATTAAATCTGAGAGACTCACTCCTTTTGGGGGATTATTTTCAATCATGGAGCAATTTGACTCCACATTATCATCTGTCATCGACTCAACCCTCGGTCTAAGGTGTAGATCGTTCGGTTATCAGTACAGCGAAATCATCCGTTCTCTCATGAGTATCTACTTCTGTGGCGGTTCATGTATTGAGGATGTCACTACTCATTTGATGAACCACCTCTCACTTCATCCGACACTTCGCACTTGTAGCTCTGATACTATCCTCAGGGCGATAAAGGAGTTGACGCAAGAAAACATTTCATACACATCAGATATGGGCAAGACCTACGATTTCAATACGGCTGACACTCTCAATACTTTATTGCTCAATTGTATATTTGCATCTGGCCAACTGAAAGAGGGTGAGATGTATGATGTTGATTTCGACCATCAGTTCATAGAGACAGAGAAGTATGATGCAAAGCCTACATACAAGAAGTTCCTTGGTTATCGCCCTGGCGTGGCGGTTATTGGCGATTTGATAGTCGGTATAGAGAATAGCGATGGTAACACAAATGTTCGTTTCCATCAGAAGGACACGCTGAAGAGGTTCTTTGAGAGATTTGAACAGAATGGGCTCATTATCAATCGCTTCAGAGCTGATTGTGGATCATGTTCCGAGGAAATCGTGGAGGAAATAGAAAAAAACACTGCAAGTCCTTCTATATCCGTGCTAACCGCTGCAGTTCGATCTACAATGACACCTTTGCTCTCAAAGGCTGGAAAAACTGAAGAAATCAATGGCATTGAGTTTGAATTGAACTCTATCCTTGTTGAGAAGTGGAAAGGTAAGGCATATCGACTTGTGATTCAAAGACAGAAACGGATGGATGGTGTGCAGGATTTTTTTGGGAAGGAGAATACACATACCGTTGTATCCTGACTAACGACTATGATTCTTCCGTAAGAGAAATTGTCGAGTTCTATAACCCTCGTGGAGAAAAAGGAACGTATCTTCGATGATATGAACAATGGTTTCGGGTGGGACAGATTGCCCAAATCCTTCATGGCAGAGAACACAGTGTTCCTTCTTCTTACAGCACTTATCCGTAACTTTTACAAGGCCATTATTCAAAGACTTGACGTAAAGAAGTTCGGACTCAATGTAACAAGTCGCATAAAAGCGTTTGTCTTCAGGTTTATCTCTGTACCAGCCAAGTGGATCAAGACATCAAGGCGGTATGTGCTGAATATCTATACCTGTAATTATGCTTACGCAGATGTTTTCCAGACTGATTTTGGATAGTGCCTACAACTTATGGGAATGATATTGTGTATTGCCTCAAGTCACATTGTGGGGTAAGGGGATATTGTAGGCAGAAGTGGGTGCTTCAAGTTCAAATTATCTGCAAATTCAGTAATGAGAGGACGTGTAAACGCAATAAGAACCTTCAAGGGCTTAGTTGCGGATTTGAGGTTAATGAGAAAAAGCAACAGGAATTGAAAGAATTTTATAAAAAATACTTCAAATGATAGCGCAACTAAGTTCTTTTGTAGAGTTCTTTTCTGCTGTTTATGTTACAATGAGTCTTGATAATACATTTTGTAAAGATTTCTGGACTCCTGATTATAACAAAGATATAGAACGCATTTTCAATAAATATCCATTTAAGGATAGTCTCATTTATAAAAACCTCCTTGATAGTACAGTTTTAATAGCAGTAAGAGTACAAAATTCCTCTAGAAAGAAAGGTGGTTTTATGCTTGCTTTCTGCATATTCTTACTTATATATATAGGTTTAGAAAATCCTCAAATTGCTGATAGCCTGTACTATAGGCTTCCATTAAGTTATATCTGTGGAATAGTGTTTATTTTTTTATAATATTCTTCCAAAAAAATTTCTTTTTTTAGAAAATGGAAAAAAATGTTTTTTTATTGATTGTATTATTGGCATTTGCCTTTTTGGATGCTGGATAGTTGTTATAGTTTATCTTCCGATGCAGAGATTATTTCTAGAGCAGATAAATTTTCAATACGAGGTATAAAATTTGAAATTTCTCTCGCCAACTTAGATCAATATATTCTAATAGCAACATTGATATTTCCAATATTACATCAACTTTTTACAAACTGGATATATTCTAGGATATATAAAAAGTATTTAGAAACTGGATTAGCTGAAGAGTACAAGCTATACAGTGAATCAAAAGATGGTATAGAGCAGCATGATAAGTCTATGGTCGCAAAGGTGTATTTGACGGCATTTAACGACTCCTATTTCAATAATGGGGATCGAAATGTAACATCCTTAAATAATGTCTTATATGAAAGGCTGTTAAAGATTACAAGCCCATCTATTTATAAGCTAATTTATTCTTATACGTTATTTCAATTTTGCTATCTATACAATAGACTATTTTCACATTCGAAAGAGAGTACTAATGGGAATGAAAGTGAACAACTTCCAGGAACTGCTGAAATTGACTATGAAAAGCAGTACACTAACTTATTACAATTCCAAAGGGAGACAAAGAAAAGTTTACGAGAATATTGTAAGGTGAAGGGAATAGATGCCAAAGATTTTGTAGCTTGGATTAGATTACATAAAAAATCTAAATGAGTTGTATAGAAGAGGCAAACAATCTTTTGATGAATATGTGCGGGGGGTAAAGGTGCTTTTTGACCGTTAAACTTCCTAAACGCCCTATACCATATTTATGGTTACTTATCCTGTGACAACATCCAATATGGAATAAGCATCTGTAAATTGCAACATAGGAATATAACTATCTGATCATCAGTAGTGGTAAGATACGGGGAGGTGAAGTATAATATAGATGTCTCATAAAGAGGATATGTCTTTCTAAAAGCATATCCTCTTTTAACTTTTAATAATTGAACTATGAACAATAAATATATAGCTCCTGAAAGATCTTTGAAAAGTTTTACTTGTCCACATTGCCGTTAATGCATTCTGAATTGCATCAATTCCAAGAAGATATTAACGAAGCACTTAGTTCTCAAAATCGAATCAAAAATATACTCTATATCGCATGTTGTCATAGTTGTGGTAAAAAGATAATTTGGATAGATCGTGAATATGTTTATCCAAATATCGTTGCCGAAGAGGTGAATCCAGATTTACCTGAGTCTGCCAAAGAGAGTATTGAAAGAAGAGATGGTAAATAAGGATGGTACGAAACTAACTTTAGCATAATAAAATAACCCTATGCCCCTTGAAGAATACAACCAATTATCCTACGACTGCGAACACTGCGCTGGCACTTACTGTGAGCCAGCCAGTGTTTGCTCCATACAGCCTACACGTTGCTTGAAATGAGCACGAGGGAATATTATGTGTTTTGAATTCTTATGTTGAGTTTTCAATAAATGTTTTATATACTACACTAAGTTTGAAAACTATTTGCTGTCATTTAACATTTGCTGTATTTTGTTGATTTATAAAGTGTTATAAGTCGTAAGTGGGTGATAGGAGTGACGGCAAAATAAAAATAATCCGTGAAAAACTTGACAAGGGGTATCTCTGTGTTGTATCTTTGCAGGCAGATATTAGGAAGAGCAACGGCACGCAAGGCGTGATATTCTACAAACTGACGGTATCTTCCTTTTGTTTTATTCTTAAATCATTCTATTTATGTGTACAGATTTTTCTAACATGCCCAAAGACTGGGCAGTGTGCTTTACGCACGATTGTATTCTCAAGGAACAGTGCTTGCGCTATTATGTGGGTAAGACACTTCCTGTTAGCCAACATTCGGCATTGACGGTCCTTCCCTCTGTTCGTTCTGGCAATAGCTGTAAGGAGTTTCACGCTATGAAGACAGAACGATTGGTGTGGGGATTCTCGCACCTTTTCGATGATGTGAAGCACAGTGACTACCGCTCTCTGCGCCGTGCTATGGAAGACCATTTCGGCAGTCGCTTTGTCTACTATCGTTATCATCGGGGGATTAACAAACTGAGTGAGGGCGAGCAGCAATGGATTAATGAGCTTTTCCTGCGTTATGGCTATGCCGCCCCACGTGTTTATGACAATTATCAAACGAGCTGGAAATAATAGTAGTGCTTTCGGGAAGGAGTTAAGGAGTGAAAGGGAGTAATAGGAGTTAAGACATTAGCAGGTTTTGTAAGAGAAAGAAAAGGTAATCTTTGCGTTACGAAGTTGATATAGTAATCTGTTATTGAGGTCTTGTTTCTGTGGTGCTAACGCTCCGCACATCATGTGTTGATGCTTCGCACGTGTGGTGCTGGTGGACAGGATAATAAAAGACATAGTAACAGATTAACTTTTCTTTGGCTCATCAGACAGAATGACATAAGGTCAGACGAGAAAAGACATAGTAACATGTTAACTTATTCTGTGTTAGACTTAATGACAGCCATAATGACATAAGGTCAGACGGAAAAGACATAGTAAGAGTTTAACCTTTTCTGTGTTCCAGTAGCCATAATGACATAAGGTCAGATGGGAAAAGACATAAGTTTTTCTATATCTCTGTTTACTCTTTAAACCTTTAGGTTTCTCTGCGCTGAGTTTTTCCTCCGTTCCTCCGTGTTCTCTGTGTGAGCCAATACAGCTGCCATAATGACATAAGGTCAGATGAGAAAAGACATAAGTTTTTCTACGTCTCTGTTTACTCTTTAAACCTTTAGGTTTCTCTGTACTGGTTCTGTCCTCCGTTCCTCCGTGTTCTCTGTGTGAGCCAATACAGCAGCCATAATGACATAAGGTCAGATGAAAAGATATAAGTTTTTCTACGTCTCTGTTTCCTCCTTAAACCTTTAGGTTTCTCTGCGCTGAGTTTTTCCTCCGTTCCTCCGTGTTCTCTGTGTGAGCCAATACAATAGCCATAATGACATAAGGTCAGATGAAAAAGATATATGTTTTTCTACGTCTCTGTTTACTCTTTAAACCTTTAGGTTTCTCTGTACTGGTCCTGTCCTCCGTTTCTCTGTACACTCTGTGTGAGAACTTCGGCTTAACCTTTTCACTCTTTCTCCTTCTCCGCAAGCAACTTGTTAACTCGTTAACTCGTCAACTTGTAAACTTTAAAATAAAACTTTAACCTTATGCAATACAATAATCTTAAGAACATTAAAGCTGAAAATCAGCGTAACCGACAGTCGGAAAGACTTAAAAATGATATTACTCGCCGTCTGCTCAACTATTTTGAGCGGAAGTATGAAATGAGATTTAACACCGCCTTAGGGTGTACGGAAATCCGTAAGGCTGGGAGTAACGAACCTTTTGTACCTGCGGATGAACGGATGCGCAACACCATCGCTATCAAGGCGCGTCTTGATGGGATTGATGCGTGGGACAAAGATATCCGACGATATACGGAGTCGGGGTTTGTCAAGGCTTTTAATCCTATGGACGATTTCCTTAAAAGCCTGAGAGGACGATGGGACGGAAAGGACCATATCAAGGCTTTGGCAGACTGTGTACCTAATGACAACGCACGATGGGCAGACTGGTTCCACACGTGGTTTCTTGCAATGGTGGCACAATGGATGGGCTTGGATAATGCACATGGTAACAGTGTGGCTCCGCTACTCATCTCCCGACAGGGCTATCGGAAGTCTACCTTCTGCAAACGTTTGCTGCCCGAAGTGTTGCAGTGGGGATATAATGATAATCTTATTATGAGTGAGAAACAGAATACGCTGCGGGCAATGACACAGTCGCTGCTGATAAACATTGATGAGTTCAATGCCCTGTCGGCAAAGACGCAAGACGGATTTTTGAAGAATGTCATGCAGCTTGCAAGTATCAAACTCCGTCAGCCTTATCGTCAACAGCAGCTTACGTTGCCACGTGTTGCCTCTTTCATTGCTACGGCAAACGTTTCGGATGTCTTTAGCGATCCCAGTGGCTGCCGTCGTTTTATAGCTGTTACGCTGACTGGTCCTATTCGCTTGCCCGACCACATAGACTATGATCAGCTTTATGCACAGGCAGTTGCCGAACTTGAAGCTGGTAGACGGTACTGGTTTGATGAGGCTGACACCCAAGAGATTATGGCAAACAACATGCAGTATCAGCAGCGTACCCCTGTCGAGGCTCTCTTCTTTGAGTGCTTTTCCATTCCTAAGGACTTGGCAAAGGGTGCCTATATGACAGCTGCCTCCATCTTCAACCTACTTCGTCAGCGGTATGGCAGTCAACTGAACCTGACAAGCCTTTCCCATTTTGGTCGTGTCCTTGCGAACATCCCGAACCTCGACAGTAAACATTCTTCGCATGGCACAGAGTATTTGGTGGCAGTACGTAGCAGCACTGGTCTGTCTGCCTCTCCCATCTTAAACCGTTAGTTGTTATCCGAATAAACTTTCAAAGTTGTTGTCACTGCTGTCACACTTCAGCGTGCTATAAGTGGTTTATAATCTGCTGGTTGCGTGAAGTGTTAAAAGTGACAGCAACTAAACAAAACTATGTTAGCTTTATTGACATTCAGCATGAAAAGTATTCTTTATAAAAAGACCTCATTATTATTCTTTATATAGATTTTTTTGCTACCTTTGTAAGACACTATCTTATAGGCGTAGTGACTAAGAACCCGCTTATGGAAGAACATAAAGAGTACAGTAAGAAATCGACTCGATTTTAATTCATAAATAGTATGATAACCGACTTTGAAGAGTATATCCGACAGAGCGAGCCGCATAAACGTGAAAAAGGTTATGCGTGGCAGACGGCTATTGGCTTGCAGGCTGTTGATGGCTTGAAGACTTCTGATTATCTGCGTGAAACTGCTCGCCAGCATATTGAGGGTGACATCACGATTGAGGAGGTGAAGCAGCTCGTCAATAGCTATTATGAGTCAAAGACTGCTCGTAAGGGGGTAGGGAATAGGACGGAAGAGGCTGATAAAGTTTCGGCTCGTATTACCGAATTGCTATCTGAACAGAGCTTTACGTTCTCGCCATTGGAATATATTTCAATTCATCGTCGTTTGTTTGAAGGCATCTATGAGCATGCAGGAAAGATAAGAGATTATAACATTACGAAAAAGGAATGGGTGTTGAATGGAGAAACGGTACTGTATGCAGGTGCGGATAGTATTCGTGATACGCTGGATTATGACTTTGCCCGTGAAAAGGAATACAATTATAGACACCATGACACAATGGAAGCCGTGAATCATATTACTCAATTTATTTCAGATCTTTGGCAAATTCACCCTTTCGGTGAGGGTAATACTCGTACAACAGCAGTCTTCACTATCAAGTATCTGCGCACATTTGGTTTTAACATCAGCAACGAAACCTTTGCTCACTATTCGTGGTACTTCCGCAATGCACTGGTTCGTGCCAACTATAACAATATGCCTAAAGGAATTTTTGCGACAACACAATATCTTGAGGCGTTCTTTCGCAATTTGATATTAGGTGAGCAGAATGAACTAAAGAACAGACTTCTACATATAGAAGCACCAAAGCATTTGGTTCAAAGTGCCAGTCTGGAAGTTCCAAAGAGCCATAATGACACTTTGGATTGCACTTTGGAAGAAGTAGCACTTATAAAGTTTGTCAAGGAGAAACCACAAGCAACGCAAAAGGAAATTGCTGTGCATATAGGTAAGTCTGAGCGAACCGTAAAACGTATGACAACGCGTTTGTCAGAACGTGGCATTATTGAACGCAAAAATGGTAAGCGCAATGGCTATTGGGAGATTAAAAGCAAAGAACTAAACAACTAAAATCCAATTTATTTATGAAACGCTATTCACTTAAAATAAAAAGAAATAGAATTACAGCTACATGATGGTAATTATAATCGTCGTGTAAAGTATAATGAAAAAGATTTTGATATTCTTGTTATCAGCTTTAAGGAAAAAGCTGACCTTATAAGAAAATTTGCAATCTCTGCAAATTGTTTACCAAATAGTGATTCCATTCATTTGATATTTGATCCCAATACTCACAAGGTAAGTTTCTCACCACAAGAAATAAATACTAGCATTATTAATGATGTTGAAAAATTGCTTTGTTCTGATAAAATATGAGTATTTATGGCAGAAGATAAAGAACAATATAAGAAATCAATTCGCTTCTTTAACGACCGTGAAGTGAGGGCGGTATGGGACGAGGAACACAGTAAGTGGTGGTTCTCTGTACTGGACATCATTGCTGCGATTAACGAGCAAGATGATTACCAAAAGACGAGAAACTATTGGAAGTATCTCAAAACCAAACTAAGAAAAGAAAATAGTCAGTTGGTTAGTAGCACTAACCAACTGAAGCTAAAAGCCTCTGACGGGAAGTCTTATAAGACAGATACGTTTGATGCAGAGGGTGTAACCCTTTTGGCAAAGCATTTCAACAATACCAAGGCTACGAACTTTCTTGACTGGTTCCTCTATAGTGATAACACTATTGACGGACAGAGCAAGAAAAAGGCTTATCAGCTTTTTGAAAGTGGTATCTTAAAGACTGTAGACCCAGGTACAATCAAATGTTTACAACAGATACACGCTTATCTCTTTGGAGGACTGTATAACTTTGCTGGACAAATCCGCACGAAGAATATATCCAAAGGAAGTTTTACCTTTGCTAATTGTATGCACTTCCCCGAAACTCTGCAAACAATAGAACGAATGCCCGAAACTACTTTTGATGAGATAATGGACAAATACGTGGAGATGAAAATTCGTGCCAATGAGTACCATGTGAACTCGTTCACTAATGGTCGAGTGCAGCCGAATTTATGCAACGTCGCCCATCCATTCATGGAAGGTAATGGTCGCAGCACTCGCATTTGGCTCGACCTCATGCTGAAGCGTTCTCTCAAAAGATGTGTGGATTGGAGTCAGATAGATAAAAACGATTATCTGACCGCAATGCGTGAGAGAGTTTCTGATAGTACACATATCAAAACTTTAGTAGAGCCTACACTCACCACCAAGATTGATGACTGAGAAATGTTTATGAAGGGCATTGATTATTCGTATTATTATGAGCAGAATGATTGAATAGAATACAAGAAAGGCTGTAACCATATCAAGAGTCTTAAACTTTGCTTTTTCTTATCACCAGCTCTATCCATAAGTTTTATAGCAAAGACGTATTCTCAAAAAAATATTGAAATTGGTAAGATTATTATGAGAACTATGAAGTAACAAAGATATGAGAAAGAATAAAATCATAAATGGATTTTGCTACTTTTTATGTAAAGAATAACACTATATATAAATAATTATTTAAGTATATGCCCTCAAGATTTAACTATAACAAAGAGCAAAAGGAAATGATTATTAAAGAACTGAAAGCGGGAGAGAATATCAAAAGTCTCGCTAAGAAGTTTTGTATTCCCTGTGTAATTATTGAAAATTGGCGACGACAGAACGAATTAGATGGTATACTGGACATTTCTTATATTCAAAGCAACACACAGAAAAAGAATAATTTATATGTAACTATTCGTTCTATGATAAGTTCTGCGTACCGAAGCTCTTTCAAAAATAAGAAGTCTACAGTAGTTCTAGTGACAGGACTACTTTTTACGCTTGTAATAGTTATCTTATTCTACGATACCGCAGAATTTAAGCCTCAATCTAAAACGGATCAACTCTTAGGACCCAAGATAGACTCTCTCATCCAAAAGGGTATTTATATTGAGGGTAAAATAAACGAGCAGAATCAATTTCTTATACAACAGCATGCCTCATTCGTTTCCAACTGTAAAGCACATATCCCCACAACATCCAAAGGAGATCAGCCAAAAGGCATACGGAATCGGAGAAAGTATGTTAAGTCCACAGATAAAAACGATCGCTACTGTACATGTCATAAAGATACAATTTAATAGTTATGTTTGATTTCTATAATAATTCGTACACTTTTATTACTGGGTTATTTACCGTCATTTTCGGTATGGCTTTCCCACTTATTCTACAATGTATTCAAAGAATTGATGAAAAGTATAATTCGTCTGTTATATCACAGGAATTTGAGAATGAGGTTTCATTTAAGCTAATTAAATGGTTGCTTTACCCATACCTCTTTATTGTCTGTTTATCTCCATTGATTTTGGGCTATGTAAATGCTAAAACCAATCTATCCTATATCATCCATTGTTTTATGCTAATTTATATCTTGGTAATAGCAGTGCTAATGATATTGTTGTTTAACAAAATAATGGTTTATTACAATTTAAATTATTTGGTAGAAAGTTTACAGATAAAAAATCCTTCAAGGAAGGTTCTTGTATCATTTGATTTAGCAAGATATGCATCTCGAAAAGGCTATCAAGATACATACATAAAAGCAATGGCCAAAATAGCAGAGTGCATTATGCTAGAGCAAAGAAATACTGAAGAAGGAAGAGAAGTGATTTACTCTGAAAATGTGAGACGTGTACTAGTGGAAATCGGAAAAACAATAGGTGATTTTAAAAGTGAAGAGTATGGCTATAAATTCGATGAATTAATTGATGTTATATATGATAAAAGTAACAAAACTTATTTGTCAGATTCGACATACAAATTACTATGGTTTATGTTGAATAATGCAGCGATGAGAGGTGATAATGGGTGGATAAAAAACTATTGGACATGGACAACACAGTATTATAGCTACATATCTATGAGAGCGCAGAATAAACAGACAGAGGATTTTTATAAGTTTAATGTCATGCTTGGTGCCTTACTCGTTTTCAACAAAAGATACGAATGCTTGTATCATATTATGACTTTTACCCAAAGCCAACCAGCAAAATTCCCTTTAATCCCAGATACGCTTGGTAAAATTTTATCGTGTGCAGGGCAATTTGAATCAATGCTTGACAAACCACTAGAAGTATATGGTAAATATACAATACAAGGATTAGATCATGGAATTAATAATGATGATGCTATTATCTCAGAGGCTTATAAATATCTTGCACTACTTATTATTCGTATATGGTCATATAAAGACTATAACTATACATATAGTAATCCTCTTACTATACCGCAAGCAGATTATTATAATGCTGATATAAATGAGAAACGAATATTTATTTTAGAAAGGTTAAAAAAATATACTATTGAATGGCTAGACTCTGATGTATTCACATATATTCGTCTTAATAACATTCCTGCGATTGATGATGTTAAAAAGATACTTGATGATTGTGCGAATGAATGTAAGAAGATGAATCAAGAAATAGATGGAAGAAAAGGCTACGATGATCAGAAACTAAAGCACATAACTGATGAAGCAATAAGAGTAAACTATGAAAACTATATAACAATACCAAGCCAAACAGACTTACCCCCCAAGGAATCTTTATGCATTGATCAATTTATACAAGCATGCAATCGTGTTGAAAGGAGGTTCTTACAAAAAGGAAGATCTGTGGAGTGTGGAGGAATTGGAAATTTTCTAGCAGAGGACTTATATCTCAAATACAAACAAGTATACATAGAGATTGTCAGACAATCATTTAATATGTCGACTGAGAACATTAATCGAAATAAACTTCAAGAATATTTAGATAGATTATCTCTGACACAAGAGCATGTGATTATAAAATTGACAAGTGGTTTAAAAATATCAACGGGTGCATTAGAATACGATTTAGGAAGATTGTACTGTGATGAGTTTATAATCATCTGTGAAAAAAAATATTTACCATCCTTGGACTTTATAGAAATTCAGGAGCAAGGAAATTTTCAAATAATAGATGAATACAATTATCTATATTTCTGTATTGAAGAACATCCGGATATATTCATGTTATATTTAGGTCAGAGGATGAGGGTTATAAGAGATAAAGAAAAAAAGAACAGCAAGAATGATTAAGATAACATAACTGTTCTACCATACAAAAGATACAATACCATTCTTGAAACTTTATAGATTTCAATGACAACATCCAAGATGTTTTCTAATCAATACTACTCGAATTGAGGAAACATTTGTACCATACGAATATAAATCATTGATAATCAATGCAGGATATATTTGAGGAAGTGAAGTAAATTTTTAAAACTAAAATAATTGCAGCAGTCCGGTAATGGATTGCTGCAATTTGTTTTATATAATACTATGAAATTAGGAGGGGTAAAGGGTTAAAGTATTCATAAAAAGAAGTATCTTTGTGCTATGATAGAATCACTCAGAGTAGACTTGTAGAGATTTTTGTTACATATAAACTCAATTTTAACTATGTTAGTCAACAAGGAAAAAGACATCGTACAATGTGCTGCCGTATTAGCTTGCGAGCTACACAAAGGGCAGGTGGATAAAGCTGGAGTTGATTACTTCACAGGTCATCTTACAGCTGTTGCCAAAATGGGAAGAACTTGGCAAGAACAGGTTATTGGTTATCTGCACGATGCAAGTGAAGATACTCCGAATTCAGTTGAGCAAGTGCTTAACTTATTAGATGAGAAATTAGAAACTCCACTATCAGATACCGATAGGGAAGAATTAGCTGTAGCCTTACGATTGCTTAATCATCACCTTGCGCCTAATAGGGAAACATATATTCAGCGTATTAAAAGCAATGCTCTTGCAAAAACAGTAAAGATACACGACCTTACTCACAATATTGATCTTTCTCGTCTTACTAATCCTGTGACGAAAGATCTCGAAAGAGTTGAACGATACAAGAAGGAATATGATTATTTGAGCGGACTCTGATAATAGATGATTAGGACTCTTGAAGAATAGACTAATTAGATATTGACAATGCTGATTCTGACTTCAAACCAGCCATTGATAGCGCCATACAGCCTAAAGAATGCGCGGTAGTAGAATAAAAGATGTTAGGAAACAATACCATAGTAAGAAGAACTATACATATGGTGGTTTAACGACAGATTTGAGTTAAACATGGGATAATCTAAATCAAAAATATATTAGACATACAGTATTTTAAGTGTTTCATTTTGGCTCTTTGCGATGTAGGAAGTATATTTGTGGCGATTTTGTAATACATTGGTTATTATTGTTCATGTACGTCTTGTTACTTACGTAATCTGTGATTATTGATAGCATCAAAGCAATATGAAAGAAAACATCGTCATCAAGTATTGCCATACGGTACTTTTCTATCTCTTGGCAACCCTTATCCCATGGATATTCTGGTTTGCTGCCAGTTATGTAAGTCATCATGTAGTTTATTCGGAAAGCACATGGGTAGCTCCATTGTTGGGATTGGTTGGACTTTGTTTCCCAATGAGTCTAACCATTATGTTAGTCTCTCGGTATCAAGACTTTCGTAAGGATTTTTTCCTTTTGTATTTTTGAAGAACTGGGTCTATTACAAAACAAATCGAAATATTCTCGTAGTCATTACCTTTCCTGTATGAAACTTTTATCTTAGTATAACAGAAACTTCATTAACCCGCTCTTATTTCTCACCTAATTAATAACAAACCCCTCAGCATCAAGTATCGTATCAAACCTTTTTACTATCTTTGTACATTGTATCTTCTAAATTTAATGAATATATGAAAGAATTTGTATTGAGCCTGTTATTAACAATGTGTTTTGTCGGGTGTTCTATAAGAAGGAGCTCAGATGAAATGAAGCAGCCTGTAAGTACTGAACAAACGGATTTAGATACTAATGAGGTCTCAGGCGAGTCTCCTTCTTTCTCCACAGATTCGGAGTATTCTGATGGAACTGATGATGAGTTGACAGATGAGTCGTCTGATGGTAGTGAGGTTGAAGATGGAACTCATTCTGCAACGGTTTATTACAATAATCCTCATACCGGCTATAGTGCTACGTATACGCTTGATGTTGAAGTAGAGGATGGGCAAGTCGTTCAGATAGATTTCCCTAATGGAGGTTATATTGACAGTGATCATATTACACCAGAAGCTCTAAATTCTGATGGAGAATGTACTATTTATGGTGATGACGGAAAGACATACGTTATACATATTGACTTGTAATTCACGTTCTACATATCTGGTGTCTAAAAAGGTCGTGATAGGAGTGACTGGAAAGTGAAATGGACTCGGTCAGACTCTGTTATATAGCGAGGGATAAGAGATTGACTTTGAGAAGATAGAACTCTCTTTTGAGAATGTTTAAGTAGCATGATGAACGTGGGAAGGATGGTCGTGAGATTGGAAGGAAGGGACTTAGTAATTTTTAACAAGTAATGAGGGGTAAATTGAAAAAAGTATATTTACTTTTGTTGCTGTTAATATATAATTGTCTTTTAAATGGTTATAATTGTCTTTTGAATGGTTATATTGGTACAGAAAAGCTGGCAATTATGGGATTTGAAAGGGTGAGTTTGTTAGGGAATAAATAATTTTAAATACAAAAGAAATGAGACATTCAAAGTTTTTAGTAGTGAGTTTATTGGCGTTGATGACGTTGAGTTTCACGGCATGCAGTAGTTCTGATGATGATGGAGGAAAGGGTAAGATAGAACGACCGAAGTATTTGTCTGATGCTGCAAGATACAAGATTACAACGCAGGGATCTACTTGGAAGAGTCTTGAACTAACTGAAGATGGACGCTACTTTATCGTGCATGATGGTAGTGTTTCTGGATCTTCTTCACAAGATAATGATGATGTTATCGTCTCTGGAAGTTATGAGAAGAAAGGTAATCGATATGTATTGAATACTGTTGGCGAGCTGACTATCACAGCTAATAATAACTCATACGAATTGCTGTTGACCAATAAAGGGAAGTCTCTCAAGTTCTCTGCCCAGAAGTCTGGAACGTTACCTTCTAATAAGGTCAACGATGAGTTGTGTCGTACATGGGTGTTCTCTAAGTGTTATATCGTTGTGAAGTATGATGGAAAGAAGGTCTATAATGCTTCATCTACCTCTGCCAATGAGCTTTACGATGGATTTAGATCAGCAATAAACACACCTGAGTATAAGGACAAGTTAAAGCTTTCTCAAGACAAGGAGGATGATATTGATGGCTTAAGGCTATTGAGAACGGTTACGTTTACGCATGCAGGTTCATATTATGTAACCACTACGGACGGTCGTGAAGACCTAATGAATTACTGGAAATGGATTAACGCTAACGAGTTGATCATAGGCTTTTCAGAAAATGAGGATCAGACCTCTGTACATGATCAAGCTGCTCTCAAGTTTTATAATGGACAGTTGATCATGGTAGATAGCCAATCTAAAGGTCGTGAAGAAGTTACTATTACAATGGAATTTCAACCTGTTCATACAGATCGTTAACAGATTCCAATTATAAAGAAAAGTCCGAATCCCGTGCAAGGATTCGGACTTTTTCGTATCTGCCAAAGCCATTTTAAAGTGCAACTGATAATTTACAGGATTATTACAAGTGCTTTGGAGAACCATTACAAGTGCCTTGGAGAAGTATTACAGAAGCCTTGGAGAGATGTTGTAAACCTCTTTCTACCTCGTTAAACTTAGTCTTAAACTAACTCCAAAGTCGTGAGTTGTGGTCGGATAACTACCCGATGACAGCAGAGGAGAGTTTATTTGCATATCGTAATAGACGCTGGCTGTGACAAAGCGACTTAGTGTGTAATCACCAAGGAAAGAGAATTTAAAGGCCGTATTACCACTAGAAGCAGTAGAGGTGAGCGATGCGATGTCACGTGTAAGTGAGGCTTGACGACGATAGCTCATATCTAATCTCAGGTTAAGATCTTGGTTAAATCCGTTGTTCCTGTTCGATGAATTATTATCGTTTGTTGCGTGTTTGCGGTCGATTTCTTCTTCTTTTTTGCCACACGATGTGTTCCATTGCCAAAGAGATTGAAGTCGTTAATGCGATAGCCAATACCAATTACCCAATCTTTCGATGTAGCCTCATTGAGCTGAACACTCGTCATTGAAAGTGCTAACACACGTGTTTGACGATATTCCATGCGTGCAGTTAGATTGTTCTGAAGCGTCACATCCACACCCAGTAAAGGCGAGAATGCCTCGTTGATACTAACTTGTGAGATGTTATACATCGAACTTGGGATAGGGTTCCCAGTGGTTGCATCGGTGATGAAACCTAATCCATTCATGTATTCCTGCCATGTGCTGTAACTCTGATAAGAGCCGATTGCGAAGATACTTCTATATGCGTGATTGATGTTCACACTCTTGAATAGATCTTGGAAGAGTGGTAATCTCGACAGTCCACTGTACCTAATACTCCAGTTCGGGAGCAGACTTCGTAGGGTAGGGAATAACTTTAATCCATTGCCCCCCATGCTTGTGTAGGCATTGAGGAAGGCTGGAATCATCACATCTGCACTGTATTTATTGACCGCTCCGACCGTTGGACTGAAGTGCCCTCCACCCATTGATGCTGGATAAGTAGCCCCATTGTATTGTGCTTCCACACGATTACGATAGCTGTTGAGCGAATTGACAAAGCGATCGAAAGTGGCACTATGATAACCATTGTTAGCGTTCCCCATGCTCTCAAAAGCAGTGCCCAAAGAGAGCGTAGTCATTGTGAATGAACCTGTTTGAGTGGTTGGAACGCCAGCATACATATACTGAATACTCCTTGAAGTGGTTGTCATTCTACTAGCCGTGAGATCGATTCTGAAGTCTCTGAAAGGCTCCAGTGTGGCACGTAATTGTACGTCTTCAACCTGGTTCGTTATCGCTGGTGTGGCAATACTATCATTGATGAGTAACCAGTTATTGTCACGTGCTTTACCAATGTAATCATCGTCTATGAGACCAAAAGCAAAGTCTAAACCAGGAGTCAATGCACCGGTACCACGACGTTGTCCAAAGGCATCTCCAATGGTTGGCATGAAGCCTGGTAAGGTCATAGAATACTGGTTGCGATATGATATTCCGACGTTGCGCACCATCATTAAAGCACGTGCAACACATTGTGCAGTCTTATACCATTTCTTGTTATCGAGTGGCTCTTTTGGTGTGATAGTGAGCTTTGCTCGTATAGCAGAATCTGTCCGATTAAAGATTTTTACTTGGTTATCTCCCACCTTCTTCCACTTCATCTTTAAGGCTTTTCCATGCTCATCTTTAGCCGAGAAGATCAATCGTTTCGTATTCTTACCATGCGATACAACGATAGAAGTATCGGCTTTGAGGGTTATTTCCTGCTCAAAACTCTTCTTGTTCTTAGGCAGTGCTTTCTTCTTTTCATCGTCCTTCTCTTTCGCTTTCTGCTCCTTCGCCTTCTTCTTCTGTTCGGCTGTCATTGTCGGACGAGAGGGCTTTCTTGGTTGTGTCCGATTGAACCGCTCATTCGTTTTCTTTAGGAAGGGAACATGGTTGTAAAGGCGTTCCATGTTGAAAGTCCCATTAATGTTTAAGGTTCTGTTACTTGTGATTGTGTTACCGAGCGAAGTACCATTATCAAGGTTAGCACCCCTTACCCATGTGTAAGTTGCATTATAACTAGCATCCGTATTCACCCAATCGAAGACAGGTAAAAGGTTAAGAGGTAACTGATAAGAGAGCGAGAAGTTCTGTTGGTAATCAAGTGGAGTACCAAAGTGCTTAATGCTTGTCCACACCGAATCCTTCCATGCTTGATAACGATCCGCATAGAGGTCTTTGTTAATAGGAGTGTATGGTTCTTCTATTTCCGCATGCGTTGCACTTTGGAAGTTCATGTGTAGGTTGCGCGTTAAGTCCCATCTCAATGCAAAGTCTCTGTTCCATAGGAACTGCTCATTAAACGTCAGTGGGAGGCGGTCATGACCTATCGACTCCATATCACGCTCTTGTAGTTCGTAATAGTTGCGAACCATCTCTGTATTGAAGGTAAGGTTCTGTGGCAACCAATTCAAGCCAAAGCGACGTAGGATCTCAAACCATTTGAACGACTCTTGATCAGTCGTTTGAATGGCTCCCAAGTCTTGTAAACTGGTGTCCAGTTATAGTTTAATGCCCCACGCCAGTTGTCTTCATTCTCATAGACAGTCGTTTCGCCCGATGTGTGAGAGTGTGAATGGCTATACGAGAAAGAGAAGTTTGCGGGGTCGTATGGCATAGGGTGATTCTTTGTCTGTATGTCAACACGCATATTCGATAGCGATAAGTTCGTTGTCAATCGTTTGGTAATTGCAATCGACTTAATCGAGTCTTTCTCCTGCTTGTTACTAGCTCCTTCGAGTGCATCCCCCCAGTTCCATATCGGTGTCGAGTGGGTTATATTTAGGTCTACTTTCGCTCTTTGTGATACTATAATATAATGGTGCCGAGACCTTCGCCTTGTCTGGGAATAGTTTACCTAGTTCCAAACTCGTAGTGACAGACACGTTAGTCTTCGTTTCTTGTTGCCGTTCATTTACCCCCTGTTCTAAGCCTCCAAAGCCGTCAGTACTATGACTTGCGTTGATATCAACACTACCGAAATCGGACAACTGGACGTTCAACTGCCCTCTTGCAGCCCATCCACCCTCGTTGTTAAACTCCTTTAGACGCAACTCATTGACCCACACTTCACCACTCTTCTGGCTGCTGGAAAGGTTGCGCACACCGATAATCATAGTCTTAACCTCACCCAGTGTTGGGTTACCCATGATACTTACTTTGTTGGCAGGGTGGTCAGTGTCATAGACAGAGAATACGCGATTGAAACTAGCTCCACCAGTTCCACGTGCCTTGTTACGCTGCTTCTTGACAGAAGTGAGTAGGTGCAAAGGTATATCCAACATGTTCTCTATAGGCCAAACCAGCCGTTGATCCTGTGGGAGATACATGTCGTAATCACTTTTTGGAGCGGTTAGCTTCAATGGAATTTCATATTCGTAATAGTTGTTCTTATAGTCTGATCCCAATCGAATGAACACTGCCAACTGATCATCCCCGAGGTTGGTTGTGTTCTGTTCGAAGGCATTTGCGTGTACAAACATCTGTAGACGCTTGTATTGGCGCAGGTCAAGTGTTGTGTTCTTATATACAGCTTTCGATTCACCCGAGCTTAGATTATTAACGACCAAAGATAGTGCTTGCTCGTTTCCTCTACTAGTTGAGGCTGACTCGGATCCTGTCCTCGAATGATGCCAGGCGGTAAGACATAGTTGACGGGAGTCTTATCTCCATTCTCTTCAAGGCTCACCGTACTCACATTCATCGTACCCGTATTGGGCGCACCAGTGGTTAAGTTCTGCTGATACTGACGCCATTTGCCACTGACAAGGTCGAAGGTGGCAAAGCGAAGAACGATTGGTTTGCTGAAACCCGTGAGGAACATGCGCATGAAGCGGATACTTGTAAAGTCATTGATACCGCCCACTCGTTTCTGAAACTCCTCTAGTGGAATGCGGAAAAGATACCATGTAACAGGTTCCGAACCACCTTTTCGCAAGGATGCTGACGCCACTCGCTTGTCCACAATGAAGTTTTGTCCGACGTTGAGATCCTGTGGTCGAATGCTAACATGGTATTGGTAATACTTCTCGTATTCGTTCAGTGTATAGTCTTGATTGATATCCTCTACATCAGGAGTGGTCTTGTAAGACGTGTCATAACGCTCGTTATTGTTCTCATTGTCTGGTGAGTTACCTTGCGGGTTATTGATTCTTTTATAGCGTTCAAGTATCGATGCACGTTTACGATCCCAATCCGAACCACGGAAATAGTGGTAGTCATCATTGGCAGGGTCAGCCCATATAGAGTCAAACACAGCCTGATTGGTGTTGGCACGGGCTGCAGTAAGGAAGTTCTGATAGGCAGCAAACTGTCTTTCTTCTTCATCCGTTAAGCCATTGTAACCCACATCTTGCTTGGCACGACTGCCTGCTGATGTCGCAAAAGCATACGTGATGGTAGATTGTGTAGGGATTCGTCCCCACTGAGTAGTTGTCCATGAGTTGCTACCATCTACTGGCATACCACTCTCATAGAACTTCTTTCCATCCTTCAATATATCTTCAGACACCTCGCCGAGATCGATATAGAAGTCGCCACCATACTGGTTGGCATTAGCTTGTCGATTGGTATAGATGAACGGATCAAGCATCCAAAACTCCACATACTCGATGTTGGCTGTCTGGAAGTCATTCGTGTCCAACTTACGCATCATACCGCCCCATGTCCTGTTAGGGTTGGTGAGGTGACCATTAATGTCAATATTAGGATTGAAGTTATAAGGGCCTCGTTCTGATGGATAGAAAGCCAGATTCAGTATTTGCAAGGTTGATATTGAACCGCTATAGTTACGATCCCTGTTAGGGAACACTTCGGTAATTGGAATCTCACGAACATAGTGATTCGATAATTGTTCGAGGTCGCTTTTGATGTGACCAGGCGTTAGTGAACTACTACGACGTGTGAAGAGCGGGTCAATATTATACCAAGCTAAGAGACTTCTGTTGTATCCACTCCTTAGAGTCGTCTTATCCGTTGACTCGGAGAAGTCGGATGGTACACTTGAAATAACCCATGATGTAGTTGGCTAACATCGATTGCATTCTTCGTACCTTCAAAGTCATCAAGGTAAGAAGCATGGTCTTGTGTACCCTTACTCTGCCCTGCCAACAACTGTGCGAACTCGGCAGAGAAGGTGATATATGATGGTTGAGTGACATGCAAGAAAGGTATCTTATTGAGCATGTTGGTCAACCATTGGCTCTCTTTCTTCCAGTTTAGATTAAGTCCCCAAATGGTGTTGTTGAGCGGTTCCGAGCCCATATTCACCTTTGTGGTGAGTGGTTGTTCGGATAAGTGCATGAATGTTCCACCTATTTGGAAGTCCTTTGAGAAGTCATACTCCCAGTTTACTCCTATCATAGTCTTGCGCTCCTGTTGGTAAGCACTTGACTTTCGAGGGAGACATTGACAGCAGTTCCTGCATCAATAATACTCTGGTTGAGGATTGTAACCTCTCCCGCACTGTAATCAACGCTGTAATCAGAACCTTCATTAAGCGTTACTCCACCAGCAGTAACCACCACGGAACCTTGCGGAACATTGTAGGCACCAAGCGAAATAACGTTTGCTGCCGTACCACGATATTGTCCCACGAGCATGAATTTATCTTTCTCTGCAATCTGCTTAGCGGTTGTCTTAGTCGAATTATATAGTTCCGAGAAGGTGTACTTATCGGCTACTGCAGCCGTAACACCTTTATCAATAAGTTTCTTACGAAGCCCTGCGCCGAATGGTTCCGCTAGTGGGAAAAAGACGCGCCCATTGCTTATTGTGTATCCTTCTACATAATCGAAATAACCATTCGGATGCGGGTTGTTATTGTTATCTAGTCGATCGGCACCAAGCAACTTAATGATGGGTAAGCTCTTAACTTGTGGTTCGGGTATATAAGAAAGGTACACACCTGTCGTATCACTTTGATATTTAACATCAAGGCGGAACTTATCCTTCTCAATGTTAGTTGACAGGTAATAAACATTCTTCATCATCAATCCCCAGTTACCTTGACTAGGGCTGTTATTGGTGTTCTTCAGCGACTTTACAAATAGAGCCTCATTGATATCGGTGCGGTCACTGGCAAATTCTCCCACTTGATAGGTCACTCCGCCGAATGTATATTCGTATGCAACGGCAAGCACCTGGTCGGTTTGTAGACCACTGCGAAGCGATATGTAACCTAAAGCAGGGTTCACTGTGTACTCCGAACTATTGAGTAGTCGGGCATTAGCAATCTTCTCGTAATCATTACCACCCACAAGTCCTGCGCCATCCAAGATGCCTGTCACTTGATCAATATTGCGTGCAGCAGGGTAACCTTGAGCGATAGTGTTGTATTCAGTGTTTGCGTTGTTTGTTGGTACTTGACCAATTCCTGTACCCCAAAGATCCGTTCGGCTCACTCGTTCATTCTCTCCTAAATCGGTGAGAGCAACGATATTACGAGTGTTACTTGTCGTTCCGCTCTTGTTTGTCACCCACACTTCAACACGGTTGATAGTGATACCTGTCTTCAGATTAGGCAATGATTTCATTGCGTCATCATAGTGATCTCGGAAGTATTGAGATAAGAAGAAGTGATGGTTCTCTTCGTATTCTGCGGCATCAATCTCAAATGGTGTCAACTGCTTTCCACCCCTAGAACTAACGCTCTTATTCGAACTCTTCTTTTGAGATAACACCGTTTGTAACTTCAACTTACCGAATTGCATGTCGGTGCGAATGCCGAATAAGGCCGAAGCTCCTTGCACAAGAGAGTTGTTAGAAGGGAATGTTACGTTACCACCCTCAACCAGTTTGATAATCTCATCCTCCTTTCCTTCATACTTCAACTTGAAGTTCTGCGTGTCAAAGTCAAATGTCGCATCAGTATTGTAATTGAGGTTCATGTTCACTTTATCGCCCACTTTGCCATTGACGTTGACGTTAATTTCTCGTCAAAGTTCATCGCTGTGGTCTTACGATTGCGTATTGGCAATGACGGATTATCAATGCTTTTGAGCGTCGCACCGAACTTCAGTTCTGCAGTTCCTTGTGTTTTAATACGTACACCACCTGGTCCAAAGATCTTCTCTGCCGGTCCTAACGAGAAGTGCATATCGGTGAAGTCGAACTTCTCCTTACCCTTTTCGCGTAGTATCTCTTGGTTCTTTGAGCGATAGTAATCCGTGAAGCTGCGTTTCTCAGTCCACTTCCGATACTCTTCAGGTGTCATCATTATTGGTGCCATCACGTATGTATCACCAATCTTGTTTCCTATGATATACCGATCGAGCGAGTCGTTATACTCCACCGTTTGTCGCATGTTCTCGGGGCGGATGAGATCGGTAGAGTTCTCCCTTAGATCATCATAAGTAATAGGAGAAGTGCGCTGCACTTTCCATCTTGGATGCAGTAGAGAGTCAGGGATCTTCTCCTCATCTATCTCTACCTCAATCGGTTTCTTCTTCTTGATTGTATCGTTTGTGTTACAGAGAAGATACTCTTTATCGGTGCAAAAGATAGAGCCATACGTCCCCAGCTTAGTAGTGTGACACTACCAAGAAGCATGATAATAATGAGGAATATGTAATGTTTTCTTTTCAAGAAGACGAGTGATTGAAAGCCTCCCTAAGCCCTTTTAACAGAAATATGTAAGCTGTAATATGCAGAGAAAAGTATTTGTAAGCGGTAATTACGCCCCTCTCCCTTCGGAGAGGGATGGGGGTGAGGCTTTTTATTTAATCATCTTCAACGCCAACTTAACCACCTGTTCCACAGGAAGGTCTGGTTGTTCGGTAAGGATACTCACGACAACCTTTGCAGAAGGAGCTGGTGAGAAGCCAAGCATAGTGAGTGCGCTAACGGCCTCATCCTTAATCCCTGCATCAACAGCAGGTGTACCAGGAGTGTTGCTAACATGCAACTCGTCAGCAATACCACTTTGCATGATCTTATCCTTGAGATCGACTATAATGCGTTGAGCTGTTCGAAGACCAATACCCTTAACTGTCTTCAACATCTTCTCGTCCCCATTGGCAATTACGTTGCAAAGTTCGGCTGGTGTCAATGAAGAAAGAATCATTCTAGCAGTGTTCGCACCTACTCCGGAGACCGTAATCAACAATCTGTAAAGGGCTCGCTCCTGCTTGTTTGCAAAGCCGTATAGCGTGTAGTTGTCATCGCGTCCACCAGTCATAATAGCCTCATGAACATATAGTTTGACAGTTGTTTTGCCCTGTATTGCACTATAAGTGTTCAGCGAAATATTCAGTGCGTAACCCACACCATGAGCCTCAACGACAGCCATGGCAGGTGTTAACTCTGCCAGTTCGCCTTTGATATATTCAATCATAATCTAAAATAAATATGCCTTTTTCGGGCATGGAAATTCTGTATATACGTTCTTAATAACGTTTTCTTCCTTTGTTTATTGTTATGAAAGAGTGTAATTAATAACTATAATTTCGTATTGAAAGGACATCATGTAGGTGCATATTATCTATGAATACGAATAAAGGAAAGGCTCTTCTTCATTTAAAGGAGGCGTTTCTTAGTACTAAAGAGAGCCTTCCTTTGCTATGACGGGAGGCTCTCTTTGTAGAATAGAGATAGAATTTAATTATACTACTAAAACTTGCTTACGCAATAAGTAAGTGTAAGGCAGATAAAAAGAGTGTATTATTAAGAAGATATAGAATAGTGTTAAAAAGGGGTCGAAGACGATACTTATTAGCAAATAAAACGCTATTTTTGCAGAGAAAAGTAGTTCAATAACATAAAAGGTAAGAAATTATGAAGAAGATTAGAGCAGCTGTGATTGGTTATGGTAACATTGGTCAGTATAGTGTTCAGGCCTTAGAAGCAGCAAAGGATTTCGAGATTGCGGGTGTTGTAAGGCGTCAAGGTGATAAGGACAAACCCCTAGAATTGACTCCATACGAGGTTGTTGACGACATCACAAAACTGAAGGATGTTGATGTTGCCATCCTTGCTACTCCAACAAGAAGTTGTCCAGAGTATGCCGAGAAGATTACGGCTTTGGGCATTAATACCGTTGACTCTTTCGATATTCATGGTTCCATCTTGGACTATCGCACGAAGCAAATGGAGAATAACAAGCGCACTAACACAGTGAGTGTTATCTCTGCTGGATGGGATCCAGGCTCTGACTCTATCGTAAGAGTACTAATGGAGAGCCTCGCACCAGAGGGTCTTTCTTATACAAATTTCGGTCCCGGTCGTTCCATGGGACACTCTGTTGTGGCTCGTAGTAAGCAGGGCGTTAAGGATGCATTGTCGATGACTATACCTTTGGGAGAGGGCATTCACCGTCGCATGGTATATGTTGAACTAGAAGAGGGAGCCAACCTTGAGGATGTAACAAAGGAACTCAAGGCCGACGATTACTTTGCTCATGACGAGTTGCATGTGTTTGCTGTACCTAGTGTTGATGCCTTGAATGATGTTGGTCATGGCGTTCACATGACCCGCAAGGGCGTTAGTGGTAAGACACATAACCAGCATTTCTCATTCGATATGAATATCAATAACCCTGCACTTACAGCCCAGGTACTTGTCAATGTGGCACGAGCTAGTTTCCGTCTAGCCCCTGGTTGCTATACAATGCCAGAGATTCCGGTCATTGATATGCTACCCGGTAGTCGTGAAGAGATTATTGCGACTTTGGTTTAAGGGTATTAGTCTTATTAGTCTTATTAGCCCAATTAAGCTAATAAGCCCAATCATCTTCCCCTCTAATAATGGCAACCAATGTTGGTTGCCATTATCTTTTTATGTAATATATTGACGTACAAAGGCTTTTATTTTGTACTTTTGCACTCTGTATGAGAACATTCCAACATAAAGTAACAATAAATGATCTAGGAGCGATACTAGTGTTTGGTCTTGGTGCATTCTTCTGTTTGTGGCATCGAACCAGTAGTGTGATGGTAGTCTTAGGGTTCGTTCTTATCGTGGTAACTCTTCGTGCTGTCGACCGTGCTATACATACTAGTTATGTTCTTACTGACGATGATCAATTACGCATTAAGACGGGACGTATCGGACAAACAAAGTGTTTCTCTATCAATGATATTCGATCATTAGAGAAGCATCCCTTTGCTTTTCACATCGGACATTATATATTAATTGAATTGGTAAATGGCAACACCATTAGCGTACAACCTGATAATGTCGACTCGTTTCAGGCTGTACTTACCAAGCGAATGATAATGAGAAAGGACGAAGAATGAAGTTAAGATATTTATCGGCATTGGTTCTTTGCGTTGTATTGAGCCTACAGGCTCATGCGCAAGTATATCTTGATAGTACAGAGATAGCCAATATTCTGCATCCAAAGGCGGTTGTTGTTCAACCGAAAAGTGATGATGTTGATGAGGAAGAAGACGAAGATACAGATAGCATTATACCGGCTTTCTCCACTGATAGCCACCTCTCTTGGAAGGAGAATATAACGAATCGTTTGGATGGAATCATGCGTAGTCCGCTTCTTGAAACAGTGCAGGCTTCGGTCATGGTATGGGACTTAACCGATGATGTTCCCGTCTATCAATTCCGTGAGAAACTCCATCTTCGCCCCGCCTCTACGATGAAGTGCGTCACAGCTATTGCTGCTTTGGATAAGTTAGGAGCTGATTATGATTTCAAAACACGCATTTACTATACAGGAACAATCAATGACTCTACGAAGGTTCTACACGGCGATCTCTATTGCTTGGGAGGCATGGATCCGATGTTCTCAACTAGTGATATGTCGGCGATAGCAGACTCTATTCGACAGTTGGGAATCACTCGCATTGAGGGGAATGTCTATGCTGATCTGTCGTTCAAAGACAAAGATAGACTTGGAGAAGGGTGGTGCTGGGATGATAAGAATCCTATTCTTACGCCCTTATTGGTTGATAGGAAGGATGAGTTTTTAGATGTTCTTCTTCGCAAACTACGTACTGTTGGCGTATCAGTCGATGGTTTCACCGATGAACGACAAGTTCCCTCTAATGCGTCATTGATCGTTACCTATACTCATTCTATACGTGAGGTCTTACACAGAATGTTAAAGGTCAGCGATAATCTCTATGCAGAGTCTATGTTCTATCAGTTGGCTGCGAGTGGTGGAGTTCGTTGGTGTTCTGCTAAGCAAGGGAGGAACTATGAGAATGCACTCTTCAGTCGTCTCGGTTTGAATCCACGTGATTATAATGTGGCAGATGGCTCTGGTTTGTCCCTTTATAATTATGTGAGTGCAGAGTTAGAGATCCAACTCTTGCGTCATGCCTATCGTAATCAAGAGGTTTACAATGCGCTCTATGAAGCCTTACCAATCGCTGGAGTTGATGGCACACTGCGTAAACGTATGCGGGGAACAAGTGCTCAAACAACGTGAGAGCCAAGACTGGTACAGTGCGTGGAGTTAGTTCCTTGGCTGGTTATCTCACTGCTTCAAATGGGCATTTGCTATGTTTCTCTATTATTAATAATGGTGGAATGACCCATTCACCAATGCGTCGTTTCCAAAACAAGATATGTGTGGCATTGTGCCAATAACCCTTCATTTAAATGCAAATAACTATGTTGCCAAAACTTCCTCATCACTTATTAAATGACGTACTAGAGCAGATTCGCATCTTTGTAGAGAATGTTATCCTATCATTGGGAGTGCATGGTCATGCTGTCCCAGTACTGCGTCATGTGTTGTTAACAGTGGTAGCTCTATTGCTGGCACTCGTTGCGGAGCTTATTTGTAGGTATGTCTTTGTACCTTTAATACTGAAGATTGTAAAGCGAACAGAGGCTAAATGGGATGATGTAATATTTGATTATAAGGTTTTAAAAGTGGCCTGTCGCATTGTTCCAGCACTCGTTATCTGGAAGTTAATGCCGCTTGTTTTCTATCAAATACCTGTTGTTCAAGAGGCTTTGGCACGTCTGACAGCGGTCTATCTCACCATTGCTACAACCCAACTCGCTGTTGGTATCATTAATAGATTGCGTTATTTGAATACGAAACCAGGTAATTCTACGAGTCAATACCTCAAGTCTTTCTGTGGAGTATTGAAGATATTGACCATCTTTATAGCTGCTATTGTGGTTGTGGGAATACTCATTAATCGCAGTCCAATGAACCTTCTTGCTGGTTTGGGAGCCACATCTGCTATCTTGATGTTGGTATTTAAGGACACAATTGATGGTCTTGTCGCTGGAGTTAGGCTCACCAGTAACGAGATGATACACATTGGAGACTGGATAACATTGACCGATGGGAGTATAGATGGTACTGTTCAAGACATCACCCTTACCACGGTTAAGGTGAAGCAAGGCGATAACTCTATTGCAACTGTATCTCCGCAGACACTCGTCAACGGCTCTTTCTTAAATTGGAAGGATATGTTAGAGGGTGGAGGACGTCGTGTGAAGAAGGTCGTTTTCTTTGATGTTCGCAGTATAAGAATTGCTGATGATGATCTCAAGAAGAACCTCCTTGCAAAGGGATATGTCAAGGAGGAGGATTTGAAGGGAGATGTAATTAACATCGGACTCTTCCGTCATTACATGGAACATTATCTATCCAAACGAGAAGATGTAAACCCTAAGATGACTTTACTCCTGCGTCAATTAGATGCGACACAGGCGGGAGTTCCTATCGAGTTTTACTTCTTCTTATCTAATAAGGATTGGGTTCCTTATGAGCATTCAACGTCAGATATTCTCGAACACGTTTATGCCTATGCGCATGAATTTGGCTTGAAGATCTATCAGCAGAACCCTGTTCAATAATGGAGAGTGCTTCTAACAGGTAACTTCCGAAAGCCCTTCTAAAGGTGGATATACACCTACTTGAGTTACTGGAGGTATAAGATAAGGAACAGACAAGTGCGTCTGTTCCTATTTTGTTTGTAGTGTTTAATAACTCACCTCTACGGCTGTTGGGAATACACGATAGGGGTCGTAATATTCCACACAACTATTTATCATGTCTTTTAGATTAGCCTTTACAACACCCTGAAAAGCCTTCTTTCCGTTGATGATCACCGTCACCTCTTTGTTAAGATTTACCAGTTTATCATTGAGATAGATACGTAGTTTCCCTCCTTGAGCCGCCGAGTAAGAACGATTAAACTTCATTTCTATGCCCCATTGTGGCTCTTTCTCGGTTGTTGTATAGCGTACATCTTGTATGCTAAGGGTAATCACATTCCCTTGAATAGACATATCATAATAGGTGCGAAGGGCTGATGGACGCTTCAAAACCTGTAAGTTGTAAAAGCCTGAACGATGCCTTCCATCCATCTCAAAGTCCTCCCATAGCACCGTCTTAGGGTATGGATTCCTAACGAATTGACGCAACCATGGGGTGGTGAGACTATAGTCTATGTGGTGTTGCATACCGGGTAGGAGCTGTACACGATGGCGGAAGATGGGCTGTTGGTCAGCGGAGAGTGGACGAGAGAGTTGCGCTGAATCGAAAGCAACCTGCGTGTAATGGGTTAAGATGTTACGATAGAATCCAGTGTCATCAGCACCTGTTAAGAATGAAAACCCTATATTGGCACAATTCTCAACTGGCGCATTCTTCAATGGTTCTCCACCAGCCATCGGACCTGCAGCAGCCCAATAGTCGGCATAAAAAGAGGCTAATCGCTGACTTCCGTAACCGCCTTCTGATATGCCAAAGACATATAGTCTGTTAGCATCGACAGCCCCTTCTGCGAGCGACTGGCGGATGAGTTTCTCCCAAGCAAACTGCTTGGCAAGTTGCCACCAACGATAGTATTCGCCCTCATTGGGTATCTGTGGGATGAAATAAGACGATGGCGAATCATGGAACGACTTGGCAAGTAAGATACCATTCTGCCATTCCTGCGCCTTCGGTCCAGAGCCATGTAGATAGAGAAAGAGCGGTAGCGGCTTATCACTTGTGCCTTTCGTTCCATAGTAATAAGGCATTTTGCGTTAGACTCTAAGCCTTGTGGTAAGTCCCATGACGCCTGATTGGCATTTTGTAAAGGCTCTGCAGGAATGAGTTTCTGCTCCTTCAGTGCCCGATTAGCTGCTTGCCAAGCCTTCCAAACCATCTCTTGATAGTGAGGAATATCCTTGTTCTTGATGCTTTGTTGTAGGTGGGTTACACAGGTAGGGGTATTGGTGAAAGCATTTCGATCAGCCACTTCCGTGGTCAGTTGGGTATTTAATGCTTGCAAGAAATAACTCTCCACGTCCTTTTCCAAGTTCGTTGATTGTGCATGCACACCGACAGATAAGGTGAGAGCTAATGTGATTGTGGATGCGAAACGATTGAATGGTATCATAGTTAATAACGTTGTTTGTTCAGATTAATAAGTATTGTTTTGACGGCAACAAATATACACATTAAATCTTATATAGCGTGTTTTATCTTCGTAGTTTTTTGTTTTGTGCAGTGTAGCGAGGCTGTGCTTCGTTAGCAACGGATAGGGGACAGTAAAGAAGGAGAGGCTTTCTTCAATATGAAGAAGGCGTTTCCTTGATACGAAGGAGGCGTCTCTTTCAATGCAAGAGAGGCCTTCTTTGATTGCTGATATAAGTTTTGTCTTATTTAACGGAAGCCTACTTGTAATATAAAAGATTTGTCCTATCTTTGCAATCAAGTTATGTGTCTATGCCAATAATAGGTTTATACCTATGGGATAGATATTCGATAAATCCTTAACAAACGTCTAATAATCAACCTAAAGTTTATGACTAAGAACAGAGTTCGAAGCTTATTTTTTATGATTTGTGCGCTGTTGATGTGCTTATCAGCCCATGCACAGAAGTATCGTTATCAAGTGAATGGATTAGTACAAGACGCTATTACGGGAGAAGGAATGCCTGTGAAGTTATACTTGATGACAGCGGATAGCATTGTGATAGATTCTGTTTCGACCGAAGCAGAGCAAGATCAAGAGAGTGGCAAAGCTATTTATACGGGCGAATATTCCTTTCCTGGTGTTATAGAAAAGGGTCATTACATTGTTCATGCGGTGTCAGAAGGGTATCAAGATGCCTACATGAATTGCGAACTGAAGAGCAAACGCGAGTTCTATATACCAGTGAGAACCATCTATATGTATAAGGTGCACAAGCTAAAAGAGGTCACGGTGAAGGCGACAAAGCTGAAGATGGTTATCAAGAAAGATACTATCGTCTATAATGCCGATGCGTTTAATCTGCCTGAAGGGAGCATGCTGGAGACCTTAGTGGCACGCTTGCCGGGGGCGAAACTGACGAAGGATGGACAGATATATGTCAATGGTAAGTATGTAGAGAGCCTATTGGTCAATGGCAATAACTTCTTCTCTGGTAACCCAATGATGGCTTTGGAGAACCTACCAGCCTACACGGTAAGTAAGATAAAGGTGTTCAATAAGGCTGGACAGAAGTCGCAGATGATGGGACAAGACATGGGCGACAAGGTATATACAATGGATGTACGACTGAAGAAGGAGTATGCTACGGGCTACATGGGCAACTTTGAGGCTGGAGCGGGTACTCAACATCGTTATATGACACGTGCTTTTCTCATGAAGTTCTCCGATAAGGAGCGTATCGGGACATACTTTAATATGAACAACCTAAACGATAATCAGCGGGCAAGACTTGATGGGGAATGGTCGCCGCAGGATGTTTCTGACGGACTAACAACGACGAAGACGGCTGGACTCTCTTATATGCGCCCCTGGGTACGCCCATCTCTTGGTTCCAAAGTGATGTCACTTGGGAGCATACGAACGATAATTTAGTAACGAAGACGAACACACAAACCTTCTTACCTGATGGTGATTCCTATCGCAGGGCAGTGTCGAATATGCGGAATAGTAGTACGTCGTGGCAAACAACCAACCTGTTAATATTGCAGGAAGATGCCTATTATGTGACATCGAATCTGGCGGCATCTTATAAGAAGAAGACGGGTTGGGGATTGGATAACCAGCGTGACTCGGTACATAATTCATTGTTGAGTCGACTGATGGAAAGCCAGAGTAACGATGTAAAGCACTATGGTTTCACATTCGATAATAGTGTGGGATGGAAGGTGTTAATGAGTGATATGTTCGGAGTAACAGGTCAGGTGTATTACACTAGAGACCTGAGTCGCTCATTATTATCGTCCGACTTGCAATACCCAACGGCTGCCTTGCCTGCAGATAAGCGTGTGCGCTATCTCAATACACCGAATCAAAACCTCAAGCTAACGGCTGGCTTGCACTATATATGGAACTATCGCAACCGCAGTGTGATACCTGAATACAAGTACATCTATAACTTTAACAAGACAAATAACCTCCTTTACCGACTCGATCGGATAGGTGCAGGGCCTTACTCACTCGATAATCTCCCACCATCAACAGCCTTGATGATAGCGGGCGCATTGGATGGTAACAACACTTATGAGTATCGGGAGCGTCGACATGAGCACCTCTTCAATCTGTCTTATTCGTCATTAAAGAGCCTACTCTTCGGTGCCGAGTTCCGTGTGGGAGTACCCATTCGCCTCTTGCATGCCAGTCTGAACTATGAACGAATGGGGATGCAGCACATCAGTCGACAGCGGACATTCTTCGAACCTATGCTCTCTTTGGAGAAACAAGGTCAATGGTCAGTGCGCATGGGGATGAGTTCGGACTTCCCCGAGATGACGCTTCTTACCACTTACCGAGACGACAGCAATCCGCTATATGTACGTGAGGGCAATAGCAAGTTGCGTGATATTCATAAGTACTATGTGACGGGTAATGTGACATTCCGTGGTCAGCACCAACAGAGTATCAGCCTAAGTGCGAGTTATAATCAGACGGATAACGCTGTAGCATACGGTCTGCAATATGATAAAACCACCTCTGTGTCGCACATCCTACCCGTTAGTGTGAATGGTAACTGGCATATTAATGGTAGTTTCAACTTCACACGTGCATTGGATAAGAACAATCGGTTGACGATTGATAACAACCTCGCAGCAGAATATAGGCACTCGGTGGATATGGCACAGACGCTGGGTAGCACGGGAAACGAGCGTAGTATAGTGGGGAATGTGATACTCGATAACACATTGAAGTTGAGTTATCGAGCCAATGACAATGCAGAGTTTGCCTTGCACGGAGGCGTGAAGTACTATTCAATCACTAGTAAGCGTGCAGGATTCGAGGCAATTCATGCAGGTGACTATAACGTGGGACTGAATACGACCTTGGCACTTCCTTGTCACTTCCAGTTAGTCACTGACATGACAGTCTTTATGCGTCGAGGCTATCAGCAAGCAGAGATGAACACGTCAGACTGGCTCTGGAACGCACAACTCACCCGTTCTTTCTTCAACAATCATTTGTTGGCTAAGTTGCAGGCATTCGATATTCTCCACCAGTTGAGGAGTACAAGCTATGCCGTTAATGAGCAAGGGCGCGTGGAGACTTGGCACAACAGTATTCCCCGATATGTGATGTTCTCGCTCGCATGGAAGTTCAACGTCAATCCAAAGAAGAAGTGATCATGCACTCTCTTACGATCTAATCACGTGTCCTCTTACCATCTAATTGCATGCTATCTACCATCTAACAAGAAAGGTCAGGCTATGTTTTTAGCCTGACCTTATTGTTTGTTGGAACGTTACAGATGCCTATTCGGGTTGCATGATACCATTCACGCCTATACTTAGAACGCCCTTCACGCCTTTGAAGTAGGCTATGGCTTTGTCAATATCCCATCCTTCACGCACCTTAATCGCTACTCCGTTAGATTCCTTGTATTTGTAGAGCACCGTACATGCGCTCGTCTTGATCGCCTTCATCAGTGGTTTGCTGCCCTTCTTCTTATCGAAGAAGATAACCAACGTGTAGCTTGCCAGTGCAGGAGCAGGGCTAACTTTTTGGGTCGATTCAGCCTCTCCCTCACCATTCATAATCCGTTCCTTGATAGGGCATTGCGCCATTGCTGCGGTTGATTGAACCAATAGGAAGCCCATTAATAATAGGCTTGCTTGCATATATCTCTTCATATTCTTTCCTTTTAATTATGTGCTGCAAAGATAGAGATAATTTCTCATATCACCATAAAGGTGTATGTTTTATTTCGCTCTTGAGGTTGTTATAGACTATTGGTTCTAATAACTTCTTTTGAGGGAAGAGCTGTGAAAGGCGGTTCAAAACAGCTAATGAAGGCAACCTAATAGACAATTTTGTTAGAAGAAAAGCAACTAAGCTGTTGTTATGGATTCCTATTAATGAGAGTTCTTATATGTGTTTTTCAATGAGGTAGATAATGTTATTCAACTAATTTGACAGCACTATCTAGTTAATTGAATGGCACTATCCAACTAATTGGACGGCACCATCCAGCTAATTGGACGGCACCATCCAACTAATTGGATGACACCATCCAACTAATTGGATGTAGCTGTTTTATAGTGTAAACCTTAGAATCTCATGGCAGCTTTGGTACCAATAGTCAGTGTGTGAATGTACTCTTTGTTCTTTATGCTGTATGGTGGCTGTATATTGTGATCGGCAAATAAGCCAAAGGCGAAATGCTTTCTTATATGATAGTTAATACCTAAACCTGTTCCAATGCCCCATCCAGTATTTTTCGGAATATTTATATTATTGATTATTGTATTGTAATAATAGGTAAACGTTGCTAGCAGCTTTGTATCAAGCGTCCATCTAAGCGTTAGTGGAAGCGAGAAATAAGGTCCAATGCTGAAGTTATCGAAGTTGAACGTGTTGTCTTGTGTTTCAGTGTCGTTAATGATAAGCTGTATGTTTGAGAAAGTTGAACGCCCACCAATACCTATATACTGATTGAAGAAGTAGGCTCCTTCAACACCAAGGACGGTTCCCACTGATGTTTGGATGGTTGTGTTATTATTGATATCAAACTTACTTAGAGGGATATTAAAGCCCATATAGAGGTTGAAGAATGAAGGGTTGCTACGTCCTAGTTGTTCCTCCTCTTGTAACTTTTGGAAGTTTAATCCCCTACCTCTCATGAAAGCATCAGTTATCCAATATCCGAACTCTGTTGACAGAATACCAAAGCCAGCTCCAACCATGACATCACTGAGCCAATGCTTGTTATTCGCCATACGCATTAGTCCTGTTGCAGTTGCTATGGTATATGCCCCAACACTCACCCATGGAGAGATGTGCCCATACTCCTTTGATAGCATAGTGGCAGTCATAAAGGCGGTCGCAGTATGTCCTGAGGGAAAGCTCTGTTTATTGCTTCCATCAGGTCGGGTTACATTGGTTGTATATTTGAGTCCTTGTACCACCCCTGTCATCAAAGTAATGGTGATAGCATCGCTCATAATCATCCTTCCCCATGAGGATCTGCTTGGCACTCCTGCTGCCTTCAAGCCGAGCATGACAGCCGCTGGTGCTATCTGTGTGTAATTGTCGAGTTTATAGTCGAACTTAGGCATGAAGTCATTCCTTAGTACTCGGAACTTATCGTCGAAATGTTTTTCGAGTAACCCCATAGCTATCATTGGGACGCCTAGATAGGTAGCTTGAAACCAGCGTCGCTGTCTGAAGTTATCCATCTTAGTCTGAAGCGATGGTTGGATAATTGTATTTTGTTCGGTTTGTAAGCTATCGTTGCTGATAACAGATAGTGTGTCTGCTGTTTCGGAATACCCATACATTGAAACAAAGAAAAGAAGATATAACAGTAGAACTGATTTAACTCTATTTGTTGGGTGTTTGGATAGTTCTTTCATTATCTTGGAGCTTGTTTGCTGGCAATGTTATTATGCTGTTATAGAAATTAATTAGTTATATAATAAAGATAAGGAGGATGTGTCGAAAATGTAATGACACATCCTCCCGTTAGACGTTTCTTGTGTGTTAATCGTTATGCTTCAGCAGGTTCATCGTCCGTAGCCTTGAAGTTAGCAAGGTCTGCTGGGTCGAATGACTTGATGTAAGAAGCATGACCAATCACCTCTTCCTCTGCCATGCGAACGAATACATTAGCCGACTTCTTGAATAACTCTGGTGCCTTAGAAGCATCTTCTATCAAGAGTAGCGAACCGATGATATCGGCTGTCATATTGTACATACGGCGAGCAAGGAAGTCGTGGATATCTTGGTTATCGTAAGCATTTACCCTCTCGATTGACTCCTCGTAAAGCTCAACGAGACGAGCAACACGATTGCGCAAAGCCTTCATGCAGTCGCAAGCGAGTTCGCCCTCGAGCATCTCCTTCATGATAGAAAGATAAGTGCCGTTGGTGATGTAACGAATAGCTGCTACTACCTGGAGTTGCGTTGTACCCTCATAGATAGAGAAGATACGCGCATCACGATACAGGCGCTGGCACTTGTACTCCATGATGAAGCCGGAGCCTCCATGGATAGAGATAGCGTCGTAAGCAGTCTGGTTAGCGTATTCAGAGTTGATACCCTTGGCGAGTGGAGTGAAAGCGTCAGCCAGTCTTGTGTACTTCTTCATCTCTTGACGCTCCTCTGGAGTGAGCTTCTGGTCACGAGCAATATCCTCCAATGCCTTATAGATATCAACGTAACGAGCCGTCTGATACAATAGCGAACGACCTGCGTCGAGCTTAGCTTTCATGCGAGAGAGCATATCGTAAACCGCAGGGAAGGTGATAATCTTCTTGCCGAATTGCGCACGTTCCTTTGCGTATGCCAATCCTTCGTTGTAAGCCTCTTGCTCAAGACCCACTGACTGAGCGGCTATGCCGAGTCGAGCACCATTCATCAATGCCATAACGTATTTGATGAGTCCCATGCGTGTGTTACCACATAGTTCTGCTTTGCATTCTTGTAAACAAGCTCGCAAGTAGGCGAACCATGTATACCGAGTTTGTTCTCGATGTGACGCACGTCAACGCCTCCATTGCGCTTATCGTATATGAACATAGACAAGCCACGTCCGTCTCGTGTGCCCTCTTCCGATCTGGCGAGGACGAGGTGGATATCAGAATCACCATTGGTAATGAATCGCTTCACACCATTCAGTCGCCAGCAGTTCTCCTTCTCATCGAAGGTAGCCTTGAGCATAACGCGCTGGAGGTCGGAACCAGCATCTGGTTCGGTGAGGTCCATTGACATGGTTTCGCCTGCACAAATGCGTGGGATATAGCGTTGGCGTTGGTTGTCATTACCGAACTCGTAGAGCGTGTCGATACATGACTGCAATGACCAAATGTTTTGGAAGCCAGCATCAGCAGCTGCAATAAGCTCTGATAACATAGAGAATACGACGTTAGGAAGGTTTAAACCACCATATTGGCGTGGCATTGATACGCCCCATAACCAGCTTGACGAGTGGCTTGGATGTTCTCAAGCGTCTTGCTTGCATAGTGCATGCGGTTATCAATGAGGTGTGGACCTTCTTGATCGACAGCTTCAGAGTTTGGTGCGATGATGTTTGCTGTGATGTCTCCCGTAATATCAAGGATACGCTTGTAATTCTCAATAGCGTCCTCGTAGTTTACTGGTGCATCAGCGTGTTTAGCGGCATCAGCGTAGTTACGCTCCTTCAATTCTACAATGCGTTTCATCAATGGATGATTCAAGTGAAACGCTATTTCTGGGTGGTCAGTATAATAATTTGCCATTTTCCTTACTTACTATTCTGCTTATAATACTTTATCAACTTAGGCACCACCTCCTCAACTGTTCCATTGATGACATAGTCGGCAATGGCATTGATGGGGGCGTCTGGGTCGTTGTTAATAGATATGATGATACCGCTGTCCTGCATTCCAGCAATGTGTTGAATCTGCCCGGAGATACCACAAGCGATGTACACTTTAGGGTGAACGGTGACACCTGTTTGTCCAATCTGGCGATCGTGGTCTACCCAACCAGCATCAACAGCAGCACGACTAGCACCAACCTCACCATGAAGTTCCTTTGCGAGCTTGAATAGCAAGTCGAAGCCTTCCTTTGAACCAACACCATATCCACCAGCAACAACGATAGGAGAACCCTTCAAGTTATTCTGTGCTGGTTCGACATGGCGGTCGATAACCTTCACAACATAGTCTACTTCGGGCACATATTTAGCAACATCTGGATAGACAACCTCATTCTTTGCCTTACCCTCATAGAGTGCTTTCTGCATAACGCCAGAACGAACCGTTGCCATCTGTGGACGGTGGTCTGGGTTGACAATCGTCGCTACGATGTTACCACCGAAAGCAGGGCGAATCTGATAAAGCAGATTCTCATAATGCTTGCCAGCCTTCTTGTCATCGTAGTCACCAATCTCTAGTTGTGTACAATCGGCAGTCAGACCACTAGTCAATGATGATGATACACGAGGACCGAGGTCACGACCAATCACCGTTGCACCCATCAAACAAATCTGTGGCTTCTCCTCTTTGAAGAGATTAACAAGGATGTCCGTGTGGGGTGCAGATGTGTAAGGGAATAGTCCCTCACCATCAAAGACAAAAAGCTTGTCTACTCCGTAAGGCAGAATCTGGTCTTCCACCTTCTCCTTAATACCACTACCAGCAACAATGGCATGTAACTCAACACCCAATTCATTAGCGAGCTTACGACCCTTAGTCAATAGCTCCTGCGAAACCTCCTGTACGGTGGTCTCTTCTATTTCGCAATATACAAATACGTTATTCATAGGTCTTACCCAATTATCTTCTCTCCTAATAGTTCCTTAACAAGTCCTTCAATATCCTCATCAGAGCCTGTTAGCGTCTGACTCTCCTTAGCTTGAAAGACAATGTTCTGCACTGCTTTCACCTTTGTTGGCGAACCACTAAGACCGCATTGAGCTTCGTCTCCATCAACGTCAGCAACTGACCATTGGTTCAAAGTGAGGTAAGGACGCTCTTCGTAGAGGTTAGCCCAAGGCTCATTACCCTTGCGCTCCATAGGACATGTAGCGTATTTGTACTTCATAACGAGCTTAGCATTACATGGGCGAGCTGGAGCTGCAGAACCATTAACGGTAATCAGTACAGGCAAGGGGGCTACAACCGTCTCAACACCACCATCAATATGACGGCGAATAGTTGCCTTTCCGTCTTCAACCTTTAGAATCTCTTCAGCGTAAGTAACCTGATTAAGACCTAACTTCTGGGCAACCTGTGGACCCACCTGTGCCGTATCGCCATCAATAGCTTGACGACCACCAATGATAATGTCTACATCTCCAATCTTCTTTACGGCAGTAGCCAAAGCGTAAGAGGTAGCCAAGGTGTCGGCACCAGCAAACTTGCGATCGGTAAGTAACCAACCGGTATCTGCACCACGGTAAAGTCCTTGTCGGATAATTTCTCCAGCACGTGGAGGACCCATAGTCAAAATACCAACAGAGGCATCTGGGTCTTGATCCTTCAGTCGTAAGGCCTGCTCTAAAGCGTTTAGGTCTTCTGGGTTGAAGATCGCTGGCAGTGCTGCACGATTCACCGTGCCCTCAGCTGTCATCGCATCTTTACCCACGTTTCTTGTGTCTGGTACCTGCTTAGCAAGTACAACGATTTTCAAACTCATAGATATAAATGTGTGATTTAGAATTTCTTACTACGTGAGTGGTGGCAAAAGTACGTTTTTTTTAGAATATAAGCAAATAAAACTTCTAAAAACATCGAGCCTTGAAACCCTACTCAAAAGTGCATAATAGAGTAAAAATAAGTCTCCTTCAGATAATGGAATGTGCTTTTAAGGCGGAGTTGTTGATGGGGCTCATGTTATAAGTAACATGTTCTAAAGACAGACTAATATAGGTGCATGATATTATAAGTAATACGTGTTCCTACCATCGCCACCATCGTTACATTCCACCATATAGTTATCATCCTTTCATACTTTAACTTAAAGTAGCAAAGGACATAAACTTAGACGTCTTGAGGACTTTAACTTAAAGTACGAAGAGGGTTCAACTTAAAAGAGGAAAATAGGATAAGTTACATTTCAATGAAGGGAAGATAAGGGGAGTGGGAATGCTGTTAATTAGGTGAAAAGGAGTGTGATGTAATAAGAATATTGTATCTTTGCCGTTCTAATAGATGATTATAACATAAGGAAACGATGAAACATATATTTGTGAAAAGCTATATCTTCGCCTTATCATTGCTGGCTATTTCATGTCAGTCGGGCAAAGGAAGAGTTAGTTTATCAGCTTTGGATCGGTCTTTTAAAGATGTTCAAAGTATAGAGCAGGCGGATAAGAACAATACGAATGAGGATAATGCAACAGAAGAAGAGACTAGTTCTTCCGCTAATGTTGAGGCTAAGAATGGATTAGAAATACCGCAGGGGAAGGCGAGAGTACCGTCTATTTTGCTTTATAGAGAAGGCTACACCGCATCCTACAATATAGATACGAAGACACCGAACTGGGTGGCATGGCACCTCACAGCTAATCATGTTGATGGTGCTGTAAAGCGTAATGGTGTGCAGTTCCATGCAGATGATGATGTGCCAAAACCTCGTGTGGATACTTACGATTATATGCGTTCGGGTTATGACCGAGGGCACATGTGTCCTGCTGGTGACAATCGATGGAGTGAGACGGCGATGGAACAAAGTTTCTTGATGACAAATGTTTGTCCGCAAGATCATGCTTTAAATAGTGGGTTATGGAACTCAATAGAAGAGCAATGTCGCACGTGGGCGAAGCGTTATGGCGATGTCTTTATTGTTTGCGGACCGATCTATTTCAAGCAGCCACACAAGCGTATTGGTAATAATAAGGTGCAAGTACCTGAAGCCTTCTATAAGGTTATCTTGCGGCTGAAGCCTACTCCAAAAGCAATTGGATTCGTTTGTCGTAATACATCGGCTAAGGGTCATAAGAAGATGGAGTATGTGAACACTGTTGATGATGTGGAGCGTATAACTGGGATAGACTTCTTTCCAAGTTGCCCGACGATGTTGAGCAGCGTGTAGAGTACCAAGCCGATATTTCAGAGTGGTAATATAAAAGGTAAGACACATGTTTGATAGTTTAATGTATCAAATACTTCGTAACTTCCCGTTCGATCCGACCACCGACCAGATGCATGCCCTTGATGTCTTCGAACGCTTTATGACTGATAGCGATGAGCGTTGTGTGATGATACTCCGAGGTAGTGCTGGTACGGGTAAAACCTCCTTAGCAAGTGTTATTGTGCGCACGCTCTTAGACTTGCAATACAAGATAAGCCTCCTTGCACCCACTGGTCGTGCTGCAAAAGTATTCTCTTTAACCTCTGGTCAGCCTGCTGCTACCATTCATCGAAGTATCTATCGAGAGCGAACATTCGCTGGATTGGATGGGAAGTTCAACCTTAATGCGAATCTCTATCGTAATCGTTTGTTCCTGATAGACGAAGCCTCAATGATAAGTCTAACCTCCGTGAACTCCACCTTTGGGAGTGGTTGCTTGTTAGACGACCTCATTCAGTTTGTTTATAACGAACGCAACTGCCGAATGTTGCTGATTGGTGATAAGGCGCAGTTGCCCCCTGTGGGTGAAGCTGAGAGTCCCGCCTTACGTGCTGACGTGTTAGCTGCTTATGGCTTGAAGGTCTATGAGTGTGATTTGAATGAAGTTCTCCGTCAGAGCCAAGACTCTGGTATTCTTTATAATGCCACCATCATTCGACAAATGATTACCCACGACCAAGCAACAGTACTACCCAAGATTCGCTTCAAAGGCTTTGCCGACATCTCAATCGTACCTGGCGATGAACTTATTGAGAGCCTTTCAACAAGTTATGCAGAAGTAGGAATAGATGAAACAATGGTTATCACACGGTCGAATAAGCGTGCCAATATCTTCAATCAGGGTATTCGTAATATGGTATTAGGGCGTGAAGAGGAATTGACAACGGGCGATATGTTGATGGTGGTGAAGAATAAGTATAAAGAGAAACAAGCGGAAGGTCTTCCTTCATAGCCAATGGCGACCGTGCTATTGTGCGTAGAGTTCGCAATGTGCGGGAGCTTTATGGATTCCGCTTTGCTGATGTTACCTTATCATTCCCCGATTACGACAATACCGAGGAGGATATGATCGTTATTCTCGATACGCTCACAACAGAAGCACCAGCACTAACGCACGAACAGAACGAACAACTCTTTCAACAAGTACTGGCAGATTATGCCGACGTGCCACTGAAGTCTGATCGTATGAAGAAGATACGTGAAGATGATTATTACAACGCTTTGCAAGTGAAGTTCGGATATGCTATTACCTGTCATAAAGCACAAGGTGGGCAGTGGGCGCACATCTATCTTGACCAGGGCTATATGACCGATGAGATGCTAACTCCCGACTATATCCACTGGCTCTATACGGCATTCACCCGTGCCACGGAGCACCTTTATCTCGTTAATTGGCCGAAGACACAGGTGGAGGAAGCGTAAGATTAGTGCGAAAGAGAGGGAGTATTTGTAAGTCTTATTTGTACGTATAAGCCTGTTTGACACTTGCAGATACATATAATCATGGAAGTTAAAGAGTGCTTCTACTTGTATATTCAAGTAAGTCGTCCATTCTTTAACTTCCTTGTTATGTATGGTTAGAGCCCCTTTATTTAACAGGTTTGACCAATCTTTCTCACCCGTTTGCGAATCATTTTCCACCTGTTTCAGCATTATTTATCACCCGTTCCCCATTTCTTTCTGACGTGTTGCGCATCATTTACACACGCACATAAAGTTAGTTTCATCGTGAAGAGACAATGGTTTCATCACGATGAGACACTGGTTTCATCATGATGAGACACTAGTTTCATCACGATGAGACTAATAAAAGATATAGATGAAAAAGACACAAGACGCATGGGAAAGGGACTGGAAGATAGGGAGAAAGAATGCGGAAGCCTATTAGACAAGGAGTGCAAACAGGTCATCTTATTGAGCAAAGAACACTTTAAGAAATCTCCGCCAGCTTCCTATTGTCTCCTTAGATGAGTGGATATATCCCCTAAACAATGCAAAGAAATAGGGACAGACGCCCTCTTCTGTCCCTACTTTATGGTACTATCTATATTCAAAGAGACGCCTATCTCCGTGGGAGAGGGGCGTCTCTTTGATGTGAGAAGAGGCTTTCTTCATGGCAAGAAGGGCGTCTCTTCATTTGCACCTGCTTGTTCGTTGCTAACGAGGCATTGCTGCGTTACACTTGAAACTCATTGCTACTTTGCTATGGGATGTTTGCTTGTGCAATGTTGCTGGTTAGCTTTCAACCATTATCCTCGCTGCATTATCAGGCGCAACAGCATCTCCTAAGCGTTCGCGAACGATTTGATAATCGGCAAGCATGCGCTCACGAGCAGGCTGACCGGGTAAGATTCGATATAACTCATTGGCTATATTGTAAATTGAAAAGCGGTCGGCGAGTAATTCCTGTACGATTTCTTTATCAGCAATGAGGTTGACGAGGGAGATGAAACGCACCTTTATTATATGCTTGAAAGCGAAACGAATGAGCTTCGGAACGGGCGTCTCATAGCAAACCACTTGCGGAACATTGAGTAAAGCGGTCTCAAGAGTTGCGGTTCCACTCGTTACTAATGCTGCAGTGGAGTGGGTGAGTAACTCGTAAGTCTGCAACTCCACCATCTTAGCTTCACTATCTCCGAGATATTTCTTATAGTATGATTTCTCGATAGAAGGGGCTGCCGCAATCACCATTTGATAGTCTTCAAAATGGCGTGCAGCCTCAAGCATTGACGGAAGATTATCCTTTATCTCTTGTTTCCTACTGCCTGCAAGGATAGCAATAATCGGTTTCGACGATAAGTTATTACGCTGACAGAACTCGTCTTTCGACTCTGTGTAAACATGTTGAAAGTTGTCTACTTCCTCCTTAGTTGGGTTGCCAACGTAATGTATTTTGTAGTGATGTTTCTTCTCATAGAAGGGTATCTCAAACGGAAGAATGGAGAACATCTCCTTCACATCACGCTTAATAGCTTTGATTCTCCACTCCTTCCATGCCCATATCTTCGGTGAGATGTAATAGAAGACAGGTATGTTTGTATTCTTCTTTACATATTTGGCAATACTAAGATTGAAGCCTGGATAGTCGATGAGGATTACTACGTCGGGTTGCCAACGTACGATGTCTTCCTTGCACATCTTCATGTTCTTGAAGATAGTGGGTAGGTGGAGTAGAACTGGCACAAAGCCCATGTAGGCAAGTTCCCGATAATGTTTAACCCTAGTTCCACCCACTCTCTGCATTAGATCTCCACCTAAGAAACGGAACTCTGCAGCAGGGTCATATTGCATCAAAGACTGCATCAGTCGTGAAGCATGTAGATCGCCAGAGGCCTCACCAACAATCAAGTAATACTTCATATATCAAGTGTTTAGAGCGTATTCCACGTGTTCATCTTCTCAATCATATCGTAGTCCGTGACGTCAATACGTGTTGGCGTAACCGATACATAACCATGATTTAAAGCCCACTGATCCGTGTCGGTGGCATCGGGCTCATCGTTTCGATAATGCCCAGTTAGCCAATAGTAATCGAAACCACGAGGGTGTTTGCAACGTTCAACCTCCCGTGTCCAACTACCGAATCCCATACGGCAAACCTTCAAGCCAGCGAACTTCTCCACCTTAGGGAAGTTCACATTCAAGCATACGCCCTTAGGGAGTCCATCGGTGAGAACCTTCTTTACAATCTTTCTTACGTAATCCTTGAGGTAAGAGAGGTCAGCTTCTGTGTTATAGTCACAGCTTGAGAAGGCTATAGAAGGAATATATTTCATACAGCCTTCATAGGCTACTCCCATCGTACCACTGTAGTGATTATTCACAGAAGAGTTGTCGCCATGGTTGATGCCACTAAGGATTAAATCTGGTTTACGCTCTTTGAGCAACTGATCTAATGCAAGTTTAACGCAATCGACAGGTGTTCCTGTACATGACCATACCTCACAATTAGGAATGTTATGACGTTGTTTCAATAACAAATAATCAGTTACCGAGAAGGCACATGAGAATCCCGAGCGTCCCGATTCAGGTGCACAAACAACCACATCAGCAAAGTCTGTGAGGAAAGAAACCAACGTGCGAATACCATTCGAGTGGTATCCATCATCGTTAGAGACGAGTATGAGGGGTCTATTAAATTCCATTGTTTCACTTTTGTTTCAGTGCAAAAGTACGAAAAAAGGTTTATAAAGCATACCTGTCTCACATAATTTGTGTATCTTTGTAGCCTAATAAACGTATTTGGATTATATAGAGAAATGGGAAAGATTATCGCTCTCGCCAATCAAAAAGGCGGTGTTGGAAAGACTACAACCACCATCAATTTAGCGGCTTCTCTTGCTACTTTAGAGAAGAGCGTGTTGGTTATCGATGCCGATCCACAGGCTAATGCGTCAAGTGGTTTGGGTGTAGATATAAAGGAAGTGGACTGTTCTATTTATGAATGTATCATTGACCATGCCGATATAAGAGACGCTATCTACACAACTGATATTGAAGGACTTGATATTGTGCCCAGCCATATTGACCTTGTCGGAGCCGAGATTGAGATGTTGAAACTCAGCGGGCGTGAGAAGGTAATGAGCAATTTGCTTGCTGAGATTCGTGATGATTATGATTACATTCTGATAGACTGTAGTCCGTCATTAGGGCTCATTACGGTCAATGCCTTGACTGCAGCTGATTCCGTAATCATACCTGTTCAGTGTGAATACTTCGCTTTGGAAGGTATTAGCAAACTGCTGAATACAATCAAATTATTAAGAGTAAGCTTAATCCGAAGCTCGAGATAGAAGGCTTCTTATTGACAATGTATGATAGTCGTCTTCGGTTAGCTCGACAGATATATGATGAAGTTAAGCGTCATTTCCAGGAACTGGTGTTCCGTTCCGTCATACAACGTAACGTGAAGTTATCCGAGAGTCCGAGTCATGGATTACCTGTTATCCTCTATGATGCAGACTCTACTGGTGCAAAGAATCACCTTAATCTGGCAAAAGAAATCATCGAAAAGAATAAGAAATAAGGAATGGCTGTACATAAGAAATACAATCGAAATGCAAAGACAAATGCGTTGGGTCGTGGGCTTGACGCATTGATTTCTACTGATACTGTTAGTACACAAGGCAGCTCAACGATTAATGAGATAGCCTTAGATCAGATAGAAGCGAATCCTAATCAACCACGTCGTGAGTTTGATCCAGTCGCTTTGGAGGAGTTGGCAAATAGTATTCGTGAGCTTGGATTAGTACAACCAATCACCTTGAGACAGATAGCTGATAGCCGCTTCCAGATAATCGCTGGTGAGCGACGTTGGCGTGCAAGCCAGTTGGCTGGACTAACAGCTATACCTGCTTATATTCGAACGATTAAGGACGAAAGTGTGATGGAATTGGCGTTGGTTGAGAATATCCAACGTGAAGACCTGAATGCTATTGAGATTGCACTTGCCTATGAGCACTTGTTGGAGAAGAGTGGTATGACACAAGAGAGGGTAGCTGAGCGTGTGGGAAAGAGCCGTGCCGCTATAGCTAACTATCTTCGTCTTTTAAAACTTCCAGCGCAAGTGCAGATGGCATTACAGAAGAAGGAAGTAGACATGGGGCATGCTCGTGCATTGTTATCATTAGATAGTCCGGCATTACAACTGAAGCTTTATCGTGAGATTCTAAAGAATGGTTATAGTGTTAGAAAGGTTGAGGAACTATGTCAACAGCTTAATAGTGGGGAAGACATACAGTCTGCCAAGAAGAAAATAGCAGCCCGAACGCGTCTTCCCGAAGAGTTTAATATCCTCAAACAACGCCTTTCCTCTTTCTTTAACACAAAGGTTCAGATGAGTTGCAATGCGAGTGGAAAGGGAAAGATAAGTATTCCGTTTGCTTCAGAAGAAGAATTGGAGCATATAATGGAAGTGATGGATAAAATGAAGTAAGTACTTCTTTACAGGTATTAGTTAATAAAGACGGATAGTGATGATGGTTAAGAATATAATTCGTAGGGGGATATTAGCAGTAGGGATGCTCGTTTGTTCAATGGGTATGCAGGCTCAGAATGTCTCTGATGATACGATAAAAGTAATCTATCCAGGCGATTCCTCCGTTGTTAAAGTTCCTAATTCACAGGATAAGTATGTGGAGGAAAGAGCGATATTAACACCAGATGATGAAGGACGTCTTACTTCCGTTGTACGTAAGGATAGCCTTAGTCTTGTGAAGAGACAAGGTCGTGATTGGGCAAGTGGCGTCCTAATCCTAAAAGAGCGTTGTGGTTAGCTTTGGTATTACCTGGTGCTGGACAGGTTTATAATCGTAAGTATTGGAAGCTTCCGATATTCTATGGCGGTATTGTTGGATGTATTTACGCAATGACATGGAATAATCAGATGTATCATGACTATGCACAAGCATACGTCGATCTTGTTGATAATGACCCTACGACCCAGAGCTATAATAGCTTCTTGCATTTGGGTACAACGATTACATCTGCTAATGAAGAACGCTATAAAAACATATTCAAACAACGTAAAGATCGCTATCGTCGTTGGCGAGATTTGAGCATCTTTGCAACCGTGGCGGTCTATGCTTTATCAGTAATTGATGCTTACGTAGATGCCTCTCTATCAGATTTTAATATTTCAGATGACCTCTCGTTGCACATTGCACCGACGGTTATTCCAGATAAGAGTATCACTACACCGAATCATCCCTTCCGTTCTTCGGCAATAGGACTAGGCTGTAGTTTGACATTCTAAGCAGTGACGCACTGTATTTGCGTTAACTAAATAAGACGTAATGAACCATAAGAGATATTTCGTTGCACTATTAATTACACTGGTGACAACTGTTAGTTTATATGCGCAGAGTCAAACTGTTATAGACAATCATGGTAAGAGTCTAGATGTCGTAATACCAACTACTGATGCCTCATTGACTGGTTATGTTGATGTTGACTATTCAGATGATAAGTTCTATGAAAGTGGTAAACTTCACGGCGTGAATAGTGAAAAAACAACAGAGAAAGGCACTATCGAGGATTTGGAAGAAGGTTTGGAAGGTATTGAGCGTAAGATGCGTAGCCTTTCAGAAGTGATGACATTGACTTGTAATGACGAAGTGAAACGATATATTGATAGATACACAAAGGCTGGACGAAAGTCAACGAGTTACTTACTTGGGCGTGCAAGCTATTACAATCCATTATTTGAAAAGGCTTTGAGAAGCTATGGTCTACCACAAGAACTGAAGTATCTTCCTATTATAGAGTCAGGTCTGAATCCTAATGCAACATCGCGAGTTGGAGCCGCAGGACTATGGCAGTTCATGACAACCACTGGTAAACAATATAACCTTCAGATTGATAATTATATTGATGAAAGGCGTGATCCAGAGAAATCCTCTTATGCTGCTGCACGCTTGCTAAGCGATCTTTACAATCGCTTTGGAGATTGGACTCTAGCTTTGGCAGCCTATAATTGTGGTCCAGGACGTGTGAGTAGTGCTATTGCTAAGGCTGGTGGTGGATCCGATTTTTGGGCAGTTTATCGTTATCTCCCTAAAGAGACAAGAGGTTATGTGCCAGCTTTTATAGCCGTAAACTACGTGATGAATTATTATGGCGATTATAATATAACACCACTTCCAACCAATCTTCCAGCTCAATGTGATACCGTTGTGATAGAGAAAGATGTTACATTAGCGAAGGTGGCAGACGTTTGGGGATTGAATTAGATAAGATTAAAACACTTAATCCACAATACAAGTTGGGTGTAGTGAAAGCCTTTTCCACTTACGGAATGGCTAAGTTAAGATTGCCAGTAGATATGATTGAGAAGTTTAACGATAGTAAAGAACTTATATATCAAGATGAGGCATCATTCGAGAAAACCAACCCTAATGTCGTTGCTACTAACACGAACCAAACAACCGCACTACATAGACAGGGCGTAATGATGCACTAAACAAGTCTTTCACCTTATTATATATAGGAAAGGATGCACTATGGATAAAGACAAGGAACGAACAGAAGAAAAAGTGATTGATTATGAGAAGATGGTTGATGAAGCCTTTCAACATCTTCTAGATACCTATCTTGCCTCTCGTCATCGTAAGAAGGTTGACATCATAACTAAGGCTTTCAACTTCGCACGACAGGCTCATAAAGGTGTTCGCCGATTGTCAGGTGAACCATATATCTTGCACCCAATCGCTGTTGCTCAGATAGCTTGTGAAGAGATGGGACTTGGTGCAACGAGCATTAGTGCAGCCTTATTACATGATGTTGTAGAGGATACGGACTATACAGTAGAGGATATTGAAAACATCTTCGGACCGAAGATTGCGCAGATAGTTGATGGTCTGACAAAGATCTCTGGAGGCATTTTTGGAGAGCAAGCCTCCGCTCAAGCCGAAAACTTCAAGAAGCTCTTATTGACGATGAGTGACGACATTCGAGTCATACTCATTAAGATTTGTGACCGCTTACACAATATGCGCACCCTTGCTTCACAGCCTGCTAACAAACAATACAAGATTGCTGGTGAAACGCTCTATATCTATGCGCCGCTTGCGAATCGACTTGGGCTTAATAAGATAAAGACCGAATTAGAGGATCTTAGTTTCCGTTATGAGCACCCTGACGCATACGCTTCTATTGAGAAGAAGTTGGCTTCTACGCAAGCACAACGCGACACTCTCTTTGACGAGTTTACTGCTCCTATCCGCAAAGAACTCGATAAGATGGGCTTTGAATATGAGTTGAAAGCACGTGTGAAGAGCCCTTACTCCATTTGGTGTAAGATGCAGAATAAACATGTAACATTCGAAGAGATCTATGATATCCTTGCTGTTCGAATCATCTATAAGCCTAAGTCTAAGGAAGAGGAAATCAATAACTGCTTCCAAATCTACGTCGCCATCAGTCAGATATACAAGAGTCATCCCGATCGACTTCGTGACTGGGTGAACCATCCAAAGGCTAATGGTTACCAGGCATTACACGTCACTTTGATGTCAGCAAAGGGTCGATGGATAGAGGTGCAGATTCGTTCTGAACACATGAACGAGCTTGCTGAACAAGGATTTGCAGCCCACTGGAAGTATAAGGATGGTGGAGAAATAACAGAAGATGAGGGTGAATTGAATGAATGGCTTAGTACAATCAAGGAGATTCTGGATGATCCTCAGCCTGATGCAATGGACTTTCTCGATGCTATTAAGCTCAATCTCTTTGCCTCAGAAATATTTGTCTTTACTCCAAAAGGCGAGATTAAGACAATGCCAGCAGGCTGTACTGCACTCGACTTTGCCTTTCAGATACACACATTCCTTGGTAGTCACTGCATTGGGGCAAAGGTTAATCACAAGCTAGTACCACTTAGTCATAAGTTACAAAGTGGTGATCAAGTTGAGATTCTCACGTCTATGTCACAGCATGTTGACCCCTCTTGGATTAACTTCGTATCGACTGCTAAGGCAAAAGCAAAGATACAAGCGATCCTCCGTAGGGAGAGTCGTGAGGTGCAGAAGAATGGTGAAGAGCGACTATTGCAATGGTTGAGAGCAAACGACTTAGAGATGACAACGGCCGTATTAGATAGGCTTTGTGAGTTGCACGACCTTAAGAAGCACGATAGTCTCTTCCTATCTATTGGGGATAAAACAGTCATACTTGGAGATACAGATCTTAATGAACTTCGAGGGAAGAATAAGTCTGAGAAGCCTACAGAAGGGCGTGGTTGGCGTCGTTATGTGCCATTCTTGAAGACAAGTGGAAAGAAGGAGATGCAAGCCGTAAACACGGATGACTCGGAGCGTTCTGAAGGTTTGATAGTTGTAACAAAGGACTTAAATAAGAAGAAGCCAATCTTCATCAATGAGGATAATGTCTATCGTTATGTATTCCCACATTGCTGTCATGCCATACCAGGGGATGATATCTTGGGGTATATCGATAATAAGAATCACATTGAGATACACAAACGTTCATGTCCTGTAGCAGCTAAATTGAAAGCCAGTTATGGTACTCGTATATTGGATGCAAAGTGGGATATGCACCGCAGTCTATTCTTTGAAGCAGCCATACAGATACGTGGTATTGACAGAAGTGGTATGTTACACGATATTTCCGATGTGCTTTCTGATCAGTTAGGAATCAATATTCGTAAGATTACAATCACGAGTGATAATGGCATATTTGATGGTACAATAGAGATGCAAGTACATGATCGCAATGATGTAGAAGTGATTGTTGAGAGTATGAAGAATATAAAAGGTGTACAAGAAGTACAATCTGTTTTATAGGTAAGAAGGTTTCTTGAAGTCACCATATAGCTTCCTTGTAGGGAAGAAGTGACTAATGAATACAAGTAAAGGAGAGGCTTTCTTCGTTTTGAAGAAAGCCTCTCTTCGTTGTAAAGAAACGCCTTCCTTCTATGAAGAAGGGTGTTTCTTTCTTTTCTCCTCATTGTCATGTCTCATGTAACTCAATATGTTATAATACGAAAGATACGAACTTCTCAATCCTAAAACCCTATATCAAACATACCATAAAATAGTGCTTCGTAGTCGAAATAACCATGTTCTTACCCAAAAATAAGTAATATGTAAATCGCTAAAAGTAAGTATTGCAGTAATAAATAAATATCTATACCTTTGCAAACGATTAAGGTGTTGTATAGAATAAAGCACTGAATAAGGCTTTATCTACAAACAAACATCTACGAATCTGCGGACCTGTAGGCAATAGCCAATAGATCTCTAAACTTAATTTATGAACTGAGTAGCATATTAAAAGATACTCATTTCTCCTGCAAAGAGTGGGAGAATTGCATAAACTTAAGTGATAAACTACTCACAATCTGATAATATATGATTAAATTAAAGATGAACTTTGGAAGGCATGTTAGATTATTGTCATCTACAATCCTAATGTCTTCTTTGTTACTTTTCTCGCCTCCACTCTTAGCCTCGATAACGGCGCATGGGAGGGAACATGTTGGTGATGATGATAAGAATGAAGGTTCTTCAATCACCTTTTCCGTAGTTGCTGAACAATCTCAAGAGCCCCTCGTTGGTGCTGTGATACATTGCGAAGGCTTGTCAACTCCTGTTGTCACGGATATTAACGGTCGTTGTGTGGCTAAGTTCAAACATCCTGTAACTCGCATAAAGGTTTCGGTCTCTTATATAGGTTACAAGAACTTGTCACGCTTGATAGTTGTCCCTTCTGACGGACAAGTGGTCTTGACGATGAAAGACGACTCTAAGCAGTTGGATAATGTGACGGTTACAGCCTTGAAAGGACATACCACTGTCCTACAACAATCGGCATCAATTAGTCAAGAGGCATTAGAGAAAGGCGGTGCAACCTCACTAGCCAAACTACTTGAGACAGTGCCTGGCGTGAGCTCGATTAGTACAGGAAACACAATCGCCAAACCTGTTATTCAAGGTATGCACAGTAGTCGAATCCTATTGATGAACAATGGAGTTCGACTCGAAAGTCAGAGCTGGGGAGCCGATCATGCACCCGAGTTAGACTATACGGGATCGAGTATGGTTGAGGTAGTCAAGGGTGCCGAGTGCATTCGTTATGGCTTTGGTGCGATGGGCGGAGTTGTTCTCTTGAATGATGCTCCACTACCTTATGGAAACAAGAAGACCATGGTGAGCGGTAATGTCAATATGGGATATGACACCAACGCAAGGGGCTTTAGCGGTTCAGGTAGTATAGAAGCTGGGCGCAAGAACATCGGTCTGCGCCTACATGGAATGTACACAAAAGGCGGTGATTATCGCACTGCCGACTATGTCTTAAACAATACTGGTTATAACACAATAAGCCTCTCTGCGCTTGCAGGATATCAAGGGAGAAAGGTGACAGCGACGCTCTTCTCGAGTATTTATTACCAACGAAGTGGAATCTATTATGCTAGTAAGATATCCGATTTGAACCAACTCATCAAACGCTTCGAGTATGGTCGTCCAGATCCAGAGACCGTTAAGCCCTTCTCATATAGCATTAAGCCGCCCTTCCAGCAGTCGCAACATGTAACGCTGAAAGGCGAATTGAAGTGGGATATTAACGCTTATCACCGTCTCGACTTCACCCTTTCTTTCCAAGAGAACTTGCGTCAGGAGTTTGAAAACAGGAAGAAGGTGCAATGGAGTTGGATACCTGTTCAAGACTTGATATTGAAGACTTATAAGTTTGATGTGCTCTGGCATGCTAAGTGGAAACGATGGAACATGACCACAGATGCAGGCTTATCTAATACCTATCAAACGAACTTCAACTATCCAGGAACTAAACAACCAGCCTTCGTTCCGAACTTCGCTGCCCTCTCAATGGGTGGTTACTTCTTGCATAAGGCAGAGTTCGGTCGATTGCAATGTGCCTTGGGTATGCGTTATGACTTCCGTGTGATGTCGGTGAATGGGTATAGTAGTTTGAGTAATTACACTTACTATGATGACTTCAAGTTGTATAGTAACTTCACCATGAGTTTGGCGTCTCATTACCAGTTGACAGACCTTTGGGACATTCGAGCTAACATTGGTTGGTCATGGAGACCACCTGATATTAATGAGTTATATGCCATTGGCTTGCAGGATGGTTCTTACTGGGTAGTGGGCAATAAGAATCTTGCCAGCGAGCGAGGATACAAACTCGTGGTAGGTACAAGATACCGCAATGCGTGGTTGTCAGTAGAGCCGAGCTTCTTCTTACAGCGCATTAATAGCTACATCTATGACCACATTGGCGAAGGGAAAGACCGCTTCCATAACCATCCGAGTGGTAAGTATCCTAAGTTCATCTACGATCAGGACGATGTGAAACTATACGGTGGTGATATCGAGGCAACGCTTAAACCTTTGCAAGGACTCACCTTTGTGGGTAAAGGCGAATGGATGTTCGCACGCAATCTGACGCATAACGACTGGCTACCTTTTATGCCTTCCGATCGTTACGGACTATCATCTACCTACGAGCGAGGACTTACGAAGGATGATAAATATCATGGTTCGTTGTCGTTATCGGGTATTTATGTGACAAAGCAAACCCGCTTTGACCCTGATAAGGATTTAGTTCCTGACTCGCCACCTGCTTACTTCCTTCTGAATGGTACAGCCGAGTTGCGTATCAAACTACAGCAACGAAGAGAATTGAAGTTTATGCTTGTGGGTGAAAACATCCTTAACGCATTATATAAGGAGTACACTGATCGGTTCCGTTACTACGCCCATGAGCGTGGAGCAAACTTCTCCTTACGTACATTGTTTAAGTTCTAATCAATCGAAAAGTATATGAAACGAAATAGAAACATACTATCGCTACTTGCCATAATGCTAATGGGGCTCCTGTTCGGGAGTTGTTCCAACGATCAAGTAGACGACTTCTTCAAGAAGATAGTACAGGCACCACCCTCATCAATAGAGCGTGATGTGAAGGGACATGAACAGATTTATGCTGTCCACGCTATCCTTAGAATGGGGTATAAAGGGGGCATGATTGGTGTCGGACCAGATGGTAATGACTCGCTCACAGCCTATAACACCTATCATGTGGTTAGTCAGGAAACAATGTTACCCATTATGCAGGAGATTGATATCACACGTGATGATGATGGGCAGATGACCATCACTACCGAGCGTAGTTGCTTTGATGTGATAGCGTCAGATAATATCTATTACGGTTTAGAACTCAAGTATTATGACCGTAACGGAATGCTTATCAATCATCAATTCTCGGGCTATCCTTTCACGAAAGATAAGGAAGGTTACAGCATACCAGACGAGGATAACGCCACCTTACTGGTGCATCAACACTTCTTTGGAGTAGGTAACTCGTCATTGGATCAAGAGGTATCTACGGGTACAGGAAACGCTGAACGCAAGAAAGGAATACAGTTGGCTTATCCACGTTCATTGGCTGATTCGCCTACGTATTACGACCGATACACCTTTAGGGAGAAAGCTGGTACAGCGGAGATGGCTAGTAAATTCTCTACGTCGAACATCTTTGCTCCAGAGAACTTCCAGCTTGGTAAGAATGAAGTGAGCTATCAGCCAGACCTCGCCTGGAAGGCTATTGAACTATCAGGTAAGCCTGATGCCTTGAAGCCCCATACCTTTGATGGGAAGAGTTATAGGCTCTACAAGACGATAGACCAGACCCTCCTTAACAAGATAACACCGGAACTCTTCACCTATGAATACCGTGACACCGACCCTGTGGAGGAGGAGCTTGGCAAGCTATTCACCGAAGTTTATAACGATGACTTCATCGATCCCGATACCGAGTCGCCCCGACAACGCTACGGACACACCGTGGGGCTGTTACGACAGAAGCGCAGTTTGGATGTTGGATCAGACTTAGACAGGCTCGGTTTTAAGGGCGTTATGCAGTTCCATCGGGCTAATGTTGCATTCCAATTACAGGTTCGCATTTGTCATATATTGAATAAGGGACAACAGCACACAGGCGAGTCTGAGAAGCCAGCGAAGTATTGCAACACGAATAATAGTGAGGGTGCTTTCCTCTGGGCATTCAATGAGATACAGCCAGGATGGGATAGTTTCGATATTGATTATCCCTTGTCAGTGCGCATTATCGCTGATGTGAAGGATGGCGAAGAGAAGTGTTATGAAGACGTGAAGCGTTTCTATTCAGGTGTAGAGAAGGCGCAGCTGTGGAGGATGTTGACCCATCCACAGGATTACTTCACGCAATATAGACAGAATATAGTATTGATGTAAAAGAAGAAAGGACTAATAGTAATGAAAAAGATAATCAAGAGTATTCTCCTGCTCGTTGCTGTTCTAGGCTTGTGTACGTCATGTGACGACTTCGTCTTTGGCAATGTGCATGTTGATTATAATGATAATCCACTAGCGGCGAAAGGCGTTGCGCACAGTGGTGCCGACCGTTATGTTGATAGCTTATCGAAGGTGAAAGTATCGGGCGAAATGGCTAATCCTGATGCAGATGGAGCCTTTAAGGATTGGGCTACATGCCTTGCCATGTTCAAGGAAGGTCACTCGCATGGTGATGGCATGATGCACGGCAACTTTGTTTATCAGAATGCTCCATGGAAGCAAGAGGAGTTTGTGCTCATACATAACAATGCGGGCAAGTGGCCAACGGTAGAGGTTCAACGGAAGAGTACGGTGACCTATCTCGAACAGAACGATGGGAAGCAAGGTCCTGACTATATTCGTATCATTGGCGGAAAGCTGAAGCGATGGGGATTGTGCCTCTATTTCTTCAATAAGGAGGGCAAGCTCATGAATGACGAGATACTCAATCACTCGGATGAATATCAGATATTCTTCACCGTGAGTGAGGTGGATGACAAGGGAAACCCGTATGAAGTGATGGATTGCCGAGGAACGTGGAAGCCTAAGAAGGATAAGTTCGGCGACTGGAAGAAGGGCGGAACGATAGATACCACACCAGTCCCTTCACCGCTCTTTGCCAATACCTCGACATGGAAAGAGCGTGCGGCTCTGACGCCAAAGATATTCGAATATACCTATCGTGATACGTGGATTCAAGACGCAATGGCTGATGGTGCACGCGAGTTATTCAATCAGCGACTGCTACCACCACTCACTCGTGAGGATGCCGATTGGGCTGTTGCACCTTATGATCAGGATAGAGTAGGACTCAAGGGGCACTTCAATTTCGATATAGATGCCGATGAGAACGATGCATTACATCAGGAGTGGCCGTTAGAGATAACCCGTAGGCAGGATCCCGCAACAGGTGAGGCTGGGCGATATACTCGTCCGTCTTATCTCCTTCCGAAGTTCTATCTGTCGGTGCGCGTGATGAAATGTCCGAAGGGCAAGAAGGCTCTCATTCCTAAAGAGGAGTATCTCAACCGCCATTCCACCTATGTGTTCCGTAGCCCATTCATCTGTTCGGAGGCTTATAACCCTGATGAACCGAAGGAATACGGGGCTGATTCTGAATGGAAGGAACTATTCCGCTTCAACATACCTATTAAGGTCTTTTGCAGTAGCTTCGATACTGATCCAACGACAATCGACCCTAACGACCCGTTGTACTTCTATATGGGGCATGAGATAGGACTAGCCTCGGCGGATGCGATGGAGGCTGCTCAGAATGTGCAAACACATGGTATTGGAGGTGGAGCTGGCTTTGGTAACTGGTTCTTATAATAAGAGGTTGAATCGGAGGAAATGCTATGCGCCAATCGTCCCAGCCTATGAGACTCACAGTTTCAGTACATGAAACGCAGGGTTTCAATATATGGAACGCACCGTTTCAATACATGGAACGCAGGGTTTCAATACATGGAACGCTAAGTACCATTCGCTGGTAATGTTGCAAACAATATATTTAAAGAGTATAAACAGATAAGATAATTGAGTGAGATGATACATAAGAAGATAATAACCTGCCTGCTGTTGAGCCTGATACTCACATGTTTCGGCAGCTGTACACGTAATGAAATGCCGGTGAAACAGTCTACTTCTAAGACGAAGTTAGACCATCTGATCATAAAAGAAGTGTTTTACGTTGGGCATTACTGGTATCGTGATGTCAGAGCATGGGGTATGAAGAATCAGAATCAAATGTATAATGATGACCAATACATCGCTATCTTTAATCCGACCAATGAGGTGAAGTATTTGGACGGACTGGCGTTGTGTGTCAATGCCATCGACCCTAGTAGGGCGATTCAGTTTGCTCCGAAAGACGACTTTGTCAATCGTTATTATGGTGCATCGGGCATCTCTTATTTCCCTGGTAAGGGTGCCGACTATCCCGTAAAGCCTGGTCAGACCATCATTGTGGCTAAGTATGCGATTGACCATAAGGCGCAGTTTGAGTCAGAACTGGAGGGCGAGGACTTGAGTATGTATGGTGGGCTGGATGACTTCCTAGACTTGAGTAAAGCCGACTTTGAATGGACAAACATCAACTATGACCCCGGACAGAAGAACAATCCGAACGTACCTGATATGTGTGCTATCCTCACATCTACCGACGCCAGCGATAATATCGGATCTTCTTATGACTTCTCTCGTGTGTCTGAAAGCAACGGTATAGCCTTGATAAAACTCCCTTGGACACCAGAGGAATTCAAGAAGAACTATGCCGAAACAAAGGATAGCAAAGGTTATCTGCATTATATCACCGTCACCAGTAGTGCTCACGGCGATTTCTATGCGATAGAGGTTCCGTTTGAGAGCGTCATTGATTGTATAACGATTTGTCCTCGTCGTATGTTCCAAATGCGCCCCAGCAAGCTCGACCGTGGTTATAATGCCGTGACAGATGTGTCTTTCTCAAGTATGAAGAAGGGCGATTACCCCATTTATTCTGGTCTTTCATTGCAAAGGAAGTGGGATGGAAAGAAGTATGTAGACGATAACAATACCACAGCCGACTTTGAAGTGAAGCGTGCCTCATTGTCGAGGAAGAAGTAAGAGAGCGTTCACATAGTTGAGTTACTAACGTCATAGGGACAGACGAAATCGTCTGTCCCTATGCTGTATATGAGTATTTCTTTCAGAACGAATAAGGACTATGCCTTTCAGGTATGGCTGACTCTACACCAAGCCATCGAGTTGTTTCTTTAAGTCCTTCAGTTGGTCGCGAACAGAGAAAAGCGTTTCCATAACCTTCTGACTCTTTTCAACACCATTGCGGTTCTCTTGTAACATCTTGCGGGCAGCTGCAATCTTGAAACCACGCACCTTCACAAGGTTGTAGATAACCTTTATTTGTTCGATATCTTTCTCTGTATATTGGCGCACACGATTGCCTGTTGTCTTAGGACGAAGGTGTGGAAATTCAGTCTCCCAATATCTCAGCAGACTCTCCGAAACGTTTATTTGTTGCGCTACTTCCTTTATTGAATAATACAATTTATGCGGATTCTCTGCCATATCTCGTTTCTTTTAATTCAGTTGTTTATGTGGTTATGCTGATGAAACACCTTTACACTCCCACGATGGTAAATAAGATTTTGTGTATTCAGCAGCTTAATTGCTTGCAAAAATACGCAAAAGTCAGTATCTTTGCAACACTTTTAGGTAGAAAATTGAATTAAATATATAATAAAGATGATGACAGCAAATGAAATCCGCGACTCCTATTTGAAGTTCTTTGAGTCGAAGGGACATGTTATCGTACCGTCTGCCCCAATGGTTATCAAGGACGACCCTACGCTGATGTTTACGAATGCTGGTATGAACCAGTGGAAAGATATTATCCTTGGAACAAAGGAACCAGAACCACGCCGACGTACAGACTCACAGAAGTGTTTGCGTGTTAGTGGTAAGCATAACGACTTGGAAGAAGTGGGGCGTGATGCTGCTCTCAGTCACCATACTATGTTTGAGATGTTGGGTAACTGGAGCTTTGGCGATTACTTCAAGGAAGGTGCTATTGATTACGCTTATGAATATCTTGTAGATGTATTGCATCTTGATCCTAAAGACCTTTATGTAACGGTTTGAAGGTGATAAGGCAGAAGGTATATCACGTGATGATGAGGCTGCAAGCTACTGGGAGAAGCATTTCCCAAAGAACCATATCGTAAATGGTAATAAGCATGATAACTTCTGGGAAATGGGTGACACAGGACCTTGCGGTCCTTGTTCGGAGATTCATATCGACTTCCGTTCAGAGGAAGAGAAAGCTAAGGTGCCTGGAGAGGAACTTGTTAATAAGGATCACCCACAGGTAATTGAGATATGGAACATCGTCTTCATGCAGTTCAATCGTAAGGCTGATGGTAGCCTTGAGCCATTGAAGATGCACGTTATTGATACGGGTATGGGCTTCGAGCGTTTGGTTCGCTTGATGCAAGGTAAGAACTCTAACTATGATACCGATATCTTCACACCAGTAATAGAAGAGATCGAACGCCTCTCTGGTAAGAAGTATAACCACACCTTCCCAGAAGGTCCTAATGGTGAAGGCATCAACGACGAGCAGAAGGTAGACATCGCAATGCGTGTTGTTGCCGATCACTTGCGTGCCGTTGCATTCTCTATTGCTGATGGTCAGTTGCCAAGCAATGCAAAGGCTGGTTATGTTATCCGTCGTATTCTTCGTCGTGCTGTACGTTATGCTTACACATTCCTTGATCAGAAGGAGGCTTTCATGTATAAGCTAATCAATGTTTTGGTACATGAGATGGGCGTTGCTTATCCTGAACTTACAGCACAACGTGAACTGATTGGTCGTGTGATGAAGGAAGAGGAAGATTCTTTCTTGCGCACATTGGATAAGGGTATCACATTGCTCAATGGTGCAATGGATGAATTGAAGGCACATGGCAAGACCGAACTTGAGGGTAAGGAAGCCTTCCGCTTGTTTGATACATACGGCTTCCCACTCGACTTGACCGAACTTATCTGCGGTGAGAATGGTTATACCGTTGATGAGAAGCAATTCAATGAAGAGATGGAACAGCAGAAAGCACGTGCTCGCAATGCTGCTGTTGTTGAGAATGGTGACTGGGAGATTGTACGTGAAGGCGAACAGGAGTTCGTTGGTTACGATTATACAGAGTACGAATGTCATATTCTCCGTTATCGTAAGGTGACACAGAAGAAGAATAGTTTCTATGAGATTGTACTCGATTATACCCCATTCTATGGTGAGATGGGTGGACAGGTAGGCGATCAAGGTGTGCTTGTTAACGAGGATGAGACTATCAATGTCATTGATACCAAGCGTGAGAACAACCAGAGCATCCATATTGTCAAGGAATTGCCAAAGGATGTTGAGGCAGATTTCATGGCATGTATTGATACAGATAAGCGTGATGCGTCAGCAGCTAATCATACTGCAACCCACTTGCTTGATTATGCTTTGAAGCAAGTTCTTGGTGAGCATGCCGAGCAGAAAGGTTCATACGTAAGTCCTGACACGCTCCGTTTCGATGTTTCTCACTTCCAGAAGATAACCGATGAGGAACTTCGCCAAGTAGAGAAACTTGTCAACGAGATGATTCGTAAGGATTATCCTCTTGACGAGCATCGTGATACACCAATGGAGGAAGCAAAGGAAATGGGTGCAGTAGCTCTCTTCGGTGAGAAATATGGCGACAAGGTTCGTGTTGTACGCTTCGGTCCAAGTTGCGAGTTCTGTGGTGGTATTCATGCTAAATCTACAGGTCGCATCGGTTTCTTTAAGATTGTAGGTGAAAGTAGCGTTGCTGCAGGCGTTCGTCGTATTGAAGCAATGACTGGAGAAACTTGCGAGAATGCAATCTATGCACTTGAAGATACATTGCGCGACTTGAAGGCAATGTTCAACAATGCTAAGGATCTTAAGGCAGTTCTCACCAAGTTTGTTGAAGAGAATGATGCGATGAAGAAGGAGGTTGAGCGTTTCCGTGCGCAAGCAGTTGATCGTGCAGCGAAATCATTGGTAGAACGTGCAGAAACATTGAATGGTGTACATGTTGTTAAGGCAGTGCTCCCAGTAGATCCTGCTTCTGCTAAGGATATCGTCTTCAAGGTTCGTGAAGCATTACCAGAGAATCTCGTTTGCGTATTAGGTTCCGTACATGAGAATCGTCCACAGCTTTCAATCATGCTCAGTGATGATATGGTGAAAGAGCACGATTTAAATGCAGGAAAAGTAATTCGTGAAGCAGCCAAACTCATTAAGGGTGGCGGTGGCGGTCAGCCACATTATGCACAAGCAGGTGGTAAAGATGCCGATGGTATCAGTGCTGCTGTTGAAAAGGTAATAGAGTTACTTAGTTTGTAAACTGGGAGGCTTTTATCCCTAATCAGTCTTATCCCCGCAACAAGAAAAGAGGTGGGGATGAGACTTTTTTCTTCTTTTCCTTGCTCCTTTCATTTTATCTTCTTACCTTTGCCACCGTGAAACAGTTAGCAATGACATATCAAGGCAATGACGTACTGCAAAGAATTTTCCGATTCTTTGCATCTTTTTGCACTTTATCTTTGGTCAATCCAAATAATTTGCTACACACACACACACACACACACACAATACTCGCACCTAGCGTCTACTAAGACATTTTTTCTTCTCGCATACGCGCGCGCGAAGCGTGCCGTAACCCTTGTAAACAAAGGACTTCTAGGAGTTTCCTTTGTTCGCTTTTTTATGCCCTTTTGTGAACTCCGTTTAGAGCAAAATAAGAACGAAATAACAGCTATTTTAATCAATAAAGTTATGAGAAAAGAACAAACTAAGAAGGATTATTCTGCACCTCATTGCATGATAATCCAAGTAAGCGAAACCACTAATTTGATGGACACATCTTTCCCAAGTCAGCATAATCCTGCACAGTCAGGCGGAACCTCTGGTGATGCAAAGCAAGCACCAGGTTGGTTGTCTGAAGACAAGGAAGAGGGCGAAACCCCAGCATGGGAAGACTAACAGAGAGTTATTAACAAAGTAAAGAACGTAAGTATAGACTTACGACATGCAAACAAAGAAAATGAAGAAAACAATGAAAAGACATTCTTTTAAGTCAGGGCTTCTGTCATTGATAGCATTAGGCAGTATGACTTTGACAATCGGTTCTTGCGCGAACGATGACGTAGCACAGAACCCAACAATACCTAACGACGACAAGAATTTGACGACCTTTGCAGCAGGTACTCCCACAACCCGCACCTCAATGGAGAGTGACGGTAAATTCTTCTGGGAAGCAGGCGATAAGATTTACGTAAAGGACGATAACAACATCTGGCGCGCAAGTAGCAACTCACCAACAGGCAAGACTGCCAGCTTAAGTTCAAAGTGCCAGGCACTTACTCAGCCCACACCTCATACGAGGTTTACTACCCTGGTAAGAATGGTAATCAAGACCATGTAACCATCTCTGCTAACCAAAGCCAAGCAGAGCCAAACAGAACCACTCACTTCGGTGCAGCAGGCGATTGCGGTATGGCAACGGCAACTAAAGTACCAGGTAAACAGCAGTTTGCTTTCACCTTAGACCATAAGGCCGCTTATCTTCTCTTCTTGCCTCGTACTAGCAATACAATCTTGCATGACTGTTACTTAACTAAGGTAGAGATAAACTCTGACAACGACATCACTAGTACATATACCCTTAACCCAACAACAGGCGAACTCACAGGCACAGGTACTGGCAAGCAGATTGTTCTCACGACAAAGGGTAGCGGAACATACGCTAACGGTTTCCCTTTAACGAATAATGCTACAAGCGCAGCTACTAACGGTGCTTATATGGTGATTAAGCCAGGAACTCATATCTTAAGGGTACGTTACTGGGTAAAGGACATAGCAACACATGTGGAGGGCACCATAACTAAAATGCTAGCCTCAAAAAAGTACGATCCCAACACCTACTACAATATCACTGCTAACCTTGACGTAAAGGATTACGATGGTGACCATTACTATATGTGGGATGCACAGGAACAATACTGGAAAGGTTACGAATGGAATCATGGTGGTAGTCAGCCAACACTTGAGTCACAGCCACGCCGTCCAAATTACCCTCAGAACAACGCTGACTCTCGTTGGTATAACGAGGGCGTCGGTCCGTTACAAGCAACTCATAGTTGCGCAAGTCTTCCAAATGCTAACGAGATGTCTTGGTACGTTTGGTACGGTGATCCACGTTGGGACGATGACGAATTATGGACAACTATGGGTCATTTATATAAAGGAGGCTTGTGGTTTAAGAAAAAGTCCGTGCTGCAAGCCGAGCATCATTACGACACCGAAATCTGCTGACGGTTTAACCGACCTACGTACAACATGGGTGTACTACAAAAACACCAGTAGGAGTATCAACGATTCTGGTTTTCCTTCCGCTGCCGACGCAGGCAACTACTTTTACCTGCCCGCCTTGGGTTTCTACCGCTTTGGTAAGCTGGGGGAAGTTGGCTTCGGTGGCTACTATTGGTCGTCTAGTGCTAGCTGGGGGGGCAGAGACGGCGCGTACCTCCTGCGCTTCTTCCGTGGTGGTAACAGTGATAACGTCAGCGTGTACAGCAGCACCCGCGACTACGGGTTCAGAGTAGGCGGGTTTGAGTAGTCCTTGCAATTGCCTTTTACAGGTGTCGCCCTCTAAAAGGCGACACCTTGTAAACCGCCGTAAGGCGATTGAAATAGGATATAGAATAACGAGTCTCAAGGGTGTTTAACACCCTTGGTCAACAGTGTTAAACACCCTTAGGCAAGAGTGTTGAACACCCTTGATGAACAGTGTTAAACACCCTTGGAATGAGGTGCGGAACACTAATGAAAGAGTTAGCTTTAACAACTTAATTATCAACTATTTAAAAGTAAATACTATGGTAGAGTTCGAAGTAAAATCAAAGAAACAAACAATCGGGAAGAAGAAGGGGCAGACGGTGTACTATGCTGTGCCCAAGAGTAACCAACACATGACGCTTGATGCGCTTTGCGACATGATTATGGACGAGACCTCGCTCTCGCGTGGTGATGTGATGAACACGCTTATCACGCTGGGTAAGATGGCGTGTCGTTCGTTGAAGATGGGTGCCAGTGTTGACCTCGGCGACCTCGGTTCGCTCCGTGTTTATTTCCCTCCAAAGATGATGGACGACATGAAGGATGTGACAGCAGCCACACTCAAAACTCCTAAGATTATCTTCACGCCTAAAGCTAAAATGCGTGAGGCTGCCCATGCAGCGGAGGTGTCGGTGGATAATCCTGCTAGGAAGAAAAAAAGCCTCACCCCCGACCCCTCTCCGAGTGGAGAGGGGAGTGAAGAGCACCCAGGACCACAGGCAGGGTAATACCCCCTCAAAAAGCCTCCCCAAGCCCAAGCCTCACCCTCAGCCCCTCTCCCGAAGGAGAGGGTAGCTTTTAGGAGGGGATGTCCCTAAGTCCGCTCACATATATTTGCTTATTTCAAACTGTATGCAATAAGGACATCCCCTCCTTTGGAGGGGCTTGGGGAGGCTTTCTTTTAGGGGGCTTTCTTGTTTTATACCACGGGAGCATTTAAGGTTGATTCAGGGTATCAATCGTTCTGTAATAAGACAATCGATTATATTAATTGTGAAATTAATGTCTTTCAAAACTAGTGTATTAATTTGGTTCTCTCGCTCCCGTGGTCACGTATTTTCTTACTTTAATGCCTTTCTTTCATTGTTCTTCTTGCCATAAGTTCCTTTGATTATATGTAGGCGCGAGCAGTGAAAGCAATAAAAATAACCTTATTCTTTGCATTTCGCTTGATTTAGTGTATCTTTGTGGCTATGAATACACAAGAAGCACAGAATATTAAGTGGAGTGAAAATATCATCATTGTTGATGGTGATTATATTGATCATGTGGCTTTTGATATTATCGTAAACTTTGAGCGCATGCTAGATCGTCGTATACCTGCTGCCGATTTTAGTCAGTGGGCGGTAGATGTTGCGCTTGATGGTAGGTTGAAACCAGGTAATCATGAGACACAAGTGATTCTTTTGCATGATAAAAAGAATCAGAAACTAGAGAATTTTGTTCCTTCCGATTATGAAAAGGAACTCAACGGTCAGGCTTTTATGGACGAGCGTTTCGGAGAGTTTATTATAAATAGTATTGCTTGCGGTGATGAAAATACTGCGAAAGATGCTGTTTTGCTTGATCTTCTCAAGACGCTTTGTATTCATGACGAGGTAAAACGGATTATGATTGTTCCGAATGCTGAGGAGGATTCACTGCTCCGCTCTATTAGAAATACATTAAATGATGTGGATGATGAGTTAAGCATATCACATTATTTGCAATGCAACCTTTGGAAGGTGGCAACTTCAAGCAAGCGATATTGGGTTATTCGATACTAAACGCAATGGGGATTTCTTCCCCAGAAATTGAAAGTAAGATAAAATAATAATAAGATAATATGGGAAAAGTATTAATGATAGGTGCAGGTGGCGTTGCTACTGTAGCTGCTTTTAAGATTGTCCAGAATCAGGACGTGTTTACAGAGTTTATGATTGCTAGCCGTCGCAAGGAAAAATGTGATGAGTTAGTTAAGGCAATTCATGATAAAGGTTATAAAGCTGATATCAAGACAGCACAGGTTGATGCAGATGATGTTGAGCAATTGAAAGCATTGTTTAATGATTTCAAGCCGGAGCTGGTTATTAATTTAGCTTTGCCATATCAAGATTTGACAATCATGGATGCTTGTTTGGCTTGCGGTTGTAATTATTTGGATACAGCTAATTACGAACCAAAGGACGAGGCACACTTCGAATATAGTTGGCAATGGGCTTATAAAGATAAATTCGAGAAGGCTGGACTGACAGCTATCCTTGGTTGTGGTTTCGATCCAGGAGTATCACAGGCTTATACGGCGTATGCTGCTAAACATCATTTTGACGAAATTCATTATCTTGATATCGTTGATTGCAATGCGGGCAATCATCACAAGGCATTTGCAACGAACTTCAATCCAGAAATTAATATCCGTGAGATAACTCAGAAGGGGCTTTATTATGAGAATGGTAAATGGATTGAGACAGAACCATTGGCTGTGCATCAAGATTTGACCTATCCAAATATTGGTCCACGTGATTCTTATCTCATGCACCATGAGGAATTGGAATCATTGGTAAAGAACTATCCAACAATTAAGCGTGCTCGTTTCTGGATGACATTCGGTAAGCAATACCTTACTTATTTGGATTGTATTCAGAATCTTGGTATGAGTCGTATCGATGAGATAGAATATGAAGCACCATTAGCTGATGGTTCTGGTAAGACAGCGAAGGTTAAGATAGTGCCTTTGCAGTTCTTGAAAGCAGTTCTGCCTAATCCACAAGATTTAGGAGAGAATTATGATGGTGAGACTTCGATAGGTTGTCGTATCCGTGGAATTAAGGACGGAAGGAGCAAACCTATTACATTTATAATAATTGTAAGCACCAAGATGCGTATAACGAAACGGGAATGCAAGGTGTCAGCTATACCACGGGTGTACCTGCAATGGCTGGTGCGATGATGTTCTTCAAGGGCTTATGGCGCAAACCAGGTGTATGGAACGTAGAAGACTTTGATCCAGATCCATTTTTGGAGGTACTCAATAAGCAAGGATTGCCTTGGCATGAGGAGTTTGGTGGCGATTTAGAATTATAAGAATATGGCTTGCTCTTTGGACTTTATTGAATTTGTCAGTAGTCAGATAGCTACTGCAGGGACTGTAAGATACAGGAAGATGTTTGGCGAATACATGATTTATGTTGACGAGAAGCCTGTCATCATAGTTTGTGACAATATACCTTATGTTAAAGAACACGAGGCAATTAAGCCAATGATGCTATCTGCCGAACGTGGCTTCCCTTATGAAGGAGCTAAGGAACACTATATTTTAGATGTTTCAAGGTCTGATTTTGCGGTTAAGGTCGTTAAGGTTTTGGCAGAGGTGCTACCTTTTCCAAAGAGCAGAAAGAAGAATAAATAGTATTATATCAATCAGAAAACAAGATAATAGTATATGGCAAAAGAAGATACAGCATTAGCTGCTGAGGGAAAACTAAAGGCATTGCAAGCTGCAATGTCCAAGATAGAGAAAGACTTTGGTAAAGGTTCTATCATGCGAATGGGTGATGAACAGATAGAGAATGTTGATGTTATACCAACAGGAAGTGTGGCTCTTGATACAGCATTAGGCGTTGGTGGCTATCCTCGTGGGCGTATTATCGAGATTTACGGACCAGAGTCTTCTGGTAAAACAACGCTTGCTATCCATGCAATAGCCGAAGCACAGAAGCAAGGGGGCATAGCTGCTTTCATTGATGCAGAGCACGCTTTCGATCGTTTCTATGCTGAGAAGCTCGGTGTGGATGTAGATAATCTTTGGATATCACAGCCTGATAATGGTGAACAAGCATTAGAGATTGCAGATCAGTTGATACGTTCTTCTGCGATAGATATTCTCGTTGTCGACTCTGTGGCAGCACTTACTCCAAAGAAAGAGATCGAAGGAGATATGGGCGACTCGGCTGTTGGTTTGCAAGCACGATTGATGAGTCAGGCATTGCGTAAGCTCACTTCTACTATCTCAAAGACCAACACTTGCTGTATATTCATCAATCAGTTGCGTGAGAAGATAGGTGTGATGTTTGGTAACCCAGAGACCACTACGGGTGGTAACGCACTGAAGTTCTATAGTTCCGTGCGCCTTGATATCCGCCGTGTTACTAGTATCAAGAATGGTGATCAGGTAATTGGTAACCAGGTTCGAGTTAAGATTGTTAAGAATAAGGTGGCTCCTCCTTTCCGTAAGGCAGAGTTTGAAATCACCTTTGGTGAGGGTATCTCAAAGATTGGTGAGATAGTTGACTTGGGCGTTCAATACAACATTATCCAAAAGAGTGGTAGCTGGTTTAGTTATAACGGAACCAAACTTGCACAAGGACGTGACGCCACTAAGACGATGTTGAAGGATAATCCTGAGCTTGCAGAAGAGATTGAAGGACTAATAAAGCAGGCTATTGTTGACCAGGCACAATAATCTTCTACATATATAAAAGAGGCTTAATCCAAGCGGGATTAAGCCTCTTTTTTGTTTTAGAAGTATCTTCTTTACTTACTTTCTCAGTAAACTTTCAATCGTATTTCGTACCCTCCTTTCGGTTGTCTGCATGATGATGTTCTCATCAACTCCTTTGCTTCCCATATAGATGGAAGGGTTGGAATAAAGCATATCGCTGCGTTTCTCCTCACGAGCAGAGAAGTGAAAGGCACGTACCTGTGCCTCTTCTTGAATCTTAAAGATATTCTTTTCCGTCACTCCACATCCTGCCATGATAATGATTCTATCCTTTGCAAGTGTATTCAAACGTCTTAGTAAAGGAATACCCAACTCTGCCGTGGGCTGCTGCCCAGACGTGAGAATACGATGAAAGCCCATTGCGATAATCTCTTCTAAGGCTTTCTCGGGATCTCGACAACAATCGAAAGCACGATGAAAGGTGACATTCATCCCTTTAGCATACTCCATCAATAATTGGTTGGCATGCTTGTCAATATCGCCATTAGCCGTCAGACAACCAAAGACAACGCCATCCACACCGAGTTGCCGACATAAGTCTATATCCATTGCCATGCGTTCCAACTCTGCTTCAGAGTATAGGAAATCACCTCCGCGATTACGAATTATCACGTGCAAGCGTGTTTCTTTCAATACATCTCGTGCCATCTTTATCTCCCATAAGAAGGAGTTGTGCCACCTTCGGGTATTCCCATGCAGAGTTCCACACGATTGGCACCACCTCGTTGAGCCTCTATACAACTCTCAACACTATTGGCGCAGACTTCAAATTCATAGTTTTCTTTCATCATATTATAGAGGAGTTAAGGGAGTTAAAGGAGTGAAAGGGAGTTAAGACAAATGTTCCGTTAATTGGAATTATTGGACTTTTACATCTCAATACTTACATTCTTCTATCGTCTAACGCCCTTTCCTCAATTCTAAAGTTTATTACTTACCTTCACAATCTGGTCTCCCAACCCGATGGTGTAACCCTGTGATAGGAATACAACTCGGTTGAAGGTATCAGCGATGATGAATACTGGTAGCTGACTCGTATTGTGTAGTTTCATCTCTTTGGCAATCTCCTTGAGAATCTCCCCACTCTTATCTATACCGTAGATTACCTTCTCTGGTAGTTGACCAAACTCACTCTTCTGTGCATCGAACTTCTCTTTTGCTTCCTCGCTCGTGAAGAGTAATACCATTGGACGCCCCCATTTATCTAACTTCTCCTTTACTTTTGCGATGTCATGGAGGGCATGGTTCGTTGGTTCTTGCCCTACACCGAGTATGCCGAGGACGTAATAACCGCGTCCCGTCTGGCTTAGTAAGGACACATTATGCCCCTCCTTCTCAAAGAGATCTTCGCTATTAAAGCTACCAATCACCTTTATTCCCTCCGTTTCCTGACGCATGATGAGGTTGATTCGAGTTGTTGTTCCTGGCTTGATAGTGAAGAATCGGTTATGAGCCATCACACTTCCGTCTGCCATGCGTTGCCCTGTAACGAGCAAGTAAGTGCCCTCGTCCAGTGTGGCTCCATCCTTGAACGCATTTGCCCAGGTGGCTCCATAGGTAGAACCATCGGCTGACTCATCGAAATTCATCAGTAAGGTCTGCCCATTCACAATCTTACTAATCGTGAAGTGGGTATAATATTTCGGGTCATCTAAGAACTCCGTTGGCTTATAGTCAAGCACCAACTTCCCCGTCTTAGCTACTTGTTGTTGCGTCGTTTCAAAGTCGACATCAACCCACTGACCATCTTTCTTGTATTGAACCTTCCCTGTTACGCCATCTTGTTGAGCCTCGATACCAAGACTCCTAGCCACATCCACAAAGAAAATATTCCTACTTCTCTCGTCTGCCACACGACTTTCCCACGTACTGATAGGCGTTTGTGGGATTCTCATAGCGTGCTTATCAGGATTCAATTTGATGTTTGTTCTCACCCAATTTACCAATAGTGCAGGATTCTCTTTAAACTTCTTAGCATCATTACTAAACGCTTTCTCAAAGAAAACCTTAAATGGTTTGAGAATCATCTCACTCTCTACACGAGGGCATAACTCGTCACTCTTTGCAGCCATCTGGTCTTCCAATATCTCCATTGGCATATCTCGAAGATCCTTATAACTAAGTGATTCCAACAGATCAATAGCCCGTTTCTCATCTGCCGAGTGCTTCTCAACAAATTCTTTGATAGTTCTCCAGTTACCACGTGACCTTATTATATAAGGTATAGCGGCCTTAATCGGGTAATCTTTCAGGCTCTCCTCTGATGGGAATGTCGCTATGTAAGCATTGCGTTTAGCATCTTCTTCCGCCAACCTACGCTCGTTCTCCTTGCGTTGTGCGTCTGTTACAGGAGGCAGAATAGCTTTCTCTACAGGTGGGATAATATCCATATCCTGCTCTTTCCCCACCTTTTTATCATCATAAGAGAGTCTTATAACAACCTTCTTGTCCTTTCCAAACGATACTTTAGCATATCCGTAGTGTCCGTTCTTAGACGCCCATACAAGCATATCACCCCTTCCTGCAGATAGAAACGTTTGTCCTTTCTTATCGGTGTATTTGGTAACTGCAGTGTAATATTCGGCATAGTTGTATATTTAAAGTCCACTTTCGCATCCTGTACGGGCTTCCCTTTAGCATCAAGAACGCTGAAATCAATCCTACCAGTGCTCCCGTAGTTATCAATCAGATTGATTTCTGTGAAGTTATTTGTGCGTAGCATAACCTCTTCTGGACCTTCATAATCACCAAAGGCACGTGTGTGCATGAGCATAGCACGCGATGCCGGTGCATTAAACCATGCCAAATTCAATACAGGTTCAGGCTCACAAGCCCCCAAGAAGTACCACTTTCCGTCTGCCCAAGCCTCTACCCACGCATGGTTATCATCGGTATGTGCCCATCGAGGAGTATATACTTGGCGAGCCGGAATACCAATGGCTCTCAAGGCACTCACCGTGTAAGTACTCTCTTCCCCACATCGTCCTCGTCCTGTCCGCATTGATTGCAGTGGTGAAGAAGTGCGTGCGTCCGAAGGTTCATAAGTAACATGTTCATGGCACCAGTGGTTCACTTCCAATATTGCCTGTTGCATAGAAAGCCCTTTAACACGCCCCTTCAGTTCTTGAAAGAATATAGCGCGAGAGCTGTCAAGAGGCTCATTGTTCACGCGCATCGGTAGAACGAAATGCCTAAAGAGAAGCTCTGGCACCTTCTTTCCCCATGCCATCTCTTTTCTCGTTTCGAGGGCAGTTCGCACATTACGTAAGTGGTAAGCTGTGGTGTAATCAGTCGCATCTGCAATCGGCATATAGGCATAAAGAAAGCGCAAGGCTTCCTCTTCCTCCATGGTTGGCGATAGCCCTTTTGTATCATAGAACTTCGATCCAATCAACTTCATTTTGGCGTCGAAAGCATTGTTCACCTTCTGTCTGAATGCTGCATCGGAGATAAAGTGTTGTGCATAGACTGTCATTCCCATGAGGCAGAGACACAAGCTTAGTAGGATTTTCTTCATAGATTTATTCTTTAGTTAATAAGCTGTTGGTAAATTACAGTTGATACTATTTTCGCTTGCAATATTCGTAAAAAAAATCAATATATGCAAGTCTTATCGCATAAAAAATACGAATCCTTTCTATCGTGCGATTGGTTAGGTCTGTACGAGTTCCTTTCTTCTTCTTGTCTCGCTAAGCCTCTCCAAAGGATAGGGGTGCCACCTAAGGGAATGTTACTAATATGTGTTAGTGGATAAAGGGGGCGTTTCTTCGCTATGAAAAGAGCCTCTCTTTGCATGAAAGAAACGCCCTTTTCAAATAGAGAAGAGCCTCTCTTTGTTTTTTATCAATGTGTACGATGTTTTTTGTAAGGGCTTAGAAAGTATTAAGGGAGTAGAAAGAATGAATCCAAGTAAACTTATATCTTATGGCTAAACTACACACTTGTTTTCATTCTTTCGGCTCCCTTAATAGTTTAAAGGATGGAAGGGCAGCGTTTAAGACTGCGCCTTCGATTTATATTCCTGCACCACTTCTTCCATTGTAATACCCAAGAGCTGCATCTCACGGAACAATGACGGAAGGGTTTGCTGACAAAAGGTTTTACGTCGTGCAAGCATGATTTGCTCCCTTGCACCAGCCGAAACGAAATAGCCCATACCGCGTTTGTTATAGATAATCTGCTCTCTTGCCAATAGTTCGTAAGCCTTAACCGCCGTATTGGTGTTCACTTGCAAGGTGACAGCATACTCCCTTACAGATGGGATTCGGTCGTCGGCTTATAGGTTTTGGCTATGATTTCATCGCAAAGGCGGTCTGCCATCTGCTCGTATATAGCCTTGTTATTTTCGAAAGTCATAATCTTTTATCCTCTCATTAATACTTTGTTATATGTTAATCCACCGATTGTTGATAACCTGCAATCGTGTGTATAACTTGTAAGCAGCCCAATACATTAATATAGTGAGTGCCAAACAGATGATGTTCCCAGTAATATCTCCGAAGAAGTCATTCGGTATTGAGAGTTGATAGTCGGTGTGAGCAAGTAGCATAAAACCGATACCTGCCATTAAACCAGCTACTATCATGAGAATCAAAATGAGGCTTATGATGGTCTTCAACCATGCTGTTTTGCGGAAGAACATACCCCCTAATATGGTGAAAGCATTGGTGAGAAGGATTGCTTCTAACTGTACCCAAAGAGGGGAAAGGGAGCTTGTCGTTTGGAGAAAGTCTATTGCTATTGTAGTCATCGAAGCCCTTGCACCATGATTAACCAGCATGGAAACAATTTGTTGTAACACGTCAGCTGTTAGGAAAGCAGCCACAACTATGAGGGGGAAGACGATGGACACGAGTACTACACGTGCCACGAACTTCTCTACATTGGTAGCTGGTAGCATCATCTCACTTATGCGTGACTGACGCGACTTGAGGTCGTTTATGACAAAGGTACCCATGATAAAGAATGCAGCCGGTAGTATCGTAAGGGCGAAATCAACGCTTCCCATGAGATCTATTTGTATCTGTTCTGTACTGCTTGCCTGCCATGTGAAGATGTTACAAACACGTAAGATCATATAGATGAAGCAGGCAATGAGGAACCCAAGGAATAGGTTAATTATTTTGCGACGGCGCACGAGAACGAGTCGAGCGAGTACTCTTCCGAATCGGTTAATATCGAACTTTTTCATAACTAATAAGTCCTTTCTTTATTTATTTTGTTCTACTTGTATTATCGGTAACAGAGGCATTTCCCGTTACTCGTTGTTGTATGCTTTGACGTGTGTTACCATTGAGTGTGATGTCTGCATTGCCTGATAAGGTGAGTGTCACACTGTCGGAATGGTCAAAGTAGGTGTTTATACTGGCGTTACCACTGATGTTGAATTTGTTGTCTGTGCCGTCAACTTTGCAATGTTAACGTCTGCATTACCAGAGATATCCATGTTTATCTCGCCAACTTTCACTTTGTTGAGTTTGACGCAAGAGTTACCTCTAATGTTAAGTGTCAGTTTGTCTACCTGAAGAGAGTCCTGGAAAGTGAGGGATGTATTACCTCCTTGATCCACTCTAACGAGTTGTGGGCATGTTACATATACCTTTATTATATCAGCTCCGTCGTTAGAACTATTAAAAAAGATGATCCCTTTTTGTGAAGGGTGATTCCTCTCGTGGATTATGAGGGTGTTATTTTTAACCTTGATATCCACATATTCGAGTAGTTTCTCCCTACCTTTTATCTCTACTTGGTACTTATTTCCTTGCAAGAAGTAGACTTCTGCATTACCTCCTAACTCTACATTCTGGAACGCCTCGACGTTCATATCCTTCTTGGTGGGTAGTCCGTAGTCAGGTTTCTTTGTGATGCACGAACACAGAGTGATGGTTGTTAAAACCAAGAAAAGGCTTGATAGGATAGTAGATATCCGTTTGTTAGATTGTTTCTTCATAATGATGTCCTCCTTTATATTTACTTTAGTTTACCTTGAATTGCCGCATTGAATAAGAGTTCTAAGTTGATGTAGGTCTCCTTATCACCCTCTTTACGTTTACAGATCACGCTGTTTCCTTGTAGAGAAGGTTCAGCATAAAGCACCGAGTTATCCATCTCGCTGGGTTGTAGAACATCGAATCGATACCTTGAAGTAATTGCTTCCGTTGAATCGTTAAGGAGCACTTTTGAGTTGTCCAATATTATTATGTAATCCAGTAGTTGTTCGACATCATGCACCTGATGAGTTGATATTATCAATGACGAATCATCAGCCATATTGCCTGCAACAACCTTTCGGAAGAGTGTTTTGGATGGGATGTCAAGACCATTGGTAGGCTCATCCATCAATAGAAGTCGGCATCCTGTGGCTAGTGCGAAACTCATATACACCTTTTTTTTCTGCCCCATGGAGAGCTGCTTCATGTCTACATCTGTGGGCATCTCAAAGTCTTGTAAGCACTTTTCTAAGGTCTGTCTGCTGAAGTTCGGATAGAACTTCTCGTGTACAGCTAAGTAATTCTTGAGACTCATGTCAGGCAAGTTATACTCTTCAGGGACGATGTATATTTCTTGTAACATTGCTGGATAACGCCGTGAAGCGGTGTATCCATCAACAATCACTGTGCCCTTTGAAGGTTTTAATAAGCCTGCAATGAGGTAGAGTAGGGTACTTTTACCCATGCCATTCTTACCTAATAAGCCATAAATACGGCTCTCGTTGAGTTCTAGGTTCAGCCCATCAAACACCTTGTGTTTGCTTCTTGGATAGCTGAAAGAGAGGTTGTTAACTTGAATCATAGTTCCTTCTTGTTTTAAAGGGGTTATGTCTTAAATGTCTTTAAACGCTTGTTTTGATTGTATGTAATGGTGTACTACTTTAATAATACACTGCAAATGTAGTTGAAAAAACGCTTCCTTCCAAATGAATTAATATTTTTTTGCAAAAAAGGCAAGGCTTTTTTCCATTTGTTCTTATAGATGGTTTGGGAAATAAGTACTATCTTTGTGAATTGTAATAACCCTATACCAATACAATAAATAATGATGAAAAGAAACATGTTGATTGCTTGTGGGCTATTGAGCATAGCGTTTCTCTACAAGCACAAACCAAAGATGGAGGTATTGATAAGCAGATGTTACAGCAGATCCAGAAGTCAGGCTTGACTGCTTCTGACCGTGCTTTATCTAATGCGATAGCCACTAATTCGATTGATGACTTGGCTCGCAACTTCCGCAATGCAGGTCCTATTGATACCTATTTCAGTGTTGAAACACCTAAACAAAACATTCAGAACCAAAAGAGTTCTGGGCGTTGTTGGCTCTTTACGGGGCTTAATGTCTTGCGTTCAAAGTTCGCTCGTGCCCATAAGGATACGTTACATGTAGAGTATTCGCATGTCTATCTCTCCTTTTATGACCAGTTAGAAAAAGCCAACCTAATGCTCCAGGGCGTTATAGATAATGCTAATAAACCTATCGACGACCCACGTGTTCAGTTCTTTTTTAAGAACCCCATAGGGGACGGAGGGACGTTTTGTGGGGTCGCAGACCTCGTGGAGAAGTATGGCGTAGTACCGATGGAAATAATGCCAGAAACGTACTCGGCAGAGAACACCTCACGTATGTCTCGCATCATAGCTTCTAAGTTACGTGAGTTCGGATTAGAGCTTCGTAAGATGGTAGCAGATAAGAAATCGAAAGCGAGCATCAAGTCTCGTAAGACAGAGATGTTAGGTACTATCTATCACATCTTGACGCTTTCTCTTGGCGAACCAGTTAAGTCTTTTAGCTATGCCTACAAGGATAAGAATGGTAAACAAGTGGGTAAGGTGAAGACTTATACACCGCAGGAATTCTATAAAGAGACCGTTGGTGGTCCTCTTAATGGTACGTTTATTATGGTGATGAACGACCCTCGTCGACCTTATTATAAGACTTACGAGATTGATTACGACCGCCATACTTACGATGGACATAACTGGAAGTACGTTAATCTCCCTATGGAGGAGATCGATAAAATGGCTATTGCTTCGTTGAAGGATTCGACTAAGATGTACAGTAGTTACGATGTTGGCAAGCAGTTGGATCGCACTCGTGGATACCTCGATACCGATAACTACGATTACGGAACATTGTATGGTACGACCTTCCCAATGGATAAGGCGGATCGCATTGCGACCTTCGATAGCGGTTCAACACATGCCATGACGCTTACAGCAGTTGACCTTGACGAGCAGGGACAACCGAAGAAGTGGAAGGTAGAAAACTCTTGGGGAGCTACTTACGGACAGAATGGTTACTTGATAATGACCAATCCTTGGTTCAATGACTATATGTTCCGACTGGTGGTAGATACGAAGTATGCACCTGCTAATGTTCTAAAGGCTGCACAAGAGAAACCTATTATGGTGGTGCCAGAAGACCCATTGTTCCAGGAGGATATGTAGTTTTCTCCACTCTGATAAAGTCTCCCTAATCCCCTTCGAAAGGAGGGGCTGTCCTTAAAGGAATAAGGAGGAATAGTACGATAAAGGTGCGTGTAAAGTGTAACGAAGCATAGCCTTGTTAGCAACGGACAATAGTTAATAAAGAAAGAAACGCCCTTCTCCAATGGAGAAGGGCGTTTCTTTGATATGAGGGGAGGCTCTCTTCAAAGCAAAGAAAGCCCTCCCTTGTGAGTTTCCATTAGATACTCCTCTTCTTAAGGGAGATTGGGAGGAGTTTTAAAGAGCCTTATTTACATGGTTGAATCCAAAAGTGTATAGCCCTATTTACCGCTGGTAACTGATATTGTGGTAGTGGTTCTTCACCCCAAGAGTTGATTCCACCGACTCCCATCATATAACCATCTAAGGTGAGATTAGTGTACTCTGAAGTTGGAACTTGGTAACTATGGCGTTGGTGTTTCTCCTTTCCTTCATCCAAGTCACTTATGTTGTAATGTAGCGCACTAGCGTAGAATGGTGCTTCATCGAAGTACACCTGAATCCGAACTTATCGTTATCTGTCTGCTTCCACCATCTTATGTCACTCTTAGTTCCCGTCTCTTGAGGGCGAATGTAAGGGAAGAATTGCTGATCAGCAGACTGCTCGTAGAGCCCTATTCGCTGTGAGTATTTACGATCGGAATAGTTCTCAATAGGTCCACGACCATAGTAAGTGGATTGATCCATGTCGTAAGGTAATTGCATCAACACACCAAAGCGGGGTAGGATAGGAGCCTTCGAACCATCTTTCATTTGCATTTCCATGCTCACATGAAGAGCTCCGTCTTGTGCTACAGTATATATAAGGTGTAATGTTGCTGCTACATCGGGCATATCATAAACAGCCGTTAGCTGTCTTGTTGCAGGTTCTACCGAGACTTGCTTTAAGTCCATCTTTGGATTATTCCATACCGCTAATCTGTTTTGGAAGTTAGCCCCCATATCGTTGTCAGTTACGGCTCTCCAGAAGTTAGGTTTTAGTGTCCCACCTTCGCCCAAGAGGTTTCTTCCTTCCACTTCATAGCGTGTCAATAGACCCGTCTGACGGCTGAATACAATCTCAAAGTCCTTACTTGTGAAGCTCACCTCACCAGCCTTTACGTTGTCAGAAACCTTAACCTTTGCAGTCGAAACAGGCTCCATCTTGGGCATTGGTTGCCATGGATTCACCTCCATCTGCATGCTTGCTACGGTCTGACCAGCCTCCATGAGTGGTTCCGCCGACTTTAGTTTAAAGTCGATATTCAGTAGTCCTTCACCGTCAAAGTCCTGTTCGTTGATTGGAAGAGTGTAAGTAGCAGACTGCTGCGGTTCTATGTCCAGCGTTTCAATCGTACCCTGTTTCACAACTTTCCCCTCGTCCATCAATGACCATTCCATTCGATAGTTATTGAGGTTACGGAAGAAGTATTCGTTATGAACTTGTATCTTTCCTTGCTTCAAGTCAATCGGTTTCGCCCAAATGTTCTGATACTCGTATGCAAGTTCATAAGCGTGTGGATTGTATTGACGATCAGGTCCGATGATACCATTGCAGTTGAAGTTGTTGTCTGAAGGGTCATGCTTGTTGTAATCGCCACCATAGGTATATTCTGTTTCAACATTCGCATCTTTGGCTAATTGCTCATAGTCTTTTGTAGTGCGAGAAGCGTCGAAGTGCGGTGTACGATGTAGACCTTGATCAACGAAGTCCCAGTCAAATCCACCTTGAAACTTAGGATATTTACGAATCAAATCCCAGTATTCTTTGAGGTTACCACCCGAGTTACCCATAGTGTGGTTATACTCACATTGAATCAGAGGACGTGTATAGTTTGGATCCTTAGAATAGGCTTCGCAGTCCTTTGGAGAATAATACATTGGACAGAAGATGTCCGTTGCGTAGCCCTTTCCTCCGCCCGTTCATACTGCACAGGACGGCTCTTATCTTGTGATTTTATCCAGTCGTAAGCATCGTCAAAGTTCTTACTATAACACGTCTCATTACCTAAACTCCAAAAGACGATACTAGTGTGGTTGAACTTAGTTCCTACATTGTGTTGATTGCGTTCCATTATCTGTTTCGCAAAGAGAGGAGTACCTGATGGAGCGTCTTTAGCGTACCCGAAGCCATGACTCTCTTGGTTAGCTTCAGCTATAACATATAGTCCGTACTCATCACAAAGGTCGTACCATTGTGGATCGTCAGGGTAGTGACAGGTGCGAACAGCGTTGATGTTAAGACGTTTCATAATCTGGATATCCTGTATCATACGCTCACGTGTAACGAGATAACCGCCATCTGGATCCATTTCATGTCGGTTGGCACCTTTGAAGAGAATGGGTTGTCCGTTGACAAGAACTTGTGAGTTCTTTATCTCCACCTTACGGAATCCTACCTTGAGGGGTATAGTCTCAATGGCTTTACCAGTCTTAGCATCTTCTACATGAACATAGAGATTATAGAGATAAGGTGTCTCTGCTGTCCACTTCTCTGGGTTTCTTAATTCCATCAAAGCCGTTGCTTGTCCTGCTTATTGGGTGTTACGACCGTCTTATAGGCAAGGTTATTATCCGTATCCTCCAATACCAAGAAGGCTTTTGTATTGCCTGTAAGCTGAAGGTTGACGCTGAGTGTACCATCCTTGTAGTCATTTACGAGGTCAGGAGTAATACGGATGTCATCCAAGTGTTGCTTTGCATCACGTGCATAAAGGTAACTTTCACGTGCTACACCGCTAAGTCTCCAGAAGTCCTGATCCTCACAATAACTACCATCCGACCATCTGAAGACCTGAAAAGCAAGCTGGTTTTTACCCTTCTTTAGGTATTTGGTGATGTCAAACTCTGGTCCGATCTTAGAGTCCTCACTATATCCAACAAACTTACCATTGACCCATAAATAGATACAAGAGGTTACAGAACCAAAGTGAGCAATAACTTGTTTGCCCGTCCAGTTGTCTGGTATTGTGATAGTACGGCGATAAGAGCCGACGTGGTTATCCTGAATTGGAACTTCAGGAGGGTTATTCTTGAAGTTACCACGCCATGCAAAGCCAACGTTCACATACACGGGATCACCGTAACCATTCATCTCCCAGATACCAGGAACATGTAAGGTCTTCCATTGTGAATCGTCATAATCAGTGCGAAAGAAGTCTGTTGGACGTTGATTAGCATGTTCCACCCAATTAAACTTCCAGTCTCCATCTAATGAGAGATAGTTTGTTGAGGCTTTACGGTCATTCCTCTTCCATGCTGACTCATCGTTAGGTGCGAAAGCAAAGAAGTCCGTGTGCGTTGCAAATCGGTTGACGGCATTTGTTTGTAAGTCGTGCCATTCTGTGAAAGTAGGTTCTGTCTGTGGTTGTTGAGCATGTAACCCAGAGGCAGAAAAACCTAGCAATAAAGCTGTAAGGATTATCTTTTCCATGTTGGTCAATACTTTAGGTTTCCTTTTTATTATGCTCCTTATATACGTAACACGTATGAGGTAAGCACCAACAAAATTAGCAAAAAATCCTTTAATGAGCGTTTTATCTATCAAAATTTATGTATATTTGCTACACATAACGGCATACATAACATTTATTATCCATAATATGACTAGTCGGTACATCATCGTACGCTCACTTGCTTGTTGCCTTTTGTTGACCCATTCAATAGGGGTAGCACAAGCGCAGAAGGGACATAGGAGCACTCGAAAAGTTCAAACGCAACCTTTATTCCACATAAATGATACCTTGCCAATCGTTGGTTCGATGGCAAAGGTGGGAGCAGAACAAATGAATAAAGGATTGGTAAATTCGGCACTTGACGCTCTATCAGGTAGGGTCGTGGGTGTTAATATGGTATCTAACGGACAAGACCGGATGGCAATGCTCACAAGTGTGCGTGTCCGTGGTACTACTTCATTAACTGGTGGTAATGACCCACTCGTTATCATTGATGGAGTATCTTCCGACTTAGCCACACTCTCGACTATCTATCCTGCAGATATTGAGAGTTTCACAGTCTTGAAGAATGCTTCAGAAACTTCAAAGTACGGTTCTCGTGGTGCATCCGGTGTCATTGAAGTAAAGACGAAACGCGGTCATGGAGGTAAGTTCCAGATATATTATGATGGAACTATAGGTTTTGAGTCTGTTTATAAACAACTTCGAATGCTGAATGCAACGGAGTATAGAAATGCTGCAAAAGCGTTGGGATTGGTTTATAATGATGGAGGCTTTGATACAGACTTCCAAAAGGAGATTACCAGAACGGGCTTCTTAAATACACATCATATAGCCTTTAGCGGTGGTAGTGATAAGTCGAATTATCGTGCGTCATTAGGTTATATGCGTGGAGAAACCGTTATTAAGAATCGAAGCTACAACAACTTTATCGCCAAGCTAGACATCTCTCAGTTGGCATTTGACGAGAAGTTGAAGATAGACTTTGGTGTCTTTGGCTCGTCTCAACAGGATAATAAGGTCTATGACCTGCACATGCTTGTCTATTCGGCAGCGTCTATGAATCCTACACTAGCCTTTCATAAGGTTGGAGATGGATGGCAACGCAATAGCAACTCATCGCAGATTGCTGCCCCCGCACCGCTATTAAAGGAGCGTAACGATGAGCGGAATCTAACTTTCAATACCCATTTGCAATTACAATATCAGCTGTCACATGACTTGAAGCTATCGGCTTTGGGCTCTTATTCCTATACATCAACTGAGAATGGAAAGTTCGCTCCTACATGGGTATGGGCACAAGGAAGAGCCTATAGAGGAGAGCGTAAGACGGAGGATTTGTTAGGTAATCTCCAACTTGATTGGAAGCATAGTTGGGACAATCAAGCCCTCTCTGCCACTCTTTTGGGTGAATATCAACAGAGCAAGACAAGAGCTTTCTGGACAGAAGTAAAGGGATTGACTAGTAACCTTTTCGGCTATGATAACCTCGGGGCGGGAGCTGTTCGTCTTTATGAGGGTACAGGCAGTAACTATGCTGATCCTAGTTTGGCATCCGTCATGGGAACACTCTCTTACAATCTCTTGGATCGCTATACACTGAATATGTCTATGCGTGCCGATGGCTCATCAATGGTGGGTAAAGACCACACATGGGGCTTCTTTCCTTCTATTTCAGCATCGTGGAATATGAAGAAAGAGGCTTTCCTGCGTAACGTGAGAGCAATTAGCTTACTCAATTTGAGGGCTGGTTATGGTAGGTCGGGTAACCTTGGAGCTATCAGTTCTTACCTTTCTTTAAAGCAATATATTCCTATTGGGGTGGTATCGTATAATGGAACTCCCACCACAACAATGGGTATCTTGCGTAATAGTAACCCTGACTTAAAGTGGGAGGTACGCAGTACTTTCAACATCGGAACGGATATGGGTTTCTTTAATAACCGCCTCCTCTTGACCGCCGAATACTATTATTCGAAGACAACAGCCATGCTCTATGAGTATGATGTGCCTGTTCCTGACTTTGCCTTTGATAAGTTATTGGCGAACATAGGCTCTATGTCGAATAGTGGATTTGAGCTTGGTGTGGGCATTGTGCCTATTGCTCGAAAGGACATGGAACTGAACATCAATGTTAACATGGCTTGGCAGAAGAACAAACTATTGTCCTTGAGCGGTAGTTATAAGGGTCACGAGATGACGGCATCGAAGATTACTCCTATTGGCGCAATGGATGGTGCGGGCTTTCATGGGGGTAATAACCACATCTTGTATCAGATAGTTGGGCAGCCACTGGGCGTTTTCTATCTTCCTCACTGCAAGGGACTCATTGATAACGGGCATGGACACATGAAGTATGACATCGCTGACTTAGATAACAATGGCACAATAGATCTTAGTGATCATGGTGATCGTTATATTGCAGGACAGGCTACTCCAAAGATGACACTCGGCTCTAATATTAGCTTCAGATATAAGAATATTGATGTAACCTTGCAGATGAACGGAGCCTTCGGGCATAAGATATTCAACGGAACGACGCTCTCATACCTCAATATGTCTAACTTCCCTGATTATAATGTGTTGTCTGTCGCACCAGAGCGGAACATCGTTGACCAGAATGTGAGCGACTATTGGTTGGAGAAGGGAGACTATCTTAACTTCGATTATCTCACCATTGGATGGAATACTCCTATTAAGAACAAGTACATCCAGTCATTGCGTTTATCATTCAACATCAATAACCTTGCTACTATCACGGGCTACAGTGGATTGACACCAATGATAAATAGTTACGTAGTAGATAACACATTAGGCATAGATGACAAGCGAACTTATCCTCCTTATCGCACCTTCTCGGTGGGATTAAGCATTAAGTTCTGATTGAAGCCAGTAATATTTTAAACCTTTCACAGCATGAGATATATTCCACGTTTACTACTCTTTGCGGCTATCTTGACATTCTCTAGTTGCTTGAACGAGCACTCTAAAGGGAGTCTGGACGAAGACCAAGTATTCACATCGGCTAAGGATGTGTATGTGAATGCCGTTGCCACGTTATATAATTATATTGGTGGTAATGCCGACAGTCAGGGCTTGCAAGGCACTTATAGGGGCGTTTATGATTACAATACCTTCACTTCTGACGAGGCAATCATCCCTGTTAGAGGGGGTGATTGGTACGATGGTGGCTTTTGGGAGAATCTTTATCTGCATCGTTGGACGGCTGATGACCAGTCGCTCTACGACACATGGAAGTATCTCTACAAGGTGGTTGTGTTCTGTAATGACGCTTTGAGGGTCATAGATAAGAAGCGAGACTTGCTCACCGAGAGCCAATACACTTCCTATCAGGCAGAGGTGAGAGCCTTGAGAGCATTGTTCTACTTCTATACCATGGATATGTTTGGTAACGTACCTTTGGCTACCAGCACGATTGATAACATGAAGGATAGCAAGCAGAGTAGTCGACCTGAAGTATTCAAGTTCATTGTCAAAGAGCTACAAGAGGTCGAACCTGTCCTTCCAAAGGAACATAGTAACTTGAAAGGAGCCTATTATGGGCGTGTCACACAGCCTGTCGCTGACTTCCTGTTGGCTAAGTTAATGCTCAATGCGGAGGTATATACGGATGCAGATTGGACTGACAACCAGCGTCCCAATGGGACTAACATCTTCTTCACCATTGATGGGCAACAGTTGAATGCGTGGCAGGCTTGCCAGTATTATTGCGATAAGATAACGGCAGACGGCTACACGTTAGCAAGCGATTATAGCAGTAACTTCGCCGTACACAATGAGACATCAGTAGAGAATATATTTGTGATTCCGATGGACAAGATACTCTATAAGAATCAATTTCAGTATCTTTTCCGCTCTCGTCACTATGCGCATGGTGGCGCAGTGGGCACTTCCTCAGAGAATGGTGCCTGTGCAACGCTTACTGCTGTGCGTACTTTCGGTTATGGAACGAGCCAGGTTGACAAGCGGTATACAGCTAATTTATATTCTGATACGGTGCGCGTCGATGGGAAGATTGTACGTCTTGAAGATGGCGAACCGCTAATCTATATGCCGTTGGCTGTCGAGGTGAATTTAACAAATAGTCCGTTTGTTAAGATTGCGGGTGCCCGTATGGCTAAATACGAGGTGGACAGGAACGCATATAACGATGGTAAGAGCCCCGATAACGACATTGTACTCTTCAGATATGCCGATGTGCTTTTGATGAAGGCAGAAGCAAAAGCGCGTAACGGGGAGGTTGCTGATAACGAACTAAATGCTGTTCGCCAACGCAGTGGGATGGGGTATAGGCAAGCTACCCTCGATAACATCCTTGCCGAAAGACTGATGGAACTGATGTGGGAAGGCTGGAGGCGGAACGATCTCATACGCTATGACCTGTTCCATCGGGTGTATGACCAGAAGACAAATAGCACAGGTGAGGCGGATCGGCACACTATTGTGTTCCCTATCCCAACCCGTGTTATGGCATTGAATAAGAGTTTGAAACAAAATAAAGGTTATCGCCAGCCTTTGTCCTAATAGTTTGGTAAGATGGAACCTATCCTATGCGTTCCATCTTACTCCTCATTTCTATATATACTTCCAGTGATACCTTACGACCGCGAAGCGACCGAACGCGAGGCATGTCACGGAAGTATTCGTCGTAAGTGTAATACCAGTTATACTTCTTAATCTCCCTACTTCGACTAATCATATTGGCTACCTTTCTTGCAGCTGACGGCATAACAGAAGAGAGGAAGTACTGCTTGTCAATCGTCTCTAATGCCACCACGAGAAACTTCTTAGGCTTTGTGCAATGCGAGTAGGAATATCCTTTGTTTGTGTGGATATGGTAATGTGCCTATCGAAACGCTGATTAATGTCAGCCATCATCTGACGGAAGATAACGCCATGTGCCGAAGTATCCTTCTGCCCCGTGTAAGCTATATAATAATGTATCATCTCATGGATGAGCACATCATCAATCTCCTCCTTGTTTAGCGCATAGTACGTGGAGATGGAAATGGTGTAATCTGAGTAAATGGTGCGCCTCCAATGCGTTCGTCGCTTGCATGCCATCTGTCCGAGACGGGTCTTGCCTCTCGACAATTTAAGCGCAGGCAAGGGAAGTTTCCCTTGAAAGATAAGCTGGTTATAGTGCGTGAATGCCTCTTGAAGATAGGCTATTGTGATGTTTTGTTTCATATTGAATGTGTGACAGTAGTCATTAGTTAGACGGATTAAATTCTGTATTATAACTGATTCTACACAGCGGTATAATTGAGTATCATACGCATGATATTCGAGTATCATGCTGATGATATTCGAGTATCACATAGGTGATACTCAATTATACACCGGCTGTATAATCGATTGTACCCAGCGTGATAATGGATTGTCTTCAACGTGATAATGGATTGTACAGGTGTGTACAAAAAGCTAAGTTGTATGTTTCATCGGTTAAAGTGACGTTATATTTCTTGAAAGATGGTATTTACTTCCTCCGTTCATCCTATTTGCTAACGCACGAAGTGAGAGATGTGAGGGCTGGAAGAAGTGGGTAAAAAGCAATCAAGTAAGGACTGACAGCTTCGTTTGTCCTTACTTGATTGGTATTTAAACATCTACACCAGAGATGGTTTTATCTATCTTCTTAGCATATAGACAGGGTGTAAAGATAGACCGTTGCGGCGGGTATTGCTAAGAGCGATGAGTCGAATCGGTCGAGTATTCCGCCATGTCCCGGAAGGATATTACCGCTGTCTTTGATGCCGATAGTGCGCTTGAGCAGGCTCTCAACAAGGTCGCCCCATGTTCCAAAGATAACGACAACCAGCCCCAGCCCAATCCACTCTGGCATACTGAGGAGGTGAGTGTTATTGCTTGAATTAGCATAATAGCCTATCATGCCAGCGATAATCAGTACGAGGATACCCCCTCCGATACTTCCTTCCCAGCTCTTCTTCGGGCTGATACGTGGGAAGAGTTTGTGCTTGCCAAAGAGTGAGCCGCTAAGATAAGCACCCGTATCATTTGCCCAAAGGAAGATAAATATGCTCAATGGTAAGAGATAATCGAAGGTTGTCATACCATAGCCTTTCTGCTGAAAGGCTAACACGCTCATCATTGAGAAGGGGAAGGCAATGTACATCTGACCTAACATTGTGTAAGCCCAACTATGCATTGGATTCTTATTCTGTAGGTAGAGCTCCGCCACGAAGAGGTAGATAAGTGTGAGAACATACGGTACGAAGACGATGAACCCAGTCACCATATTCACTTGTAGAGCTGTTACAGCGCAGAAGAAGTAGGCTCCTGCTACGGTAGAGATGAATCGATTGACCTTTACACCGTCTATTTTATTCACCAATCCCGTGTATTCCCACATGGCTGCTCCCGTTATTATGAGGAACAAACACGTGAGTCGTAGTGGGTTGATGATGCTTGTCACCATAATAGCAACGAATACGATCCCAGTGAGGGCACGCACGATTAGGTTCTTAAGTTTATCACTCATGGCGTCTTATTTATTCTGCTGTGTTATTTGAATCGGTGTCATCTTCAGCCTTTGTCGCATTGTCGTTGAGTGCTCTCAGCTGTGCTTCATGCTCTGCTTGAGCTTGCTTTACAGCTTCAGGCATATCCTCTAACTTTGGTTGCGACTTAGCCTCTTGGTCTAACAACTCCTCTGTGCGACTCACCCAAGGACGCTTTCCGAAGATCGCTTCAACGTCTTCTGCCATGATGACCTCACGCTCTACGAGTAGTTGAGCAAGGCGGTTGTGACCTTCCTTGTGTTCGGTGAGTATCTGCTTAGCACGATCGTATTGTCCGTTAATCATCTTCAGCACTTCCTCATCAATCATCTTTGCGGTTGTATCAGAGTATGGCTTCTGGAAGTTGTACTCGTCATTATTGTAATAGCAGATATTTGGCAAGCGGTCGCTCATACCTGCGTAGGCAATCATACCGTATGCACTCTTGGTTGCACGCTCTAAGTCGTTCATCGCACCAGTTGATATATGACCAGTGAAGAGCTCCTCTGCTGCACGACCACCGAGCAATGAGCACATCTCATCCAACATCTGTTCTTTGGTTGTGATAGGACGTTCTTCTGGCAAATACCATGCTGCGCCGAGAGCCTGACCACGTGGTACTATGCTCACCTTCACCAATGGGTTGGCGTGTTCGCAGAACCAACTGATTGTGGCGTGACCAGCCTCATGGAGGGCGATAGTGCGCTTCTCTTCGGCAGTCATTACCTTTGTCTTCTTCTCCAAACCACCAATGATTCTGTCAACAGCATCTAAGAAGTCTTGCTTTGAAACCTCCTTGCTGTCGTGGCGAGCTGCGATAAGGGCTGCCTCATTACATACATTGGCAATGTCAGCACCAGAGAATCCTGGCGTCTGGCGTGCTAAGAGGTCGATATCAAGGTTCTTGTCGAGCTTCAAGTTACGCATGTGAACGAGGAAGATGTCCTTGCGCTCTGGCAAATCAGGTAGGTCTACGTGAATCTGGCGGTCGAATCGTCCTGCACGAAGCAAAGCCTTATCAAGCATATCAACACGGTTGGTTGCTGCGAGAACAATCACACCAGAGTTTGTGCCGAAGCCGTCCATCTCTGTGAGTAGGGCGTTAAGTGTGTTCTCACGTTCGTCATTACCGCCCATTGCAGGGTTCTTTGAACGGGCACGACCAACGGCATCAATCTCATCAATGAAGATGATACAAGGTGACTTTTCCTTAGCTTGGTGGAAGACATCACGTACTCGGCTCGCACCAACACCGACGAACATTTCAACGAAGTCGGAACCACTCATAGAGAAGAAGGGTACACCAGCCTCACCAGCAACAGCCTTTGCTAGCAATGTCTTACCCGTTCCTGGAGGACCAATCAGCAGTGCTCCCTTAGGAATTTTACCACCTAGGTCGGTGTATTTCTTTGGGTTCTTCAAGAACTCAACAATCTCTTGTACCTCTTGCTTAGCGCCAGTCTGACCTGCAACATCCTTGAAGGTAATCCCCATTTCGTTAGCTTTCTCATAGAGCTTAGCCTTTGACTTGCCCACACTGAAGACGCCTCCTCCACCTCCGGCACCGCCTCCCATACGGCGAATGAGGAAGTACCATATTCCAAAGAAGAATAGCCATGGAGCTATTGAGATGAGAATATCCATAAAGCCATTGCCTGACTTGTTCTCATAGCTATAGCTGGCTATCTTCTTCTGGGCTACGGCTTGATCCAAGAAGGTTTCTACCTTATCTACAGAACCAATCTCAACATTTACGTATGGGGACTTTCCTACCTGTTGTGTACCTTGTTTGAAGATGTCACGGATGTGGTCAGGACTAACATACATACGCAAGGTGTTGTCGCTCTTGTTGATGACTACCTTTGTGCCATAGCCTTTGGCAATATATTGCTTGAATGTTGTGTAATCTCTGTCAACGCCTACGCTGCTTGATAAAAAGCCATTGCCACCAGCAAAGAATACTACTCCGAGGGCAATAATGACCAATGCGTACAGCCAGTTCATATTGAACCTAGGCATCTTAGGCATATTGGGATTGTTGTTGGGGGATGAATTGTCCATTGTTGAAGTTTGATTAATTATGAAATAATAAATGGGTGATTAGATGGCTTTATACCTAGTCTATGTCTGGTAAGTAAGTCAACTTAGCATCCTCCCATAGGTGTTCTATGTCATAGAAAGCACGTGTCTCTGGAAGAAATACATGGACGATTACATCCACATAGTCTATTGCTACCCATTGATCATTACCAAGCCCTGCACAGTTGACAGGCTTCTCACCAATCGTCTCACGCACATAATCGCTTACCGATTCAGCAATGGCTTCAACTTGTTGGGTTGAGTTACCCTGGCAGATGATGAAGTAGTTACAGATGGTACCATCAATCCCTGATAGATCTGCAATTACTATGCCATGTCCCTTCTTATCTTGGATTCCTTTTGTAATAAGCTCTACTAATCTTTTAGTTTCTTTCATTCAGTCTCGTTATATAATATGAGTTGCAAAGTTAACGCAAATGGCATGAAGTGCAAAATAAATTTAGTTTTATTTATAATTGGTATATACTGCATTGCTAACTCCTGTTGATAGAATGACAACAAACAGTTTATCACGTGTGTCGGAGTCAACCCTAATATGGAAAAACGCCTTTTCACCTTATATATATAATAGTAGGACATAAAAGAAGATGGAATATGCTACTATTGACATATCCCATCTTTCCTTATTCGTTAGTATTTCCTACTATCTTTGCGTACAATAAACAATTACTTGTTCTCTGCATCGATAGCCTTTATCTTCTGCTTCACTTCGTTCATATCATTCTTGAGCTTCTCGATACGGCGGTTCATTTCGTCAATGAGACTATTACCTTTCTTAGAACTGATACTCAAGAAACCGAGGTTGTTCTCATAGGTGTTAATCTCCTGTTTGAGCTGTTCAAAGCGGCGCATCAAACGACCACGCTCACTATCAAGAGCATCGACACCTCGGCTAGCCACCTTTTTCAAGTTGTTACGGAAATTATCTACACGCTTGCGAGAAGCCGATATGTGAAGGTCTTTGTACAACTTATCGAGTACCTCATGATACTCCTTATACAACTTATCCTTCTCCTTGTAAGGTACATGTCCTACCTTATTATATTCTTCGGTGAGCTGTTGAACCTTCTCTTGTATGCCTTCTTCGGTCTTATCAAACAATTCCTTTAGTTGAGCAATAATCTCCTTCTTCTTTCCAAGGTTCTCACGTTCCTCGCTATGTGCCCCTGCATGTACTGCGTTACGCGCCTCGAAGAAGTGGTTGCAAGCTGTTAGGAAGTCGTTCCAAAGCTGATCACCGATTTCTTAGGTACCATGCCTATCGTTTTCCACTCCTTTTGCAATGCGATGAGCTTATCGGATGTAGCCTTCCAATCGGTAGAATCGGTCAGAGCCTGTGCCTTTTCAACGAGTGCTTTCTTCTTCTCTGCGTTCTCAGCAAACTGTGCTTTCAACTGTTTGAAGAACTCGCCTTTACGTGTAAAGAAGTCATCACAAGCCGCACGGAAGCGCTCGAAAATCTTTACGTTCATCTTTTGTGGAGCAAAGCCGATAGTCTTCCATTCCTGTTGAAGAGCGATAATCTCTTTTGTATGTTTCTCCCAATCGGATGACGTCTTATTCTCTTGTTTGATGATCTCTTCAATCTTCTCGCATAGAGCAGTCTTTTTTGTAAGGTTCTCCTCTTCGCTATTGCGGATAGCTTCAAAGTGCTGTTGGTGACGCTTGTTGATAATAGTGCTTGCTGCTTTAAAGCGTGTCCAAATCTGTTCGCGAAGTTCTTTTGCAACTGGTCCCGTCTCGCGATACTCTTGATGAAGTTCTTGTAACTGATGGAAAGCACTAATGACATCCTTCTCTTCTGTCAACTTCTCTGCTGCTTCACACAGCTTCGTTTTCTTCTCAAGATTCTTCTTAAAATCGTATTCACGTGCTTCGCGATTGAGATTCAACAAGTCGTAGAACTGCTCAACATAGAGTTGATAATTGCGCCATAGCTCGTTTGCCTTCTCAGCAGGAACCATTTTGATCTCTTTCCATTCCTGTTGTAAGGTCTTCAATACAGGGAAGTTCTTGTTTGCCTCATCAGGAGTTGTAACCATCGCTTTGATCTTCTCGATGATAGCCTCCTTCTTCTTGAGGTTCTTCTGTTTCTCTTCTTCGATTGCAAGGAATGCCTTTTGGCGTTTCTCCTTAATGATGGTCATCTCTGCCTTAAATACCTCTTCATCCTCATCTGGAAGTACTTGGTACTTCTCGGGGTCGCCACCATTCTCTATATAAGCCCTCTGCTGTGCTTCACGTTCAGCGAAGTGTAGCTTATAGAATACAGTTTTCAGATGGTCAACCTCAGCTTTCTCGGGGGTATCGTCACTATCAACAATAGCCTTAAGGCGCTCTATGATTTCCTTCTTTGTGCTATATGTCTTTCAGAATAGGTTTCTGCTTCGCACTTAGATTGTGTTTCAGTTGACTGATTTAGGCCTTCATCTGTTACTTCATTCTGCTCTGTTGGAGCTTTAGATACAGCTTCTTCAGACAACTTTACTTCTTCTGTACCCTGATTAAGGGCATTCTCTTGAGAGTCCATCATTTCACTTTTTGTTTGTGATTCGGGTTTTCCGCAAATTAGATAACGAATGGCTCAATAAATATTGAGCCTTCGCAACCATATTAAAGTATATCAGTTGCAAACTTAGATAAAATCTCTGAATATACCTAATTTTTATCTTCTTTTTTTGTTTCTAGCCTCTAAAGTAAGCGTTTACGGCGTAAAATCCACCATGAAGCAGCGGAGACTACAACGGATAAGAGCATCGCTATGGGAAAACCCCATGTACTTCTTTCCATACCGTTAATAAGGTTCATACCAAAGAGGGAGGATATTAACGTTGGCAACATCATGACTATTGACACCGAAGTAAGCGTACGCATCACGGTGTTCATGTTGTTGTTAATAATGCTAGAATACGTGTCCATCGTTGATTCCAAGATGTCCGAATAGATACTAGTAGTCTCTCTCGCCTGTGACATCTCGATGTTTACATCCTCGATAAGGTCGGCATCCAACTCATCAACTTGTAGCTTGAATTTCAGCTTAGCAAGTAGGTTCTCGTTGCCACGAATGGATGTAATGAAATAAGTGAGGGAGTCTTGTAGTCTACTTAAACCTATCAAACTCTCATTATCAACACCCTTATCTAGGTTGCGTTTAGCCTTCTCGATGAGTGTATTAATCTGCTTGAGTCGTTTCAAGTACCATACTGCTGAAGATAGAAAGAGACGGAAGATTAAGTCGACATAGTCGGTGAATCCAGCGTTTCTCTTCTGCTGATAACTAACAAAGTCAAGCATCATGTTCGTCTCGAAGTTACATACAGTGATGGTCACATCTCGTTTATGAATAATACCCAAAGGAACGGTTGTGTATGGTGTTCTTGATCGAATTTCTTTAACGTAGGGGATACGTAAGATGATAAGCATCCAACCGTCATCATACTCATAACGGGCACGCTCATCAGTATCGCTGATATCCGATAGGAAGTAATCAGGGATATGATATGTATCTTCTAATTCTTGCTGATCTTGCTCTGTTGGGCAGGTTACTTGAATCCAACAATTAGGTTGCCATTCCTTAATGGGGCTCAAGGTTCTATTGATATTCCAATATGTTTTCATTTGCTAATCTCCATGTTTAATAAGTGTGGGGATTAGCAATCTCGTTGCAATCCTCACGCTTATTGATTGAAAGTTTTCGCGTGATAATCGTCCATTTAATAATTACGTATTGGTTTTGCGACTGCAAATTTAGGAAAAAATAATGGTTAGAACAAACAAACGAATAAGTTTTTAAGGTTAGTGGAGTGCGGTTGGTGTAAATGAGCAGACGCCTTTCTTACCTCGAAGAGAGGCTTTCCTTTATGCCAAGAGACGCCCTCTTTATATGCAAGAAAGGCTCTCTTTGTTTTCCATCTATCGTAGTCTCTTGTTTTAAGGTCTGTTACCTCTGACAGAAGTGAAGCTTATGATATCTTCATATAATACTCTTTAAAGGATTAATTAACGTTAAATGATTAACGAATCGTTTGCGTTCTTACTTTTAATTATCTATCTTGCAAGCGGTAATTAATTATGTCTAACAATACTAAAGAAACCTTTTTATTATGAAGAAACAAATTACTTGGATGTGTATCCTATTATGTTCTTTATTATTCGTAGCCTGTGAGAAGTCTGTAGTTGATAATCCTGATGGGCAAAAGAACACCAATAAATCAAGGCATAGAGTCACTCGTGTTGTAAGGATTCACCCAACAGAACTGCGTGTGGAAAGTATGGAAGAACCACTTATTAGTAAGTCTTCAGGTGTGCAATCAAGGGGCGCCAGTGTTCCTGAAGAGGGCAAAGTGAAACTCTATGCAGTGAATGTCTTTGAAAAGAAAGTAGGTTCGGAGGTGTATGAGAAATATGCTTATGGCTTGTTCTCTGACCCAAGTAAGATTGCAATCAGAATGTTTGAAGACAACAGATATAAGATTGAATGCCTCGAAGTAGTGGAAGGTGACGACCATCTATATAATAAGGAGAAATCCTATCAAGCCCCATTCTTGCATGGAGCGAATCTTCCTACGAAAGTAACCAATCAATTTGTTATGTCGAAAACGGATAATATGAGTAATCTTCAAAAGGGTGAAACGAATATCTCTGAAACGAAGGTTCAGCGTTATCCAAGGATGATTAAGCTATATGGAACGCAAGAAGACATAGATCCCAAAGCTTCCCAAGAACTCACAATAGATATGCGGAAGGCTGTATTTGGACTTCATTTAAGATTACACCACCAGAGGAAGGAACGCTAGAGATTAATTATCTCGGATGGAAGTTAGCCCAAAAGAGTGGTCAAACAGGCTATGATGGTGGTAGTATTTATGCATTCAGTGAGATTGTAGAAGCCACTAAGGATGGTTATCAGTTGGTAGCTCCTTTAGAGATGAAGTGGACTAAAGCGAACGGAACAGTGGTGCAAGAGCACAAGGATCTGACGTTGAAACGAAATGTGAAAACCAAAGTTGAAATTGTTGTTGAGGGTCCCAAAGCAAGTAACATTAGCTTCCGAGAGGAGAATGTTGCCATGACGGAAGAGCAAATAGAATGGCATGTTGTGAAATAGATAGCATGCTTTTTATTGGCAAAGTGTGTCTGCCAAAGCCTTAATCTCTGCACGTGCAGGTTTCCCCGTGGCTGTTTGTGGGATGCTTGTAGTGTGGAGGATGAGGCGTGGTTGCCAATACTTAGGGAGGATACGTTGGCAGATTGTATTGATAGAGTCTGTGTCTTCGGACGTAGTGAGAAGCACTACAAGCTCTCCAAACTTCTTATCTTTATGCTTGTAATGGCATATTCCTCTGTGAGATGTGCTTTTAAGGCACGTTCAACCTCCTCTATTTGTATCTTTATACCGCCTGAATCAATCACATTATCGCGTCTTCCTAGGATGCGGAAACGTACTTGTTTATGTTTGCCATTCGACAGACTTATGGTTTGAAGTTCGGCTCTATCATTCGTTACCAAGGGGTGCGAACAGACTGCTGGGGCGTTGATAACCAGACAACCATCCGTATTTAGACTCACTTCCACGCTATCGAATGGTTCGTACCAATCGCTTGCTGAATCTCCATTCAAGCGTCGTAAAGCGATGTGGGAGAGTGTTTCTGTCATTCCGTATGTGCTCCATACAGCATGAGGGAAGTCTTTTAACGCTTCGGAGAGATTGTCATCAATGGCTCCACCACCGATGATTAATTGTTTAATCTTACGTAACCTCTCTCGTTCTTGAGGCACTTGTAGGGAGTTATAAACCTGCAGTGGAACCATAGCTGCAAATGTTATTTCCTCATGAAGGGCGTTGGCTTGGTGGAGAGAATCGTCTGAGAGCGGATGACCAGAGGGCTTTACGTTGATTAATTGTAAGTTTCTTTCGATACTCCTAACTACTACCATCTTACCTGCAATATAATCCAATGGCATACAAAGGAGAGCTGTGTCACCAGCTTTCAATCGAAGGAAATCACAGGTGATGCGTGCTGAGTTCAACATTCGGGACTTCTCCACCCATAGCGGTTTAGGTTTCCCTGTTGATCCACTGGTATGCACTAACACCCTCGTGTCAGCGTTATTCCATTCTGTAAGAAACTCTTCTATCGTCATTGTTGTTCGTTGATTGATTCCCTAATCGTTATTGTTTCACCCAGAGTTGATCACCTTTGATTGTCAGAGGTATGGGTATATTATCCGAGAATAAAAGACCTGTTCCAAGTCCCTGGGGCATTGTTATGTGAGGTCCGTATAGATCGGCAGTGAGCTGTGCAATGCTATTTAAACCCACATTACTTTCTAGTGCGGAGGTGATCCAAGAGCCTATTCCCCGTTGATTAGCCATCTTCACCCATTCTCGCACACCTGTCATTCCCCCATGCAAACTAGGTTTTAGAACTATATATTGCGGTCGGATTGTGTCGAGTAGTTGCTCTTTTTCGTTATAGCTATTTACTCCGATGAGTTCTTCATCTAGTGCGATTGGAAGTGGAGAGAGGTCACATAGCTGTGCCATTTGTGCCCATTGATGCTGTCGGATAGGCTGTTCTATAGAGTGGATATCGTATTGTGCCAATGCTTCCAAGCATTCCATGGCATTTTCAGGAGTGAATGCTCCATTTGCATCAACACGTAGTTCTATTTGAGCACGTGTGAAGGATTGTCGGATGTGACGGATAAGTTCAATCTCTTTAGCGAAGTCTATTGCCCCAATCTTTAGCTTTACACAATGATAGCCTGCCTTTAGTTTCTCTTCTAAACGATGATACATCTCTTCGAAGGGAACCCATCCAAACGAGTCCGTTGATGGTGATTCCCTCTTTACCAGCGCCAAAGTTCGTGTGGAAGAAGTCAATACTTCCGTTTGCATCAAGTTGTGCCTTTGCTGTTTCCAAGCCAAAGAGCATAGACGGATAAGGCCTCATTGCATTCGTGTCAATGCTTCCTGTATGGCAAAAGTCATCACAGAAGATTCGCAACTTACGCTCATATTCATCATCAGACATGGCATCGCAGGATAAATCAGGGAGTGTGGCACATTCCCCAACGCCTATTACTCCAGGCTTATTTGTGTCTGATAGTGTTATATAAAAGCTCTTCCTCGTTGTGTAAACACCCCTCGATGTCCCTGCAGGGTTGATGAAGTGGAGGGTGCGGGAGGATATTTTTATTTCGTACATAGTAATTTTAAAGACAGAGTAAAATGATTTCAAAGACAGAGTAACATAGGAACACGAGACTTAGTAACGATATATTAAGACAAAGTAACATAGGAACAGAAGTCTGAAAGTAACATAGTTGTATAATAGGTAGTCGATGGTAAGTAAGCATGTTAACCACTTAGAATTTGCGATATAAGCGATATTTACGCTTGAATTGCAGTCTGTCTGAACCAAAGTTAATCAATAACCCATCATCAATCCTAGTAGACGTTAGATAATTAACAAGTTGAACTTCGTGTGCTATAGAGAGTTCTTGTGTAGCTTTAAGTTCTAATATTAGCCTGTTGTCAACGATTATGTCTGCTCGATAGTCACCCACAATGATACCATCATAGAATATTTGTATCTGCTTTCTGTCTCATAGTTGAGGTGCAGTTTACGCAGTTCTATGACCATCGCATTCTTATATACTTTCTCAAGGAAGCCTGGTCCCAATTGCCGTCGGATGTTCTTTGCACAGTTAATGATCTGTAATATCAAGTCGTTGATATCGATTAGTTCTGTCCTTTCCATTGGCTCTTTTTATTTTATGTTACTATCTCCTCTGTTCTTATGTTACTTTGTCTCTTCCAGTTCCTATTGTCTCTTTAACCTTATACTACTAAAGTCTCCGTTCTTCTTATACTCTGTCTTCACCATTCCCCACGATTCCTCTGTCTTAAGGAAATTGTGGGTACTTATCGAAATCGGGTTTGCGCTTCTCCAAGAAAGCCTTTCCGCCTTCTTGAGCCTCATCTAGTGTGTAATAGAGCATAGTGGCATCTCCTGCCAGTTCTTGTATACCTGCTTGACCGTCCAACTCGGCATTTAGACCTGCTTTTATCATGCGTAAAGCCAATGGGGAACGCTCCATCATGGTGTTAGCCCAGTCTACACACTCGTCTTCTAGCTGTTCGAAGGGTACGACCTTATTGACTAAACCCATGCGTTCAGCCTCTATTGCAGAGTATTGACGGCACAAGAACCATATCTCTCTAGCCTTCTTCTGCCCCCACAATACGGGCTAGATACGAAGCTCCGAAACCGGCATCGAAGGATCCAACCTTTGGCCCTGTCTGTCCGAAGATGGCGTTATCCGAAGCAATGGAGAGGTCGCATACTACTTGAAGAACATGTCCGCCACCAATGGCATAACCATTTACCATGGCGATAACAGGCTTTGGTAAGCGGCGAATCTGCATCTGTAAATCAAGGACATTAAGGCGTGGTACACCATCACCTCCTACATATCCACCTCTTCCTTTAACGTGCATGTCGCCTCCAGAACAGAATGCTTTATCACCCTCACCAGTAAGTATGACCACTCGAATATCAAGTGCTTCGCGACAGTAGTTGAATGCTTGTGACATCTCCCAGACCGTCTTTGGCGTGAAAGCATTGCGATAGCGAGGTCGGTTAATGGTAACTTTTGCGATATGATTAAACTCTTCGAAGCGTATTTCCTCAAACTTGAAGCCCTCGATGGGTTTCCATTCTCTTTTGCTCATAAGGCTTTTCTTTTATTTTGGAGTTTTATTTTTAAATGATAATTAGTTGTTTTCTCTTGGCTAGGAAAAGGCTTTGTAATAGTCTTCCATTGCTTGTGCATCCTCTTCGGGGTTAGTGAAAACCTCCAAGAGAACAGGTCCTTCCTCTGCATTGAAGAAGTCCTTTAGGCGTTCCGAGAACTCTTCTGCATTGTGCGCAGCCATGTATTCAATGTCATGGGCTTGACAGATGGCTTCAGCGGAAGTATTATGATGTGCTGCAATTATATCATCTCGGAATGGAGAAGAGCCTAATCCGTGTAATTGATGGAATATTCCTCCACCTCCATTGTTGAGTAGTAAGATTCCAAGATTAGGTGACAAACACTGGTTCCAAAGTGCATTTTGATCGTAAAAGAAGCTCAAGTCACCGATAACACAGTACACATCCTCTTCTTCCTGATGTGCAATAGCATATCCAACAGCCGTTGACAGCGAGCCTTCTATGCCATTCACGCCACGATTCACATAGATGTATTGATCAGAGAAGATGTTTCCCAATCGTATAGCAGAGCTATTCCCGTAGAAGAATTCACCATCAATACCTTCTTTTCGGATGGTCTCGTGGAAAGTCTTAACGGCTAGTAATTGTGAAAAACGGGGTTGTATCTTCTTTCGAATGGCATAGGCTTCATTGAAAACGTTGTTCCATTGCGTCACAAAAGGTTTCTCTCTCATGTCATCCACTTCGTTAGCAAGGATGCCAATCATCTCTGCCTGCGAACATTGAATGATGTCCGTTAGGTGCATGAAGGTATCACAACAAGCCCCACTCTCGTTTACAACGATAGAAATCTGTGGTTGGCACTTTCGTAAAAACTGCTTCAGTCGTTTGCTAACTAACGTCCCTCCTATATATATAAGGTGGTCGGGACGATAAGACTCATCGTTACCTATCCTTATCAATGCCTCATCAATGGGGAGAGCAGGGCTAATACTATCGTCTGCCAACTTCTCTTGAATGACCACGGCAGTGCTTTTCAACACCTCAAGAGCCTCCATTGTCTCCCCAACAACCTCAGGAGTCATCTGTCCAAGAACAATCATTGGACGCTCACTTAGTAGTAGTTCTGCTGCCAGTTCATAGCTAACAGTATTATCAGAAACGGATTCGTGCAAGGTGATTTGACGCTCGTTAGGGAGGTTGGGGACGTCATATTCAAAAAGAGGTTCACTAATAGGAACATTGATGTGTACGGGTCCGAACCCTTGAGATAAGGCTGCATTGAGAGCCTCATTGACCAATCTATTACAATACCAACGTTCCTCTTCGTTGTGTGGTTCTGGTAGTGTCACACTTTTACGGACGTTTGGTTCTAAAGCCCCATGCTGTTGTAATGTCTGACCATCTTGTTGATTGATCCATTGTGCAGGTCTGTCTCCGGAGATAATCACCAACGGGCGTTTCTGATAAAAGGCTTCTGCCACTGCAGGAGCCACGTTTAATAGTGCCGAGCCAGAGGTTACACAAAGTGCAACGGGCTCATTATCTGCTAATGACATACCTAATGCAACGAAGCCAGCCGAGCGCTCATCCGTCACAGGAAAACATTCAATATCAGGGCAAGTACATAGGTTATGCACGATAGGAGAGTTACGTGAACCGGGGCAGACAACAGCCTTTGATATTCCAAACTTCACCAGTAAGGCGGTTAATATATTAACGTTCTCCTTGCTACTATACATTATCAATAAGTTGTATTGAAGGTTAGTTGATTCTCTTTTATTGCTGAATAAGCTGTCGCATTGTGGCGAGCTTGCTTCAGTCTCTTGCCATTCATTTTCTTCTATGCTCTCTTTTAACAATCCACCACCCGCATAGAGCTGACAAGCCGATCGAGTGATATGCATGCAACGGAGTGTTACATAGAGTTTTGCAAGCCCATCGTTCCCCAATAAACCACTGAAACCACTATAATAAAGGCGGTCAGTATGTTCGTGACGAAGGATGAATTTGTGTGCCTCCTCCTTAGGAATACCACACACGGCAGGCGTTGGGTGAAAGGCTGTTAGGAAACTTCCGAGTCGCTGTGTGTCCTTGAGTCGGAAGGAGAAATCTGTTCTTAGATGAGCTAGATGCGCTGCACGAGAAGTGAAAGGTTCGCTTTCCGTGATGTCGCTAGCGAACGGCTGTAAGCAAGTTCGGATGTAATCGGCAACCAGTTGTTGCTCTTCTCGGTTCTTTCAGACCATTGCATATCCTTTCCCTCATATCTCATCGTGCCAGCTAAAGCCATCGTTTGGTAGCTTTTAGCGTCCCCACGCAACAGAATCTCAGGACTTGCCACGAGCCACATACCCGTTTGTGCAGTATAGAAAAGTGCAATGTACGATCGTGGATACCATTCGCATGCCTTGAGAAAGATTTCTCTAGGACTCAACTGTTCGTCTTTCTTCTCCACGATGGTGCGTGCCAATACCAGTTTGCGGAATGAGTTGCGATTCAATTCATCGTGGAAACAAGTGAAGTCATTGTGGTATTGAATACGAGGGTCAATTTCCGAGGTCTCCAGATAAGCCTCATCTTGCCCGTTCGGAATGGCTTCAAAGCCCTTACTACCATCTAAGGGCAAGACAGATGATTGTCCGCTTTTGCCATCAAGTAAGTAGATTGGATGAGTTGTATTGCTGGCGAAGGGTGCAATTACAAACCCCTTATGCCCGTCAAGTTCTGTTAGTGAATCTAAACGAGTGGGTTCCTCTTGTTGAGAATAGCAGTGACAGACTTCCTCGAAAGGCTCACGATAGATAAAAAATGCGTCCATTTAATCCTCTCTCGGTGCTATAACGTAGTTGGTTACTTGTACGGTTGAGATGAGCTCACCCTCATCATTCTTGATATCTATGTGCCAAACGTGCAGTGTGTGACCCTTATGAACGAGCTTACCATAGGCAGTTACAGTTCCACCATAGGGCATTGCCTTCACGTGGTTACCGCTTATATTGATTCCCAAAGCCATCTTCCCAGGGCAGAGAGCCATTGAGCCGACTCCTGCTAGGTTCTCCGCCAAGGCTAATGAGGCTCCTCCTGAAGAAAACCAAAGGGTTGTTTATTTCGATCATCTACTGCCATGCGAGCCTTTAACGTGTCTTGTTCGGGAGTAGAGATAAACTCCATACCCAAAGTACGGCTCAATCCGTCAGCGTCTTTAATCTTATTCCAAATCTTTTCTACGTTCATGTCGATCTTACTTAATGTATTGCAAAGATACTAAAAACAACTGGAAATCCTTTTCGAAAGGGTTTGTTTTGATGCAAAATAGTGGTTGGTGGAGTTGACAAGTAGACGAGTAGACAAGTAAACAGGTTGTTAGGTGGAGTTGACGAGTAGACGAGTTGACAGGTAAACAGGTTGTTAGGTGGAGTTGACGAGTAGACAAGTTGACAGGTAAACAGGTTGTTTGTTTTGTTGGATGTAGCTTCTCAAAGTAGGGACAGACGCCCTCGTCTGGGAACCCCTCCCCGCCTCCCCTAAGGGGAGGGGAGCCTAACGGAAGCTGGTTTGGATAGTTTTCTCCTATCCCAATGGATATCCAAAAGTAGGGACAGACGCCCTCGTCTGTCCGCTTATAAAACCCTACATAACAACCTGTAGGCTACATCCCCTCCTTTGGAGGGGCTTGGGGAGGCTTCTTCTTGGTTGTGCTTTGGCGGACAGACGGGGGCGTCTGTCCCTACTTTGTGGCGTGTTTTCAAATAAAATGAGGGTATAGCTTCATTGGTAACTAACAAGAAACTGAAAACATAGAGATACACTTCTCCATTTGAAGAGGGCGTTTCTTCGATATGAAGAGAGGCTTCCTTTAATGCAAGGAAACGCCCTCTTTGCTTCGACGGAACGCCCTCTTCAAAGTGAAAAGAGCTTTTTCTAACTGGCTTCCGTTAGGCACTCCTTCCCTTAGGGGAGGCTGGGAGGGGGTATGGCTGAAGCTGGTAGGGCTCATGGCAGAGGCTGGGAGGAGTAGAGCCAACATCCCTTTCCTATGCAATGCCAATATAAAAAAGGCTAAAAGCACCCTTGTTTGCGATTATTTTAGTAAATTTGCACATTATAAGAATATACTCGATTTATTATAAAGATGAACATTTTAGAATTGTCAGAGCAGGAGATTGGACGTCGTCAAAGCCTGCAAGAATTGCGCGAGATGGGCATTAATCCATACCCAGCAGCAGAGTTCCCAACCAACGCTTACTCTACTGATATAAAAGAGCAATTCGATGAGAATGAGCAAAGAGAAGTAACGATTGCAGGACGAATGATGGGGCGTCGCATCATGGGTAAGGCTTCTTTTGCAGAGATTCAGGATAGTAAAGGAAGAATACAAGTATATATTACCCGTGATGATATATGTCCGGGAGAAGATAAAGAGTTGTATAATAAGGTCTTCAAGAAGCTCCTTGACATTGGAGACTTCATCGGTGTTAAGGGCTATGTGTTCAAGACTCAGATGGGAGAGATATCTATTCATGCAAAAGAGATTACTCTTCTTTCAAAGAGCTTGAAGCCACTTCCAATCGTGAAGTATAAAGATGGCGAGGCTTATGATAAGTTTGAAGACCCAGAACAACGCTATCGTCAGCGTTATGTTGACCTTGTTGTCAACGATGGAGTTAAAGATACTTTCTTGAAGCGTGCCACAGTCTTGCGTACAATGCGCCAATTCTTTGATGAGGCGGGGTACACAGAAGTGGAGACGCCAACCCTCCAGAGTATTCCTGGTGGTGCTAGTGCACGCCCATTCATCACCCACTTCAATGCGCTCAACATTGATATGTACATGCGTATTGCTACTGAGCTTTATTTGAAACGACTCATTGTTGGTGGCTTTGAAGGTGTTTATGAGATTGGTAAAAACTTCCGTAACGAGGGTATGGATCGCTTCCATAACCCAGAGTTTACCTGTATGGAGCTTTATGTTCAGTACAAGGACTATAACTGGATGATGTCTTTTACAGAGCAGTTACTCGAGAAGATCTGTATTGCCGTTAATGGGAAACCAGAGGTGAAGATGGGTGATAAGGTGATAAGCTTTAAGGCTCCGTTCCGCCGTCTACCTATTCTTGAGGCTATAAAGGAGAAGACTGGCTTTGATTTAGAGGGTAAATCAGAGGATGAGATACGTGATATTGCCTTGAACAAGTTGAAGATGGAGACCATAGATGAGAGCTTTGGTAAGGGCAAACTCATTGATGAAATCTTTGGAGAGTTCTGTGAGGGAACTTATATTCAGCCTACTTTTATCACTGACTATCCGGTAGAGATGTCTCCACTTACTAAGATGCACCGCTCAAAACCAGGCTTGACTGAACGTTTCGAGTTAATGGTCAATGGTAAAGAGTTGGCTAATGCTTACTCCGAGTTGAACGATCCGATTGATCAAGAGGAGCGTTTCTTGGATCAGATGCACTTGGCTGATAAGGGTGATGATGAAGCTATGATTATTGATCAAGACTTCTTACGTGCATTGCAATATGGTATGCCTCCTACCTCAGGTATTGGTATTGGCATTGACAGACTCGTGATGTTAATGACTGGCAAGGAGTACATTCAGGAGGTAATGTTGTTCCCTCAGATGAAGCCGGAACCAAAGATTCCACAAGACTCAATCAAAGATTGGGCTGCTCTTGGTGTATCAGAAGATTGGGTATATGTGTTACGTAAGGCAGGTTTCAACCTAATTGCTGATATCAAGGGAGAGAAGGCGCAAGGCTTACAACAGAAGTTGGGTGAGATCAATAAGAAGTATAAACTCGGATATGAGAAGCCTTCTGTTGATGAGATCCAGAAGTGGATTGACGAGGCTGGAAAGTAATTGGAAGAAGTGAAGAATTGCCTCTTCCTCCTTTAACTACCTAAGAAGAATGTTCAACATAGGTAAAATAGCAATCATTGGTAGCGGTAGCTGGGCAACAGCTATCGCTAAGATTGTTGTGGAACATACGCATCATATAGGTTGGTACTTCCGCCGTGATGATAAGATAGAAGAGTTTAAACGGAGAGGACATAACCCTACCTATCTGACGAGTGTCAGGTTCAATATGGATGAGATAACTTTCTCGTCTGACATTAATAAGATTGTTCAGGAGTATGACACATTGGTCTTTGTGACCCCATCTCCTTACTTGAAGGCTTTGTTGAAGAAGCTAAAAGCAAAGCTTAATACGAAACTTATCGTTACAGCTATCAAAGGAATCGTGCCTGATGAGAACCTCGTTTGCTCGGAGTATTTCCATGAGGAATACAAAGTTCCTTATGATAATCTGGCTGTGATAGGTGGTCCTTCGCATGCAGAAGAGGTTGCTATGGAACGTCTTACATACCTAACCGTCGGCTGTTCTGACCTTGAGAAGGCTCGAAGCTTTACAGAGGTGTTAGCATCCAATTATGTTAAGACGAAGATATCACCTGATGTTCTCGGTATAGAATACGCTTCTGTCTTGAAGAATGTATATGCCATTTCAGCTGGTATCTGTGCTGGTCTGAAGTATGGCGATAACTTTCAAGCGGTGTTAATGTCGAACGCTATGCAAGAAATGGATCGTTTCTTAAAGACGATCAACCCTATCCAACGAACTATTATCGATAGCGTTTACCTTGGTGATCAGTTGGTAACGGGATACAGTAACTTCTCTCGTAACCACACCTTTGGTGCGATGATTGGTAAGGGATATAGCGTTAAGTCGGCTCAATTAGAGATGGAGATGATAGCCGAAGGATACTTCGGAACGAAGTGTATGAAGGAGATTAACCGCCGTCTACATGTAAATATGCCGATCTTAGATGCCGTGTATAACATCCTTTACGAACGTATAAGTCCACAAGTAGAGATTAAATTATTAACAGATTCATTTAGATAAACACAAATGGAAAGTATTAAGTTAGACATTTCAAAGCAGCTCAGTTTTTGAATTTGGGTGCGGTAGAGGCCTATGCTCCTCACGTAGCTGCTGCCCAAGAAGCATTGGAGAAGAGCACTTGTCCAGGTAACGATTTCCTAGGTTGGTTACACTTGCCATCAAGTATAACTACTGAGTTCCTTGGTCAGATACAAGCGGTTGCCAACACTCTTCGTGAGAAGTGTGAAGTGGTTGTTGTTGCTGGTATCGGTGGTTCTTACTTAGGTGCTCGTGCTGTCATCGAAGCCTTAGGTAATAGTTTTGCTTGGCTTGTGAATGACAAGAAGAACCCTACAATCTTGTTCGCAGGAAACAATATTGGTGAGGATTATCTCGCTGAACTTACCGCCTATTTAAGCGATAAGAAGTTTGGTGTCATTAATATTTCTAAGTCTGGTACTACCACAGAGACCGCTCTTGCATTCCGTCTTTTGAAGAAGCAATGTGAGGAGCAACGTGGTAAGGAGACTGCTAAAGACGTTATTGTAGCTATCACTGATGAGCACAAGGGTGCTGCTCGTGCTGCTGCAACAAAGGAAGGTTACAAAACATTCATCATTCCTGATAATGTTGGTGGACGCTTCTCTGTTCTTACACCAGTTGGTTTGTTGCCTATTGCAGTAGCTGGTTTCGATATTCAGAAACTTGTTGAGGGTGCACAGGTAATGGAGAAGGAGACGGCTAATGACGTTCCTTTTGCTAACAACATCGCAGCACGTTACGCTGCTGTTCGTCAAGGTCTTTACTCACAGGCAGGCAAGAAGATTGAGATAGTTGCTAACTTCCAACCAAAGCTCCATTACTTTGCAGAGTGGTGGAAACAGCTCTATGGTGAGAGTGAAGGTAAGGATCACAAGGGCATTTTCCCTGCTGCTTGCGACTTTACAACCGATCTCCACTCTATGGGACAGTGGATTCAAGAGGGCGAACGTTCTATCTTTGAGACAGTAATCTCTATCGAACAGCCTAACGCAAAGTTGCTCTTCCCACATGATGATGAGAATCTCGACGGCTTGAACTTCTTAGAGGGTAAGCGTGTTGATGAGGTTAACAAGATGGCAGAACTTGGTACTCGTCTGGCTCACGTAGATGGTGGTGTGCCTAATATTCGTGTGAGTGTACCAGTATTGAACGAATATTATCTCGGTCAGCTCATCTACTTCTTCGAGAAGGCTTGCGGTATTAGTGGTCTTATCCAAGAGGTTAATCCATTCAACCAACCAGGTGTTGAGGCTTACAAGAAGAATATGTTTGCTCTTCTCAATAAGCCTGGTTACGAGGCAGAGAGCAAGGCTATTCAAGAAAGATTGACTAAGGAATAAAGCCCCACCCAGCCTCCCCGAAAGGGGAGGAGTTCCTAACTGAAGCCAATCTGAATTGTGTGGATTTAGGGGGGAATACTATTTTATAACATTCTTTATGTATCCTCAAGTCCTGCACTAAGGTGTGGTACTTGAGGATAATAATATATAATAAGGTGAAGAAAACAACTATATCATCCCAATCTCAGCAAGACATCCCCTCCTTTGGAGAGGCTTGGAAAGGCTTCAAAGTCGTCCTTTTCGACATGGATGGGGTGCTTTATGACTCAATGCCGAATCATGGTGTTGCATGGCAGCGTGCTATGAAGGAGTTTGGAATACACTTCACACTGGAGGATTCGTATGCAACTGAAGGTGCTAGAGGGGTTGATACCATTCGTAAATATGCTCGTGAACAACTCGGAAAGGAACTGAGTGAGGAAGAGGCGCAACGGATGTATGATGTGAAAGCACACTATTTTCATGAGATGCCAGAAGCTAAGATCTTCGATGGTGTGCTCGATCTCATGCAGAAGATAAAGCGCAGTGGAATGAAGATTGGTATTGTAACAGGCAGTGCACAGCGACCGTTGATAGAGCGTGTGACGCATGATTTTTGCCGACTTTATCACTCGAGATCAGGTAACTACAGCCTTTGATGTGAAGCGTGGTAAGCCTAATCCTGATCCTTATCTTATGGGCTTGAAGAAGGCGGGCAATTATTCTCCATCTGAGGGAATCGTTGTTGAGAATGCCCCTTTGGGCGTTCGTGCTGGTGTTGCAGCTGGTTGTTTCACCGTAGCAATCAATAGTGGACCATTGCCCGATGCAGCTCTTTTGGCCGAAGGAGCCAATCTCCTCTTCCCAACTATCCGTGAGTTCGCCGACAAATGGGAACTTCTTTTATCTCATTTCCCCCATTGTTAAGCCTTCACTTCCCTTTATCTCCCTGATTCTTATATCGCTCCAAAGCGTGGAAAACATTAGTTTCTACTCCCCTCTCCATCCGGAGAGGGGTTGGGGGTGAGGCTTTTTTTCTTTCTTTTTCTTGCCCATTTCATTTAATCTTCTTACCTTTGCGCCCGTTGAGTGAGAATTAACTTATTAATAATGATGTTACAAACAACGAAATTCAATCAAGCTAACGTTTGCGCCTTATATAATAAAGGTGTAAGCCGTGTTGTTGCGTTGGATTCTTTAACATCTCAAAATGAGAAAAAGATAGTAAATAATTTGGTAGTTCCAAATAATTGTATACTCTCTCTCTCTCTCTCTCTAGTAGAGCAGGCGTAAATAACACATTTTTTCTTCTCGCGTACGCGCGCGCGAAGCGTGCCGCAAACCCTGTAAACAAAGGACTTCTAGAAGTTTCCTTTGTTCTTTTTTTGTGTCCTTTTGCGAACTCTATTTAAAGCAAAATAAGAACGAAATAACAACTATTTTAATCAATGAAGTAATGAGAAAAAAGCAAGTAAAGAAGAGTTATTCTACACCAGAGTGTATGATAATCCAAGTAAACGAAGCTACTGATTTTATGCAAACGTCCATGCCAGGTCAGCACAACCCAGCCCACCATGCAGTAGGTCCTGCTGGGGCGAAAGCTGCAACAATTTGGCAAGAAGATGAGGAAGAAGGCGAAGAACAAAATATTCCTTCTTGGGAAGATTAAGAAATGAGAGTTATAAACAAGAAAGACAAAGTAATGATGAGAACAAAACAATTATTCAAGACACGCTTATTGTCCTTTGCAGCTCTTTGCACGATGGCATTAGCAGTAGTTTCTTGTGCTAGCGAAGATGTGGCGCAGAACGGCAAAGATACAGACAATGACAAGAATTTTACAGAGTTTGTTGGTGGCAGACTAGAGACGCGCACAACGATGGATTATAACAGCGGTGCTTTCTATTGGGAAGCTGGCGACAAGATTTACGTGCAGGACGATGACAATGTTTGGCAGGTAAGCAATAACGCCCCTACTGGCAAGGTGGCATCTTTTAAGTTTAAAGTTCCTGGCAAATTCACTGCTAAAGCTTCTTATAAGGTTTATTATCCAGGTAAGAACGGAACTGATAACAATGTAACGATCCCCGCAACACAAAGTCAGACAGAGCCTAATAGCACTGCACACTTCGGCGTATCAGGCGATTGTGGTACTGCTGATGCAGCAAGAGCAAATAATTTCCATTTCACGCTTGCCCATCAATCGGCTGTCCTGGTTTTCCAGCCTTATACTAGTAACTCTATTTTAAATAATTGCTATTTGACAAAGATAGAAGTAATTTCAGATAACAATATTACAGGAACGTATACTCTTAAACCGACTACAGGTGAACTGACAGGTAGTGGAACTGACAAAGAGATTAATATCATTACTACAGGTAGCGGTGCATACACTAATGGCTTTTCGTTGACCAGTGCAACATCTGCATCTGCTGCTGACAAAATCTACATGCATATTAAGCCAGGTACACATACACTCAGAGTACGTTATTGGATAAAAAGTCTTGTTGACAATGTAGAGGGTACTATCACAAAAGATCTAACATCTTTTACCTACAATAAGAATACGTACTACGACATGACGGCTAATCTTGATGTGAGAGATTATGCAAGTCTATACTGCTATTGGGATGCACAGGCAGACTATTGGGTAGGGCATGAATGGAATGCAGCTAATCCTGCTGATCGTTGGCAACCAGTGGTTACTACCATACCTTTTCCTCACTATGATGAACTAAAAGATCCTGTTACTCCACCACGTGCTGCAAATCTTTCTTATCCAGGCTTAGGTATTCGTAATGATGCGGTTAATCTCTGTAAAGATTGCCCAAATGCAAATGAGATGGCATGGTATGCAGAAAAGGGAGATGCTCGTTTTGATGCAGATATTCTTTGGACTTGTATGGGACACTTACGTAAAGGAGGCCTTTGGTTAAAAAAGAAAGCAAAGATAGCAAGCGATAATGGTAAGACAATATCTGATATTGAAAGTAAAGCACCAGATAATACGGATTGGAGAATTGCTACTTCTCCAATTGTTTCCAACCAGACGCTTACAAGTCTGACTCCTCCTTCTTCTGTAGATATTAATGACTACTTTTTCTTACCACCCTTAGGATCTGCAAATGACGTACTTTCTATAGCAGGTTTTTATATGACTAATCAAGGTGGTTCTTACTGGTCTTCTTCTACTAATAGCACAAATTCCAATTCTGTATTTGGATTTTTTTATGGTATTAATAGTAGCAATCAACTCGAATTAACTGTTACTTCAAATCTCGGCCGCGATCATAATATTATGAGTGCTTGGAAGTTTGAATAAATAGAGAGTAGACTACGAAACAATAGAAAAAGATGAAACTCTAGTAATTTGTAATAATATCACTTACAAACGCTCCGTGGGCTAAAAGGTCTCGAGCCTGCGGAGCTATTACAAAAAGAGACCGCCTTAATGATAATATGGCTAACAAACCAATTCAATTTTTCTTGAGAGAGCAGAAGCTAAACATCGGTAAGCAGGCTGGAAAGACTGTAATTGTTGCTCGTCCAACTGGTAGGCACCGTGTAGACTTCCGCAACTTTTGCGAACGCATTGCTAAGTCAACAACCTTTAATGCGCAGGAGGTGGCAGCCGTGCTGAATCTTGCAAGTGAAACCGCCCGTGACATCGTAGCCAATGGTGACATTGTGGAGTTTGGCGACATGGGAACGTTGACACCCTCGTTTAAGAGCAAGGCAGTAGAGACTGTTGAGCAGTTTCGTGCACAGCAGCATATCGAGAAACCTGTTATAAAGTTCCTTGCCTCTGCGAAGTATTTCACACTGAATGATGTTACGTATGAACAAGTAGCACCAAAGGAGAAGAAAGAAAAGAAAGGAAAGAAAGAGAAAAAGAAAGCAGAAGGAACAGAGCCTTCAGGTCCTGTAACAGAAGGATGATAACGGATTTTTGAGATTCTGCTAAAACAACAAAAAAATTGTTCGCGAAGAAATTCGAAATTCTTCGCGAACAATTTTAATTTTCTTCGCGAAGAATTTTTTGCGTTGCTTATAGGAACATCGTAACAGAAGAACAAGGCTTTAGGCAGAATGATATAAGAACACATTTCTTATGACAGGTTCTGCTTCTAGATAAACGTGCCACGGGGGCATTTATTAGGTTGATTCAGGGTATCAATCGTTCTGTAATAAGACAACTCGATTATATTAATTGTGAAATTAATGTCTTTCAAAACTAGTGTATTAATTTGGTTCTCTCGCTCCCTGTGGTACAGCCTCACCCCCAGCCCCTCTCCTACAGAGAGGGGGCGCCTAACGGGGTGAGGCTTTTGTGTGAGACAGAGGAACATGGGTTTTGAAGACAGAGTAACAGAAGAACAAATTGATTTAGTAACAAACAAATGATTCTAAGACACAATGACAGAAAGACATATGTTTTAATGACATATCATCCGTCGTTGACGGATTTTGTTTTCCTTCCACATATAGTATGTTACTATCGCCTTATGTTCCCCCACTTTGTCTTTAAAAATATGTCATTAAAAGAATATGTTTTTCTGTCATTGTGTCTACAAAATATATTATCGTTCCTTTGCTTTCTATGTCTTAAAAAACTATGTCATTGTGATTTAGCAACAAACAAATGATTCTAAGACACAATGACAGAAAGACATATTTTTTTAATGACATATCATCCGTCGTTGACGGATTTTTGTATCCCTTCCACATATAGTATGTTACTATCGCCTTATGTTCCCCCACTTTGTCTTTAAAAATATGTCATTAAAAGAATATGTCTTTCTGTCATTGTGTCTACAAAATATATTATCGTTCCTTTGCTTTCTCTGTCTTGAAAAACTATGTCATTGTGATTTAGCAACAAACAAATGATTCTAAGACACAATGACAGAAAGACATATTTTTTTAATGACATATCATCCGTTATTAGAACGCCTCTCTATACTTGTTTTCTTCCTTGTCTTCGAGCATAGAAAGATAGCTGTTGTATCGACTTTCTGATATGTAATGGTCTTCAACAGCCTTGCGAACGGCACAACCGGGCTCATGTGTGTGGGTACAATTAGAGAATTTGCAGTGCTCGGAGAACTTAAATATCTCACGGAAGTAGCTTGTCAACTCCTCTCGCTCAATATCAAATGTACCGAAACCCTTTATGCCTGGAGTATCGATGAGATAACCTCCAACGGGCAACTCCAGCATCTCGCTGAATGTCGTTGTGTGCATACCCGTGTTGTGCGCATCGGATATGTCGGCTGTGCGAAGGTTTACGTGGGGTAGGAGAGCGTTGATGATGGTTGATTTTCCAACACCACTGTTCCCACTTAGTAATGTGATTTTATTTGCTAACAAGGGGCTCAGTTTCTCTACACTGAACTCATTGGAAGTATCGCTGGTGGCTTGTACTTCGATACATTCATAGCCTATAGTCTCATAGAGTTTCATCACTGCATGCTGATACCGCAGTTCTTCTTCAGATAGTAGATCGTGCTTGTTGAAGACTAAGGTGACAGGTACTCTGTACGCCTCGGCACCAGCTAGAAAACGATCAATGAATGTTGTTGAAGTTTCAGGATAATTGATAGTTACCACCAAGAAAGCCTGATCAATATTGGCAGCAATGATGTGGCTCTGTTTAGAAAGATTCGTCGACTTCCTTATAATATAGTTTCTTCTATCCTCAATCTCGGTTATAAATGCCGTACCCTCTTGATTGGGCGTGATGACAACATGGTCGCCAACAGCCACGGGGTTAGTAGAGCGAATCCCTTTCAATCGGAAGTTACCCTTAATCTTGCAGTCTATGTTCTTACCATTCTCCGCCTTTACGGTGTACCAACTGCCAGTGTTCTTTATTACTAAGCCACGCATAAATAGGAAAAAAAAGCCTCACCCCCAGCCCCTCTCCGAATGGAGAGGGGAGTGATTACCATTGTTTCTTATTCTTAAAGAAGTATGGAATAGTACATTTCACTCCCCTCTCCATTCGGAGAGGGGGCGGGGGTGAGGCTTCAATTACACTGTCATAATCTCTTTCTGTTTCTCTGCTAGAAGCTCATCTACCTGCTTGATAAACTTGTCGTGAACCTTCTGCAAGCTGTCTTCTGCATCCTTTTCGTTGTCTTCTGATAGACCATCTTTGATAGCTTTCTTCAGCTTGTCTTTAATATCAGAACGCACATTGCGAATCTCTACCTTTGCTCGTTCACCGATTTTATTGCATTGTTTCACCAAGTCTCTACGACGCTCTTCGGTTGGTTGAGGTAAGTTTAAGCGAATCATCTCACCGTTGTTCTCTGGTGTGATACCCACATCAGAATCCATGATAGCCTTTTCGATGTCTTAATAGCTTTCTTATCCCAAGGCTTAATAGCAATGGTACGTGCATCAGGCACCATGACTGAGGCTACTTGATTCAGTGGAACCTTTGAACCATAAGAGTCAACTCGTACGCCATCAAGTATGGCTACGTTTGCACGACCAGCTCGGATGCGTTGCAATTCATCGCTAAGATACATTGCTGCCATCTCCATTCTTTCGCTGGCATCATTTAATGTCTGCTTTACGTCTAACATATATCTTTAGTATTAAATATTCGATGTTACAAAAATAGGAATTAATTCGGATATGCACAAGAATTTACTTTACTTTTCCTAAAAGAGGTCTTCTATTTCCGCCATCAGTAGTTGGATGATATGTTCCAGACCGTCTTTGTCTTCTGCACTAAAGTCATCAAATCGAGTGCTATCAATGTCTAACACACCCCTAAAATGGTGTTGAGAGTCATACATGGGAACAACGATTTCGCTTTGAGAACGACTGCTGCAAGCAATATGACCAGGGAATGTTTCTACATTAGGAACGATTAGTGTGCAACCTTCCTCCCATGCCTTGCCACAAACACCCTTACCATAAGGAATTGTGTAACAGGCTACTGACCCCTGAAAAGGTCCGAGTCTCAACATATTCCCATTCTCTTGAAGATAAAAGCCCACCCAAAAGAATCGTTCAGGAAATGCTTCATGCAATGCAGCCGAAACATTCGCAAGAATGCCAATCAGATTTGTTTCATCCTTTATCAAGCCTGCAATCTGCGGAATTAATTGCTCATATTGCTCTTTTCTAGTCATGCGTTCTATCGTTGATAGTTGGCTAATTGCTCTTCAACCATGTTGGTTAGTTCCACAAACTGCGGTATTGATAATTGCTCAGGACGCTTCGTCATGATGTCTTGCTCATAGAATCCATCCGTTGGCTTACCATTATTAAATATCTGGCGAAGGCTTACACGCAACATTTTCCGTCGTTGGTTAAAAACAGTCTTCACCACTCTTTTGAATAATTGTTCTTCGCAACCAATGTCTGTTACATCGTTTCTTGTCATGCGAATCACAGCACTCTTCACCTTTGGGGGAGGGTTAAATACATTCTCATCCACCGTGAACAAGTATTCCACATCGTACCATGCTTGAATCAAGACAGACAATATCCCGTAAGCCTTCGAGCCAGGTGCTGCTGCCATGCGGAGCGCAACTTCTCGTTGGATCATCCCCGTACAGCAAGGTATCAAGTCCTTATAATCAAGCATCTTAAAGAATATCTGTGATGAAATGTCATAAGGGTAATTACCTGTCAAGACGAACTGCTTACCATCAAATATCTGTGTCAAGTCCATTTGAAGGAAGTCTTCTCCCAAGGATATTCTCGTGTAGTTTGGGGAAACGTTCATATAGATACGCAACACTCTCAGCATCAATTTCAACTGCTTTAACCACTCTTGGCTTCTCAACAAGGTACTGCGTGAGCACTCCCATACCTGGTCCAATCTCCAAAACAGGTATCTCTGGGCATGCATCAACAGTATCTGCAATCCGTTTAGCAATGCTTAAGTCAGTTAGAAAGTGCTGACCTAAATTCTTCTTGGGCTTGACTAATTTCATGATTTTTACGTATTTGCCTACAAAGATAGGCATTTTATTTTGCTTTTAAAAGCATTTTACTTATCTTTGCTCAATATATGAATACAAAGAAACTGTTCAATAATATCATTAAGATAGTACTTCCCCTTTTGCTTGGAAGTGCCATCTTGTATTGGATGTATCGCGGTTTCGACTTCTCTAGCATTAGTCATGTTCTCTTGCACGAGATGAATTGGACGTGGATGATTATCTCTCTTCCCTTTGGTATTCTGGCGCAGGCTTTCCGTGGATGGAGGTGGAAGCAGAGTCTAGAACCTATCGGGGAACATGCCCGTTCATCGGTTTGTGTCAATTCAATCTTCCTTTCTTATGCCGTTAGTTTACTCATTCCTCGAATTGGAGAGTTTGCTCGTTGCGGTGTTCTGAATCGTTATGATAAGGTTGCTTTCCCAAAGGCTATCGGTACAGTAGTGACCGAACGGGCTGTAGATACGCTCATCGTCATTCTTATAACATCTATTGCTTTTGTTATGCAGATTGGTGTTTTCTCTAACTTCTTTTCGCGTACAGGGACTCGAATTGACGATTTCTTAGGAATGTTTTCGGCAACTGGATGGTTTGTAACAGCCATCTGTGGTGTTGCTTCTCTCATCCTTTTCTATTATGTGTTACGCCACCTTTCCATATATAATAAGGTGAAAGAAATGCTAAGTGGTATTTGGCAAGGCATTAGTTCATTAAGGAAGGTGAAGAATATCCCGCTCTTCCTCTTCTATAGTATAGCGATATGGGGCAGTTATTTCTTGCATTATTACCTAACGTTCTATTGCTTTCCTTCAACCGCGCATCTCGGTCTTTCTTGTGCTTTAGTGAGCTTTGTTGTAGGTTCGATAGCCGTTATCGTCCCAACACCTAATGGTGCCGGACCTTGGCATTTTGCGGTGAAGACAATGCTAATACTTTATGGTGTTGCTGACAATCAGGCTCTTTATTTTGTATTGATAGTGCATACTATCCAAACACTTTTGGTCATTCTCTTAGGCATTTATGCGTGGGTAGCATTGAACTTTACCAAACCTTATGTTTCATTGGATAGTCCTGCCAAACTCACCCGACCAATAGAAAATGTATAATATAAGCCAAACAACAATTATAGTAATAACCTTTTAATATCAACATTATGAGTGAAATCAGAAATCTTAAACCAGTAGGCTTGTGGAGAAACTTCGATGATTTAACACAGATTCCACGCCCATCTGGATACATGGAAAAGGTGCAGAAGTTCTTATTAGACTTTGCCGCAAAGGTGGGAGTAGAGGCATTTGTCGATGCTGGTGGTAATGTGGTAATGCGCAAGGCAGCCACTGCTGGCTATGAAAATCGTAAGACAGTTCTACTCCAAGCACACATGGACATGGTTCCACAAAAGGCTCCAGATAGTAATCATAACTTTGAGACTGACCCTATCGTAACCCACATTGAGGAGGGTTGGGTGTATGCGAACAACACGACATTGGGTGCTGATGATGGTATCGGAGTGGCTGCTATCATGGCAATTATGGAGGATAAGGACTTGAAACATGGTCCTGTTGAGGCTATTATTACACGTGATGAAGAGACTGGAATGTTTGGTGCTAACGAACTTCCAGAGGGCGAGTTGCATGGAGATATCCTCATGAACCTTGATTCAGAGACCTGGGGTAAGTTCGTTGTTGGCTCTGCTGGCGGTGTAGACGTTACATCAACACTTGAATATAAAGAGGTTGCGAATGATCAAGAGGCAGCTGTAAAGGTTACTTTAAAGGGACTTCGTGGTGGTCACTCTGGTCTTGAAATCAATGAAGGACGTGCCAATGCTAATAAGGAGATGGTACGTTTTGTTCGCAAAGCAATCACCGAACTTGATGCTCGCCTAGCTGGTTGGCAGGGTGGCAATATGCGTAATGCCATTCCTTTCAAGGCTGAAGTTGTCTTAGCCTTACCACAAGCTAATGTCGTTGCACTCAAGGAACTCGTTGAGAAACAGAAGTCTGCTATCAAGGACGAGTATAAGGGTATAGAGGTTGTTGATAATATCGAATTCTTCGTAGAGGACGTAGAGAAGCCTGCAGCTCTTCTACCGGTTGAGATCCAAGATAACCTCATCGATGCTATTTATGCTTGTCACAATGGTGTCTTGCGTATGATTCCTTCTTATCCAGATGTGGTAGAAACCTCTTCAAACCTCGCTATCATCAATATCGATTCAGCAAAGGCTTCTATTAAGATCCTTGCTCGTTCAAGTCGAGAAGACATGAAGGAGTATATCGCAACACAACTGGAAAGCTGCTTCAATATGGCTGGTATGAAGACAGTCTTTAGTGCCCATTATGGCGGTTGGGACCCAAATCCACAGAGCGAGATCCTTAGTTTGTTGCAAAAAGTATATAAGGAACAGAATGGCGAAGAGGCAATTGTACAGGTAGATCACGCTGGTCTAGAGTGTTCAATCATACTTGGTAAGTATCCAAATATGGATGTTGTCAGTCTTGGACCAACGATTCGTAGTCCTCACACAGCTAAGGAACGCTTTGAAATCGCTACTGCTGAGCCATTCTGGAACTTGTTAGTTCAGACCTTGGAGGAGATTCCTGTAAAGTAAGATAATAGTCGTTGAGAGCTTCATCCGACCTCACTGAAAGAGGGAGAAAAAGCCTCACCCCCAACCCTCTCCGAATGGAGAGGGGAGTGAATAGTATTGATTGCAAACAAAGGGGGCGTTTCTTCTATATGAAGAGAGCCTCTCCTTAGTAGAAAGAAACGCCCTTCTCCAATGGAGAAAGGCGTTTCTTGTTTTCTTGCTTATGAGTTGTGCTTATTGAATTAAGCAATTCTCCCTCTTATCCTAACCAATTCCCGTTAGGCACATCCCCTCCTTTGGAGGGGCTTGGGGAGGCTTTTTTGTATTCTGTGGGGTATTAAAATGCCCAACCAAAGCCGAGATAAGGGTAGAACACAGCCTTTTTAATAGCGTTCTTCTCACCCAATGTGAATGAAGGATTCACACCCACACGGAAGAGGAAGCCCTTGCTTGATACGTGACGATAGCCAATGTTACCAAAGAAATAGTATCCGAAACGATTGTGACTCGTGTTATAACCGAGGAAAGTTATCGTCTTCCCATTGATAGTTTTTTGTGTTATCAGGTGCGCCTGTTGGTCAGGAGTGAGCGTGACAGGACCTTCAAGGGTTTGAATGTCACGATCGTGAGAGTTGTAAATACCAACGTTAGCACCTGCACCTACCTCTAAGTTGTTCTTTTGAGAGCCTAGAAGATAGTTTACTTCCAGCGGTACTGAGTAATAACGAATACTACCATAGTTACCAAAGAAGTTGGAGTTGTTACCGAAAGCAAAGCTAACACCTGCTCTCCAACCCCATTTAGTATGGTCGTTGAAACGCTGATCATAATTGATACCTACCATGTTTGAGGCTCCTAAAAGCTCCAAGTAGACAGCCTTGTCCTTCTCAAGTCCATCTGAATTAGGCTCTGCAGCCATCATGTTTGTTGCTAAACTTAATGCAATCGAAAGTGTAAGTAATTTCTTCATAAGAATCTTCTTTATCATTATCCTTTAGTTTTCTGGCTGCAAAGATATAATTTTTTTGATATATATATACGCTTTCTCGGTTTTTTATTTGTACTTTTGCAATATACTATATACTTGTTTCAATCATCGAAGAAAGGTTTCTTGACAGGTTGAGCGAATAAACATTTAAGGTAGCAGTGGTAGGCATATTCACATCTTTATATAATGGTGTTCTCGTCTTGATAAATACATTCTTTCGCCGAGTGTGGAAGAGTGAGCGGTGTCAACGATGGTTACAAGAGAAACACCTAAAGGCTTATCGCTTTGTAATGGGGCAACAGAACCTTCTTTCAACCATACGTTGTGAGGTTGTAAAAGATGGTCGTGAAGTGCTTTGGTTTCATGCTGCTTCCTATGGAGAATATAATGTTATCCGCCCTATTATCAAGACATTGAGAAACGAAAACCGCCGTTGTATCGTCACGTTCTTTTCATCATCTGGTTACATCGCATTGATGAATGAGAACGAAAAAAGCCATGAGGTTGATAATATCTTTTATCTTCCTTTGGACATGAAAAGCAATGTTAGAGAATTTCTAGATATTGTGCAACCTTCGAAGGCGGTCTTTGCTATCTCTGAATATTGGATGAATTACCTGTCAGAATTGCGTTCTCGTGGAATCCCGACCTACCTTGTTTCAATGTTAGTAGCTGATAGCTCCTACCTTCTGAAATGGTATGGTTTTCCCATCCGAAGGGCTTTTAAGACCTTTACAAAGTTTATGGTATTGGATGAACAGTCGAAGGAGAATCTTGCAAAGATTGGTTTTAATAATGCGGAAGTGATAGGCGATCCTTTGTTTGATAACGCTATTCGCATAGCCAAGGAGCCTTATCAAAACACAATAATAGAGAAGTTTTGTGCTGACAATACGCCAGTCTTTGTGGCTGGTAGTGTGAGTGATGCTAATGATTTATCGCTTGTGTCTTCTTTAATTAAGCACGAACGAGATGTTAAGTTTCTTGTTGTCCCACATGAGATAGACGCAGTGACCCTTCGTGAAGTACAAGAAAAAATACCAGCAAAATCGTTGTTATATACGGAATGTACCGCAGGTACCGACTTTACCGATGTACAAGTGTTGGTAGTCAATATCCTTGGCTCGCTCTCACGTATCTATCGTTATGGTAATTGGGCATACGTTGGAGGCGGTTTTACTGCCTATCTGCATAGTGTTATCGAACCAGCTGTTTATGGTATACCTGTGGCTTTTGGTCCAAGAATAGAACGTAAGACAACCCCGAAAGAGATGGTTCGTCGAGGTATAGGAGCAATAGTCACAACACCGGAAGGCTTGTGTCACTGGTTCAATCAGGTGAAAGTGGAAAAGGAACAGATGGAGGTGAAGAGTCGTACAACAGCTTTCATAGAAGCAAATGCCAACTTCACTCAAAAGGTTTGTGCAAACATAGAGCAATGAGAAAAGTACGTTATTATATATTCCTCGGTCTCCTCAAGTGTATAGCCTTGCTGCCCTTCTGGTGCTTGTATCGAATAAGTGATTTCATTTACTTCATCTTGAGTCGTGTTATTCATTATCGGAAACGAGTGATAACAGGTAATATCAGTAGGTCATTCCCAGAGTTAAGTCAGAGGGAAGTAGGCATTATCACCAATAAATTCTATCGTCATCTGGCAGATGTCATAGTAGAGTCTGTAAAACTCCTGCACGTTAGTGATGAAGAGATGAGGCGCCGTGTTGAGGTGAAGAATGGTGATGAGGTAGAACGTAAAGCGGCTGATGGTCGCCCTGTAATCCTATTCCTTGGGCACTATGGAAATTGGGAGTGGGCACAGGAAGTATCGTGTTATTATCGTCAACCAGCATTCACTTGTGAATTATATCGACCAGTGAAAGACAAGGTGATGGACGATCTGATGTTACGCATTCGAAGCCGTTTTAACACAACACTTGTCACTCAACAAGAGGCTATTCGATTCCTTTTAAGGAAGTATAGAAGTAATGAGCAGTTCCTTGTGGGGTTCATATCTGACCAGCGTCCGAATAGTCAGAACCTTCATAACTGGGCGCAGTTTCTGCATCAAGACACCGCTTTCGCTGTGGGAGGGGGAGGAGATTGGTAAGCACGTAAAAGCCCATTACTTCTTCCTACATGTTGAGAAACCGCGACGTGGTCACTATGTTATGACCTTTCAAGAGGTGCGTCCTGAAGATGATAAAACGAAGTTCCCTTATACTTTACAATACCTCCGCATGATGGAGGAAAACATCCGTAAGCAACCCGAATTATGGCTTTGGTCGCATAATAGATGGAAGTTTGACAGGGAAGGAAAAGCCATTCATTAGAAGTACTAAATAATAGATACAATGAATATCGTATGTGTAATTCCTGCGCGAGCAGAGTCTTCGCGCTTTTTTGAGAAGCCTCTTGCATTGATCTTAGGCAAGCCAATGATACGTTGGGTGTGGGAACATTGCAAGGAAGTAGAGCAATTCAGTGAAGTGTATGTAGCAACAGATAGCGAGAAAATCAAGGCTCTCGCTGAATCATTCGGAGCGAAAGTTGTTATGACAGCATCTGATCATGACACTGCAACAGAGCGTCTTTATGAGGTTTCAACAAAGGTTGATGCAGATCTATATGTTATGGTGAATGGTGATGAACCATTGTTGACTAAGGACTACATCACGCAGTGTATTCCTGCAAGCATAGGTGAGGGAGAGATGTATGTGTCTAACCTTATGACCGATTTCCACAACCCTGTTGAGGTCGTTGATTCGACTAACTTGAAGATAGTAACAGGTCATAACAACCGTTGCTTATTTATCTCACGCAGTCCAATCCCATATCCAAAGGGCAATATGGATTATGTTTATCATAAGTTCGTGGGCGTAGGTGCTTTCAATCATAAAGCTTTGGAGTTCTATCATACGACCCCTCGTGGACCTATAGAGAAGATAGAAGAGAATGATTCCTTCCGCTTTATCGAGAACAATGTACCTATTTATTACTACAATTGCCATTGTCGCTCACTCTCAGTAGACAACCACAAAGACATTGCGGGAGTTGAGGCTATTATGAAAGGCGAAATGGAATAAAAAGGAAATCACCTATGGGTAATTCAATAGGGAAGATCTTGGACTACGTATTCGTACCTCGGATATGTTATCGTCCACGTCTCTCTTCCATCATGGCAGGGCTTAGCCATGATGAAAGAGAGATTGTTATGGATCGCGTTGCCTACTATAATAAACTTCAAGAGCATACCCATATAGATGGAGCAACTACTGTTGCCCAATATAAGTTCCCGTTAAAGAAGCAACAGTTTGGCGATAAGAAGAGTCGTCTCTCTACTTATTTCTTTGATCAGTATAGTGTCTTGAAGTATTTCCCTGCGGCATGTAGATTCAGATATGAGCATGGGGATGTAACACATGTGCCATCGCAACCAGCGTTTGTAAAGAGCCGTCCGATAGCAGGAGATAATGTGAATGCGGTCTTGTTGAAGCTCGATCAGCATAGACACTTCCGTTTCGTGCATGACAAAAAAGCTTTTGCAGAAAAGAAGAACATGCTTGTCTCAAGGACAACATGGTGTAATGCTCGCCCTCACAGACGTAAGTTTTGCGAGATGTTTTGGGATCATCCCATGTGTAATATAGGTAAGTCTCAAGCCGAGCCAAACGAAGATTTCCCTGAAAGTATCAAAGGATTCCTAAGCATTGAGGAGCAGTTAGATTATAAGTTTGTCGCTTGCATTGAAGGAATGGACGTTGCAACGAACCTCAAATGGGTGATGTCCTCTAATTCAGTAGCCGTCTCCGCACCTATGATTTATGAGACTTGGTACATGGAAGGAAGGCTTATTCCAGATTATCATTATATAGAGGTAAAACCTGACTACTCGGACTTGATAGAGAAAATAGGGTACTATATTGCACATCCATCAGAGGCAGAAGCCATCATAGAACATGCCCATGAATGGGTGAAGCAATTCCAAAATCCAAGAATAGAATTGGCTACGCAGCTTGCAGTAGCACAAAAGTACTTTGACTTAACAGACCTATGATGACTAACGATAACCAGCGGCATGGACGGAAAGTGCATATTGCATTCCTTTCAAAAGACTTCCCTTGTGGTGGAGCAGAGCGTGTAACGTGTGATGTGGGCAACTGGTTATGTTCCCACGGATTTGCTGTTACGGTCTTTGTTATGAACCATTTGCAAGAGAACTATCCGAAGGGTTTCCAGCGATTGTTCGATGTGAAACCTCTTCCTAAGGGTAATATCCTATGGTCACCACGTGTTGCCAAGGCTATTCGTGATGCCATATTAAAGGAGAAGGTGGATATTCTTGTGACTTATCAGAAGCAACGCTATGCTGCTTGGTTGAAGGCAAAGACAGGTGTAAAGATGGTCTTTGTCCTCCACAATCCACCGTTCCATGAACTGTTGGGGCTTACCGTAGCTATTGGTGAAGCACATCCTTTTAAAAGGAGTCTGTTACAGGTATGGAAGAAGGTAATGGATATGGATTATTACAGAAAGTACCAGAAAGTATATCACTGGGCGGATGCTTATGGTGTACTTTGTCAGTCTTTTAAAGAGCGATTGACGGAGAACTTGAATCTACCAGCTGATAATAAGGTATGTGTCTTACCCAATTCTGTACCCTTACCAACTGATGTGAACTTGGATAAAGAGAAGATCATCCTTTATTTGGGACGCTTTGCTCATATACAGAAGCGTATTGATCGCTTGTTACGAATATGGAAGATCGTACAGCCGCAACTACCTGATTGGAAGTTGGAGATTGTTGGCGGAGGTGTAGAAGACTCATCATTAAGGGCAATGGCAACAACGCTTGAACTGAAGAATATAGCTTTCGAAGGACCGACCAATCAGGCAAAGAAGTATTATGACAAGGCTTCCATCTTGTGTATGACATCGTCTTATGAAGGTTGGCCGTTGGTTTTGGCGGAAGCACAAACTAATGGTGTTGTCCCTATCCTGTATAATAGTTTCACAGCAGTTACAGCTGTTGTCTCAAGCAAAGAGGAAGGTGTTCTGATAGAGCCATTCGATGAAGAAGCATACGCCAAAGCATTAGTTGCACTTGCCAAAGATGATGAACGCAGGAAAAAAATGCAGTTACGAGTGATAGAGAAAGCAAAGACATACAGTATTGATAATACAGGGGCTGCATGGCTCCAAATGGTTAGGAGGATACTAAATGAAGATAGGAGTTGATGCAAGGAAGATATTACGTAATGTCACGGGATTAGGCAATTATGGTCGGACATTGGTGTGTAATATGTCAGAGTTGATAGCTGACAACGATCGTCTCTTGCTGTTTTCTCCAGATGAGGGGAAGCCTGCTTTGAAAGCAATCTCTATACCTCAAAAAGGTGAGTTGGTGGTTCCTATAAATTCATCCATCCCTTTATATAAAAGGTGGTGGCAGTTGAAAGGAATGGTAAAAGACCTCCGTAAGCATGAAGTGAATGTCTTTCATGGACTCAATGCAGAGTTACCAAAGGGTATTAGTAAGGTTGTTCCTGCCATTCTTACAGTTCATGACCTTATCTTTCTGCGCCATCCCGAATGGTACAAACCCATTGATAGATGGCTTTACACTCGTCGTTTCTATAACGCCATCAATGAGGCAACGCACATCATAGCCATCTCTGAATGTACAAAGCGAGATATTATAGAGTATGGGAAGGTGCCCGAAGAGAAAATATCGGTAATCTATCAGAGTTGTAGTACACGTTTTGCATCCCCTGTAGATGTGTCTTTAAAGCATAAGGTAAGGGAGAAGTATCACCTCACAAACGACTTTATCCTCTTTGTTGGTACGATAGAAGAGCGCAAAAATGCCCTTGAGATAGTGGAAGCCTTACCTTATTTGGAAGGTGTTGATGCGGTTATCGTGGGTAGAAGAACCCCTTATGCCGATCGAATAGAGGCGAAAGCTAGGGAACTTGGAGTCGCTAATCGGGTTCATCTCCTATCTGGTATTGATGATGAAACATTGCATGCTTTATACCATTCGGCAGCTGTCTTTGGTTATCCGAGCCGTTATGAAGGGTTCGGAATACCCATCATTGAGGCTATGGAAGCTAGTCTCCCTGTTGTCGCAGCGACGGGAAGTTGTTTGGAAGAAGCTGGTGGTAAGGGTAGTCTATACGTGAATCCAGATGATCCGAAGGCGTTTGCTGAGGCTATAAAGCACATGTTGCCGGGTGGTAACCGCCGTGAGCAGGCTATCTGTGAAGGCTTGGAATACGTCAAGAAGTTCGATGGTAAGAAAGTTGCCCAGCAGGTGATTGACATATATAATAGGTATGGCAAATAAAGAAAACAAGCGTATCCTTGTCATAAGACTATCAGCATTGGGGGATGTTGCAATGACTATCCCTGCTATCTATAGTGTGGCTAGAACCTATCCACAGCACCATTTCTATGTGTTGACGATGGCTTTTTGTACCAAGCTCTTCATCCATGTTCCAGAGAATATAACGCTGTGTCCTGTGAAGGACAGAAAGGCTGTCTTAGAGCCAATTAAGGGCTTGAAGTTTGACGCTGTAGCCGATTTACACAACGTGATGCGCTCTTGGAAGATAGATTTACGCTATCTTTTGCGAGGCGTGCGAGTGGCAATGCTTGACAAGAAGCGTAGTGAACGACATGCAATAACACATCAAAATAAGTACACGGAGAGTAAGTTTACAGCACGATACTTCGATGTCTTTAGACGATTAGGGCTACCTTGTGAACCTCAGTTCGATGGTTTGTTCGATAAGAAACCAATCTTACCTCTACAATTAACAAAGCCGGAGAACGAACATTGGATAGGTATTGCACCTTTTGCAAGATATAAGAATAAGACCTATCCAGCCAGTCAGATGCAAGAAGTTATTGCCTTGTTGAATCAGACAGAGAACGTGAGAGTGTTCTTATTCGGCGGTAGGGGAGAAGAAAAAGCAACTTTAGAGTCATGGACAAAAGAGTTGGCTAACGTCAGATGTATCGCTGGTTCATTGCAATTACACGAGGAATTGGCACTGATGGCATGGCTTGATGTAATGGTGTCTATGGACTCTGCCAATATGCACTTAGCCTCTCTTGCAGGCGTGCGTGTCGTGAGTATATGGGGCGGAACAGCTCCCGCTTGTGGCTTCTTAGGCTGGCAGCAGCAAGAAGGTGACGCTTTGTTGACACATTGTGATTGCCAACCTTGTACGATAGCGGGAGCAGATGAGTGTGCAAAAGGTGATTACCGTTGCATGACGACATTAACCCCATCGCAAGTTGTAGATAAGTTGATGAATGTGATAAGGACGAACGATAAGAAGTGATATAACGTATAGATAAAGATAAGAACATCTATTAGATAGACTGAAAAATTGATTATGAAGAAAGATCTTTCAATATTATTGTGGCTGTTTATAGCCTTTACTTTGTTTTTCTTAGGTATTCAGAAGCCGTTATTCCTCATTTATAACCATGGCTTCGGAAAGTTATCACCATCGTTCCATGACGTCTTGGAGATTTATGTACATGGTTTTGCCATTGATATGGCAACGGTGGGTTATATGATGGCAATACCTCTTTTGCTCTTTGGTATCAAATGGGCATGGGCGAAGTTCCCTATTAAGAAGAGTTTAAACATCTATCTCGTCATTATCTCCATATTACTGACATTGGGCGCGTTAGCCGATGCTTCGTTGTATGAGTTTTGGGAGTTTAAGCTCGATCGGATGGCGTTCTTTTATCTTAATGACCCAAAGGATGCCTTTGCGAGTGTGTCAGTAGGATATCTGCTTGTACGTCTGCTCGGGTGGATCGTACTATCTGCTATCTCATATGCCCTACTTGCATGGCCTTTATGGAAAGTACAATTAGGAAAGATAAAGACAAATCCATGGTTGCGTGGTGTCCTCTTTGTTGTGATAGGGGGAGCCTTGTTTGCTATGATTCGTGGTTTAAGAATATGGCCAAATACGCCAGGTCGTGCGTTTTATAGCAATGTCACATTCTATAATCATGCAGCTTTGAATCCAATCTTCAACCTTATGTACAGTCTTCAGAAGGAGGAGGACGACTACAAGGAATTTGATGCTTTCGATGAGAAAACGCGAGCTAAGCTATATGAGGGTCTATTTCCAACAAAGGCCGATAGCACGGAGAAGCTCATCAAAACATCACGTCCTAATGTATTAGTAGTGGTTCTTGAGGGCTTTGGCTCATGTTTCATCGAAGGCTTAGGAGGTATGAAAGATGTTGGGGTAAACATCAATCGCCTCTTACCAGAGAGTGTTGTCTTCGATAGTTGTTATTGTGGTAGCTTCCGAACAGACCGTGGTATCGTGTGTGCAGTGAGTGGCTATCTGGGGCAACCAACGACAAGTATCATGCGTTTTACACATAAGATCAAACATTTGCCAGGCTTACCAAAGACCCTGAAGAAGTATGGCTATCAGACACAAGCACTCTATGGTGGTGATATTTCGTTCTTTAATATGTCTGAATACTTCCTTGATTCGGGGCATGACAAGTTAGTGACAGAGGATGACTTCCCTGCTTCTGACAGAACAACTAAGTGGGGAGTACCAGACCATGTAACCTTTAACTGGTTGTATAATGACATTGTTCGTCGTGATAAGGAGAAGTCTGGTCCATGGTACACTACCTTCTTAACCATCAGTTCTCACAACCCGTTTGATGTGCCTTATCACCGTTTGAAGGATAAGAAATACAATGCTTTCGCATATACGGATCAGTGCTTTGGAACATTCATAGATAAGTTGAAGAAGACACCAGCATGGAAGAATCTACTCATCGTAGTGGTTGCTGATCATGGATTTAACTGGCGTGAGATTGCTTCACCGAAGTTCCCTTACATTCCATTCTTGATGATGGGCGGTGCTATTAAGCATCCTCAGCGTATCCATAAACTGATAAGTCAGACCGACCTTCCTGCTACTGTCTTAGGTCAAATGGGTATTCCTCATGAAGACTTCACCTTTAGTCGTGATGTAATGGGTAATACTTATCGTTATCCGTTTGGCTTCAATACCTTTAATAATGGCTTCAATTTCTGTGATTCAACAGGCTGTACGGTCTATGACAACGTAAGTAAACGAGCTATTTATGGGAATGACAAGCGACGCATAAACATCGGTAAAGCCATTTTGCAGACCCTGTATCACGATATGGCAAAGCGTTAATAGCAATACAGAATCATGTTATGAATCTCATACGAAGATTAGAAATTACATCTCTTCATGCCGTTGGGTAGTGCCAATCACTACTCAATGGCCTTTATTTATCAGTTATATCGTATTGATAGGATGGAGTTCTATAACTCAGAATATCTATGCGCGTGCTTTCGTAATCTACTTGCATGCTTATATCGCAACCGTTATCGTCACATGGAGTAAACGCTCGTGGGTGAAAGTGCTGATCTATGTTTTAGCCTTCATCTTATTCTTTATTAATGCCTCATTGAAGGTTAACTATGACTTAGAAATATCCCCCAGCGTATTGATGCTACTAGCTGAGACGAATGCAGAAGAGAGCTCGGAGTTCTTACATTCATTGCTGCACACGAGTACAGCATGGGTTATTCCAGCATTGACAGTGGTCTTTGTTGTACTTGTTGTAATAGCTGAGAAGAAGAGGACGAAAGGTACATTATATTTAGAAAGAAAACGTCCTTTCCGTATATTGTCAGTGTTTTCTGGGATAATGCTCACTGTTGGTGTGATTGGTTCCTATTGTTATATAGGTCTCTTCCAGTGCAAGAATCCAGATGACGTCTCTGTTTGGAATCTACACATGAGTTACCCCAGCGATGCGCTGACAAGGGTGGTTGTGGCTCTTTATGATTCACATCTGGCTAAGAAAGAAATGGAAGGAACAGCACTATTAGCGGAGAATGTGAAGTCAACAAAGAGTGATGTTGAAGCAAAGGATTCGTTGAATATCGTCTTTGTGATCGGTGAATCGTATATAAAAGATCATGCTTCTGTGTATGGATATGGACTTAATACTACTCCTTTCTTATTGCATGAGAAGAAAGCGGGACGGTTAGTTGCATTCACAAATGCCGTCTCTCCATATAATTTTACAACCAAGGTAATACGCAATCTGATAAGTACGAATAGTCTTGAAGATGGTGTTCGATGGAGCGAACGCCCACCATTAACAGCCGTATTCAAGCGAGCCGGCTATTTTGTCAGTATGTATGATAATCAAAGAACCTTTGCTTTTGGAGCAACATTCACCTTTGCTTTGAACAGTTATCTTTATGCACCACGTGTCTTGAAAGTATGCTATGATAGGACAAACAATAATTCTTTTGAGTATGATGGACAATTAGTTGATAGATATAAACGTGATTTTCAGGAGCAACATAGCCATGCTCTGACTATCTTCCATCTCATGGGACAGCATATAGAAGCTGTTAAGCGTTATCCTGCTGATAGGCAGTTTAACCATTTCTCTGCTGATAGTATTAAGCGGAAGGAACCATGGATGACAGAGGAGATGAGGAAAAGTATTGCTGAATATGATAATGCTACATTGTATAACGACTATGTGATGAAGCAGATAATCAGTCAATATGCTCATAGAAATGCAGTGGTGATTTATGTTTCTGATCATGGTGAAGAAGTCTATGATTATAGGGCTAGTGCTGGGCGAAAGGGCAGTGATGACTTGAAAAATATGCTTTATTACCAGTATAGTGTACCTATGATTGCTTGGTTCTCTGATGTTTTTAAGAAGAAATACCCTAACAAGGTGCAGCAAATAAAAGCATCGGTTTCTAAACCTTTTATGACCGATGATATCTGTCAAATGCTCTTTGACCTTGGAGGTTTAACCTCTTCTCCATATTATTCTGCTAAGCACGACATCTTGAGTAAGGATTATGTTTGTGGGAAGCGCATAGTTAATGACAAGTATAATTACGATAATATCGTGCGACCATAAAATTTCATATGTAAAGGAAACATAGTTTTTAAGGAATGAGATGGGGCTTCGCACAATATGGGCAAGGTTCCATCTCTTTTTGTTTTCACCTTCCCCGCGCACCTATAATTATAGGTGGTATGGGCTTGTTATATGACTTGTTAAGCGAATATATGTAAGGTGAAGAGTAGGCAAAAGACTTAACAGGACGAGTACTAATTTGATTTATGCCTCGCATATGTCCTTCCGTTAATTCATATAATGTATTTCTTAAATTGCTTCTTTTCGATAAAAAAGTCTATAGAAGTTTTGTTGTTTAAATAAAAAACACTACCTTTGCAACCGCAATTCAGCAATGAGTTAGCTATTAATGGGATATGGTGTAATGGTAACACTACAGATTCTGGTCCTGTCATTCCTGGTTCGAATCCGGGTATCCCAACGCTTAGAGAGATAGAGTCATCTATCTCTTTTTTGTTTTTGTGTATTTCCTTCTTTCATTATATACGTTAGTTTGCAGTTAGAGATAGACTATTCCTACTCTTTTATAATCATAGCCTTGGCACGTAAACATAACTGTTTTTGGTCTAGAAGAATATATTTCTCAATGGAGCTTATAAAAGAAAAATCAGCAACTTAGATGTTAGTTCTAAGTTGCTGATTGGTTGTTGTGGACCAGCCTGGGCTTGAACCAGGGACCTCCAGATTATGAGTCTGTTGCTCTAACCAACTGAGCTACAAGTCCGAGATGTGTTTGATACGGGTGCAAAGGTAATGAAATAAATGGAAATAGGAGAATGGAGAAGAAAGAAAATGACAGTTTTAACACATTTTGAGAAGTAGTGAAGTGCGTTTGTGGTGGTTTCTAAGTAACTTTGCAAGGAGCTTTGCTAAGGAGAGCAAGGGGCTTTGTCAAGGAGTGTAAAGAGTGAAAGGAGCGAAAGAGAGGTAAGATAAGAGTGCTGTTGAGGAGGATAGTTTGAAGAGATGGAAGAGGGGTGAAGGAGGAAAGATAACTGTTGAAAGGATGGTAAATAGTGTATAAGGAATTTGGGAACAATATATATAAAGCAAGGAGAGAAGGTTGAGATAGGAGAGCTGGTAGCTACTATCGGCTTCTTTGATGGTGTGCATCGTGGGCATCAGTATTTGATAAGGAATGTTATAGATGAGGCGCATCGGGTAGGGATGGTGTCGGCTGTGATAACGTTTGATGAGCATCCTCGGCAAGTGTTGAAGGCATCATTGGGGAAGGAAGAGGATGTTAATAGCCGACCAGAATTGCTATCATCGCTTGATGAGAAACTGCTGTTATTATCAAAGACAGGCATTGATAAAGTCATCGTGTTACACTTGATGTCGCATTGGCAGACTTATCTGCATGCGAGTTTATGGAGGACGTCTTACGCAATCAACTGAATGTACGGAAGCTGCTCATAGGTTACGACAATCGTTTCGGGCATAATCGTTCGGAGGGATTCGATGATTATAAGAGATACGGCGAGCAGTTAGGAATAGAGGTCATACACAATAATGCCTACCTTCCCGATGGTGAGAAGATTAGTTCGTCACAGATAAGGACGTATATAAAAGAAGGTGATATCGTGCGTGCCAATCACTGTTTAGGTTACGATTACACCATCTCTAGCAAGATTGTGAGCGGCTTCCAGAACGGTCACAAGTTAGGTTTCCCCCACTGCCAACCTTGATATCAACGCTTGCCAACAGCTCCTACCTATGCGTGGCGTATATGCAGTCATGGTTCAATTAGACCATTCCCTCGTGTGGAAGCGTGGGATGATGAATATCGGCAAACGCCCCACATTCGATGGAACGAAAGAAACTTTAGAAGTAAACATCTTCAATTTCGAGGGCAATCTCTATGGGCAAGATGTCTCTATCCGATTCATCAGTAAGATACGAGATGAGCGTAAGTTCGATTCCCTCGAAGCCCTATCCCAGCAGCTCGAACAAGACAAACATACCATCAACGCACTCTTCGATAGGCGTCATCCGATGGTTGATAACATAGTAGAACAATAATAAACAAGGAAGAATATGAAGTCAAGAGAATTATGGACAGCCGTTCTTTATACCATATTATTTGTAGCACTCTTCATCGTGTTGAAAGTTATTGCATTAGTAATTACCAATCTTACAGTTTCATTCATTAATGGAACTCCCTTCTTAACTACGATGAATGGTGCCAAAGATGGTACTTCGATAGCCCTGTCAACAGTGATTAGTAGTTTGTTAACCCTCCTCCTGTTCACTCGTACAAAGTGGGCTCCAGTATCTAACCTCTATCTCAAGTCACGTCCGTGGGGCGTTCTCCTTTGGGCAGCTTTGCTTGCTTTAGGTTCTATCCTCCCGATGGAGTTTATAGCAGAGAAGATTAATCTCACCATGCCCGAACAAACGGAAGCAATGTTCCAAAGCATTATGAAGACATCATGGGGATATATCGCCCTAGGTATCATGGCACCATTGGCAGAGGAGGTAGTCTTTCGTGGTGGTGTACTCCGTGTACTTCTGAATGCAACGGGCAGTAAGAGTCACTGGATAGCTATCATCCTCTCGGCTCTCGTCTTTGGTTTCATTCACTTCAACCTGGCGCAGGGCGTCCACGCCTTCTTACTCGGTTTGGTACTTGGATGGATGTATTATCGTACAAATAGCATTCTACCAGGGCTTATGTTGCATTGGATGAACAACACAGTAGCCTATGTGATGTTCCATTTAATGCCACAGATGAGCGACGGAAAGCTCATCGACTTCTTCCATGGAAGTGAGCGAATGATGTATGGCGGACTATTTTTTTCGCTTTGCATACTCATCCCGTCCATCTTCCAATTAGCTCTTCGGATGAAGAAGGCATAACGACGAACCTTCTTATTCCGCAATGATAAGGGTGCATCAAATGTCCGTTAGGATTATTGATGCACCCCTTTTTTAGTCCTGTTACCTATGACCTCTTTCAGTCTCAGCCCATGAAACTCATTGTCTCATACGTCTGAGACACAGAGTCTCACGTACGTGATACACACAGTTTCACGCCTTTGAGACACAGAGTTTCAGTACATGAAACCCACAGTTTCAATACATGGAACGCAGGGTTTCAGTATATGGAACGCAGGGTTTCAATATATGGAACGCACAGTCCTAGTCTCTGGTAATCCTGCTGAGACTTACATATTGTCACACTCTTCGCCCTCATGTACAGGAATCTTAGCGTCCTTTGTTGTCTTCACAGCCTTATAACCGAACTTCTCGAAAGCCTTTGCAACTTCGCTTCATCCGTTTTCTTGGCATCATAAGTGATATAAACTTTCTGCTCTTCAGTGCTTGTCTTGATGTCTTTCACACCTTTTTCAAAGCGGAGATTCCCCTTTACTTTGTTCTCGCAGTTGGCGCAGTGCATTTGAGGAGTCGTAGTGAAAATAACAGTCTTGAGCTCTTTTGCTGATGCAATCATGGCTACCATGAGAAGCACCAAAGTGATGATTGACTTTTTCATAATCCTATATTTTATATTTAGTAATTGATATGTTTGAATCTTATTGTAGTCGCTTTCCTAAGTTAAGACGTAAGCCTACGTATGCCATCGCACCTTGGATAGGACCATAGACCATCGTTGGTTCGAAGGTGTTCGACCATGGATTGTCATATCCGATGATAGGGTTCTTCTGCTTGAAGTTGGTTAGATTCTCGCCACCAACATAGACCGAGAAGTGGCGGAAGTGGCGTGTTATCTGTGCATTCACCTGCCCGTAAGCCTTGTAGGTGCGCTCCCATGATAGGTTGCCTGTCACTGGTGAGGTGTAAGGTTCGGGCATTCGTCCACCGCCATTGAGTGCTAATGTTGCATCGAACTGCCACAAACCTAGCGGCGTCTTATAGCTTGCGGTGAGCAAAGCCTTGTATCTGCTTTGCAGCGGTTTCCACATCAGTCGATTGTTGTAAGTCGCTTTGACGAGGTTATAACGATAAGCGGCTGTGAGGTCGAGCCCTTTGAATAACTCATAAGAGGCATCCACCTGGAAGGTGTGTGAGAAACTTTTGCCATTGAGATTGGTGATGTGCAGTTCCTGTGGGTTGGTATCGTAATCAACAAGCGTTTGTGAGATGAAGTGCGTGTAATAATATTCCGTATTCAACTTGAGTAACTTGTTGTTGATAGGGAAGGTGAAACTTAGGCTTGCCCCATAGTTCCATGCAGCCTCCTGCTTGAGGTTGTCTATGATAAGGCGGCGTCCTGATGCCATGAGGAAATTGTTTTCAGCCAAAGCGTGAGGGCTTCGATAGCCCTTACCAGCCGATAGACGCATTGTAAGGAAGCTCGCTGGAACCCACTTCAGATGGAATCTTGGCGTGAAGAAGGTGCCATATATATTACTATGGTCAATGCGTAAGCCCGCCATAGCGATGAGTTTACCATTCAAGTTATAGGTGTATTGCGCATAAGCCCCAGGTGTTGTCTCACTCTCAATGCCCCTCGTCATAGGATAGAGGTTACCATAGTCAGACGGGTTATAGCCTGTTGGGAGCGTCAGTCGCTGGTGCAGATAGTCGTGATTGAGGCTCAATCCAGCCGATAGATTATGCTCTGGTGTGAAGTTCGTCTCGAATATCAATGAGGCATAAGCATTCTTCTCGTTGACGAAGTATTGCTTAATACCATATTGCGCATCCTGCTTGTGCATGGAAACGTTACCCATTAAGGCGATGTTCGTGCCGTGCTCAGGATTGAGAATGAGAGCGTGCTTCATGTAAGCTCATAGCGGTCAGTTGCGATGTTGATGCGATAAGGTGTAGTCATAGCAGGCATAAAGGATGCGTGATGACTAACCTGTCCGCTCATTCTATCCTCTTTTAATAGTGACAAACCAGCGTGGAGCATGTAGTTGCCCGTCTTCCAGTACCATCGGTTCTGTAGGTTATATTGTCTCACTTGAGGGTCGTCTTGGAATCCATCCTCATTACCATCATGCCTACTCCAATTATTCTCGAAGTGTGCAAGAAGTTCCGTACTAAGGTTCTTGTTACCATTGATATGAATGTTTCCATCCGCATTGGCTTCAAACTTCCCCATAGTACTTCCATATAAATTAACGCTCATGCCCGTCTCATCCTCTGGTTTGACGTATTCAACGTTAATCTGTCCAGTCATGGCTTCATAGCCGTTCTTCACTGAAGAGTTACCCTTGCTCACCTGCATACTCTTCATCCAGTTGCCTGGAACATAGCCCAATCCGTAAGGTAAGGCAGCACCGCGAAAGTTAGGGAGGTTCTCTGTTAGCATTTGAACATAGGTGCCACTCAATCCGAGTAACTTCACTTGTTTGCTCCAGTAGTGGCATCTGAGTAGTTGACATCTACTGAAGGGTTATTGACGAAGCTCTCTCCAAGGTTGCAGCATGCAGCTTTGAAGAGTTCATCACGTAGAATATCCTTTCCGTTGATAGCACCCGCCAATGTGCGCACAGTCGCTGCCCTTGCTGTTACCGTCACGTTTGAAAGCGTTTGTTCTTTCAGTGTTGCAGTTGTGTCGATAGGGGTTGTTGTGGTGGAATCAATGGCTGTCTGTTGTGCGAAAGCCGTTGGAGTAAAGAGCAGCGCAAGCCCTGCAAGTTGTATTTTCTTATTCATATAAAGTCTTTAAAATGATAGTTTGAAATGAATAGTATGGCATTCTGTGTTGTCTGATGAGCCATACAATAATCCTTCGAGCCAACGAGAGAAACGTAGACGCATGATGGATAACCCCATCAAGACATCCTCTTGATTCCTAATAGTGCCTCGTTAAAGCTCTGATACGCCGAGTGCGTCCCTTATTGAAAGGGATTCAGAGAGACTTTATATCAAATAAGCAGTGTGGTAAGAAAGCGTAGATATTGCCTAGGCGGACTATGCCAAAGCAATGACAGCACTTTCTCTGGGGCCTTTGTCAATGTGGGCAAAGGCAATAACGAGCAACTTGTAACTAGTTGCGGGAGTAGAGATACTTGGATAGGATGCACCTTCTGTATAGAAGATTGTGCAGTATTTGTGGCAGACAAGCTCTTTACTTGCAGTTTCATGCAGTGCTTGTTAGCCTCTTTCTTGCAATGTCCATCCCTCATGTTATCGGCTACAGACACATTACCAGTATGCTCACAAACCATTGTCAGCACACCAGAACCAATCCAAACAATCATCAGTGATAGTAGGAGGGAAAGTGTTATATTTACCGATTTTCTCATCTTTTGCGGGGCAAAGTTAGGTATTTATTAGTAACTTTGCAACGTTTTTAAAGGTTATTTAGATGTTTCGTTCGTTCTTTAACAGGAATTTTTACAAGGGTGTAAGCCTTATTCTCGTAGCTTCCCTATTGTCATCTATTGCCAGGCGTAACCTCTCGTTGACAAGAAGACATATACAAAGATGTGCCGTAGATGTGACTGAAAAGTCTTATTATCAGTTGAACGTTGATGGTAAACCAGCAGCTTATTTCTCCAATTATACCGACTCCACCTTTGTAGATGGTAGTCTGCCAGGTGACTCTATACGCTCACGTATGTCCGTAACAGAGGGCTATTGGGTGAATAAACTCCCCATTTTGCCTTCTAGCTTTGGGCGTATAGCAGTGATAAGACGTCATTATCCTTCCACAATTATCAATCTGAAGGATCAGAAGTTGCGTCAGGTATTGATGTACGCATTGATGAAGATGGATATAAAGTTAGTGGGTTTAGAGTCCAAGCGCAATGAAACTGCCTATTATTTGCGTGTTCATAGTGTGCAAGACTATGGTTATAACAAGATTGCCGATTATCATACAGCGGTGGTTCATCAGATAGATTCATTGCAAAGGATTATACACGTTTTGCAAGATATAAAACCTACTGCACGTCTTCGAATCCGTCAAGTGAATCAATACACAGCACGTGTATGGTATAAGCCAGGCGAGATAATGGTTTGTAATCGCTTGAATGACGAGTCAAACCGATGGGCTCTTTGCTTGCAGACATCTGATTGTATGACTCCTTGGAAGATATTTACACGCTTCGGCAGAGAGCGAGGTATGCAAGAGAGTTTGCATCACTTCAAGGCTTATTCGCATCCTGTTCTTGGCTTTCCAGCAGGAGCTTTGATTGATTCTGCGGGTTATTACGTTGGCGAGCAACGAGGAGGAAAGGCTGAGGGATATGGTCAGTATTATGGTAATGATGGTAGTTTTTATGATGGGCATTGGCAGGATGGCAAGCGAAATGGCTTTGGTATCAATGTTGCACCACATGACTTTCTGAAGGTAGGGGAGTGGAAGAACAACGTATTTAAGGGCGAACGTCTCACTTACAACGCTGACCGTATCTATGGCATAGACCTTTCTAAACATCAACATGAGAAGGGGGAGCAGCGTTACAGCATATCTTGGAGCAAGTTAAGAATCACTCATCTCGGTACATTAAGCACTAAGAAGATCAAAGGAGTGGTTGATTATCCGATCTCATTTGCCTATATCAAGGCAACTGAAGGGCGTACTTTGCTCAACAACTATTACTATTCTGATTACTTGGCAGCCCGTCAGCAGGGGATCAGAGTGGGCTCTTATCATTTCTTCTCAACCTTGTCTTCGGGCTATATGCAGGCTAACTTCTTCTTAAAGAAAGCTCGATTCAGGAAAGGCGACCTACCTCCTGTGCTCGATGTAGAGCCTACTGATGCGCAAATTCATGCTATGGGAGGTGCTGAAGTGCTGTTCAAACAAGTGAGGATATGGATGTCTATGGTATTTAAACACACGGGTCATCGCCCGATACTCTATATCAGTCAGTCGTTTGCTAACCGTTATATGCCCTTAGCCCCCGACCTTGGTGATAACTATCTCGTGTGGATTGCGCGTTATGGAGAGTATAAACCTAACTTCAAGTTAGCTTACTGGCAGCTTAGTCCTGATGGTAAGGTGCGTGGTATTCATGGTGATGTTGATATCAACGTGTTTAATGGGTATAGCAATCAATACGAAGACTTCTTAAAGAGACATTGCTTTTGAATGTCGCTTTAAGAAGCTATAAATAATTGTGTGATACGATTCAAATGCGCCTTAGAGAGTAATCTCTCCAGAGCCAAAGCAGCGGTGGTGCTGCTCATCATATATGACACAGAACTGTCCGGGGGCAACTCCATGAATACTCTCTGTAGAATGGATGAGGCACTTCCCATCGCTTAGTTGCTCTACGGTAGCCGTGTGATACTCCGGTGTATGGCGTATCTTGAAAGTCACCTTAGCGGGTAATTCTGTGATACCTTCGGTTAGGAAGTGGAAATCATGCAGTGGGAAGTCCTTCTTATAAGCTGTTGCTGGATCATAACCATGGCTTACATAGAGAAGATTCTGCGCCACATCCTTCTTAACAACGAACCAAGGACCACCGCCAAGACCCAATCCTTTGCGTTGTCCGATGGTGTGGAACCATAGTCCACGGTGCTCACCAATCTTCTTACCAGTCTCTAATTCGATGATGTCACCCATCTGTTCCCCCAGATAACGGCGTACATACTCATTGTAATCAATGTTTCCAAGGAAGCAGATACCCTGTGAGTCCTTCCTACGAGCATTGATTAAGTGCTCCTGTTCGGCAATTTCTCTCACCTCATTCTTCGCATAATGCCCTATAGGGAATATCGCTTTCTTTAGTTGCCAATCGTATATTTGTGCTAAGAAGTCGGTCTGGTCTTTTACAGGGTCAGGACTTGTTGTAAGCCATTTACGCCCATCAATCCATTCAGTCTGCGCATAATGCCCCGTTGCTATTAGGTCATAATCATGTCCCATCTTCGCATCGAAGGCACCAAACTTTATGAGTCTGTTGCACATCACATCAGGGTTTGGAGTGAAACCAGCCTTTACCTTTTCCATAGTATAGCTCGTTACCTGATCCCAATACTCCTTATGACAATCGATGACCTGCAACTTGCAGCCATAACGATGCGCCACGGAAGTAGCCATCTCCAAGTCTTCTTCAGAGTTGCAATCCCATTCCTCCTTCTCTTCTGGTCCTATCTTAATATAGAAACAATCGGGGTGTAAGCCCAGTCGAGCAAACTCATACACGACGACCGAGCTATCTACACCGCCAGAGAGAAGCACTGCGATGCGTTTATCTTTTATCTCCTGAATATCCATTCTATAATCCTTTCCTATCTAAAATACCATCAGGCTTGTACCTGTTCTTCGGTTATCTTCTTGCGATGCGATACCTTCATGCGATCAAAGCCAACGCCATACACACCATTAACAGCCCCTTGTGAAACGAATGCGTTAGGGTCTATTTCATCAATGAGTTGGTAGATGGCACGTGCTTCCGAACGCCTTGCTATGACGAAGAGCATCTTCAAGTCCTTACCCGTATAGAACCCTTGTGCATTGATGATGGTACATCCACGAGGTACATCATTATTGACTGCTGTTCCTATCTCTGCCCAGTGCTCTGATATAACAAAGAACTGAACGGAACCTCGCATACCATTAATCATGTAATCAACAACGTATGTCATGACAAAGAGAACGATGTATCCATAGATTACTTTCTCCCAGTTGTTCAATACGAGATAACTTGAGCTAATAATGCAAAGGTCGCATGCCAAGATGACACGACCTAGTGAGATGTCACGGTACTTATGTATCATTGCAGCCACGACATCCGATCCGCCAGAGCTTGCATTGTACTGTAATGCGATGGCAACACCAGCTCCTAATAGTACACCTCCTACTACACAGGCAAGGAAAGGTTGGTCGGCAAAGAGTGCATGACCTGCGAACACCTGTCTAAAGAACGATGTAAAGATGGCGAAGGTGACCACTGCAAAGATAGTTCTAATGCAGAACTTCCATCCAAGAATCCTCAAAGCAATAAAGAGTAAGATACCATTAATTGCCAAGTAGGTATATTGAACGGGTATGTCTAGACCCCATTGGATAACAGATGCAATACCCGCAATACCACCAATTGTAATCTTGTGAGGTAAGAGGAAGGCGCACCAACCAAAACTACCAAGCAACATTGCAAAGCAATCACTAAGAACTCCCATACGTCTCTTAGCTTGTTTTTTCTTTTTCTGACCATGTGTTTATCGATAAATAGTATTTTGCAAAGATAGTGAAAATATAATGAAAATCAAGTTGCTGGATGTCTTTTTAATAATTATGAGATGTTCTTTCTCTTGTAAGAGAGTTTTTTCTCCTATCAAAGAGACGCCCTTTTCATTGCGAAGAAAGCCTTTCTTCACATCAAGAAGAGCCTCTCTTTGCATGAAAGAAAGGCTCTTCTGTTTATTAGTTGATATTCTCTTTGATTTGTGACTATTACTTGTTTCGTTTGTTGAAGAGGCGGAATAGCTCTCCAATCCATAGGACGACAGAGGTGGAAGTGACGATGATCAACCAATCAGAAAGGCTGAGAGGAGAGACGTTGAACATCCTTCCACCGCACTGCACGATGATAATCTGCCCCATAAATATCAACAAGGCTATAACACCAAAACCCTTACAACCTTTCAAGTGGAAGGCACTGCGTCCTGTTGTAAAGGCTCGCGCATTAAACATGTTCCAGAACTGTATCATCACAAAGAGTGTGAAGAAGATGCTCAACTCATGGTTCGTTAGTTCATGATGTCCCGTATTTTGCCACGTAAGGAAGTCGGTCATTGATTGAATAGGAGCATGTTCCAGCATATAAAGTAACGTGAGTAGGATAACAAAGAATAAACATCCAACACCGAGAATGAGCCTTGTCATTGCTGGATTAATAATGAATGACTTGCGGTTGCGAGGCTTATCATGCATGACAGATTCCGATGGTGGAAGGGATGCGAGAGCCATAGCTGCGAAGGTATCCATAATGAGGTTGACCCATAACATTTGAGTTACTGTCAGTGGACTCTGCGTTCCCATCAGTGCACCTGCTAGAACGATAAGGCAGGCAGCAACGTTTACTGTCATCTGAAAAAGGATGAATCTCTGAATGTTCTGATAGAGTGATCGCCCCCACATTACCGCACGACCAATAGAACGGAAGGAGTTATCAATGATAGTAATATCGGATGCTTCTTTCGCAACATTTGTCCCATCGCCCATTGATAAACCCACGTGTGCAGCTTTGAGAGCTGGTGCATCGTTTGTTCCATCGCCCGTAACAGCTACGACTTGATGCTGGGCTTGCAAGGCTTCAACCAATCGCTTCTTATCCATTGGGCGTGCACGGGCTATGATCTTTAGACTGTTTACACGTTTAGAAAGTTCTTCGTCGCTTAGAGCTTCAAACTCCGGACCTGTTATCACACAGTTATCACAATCCTTCTCAGTCCATATTCCCACCTGTCGACCTATCTCTTTTGCTGTTCCGGGGGTATCGCCTGTGACAATCTTAACGTCTATACCAGCATCAAGACATTCCCGAACAGCAGCCGGAACCTCTTTACGAACAGGGTCGGAGATGGCTACGATACCTTGGAAAGTTAATCCTTTCCCTGTTTGTTTAATGGTGTCGAGGAGGGTTGGAATTACCCCTTCGTGTAAGTTCTCATCGTCGATGAGCATACAGGCAAAGCCCAATGTGCGCATAGCTTGGTTCTGCCAGGTTAACAACTGGTTGCTAATTTCATCCCACGAACGATTCCCCATGATAGAAGAACAATAGTTACGGATGATGTCGGTTGCACCTTTTATATATAAGATGGTCTTCCCTGGAAGTTGAGCAGAGCGCACCAAAGTTCCCATGCACTTGCGTTCTGTTGAGAAAGGAAGTTCGTCTATCACTTCAGCCTCTGTGCGCAACTGACGATAATCATAGCCCTGATCATTTAACCAAAGTAGGAGTGCACCTTCTGTTGGGTTGCCTAAGGCAGTTGGATGATGATTGTCAGAGAAATCGAGAGACGCTGTTGAGTTCACAGCAATAGCCTCTCTTGCTAACGCCTTGTGCTCTTCTGTCTCCCTGTCAATAGCCATTTCACTCACACGCATTTGATTCTGCGTGAGCGTTCCAGTCTTATCTGTACAAATGACAGTCGTTGCCCCCATAGTTTCGCAAGCGTGCATCTTGCGCACAAGATTGTTTGTTTTAGCATACGACGCATTGAATAAGCCAAAGAAAGCGTTACCGCCATAGGCAATCCTTCGGGAACAGCAACGACGATAAGCGTCACGCAGATCATTATTGAGTCTAGGAGATATTGCAGGAAACGCACCCATTCGAAGGAGAAGTTCGAGAAGAACATGATAATGCGGGCAATGAGAATGAGGGCGGCAATGGTGTAGCTAGCCCAAGTAATAAGTTTGCCCAATCGTTCTAATTGCTCGGTAAGAGGTGTCTTAACGCTGTTGTCGATCTGAGAAGCTACGAAAACCTTACCATTTTCGGTGTTATCTCCAATCTTCTCAACACGGAATAAACCATGACCTTCCATTACCTTCGTTCCGCGAAGGACATAGTTTGTTGGAAAGGTTGCGTCTTTATCGAAATCAGCTTCATGTGTACTCTTATGGCAGATAGGCTCTCCTGTGAGAGAAGACTCGTCTATGTTGAGAGAGATAGCTTGTAGTAACGATCCATCAGCAGGCACTTCAGAACCCGTGTTGAGCCTAACAACATCGCCAACCACAACCTCTCGCTTTGTTATTTGGGTGGTATTACCATTGCGAATGACCTCCACAGGTTCATCATCATTGACTTGGTTGAGAACAGAAAAGGCTTTGTTCGCTTTCTCCTCGAAGAAGAATGCCATGCCAGTAGCCAATAGTATGGCGATAAAAATGCCTACTGGCTCGAAACACCTCTGTTCCTTCATGCAAACCATAGTATTCATAGAAAGAGATAGCGATAGAGAGAATGCCAGCAACAAGTAGAATGATAATCAGAGGATCCTCAAATTTCGTTATGAAACGCTTCCACATAGGCTCTTTCGCAGGTGGTGTGAGGAGGTTCTCACCATACTTCTGCCTACTTGCTAACACCTCTTGATCATTAAGCCCGTTAATTATCTTCTTCTCTTTCATAATGTCTTTGTGTATGAGACAACGGCGACAAAAGGGAACATGTTTACCTTTTAGCTGTTGTACTTGGGCTGCAAAGATACAAAGAAAAAATGATATTTGGCGACAGAAGGGAACATGTTTACTATCAAGTGGAAGTTCTTACGTTCGCTACTATTGTACGTGCCTTTAAAGTAAGGAGTATTAGTGTATCTTTAGCAACGCAAGGAATCGGTCGTGTTAGATTGTGGTAATAATAGTTGTAGGCTATATGTAAATATAGAAGGGATTCATGTTTGCTGTCATTCCTGTCATCTTTTTACAGTATATAAGGTGTTAGTAATCAATGATATAGTGTAAATGTTAAAACTGATAGCAAATGAATTTCAAACTTAATTAGGGGTTTTATGTAATATAAATGAATTGGTTTTGTATTACTAAGATGGTTAAAAAATACCTTTCATAAGCAGGACTTACGAACATAAGTCTACCCTTCACGGAAAAAGTCGAGTGCTTCCTTAATGTCTCCCTCTGTGATGGTTTGGTTGATGCGGATGTCTCCAATACCACCAAGGAGCGTCACATTGATTTCATTACCGCGATTCTTTTTATCGTGGTGCATGAGTCCTATAAGCTCAGGATAGTCGTTACAGGTGATAGGAAGACTTCCATAATACGCTCGAATGAAGTTTACTGTTTGGCGCATGCGCTCTGTGGGGAAGTCTGTTCGTGTCGTTGCAAGATATAGTTCAGCAATCAGTCCAAAGGCGACAGCGTATCCATGCAAGACAGGTTGGCGCTTTATTGCCCATGACTCGAACGCATGTCCAAAGGTGTGACCGAGGTTTAAGGCTTTACGAATACCCTTTTCGTGTGGATCTTCAGCAACGATACGTTCCTTAATGCGTACACTCTTATCCAGCATTGAGGCTAATTGATGGAGATCAGGTTGTGCTAGATTGAAGTTGATGAGCTCTGCCCACATCGTTTCATCAGCTATCAAACCGTGTTTGAGCATCTCGGCATAACCGCTGCGGATATTTTCTTCATCAAGTGTTTGGAGCCAATTGGTATCAAGCAATACAAATTCAGCATCATTAAAGACTCCTATCTCGTTCTTTAACCCACCAAAGTTGATACCTGTTTTACCTCCAACACTTGCATCCACCATGGCAAGTAAGGTTGTTGGAACATTGATGAAGTTGATTCCCCGTTTGTAGGTTGAAGCAGCAAAGCCACCTAGGTCGGTCACCATACCACCTCCAAGGTTGATGAGCAGACTGTGGCGTGTGGCTTTCCCTTGCTGTAATGATTCCCATACATGGACGAGTGTGTCAAGATTCTTACGTCTGTCAGTTGCACCAATAACAATTGTTTGGGCATCTTTCAGACATAAATAATCCTTGACAAGAGACCAACAGAGTTTGTTAGTAGTCTCATCTACGAGAACAAAGATTCTATCATGTTCACATTCAGCAATGGCTTTTGCCAATTCTGTCTTGAGATGTCTTGATATGATGACATGCTGTTTCATAAACTATCTCTTTACTTCCAATCCGTATAAAAGCTTGTCCTATCTGTGCAAGTTATTGCATATTGATAGATTGCTTGAAGTTGTTTGTAAGATAATTTGCTATTCGGAAGTAAGGTACGAACACTTCTATTTCGTCTCCTTGATAAGTAAATTGTATACAATCAGGGCATACGAAAGTTAGTCCCTTATCGCCAACAATGATTTATCAGGCATCTTGGAGAGTAGGTTGTATTCCTCATTTTGAGCCTTCATAATCCTCTTTATTTCTTTATTTAGAACTTGTACGAGCTGGAGACTATGTGGGTTTTTAAGGATGTCTTTCTTTCGAAGTATCTTTTGTACACGCTTGTCATAGGTGATACCTTTAGTAGAGGTTTCTATATAATCACCAGTTCCTCCACCCCAATTAACCATACGTTTCAATATGAATTGGACGAAATTAGGATTATTACTCTTCACTCTTTTTAATGTAATCTCTTCTCCTGGATCGTATGGACCGCACTCATCTATCATTCCCAGCCTCCAATACTCTGCCATAGCTGATTGTATATCAGGACATGATTTACCAAATATGAGAATCATAAGATGGTCTTGTAAGATAGGTAATTGTGTGACGCCATTGAGGTAGACTGGCCATTGCAGATCAAGGCTCTTGTGTCCCACATTATAGTTCGGGTCGTCGTGTTCTTCATCGTCTCCCCAATTGGTATTTAGTTGGTAACGTTTCGTTTTCTTGTAAGTAACAAATCGGTCAGGTTGTGCTACCACTTTTTCGGGAGCACTCTTATCAACCAAGACGATAGAAGCTGCACTATCATTTGTAGGGTTGTTATCCACTTTCTTCGTTGTGTTATTACATGAAGATAAGGCAAATGAAATTAATATACCTGTGACGAATACTTTATGTCCCATACTCCTTTATGTTTAGTTGTATCGCATTTAATTGTTATTAGTTAAATTAACTATCAACTGCAATGTTACAAAAAATAATTGTAAACGTCTTATATAAGCTGTTAAAAGTGAAGATTAAGGTTAAACTTCTTATGTGTCTAACCATCATATAAATCAGTTGATGAAATAGTTTTATGGTAAAAAGATTATTCTTGTTTGTATTCTTGTCGTTTAGTAGCATCACGTTACTTGCACAGAATAGAACGATAACAGGCTCTCTTTTTGATGGAGAAGTGAAAGAGAAAGTTCCTTTTGCAGTTGTTCAGCTATTGAAGATGGATAGCACCTATGTTGTTGGAGCTACCTCCGATGAAAGTGGTAATTTCAAAGTGACAGCTCCAACGAATGGCAGGTTTATTCTGAAAGCATCCTATGTTGGTTATAAAACAATCTTTCAGAATGTTACGATTGCAAATGATCAAGATGTTGCTATAGGGCAGCTCGATTTTCAAGTGGATACGCACACGTTGAAAGAAGTTAAGGTTGTTGCAAGTGCACCAAAGGTAGTTGTGAAGGCTGATACCTTTCAATACAATGCGTCGGCATTCCGTGTTGCAGAGGGATCGACTATTGAAGCCTTGGTAAAAAAGCTACCAGGAGCCGAGGTGTCGGACGATGGTACGATAAAGATTAATGGTAAAGAGGTAAAGAAAATACTCATTAATGGTAAGGAGTTCATGACTGGTGATACTAAAACTGCACTCAAGAACCTCCCTACTTCTATAATAGATAAGATTAAAGCATACGACCAGAAGAGCGACTTGAGTCGTGTGACTGGGATTGATGATGGCAACGAGTCGACAGTCTTGGACTTTGGTGTTAAGGCTGGAATGAACAAAGGTTTCTTCTCAAATATTGACCTTGGAATAGGAACCAAGCATCGTTATTCAGAGAAGGCAATGGCTGCTTATTTCAATGATAAGTTCCGAATGATGGGCTTCTTGTCTGCTAATAATGTCAACGATATGGGCTTTGGTGGTGGTCCTCGTGGCGGATGGGGTGGCATACGTCAAGGATTGAATGCTACAAAGATGGTTGGTTTGAATATGAACTATGATAATGGTAAAACCTTACAATGGGATGGTAGTGTTCGTTGGAATCATTCTGATGGTAACTTGAATACCCGTGTATCAATAGAGAACTTCGTTGCGTCACAAGGATCATACGCCAATCGTCGCTCGCAGGAATATACTCGTGAGAACTCTTGGGATGGTCGTTTCCGTTTGGAGTGGAAACCTGACTCTATGTGGAATATCATGTTCCGACCTAATATCCGACTATCAAAGAGTGATGGGCAGGTTGTTAGTAAGTCGGCAGCTTACAATACCGACCCATACGAGAGTGTGGATGATCCATTGTCGGCAACAGCTATTGCACAGCTAGAAGCACAAGGTGTAATGGTGAACAATCAGCATAATACAACCATTTCTTATGGTGATAACAATGCTTTGGGAGCTATGCTCCAAGTGAATCGTCGCTTGAGTCAGAACGGACGAAACGTTACCCTGCGTGTGGATGGCGATTATAGTGATTCAGATTCGAAGACTTTCTCTACACAAGACTTACAATACTTTCAGTTGAGAGATGCGTTGGGGAATTATAAAACCTATCGTGCTTATCGTTATAACCTCATGCCAACAAAGAGCTGGGATTATGCTTTGCAGGCTACTTATAGCGAACCACTTGCACGGAAGACATACTTACAATTCAGTTACCAGTTCAAATATGGCTTCTCAAAGAGCGATCGTGATACTTATGATTTCTCCTCATTACCATCTGGAACATTCGGTAGTTTGAAGCCAGCTTATCGATCATGGGATAATTATTTAGGCTTATTGACGAATCCTTTGGCGAGTTATTTAGATTCTAATTTAAGCCGTTATTCAGAGTATCGAACCTATACTCACGATATGCAAGTGATGTTGCGAATGTTACATACAAAGTGGAAATGAATGTCGGAATGAAGTTACAACCACAACATTCCACCTATATGCAGGATTATCTAGGTGTGCATGTGGATAACAAACGATCAGTGGTGAACTGGAGTCCAACATTCGATTTCCGCTATAAATTCAATGAGCAAAGTAACCTGCGTATCAATTATAATGGCACGGTCTCGCAACCATCTATGACGCAGTTACTTGATATTGTCGATAATACCGATCCACAGAATATATCGAAAGGTAACCCTAATTTGAAGCCAGCCTTTACTAATAAGTTTCGCTTGTTCTACAATGCTTTTAGGCAAAAACATGCGCAGTCAGTGATGACTTTTGCGGACTTCTCTACTACACGTAACGCCATTGGAAACAGTGTTACGTATGATGGAACGACTGGAGCTCGTACAGTGCAACCAGTCAATGTGAGTGGTAATTGGGATGCAAATGCAGCCGTGATGTTTAATACAAGTATTGATTCTGCAGGTGTATGGAATATTAATACGTTCACACGAGGTAGCTTCAATCGTTACGCTAGTTATTTACAACAGAATGCAACAAGTGCCATTGAGAAGAATATCACTAAGTCTTTGACACTTGGCGAACGCTTATCAGCTAGTTATCGCACTGCTTGGTTAGAACTAGCATTGGATGGTTCGGTTGATTACACACACTCTAAGAATAATCTCCAAAGCCTCAATAACCTGAGTACATGGCAATTCTCTTACGGTGGAAGTCTTATCTTCTCCTTGCCTTGGAACATGAGTTTATCTACTGATTTACATCAGAATAGCCGTCGAGGATATAATGATGCGGCACTAAACACGAATGAGTTGTTGTGGAATGCACAGCTTTCTCAGAGTTTGTTAGCGGGTAATGCTTTGACATTGAGTTTACAGTTCTATGACATTTTACATCAACAAAGCAACCTCTCACGTACTATCAATGCTGTAAACAGAACCGACACGGAATATAATAGTATAAATAGTTACATCATGTTCCGTGCTACTTATCGATTGAATCTATTTGGAGGTAAGAATGCTCCAAAGCCCAAGGATCGTGGTTTCGGACGCCCTAATTCAAATATGCCACCACCTCCTCCAGGTGGTGGAGCAATGGGGTAGTGGTCGCCCACCAATGGGTGGTCCTGGTGGTTTCTAAGTAGATAAAAGGAACAAGAGACTCTTTCACTACTATATTACTTAGACATAATGCAGAGAGACATATTCTTTTAATGACATATCCTTTGACTCCACCTTATTATATATAGTAAACACTTGATAAACACCCTATCCATTAGCCAGCAAATCCCCTGCAAACAGTACTATTCACTCCCCTCTCCATTACTTCCCGATGGTCAGTGACCGTTGGTTCGGAGAGGGGCGGGAGTGAGGCTGTAGAGGGGTTGGGGGTGAGGCTGGTTGGGTCGATTGTTGAGGTTTTTTTTCTTCTTTTCCTTGCTCCTTTAATTAATTCTTCTTACCTTTGCGCCCAGTTAAACGAAAATTAACTTGCTATAACGCATAATGAGAGTTACAAACCAGCTTATTTCAACCACTAATGCTTGCGCCTTATATAATAAAGGTGTAAGTCGTGTTGTTATGCCTGTTGCTTGCAATGCGAACAAGGTTAGAGAGGTGTTGAAGAAAGAAAATAAAGAAAAGATGTTAAATTATTTGGATATTCCAAATAATTGTGTACTCTCTCTCTCTCTCTCTCTCTCTCTCATATATAGTACATTAATTATCTCTTTCTTAGTATATTACGTGTGTTTACAAGTCGTAGCACGTAATGATGTGTCGACAAAGGGCTTCTTGAAAGTTTCCTTTGTCGTTTGTTGTTTTATCTCCTATTCAACATTTTCGTTTAATTCCTTATCATGACATGTGAGTGAACTAAATATATTAATAATTAGCTAGTAATTAAAATTTATGAAGAGAATCAGAAGAACAGTACGACAATCCTACGTCTGTCCATCTACAGAAGTGCTAGAGATCGAAGCAGAAGGCAATTTTCTTGCCGGTAGTCCTCTCGTTCGTCCTGGTGGCGGTGGTACTGGTAGCCAGACACCTGGAAGTATTAAGGTCGTCCCACAGGAATCAGACGATAATAACCCAGATGACGAGATTGAAGGATGATGTATAAAAAGCACTAAGAAATTAATTTAAAAATGAAGACAAATATTCTCAATTATATGCTGTTTGCTTCTATTGTTGGCGGTATGACATTGTCGGTTGCTTCTTGCTCTGACGATGATTTATCGTCTAATCAGGGTGGAAGCAATGAAGCATTGGTACGCTTTAGTGTAAAAGATGTCCAGTCAGAGACGATTGCCCGTGGTGCTGCAATGACCCGTGGTGCAATCACACCTGGACTTGCTAACAAAGATCTTGCTGGTCAGAAACTTGCTGCACACAGCAATCGTAACCTTGACGTATGTCTTATTGAGACAACCGTTGAGGGCATAAACCCAGTAAAGGCGGATGCACGCACTCGTGCTAACATAGAAACCACGATTGGCGGCGACTTTTCGTCAACAGGTATTCGTGGTGTTGCAGCAACAAGCATCTTGACAACACCAGAATGGTTCAAAGCTGCGAAAACCAAGAATAACGGCGAACTCTATACTCCTATTCGCTGGTCGTTTGCACAGCCTTGGGCACGCTTCTTTGCTGTTTACCCTTCTAAGGATAGTTATTCTAAGCTGACGATTAACGATATGACTTCTACCGACAATGCCCCCAGTGTTGACTTTACGGTAGAACCTAACGTCAGAGATCAGAAGGACTTTATGACGGCATGTACAGGCGAGGTGCATTATGCAACACAGGGAGAACATCCAACAACCAACCTCGACTTCCGCCACGCCCTTACTGCTATTCGCTTGCTGTGGGTCAAAACCTTTCCTGGAACAAGACCATTGACAAGGTTGAGATTCGTAATGCCATTATGAAGAGCAAATATAAGCTCTCAAATGCGTTTAATGGTGCAGGTGCAACCTGGGATAATACGGGTGCAACTCGTGGTACAGCCACTCTTTCGGGCTTAAGCGTAAACACCAGCTCCAACCCTAACGTTACCATCATGGGTAACACGGGTGATAACTTCACCTTCTATATGATTCCACAGGTGCTTACGGGTAATAGCGTAACTGCATACGTACACTTCACGGATAACACTGAAATCACAGCAACACTGAAAGGTGAATGGAAAGCCGGAACAACACGTACACTAAAGTTAAGTGAGATCAACTCTACTTGGAATTATGTACTCACGCCAACCGACCCAAGCCGTGCAGCCAAATACGATGAAACCACATCACAACCTTACGGCATTACAAGTTATCGCCAAGCTCCTGACGGAACACAACAGGCAGTCGCATGGAAGGTCGTAGGTTACGATGCCGATGGCGATGGTACTTTCTCTATGGCGGAGAAGCCTGCATGGCTGACTAGCCTTAGCAAGACCGAGGGCGATGGTGGTACTGCTGCCGACCAGGGTACAGCAACCCTCACCAAGGATATTACAGACTTGCTCGCTAAGCGTAACAAGGCACTTAAGGACGCAACTGCCTTAGGTTCTTCTTCTGCTCCTTACGACCTTTCTACTAAGGGAGGCTCAGTAAATCGTAGTACAGCTAACTCTTACGTTATCTCAGCTCCTGGCCATTATCGCATACCGCTTGTTTATGGAAATGCCATTGAGAACGGTAATAATAATCCAAGTTCTTACCAAACCAGCAATACAGGCACCTATATCCTAAGCAACTTCCAAGACCATGCAGGTCACGCCATAGATGATCCTTGGATAGAGAAGACCCACGGCGGTGCCAATGCGAGTGTTGATGGTGCTGAGGTTGTCTGGGCAGATGCTGCCGACCTCGTTCATTCTCCTTCTATCACACATGTTGGTGGTGAGGGCTTCCTCGACTTTGAGGTTAAGGCAAGCGATATCCAAAGCGGTAATGCTGTTGTAGCAGTTACCAAAGGTAGTGGTGCTTCAAAAACAGTTCTTTGGTCATGGCATTTGTGGTTTGCTCCTAAGGATGCGCTTGATAAAATAAAGGTAACCAACCATCAAAACAAGGACTATTACTTCACCAAGGAAACCTTGGGTTGGAAGCCAACGCTGTGGCGTAGTTCAACTTATACCAGTGCTCGTACTGTCAAGGTCAAGGTTGAGCAGACGGTTGCTAACAATGGCGCAAAAGCGTATACAGTCATCAATATTACCCAGAATCCAGGTGGTGTAAGGAAGGGTGCCACAACCCTTTATCAGTTTGGTCGTAAGGATGCCTTCCCTGGTGTTGCCAAAGCTGACTTAGCTTCAAATAGCCATTTCACTGAGAATGCAGGTGATAATATGTCTATCGAGAATGGTATTCAGCATCCTGATCTTTATTACACATGGGGGAGTAACTGGGAAAACAACTATAGTTACAACAATCTTTGGTCAGCCGATAATACGGCAAGAGGTTTCAATGATAATTCTGTAGTCAAGACTGTTTATGATCCTTGTCCTGTAGGGTTCAAGATGCCAGCTTCCAATGCCTTTACTGGTTTTACCACGACGGGTCAGAACTCTTCAACACAATCAGAACTAAATATTGAAGATTCGCAAACTTTTCAAAACAACTTGGGGCATAATTTCTGGACCAATAGTAGTAAGACTGCTACTATCTATTTCCCTGCTTCGGGCTGTCGCGACAACTCTGATGGTTCGTTGAGTACCATTGGTATCTTTGGTTCTTATTGGTCGGCATATTATAATGTTTCGAACTATGGTTGCTTCCTGATCTTTTACTCGGGTCTTGTGAACCCGCTATATGCTGGTATTCGAGCTAATGGGTTTGCGGTGCGTCCGGTTGCAGAGTAATACCCACCCCTTACCCTCCCGAAGGGAGGGAAAGCCTCTCCCCCAACCCCTCTCCGAATGGAGAGGGGGATTGAAAAGAGAGTTAACCCAGTCTATTTACTAAGGAGAGGGAGATAGAAATGTAAAGAAAAATCCGCAAATTGTGCGGAGCTTATAAATCTAATTATTAACTTGCTGCAAGCTGTGAAAATCGGCAGTTTGACGAAAGTACATATTGTGGGGCACAAAAGTACATTTCGTGGGGCACGAAAGTATATATTGTCAGCCACGAAAGTATATGGCGTAAAACACGGGTGTGCTACTCGTAATGATGGCTGGTAGAAACAGTGTTGCAGCGTAAATCTTTTACCTATGGCATTCTATAAGAAAGCTCAAATGAAGGTGAACGGAAAATGGTATCCTAAGTCCGTTCTAGTGGTAAGTCCGGCAACAACCGAACAAGTAGCAAAACGAATTGCAGCCGAATCAACGGTTAGCCCTGCCGATGTGCGGGCGGTGTTGACAGCCTTGGGTGGTGTGTTGGGTGACTTCATGTCGCAGGGTCGCTCGGTGAAGCTCGATGGGGTTGGTTCGTTTTATTTCACAGCCGTGACAACGAAAAATGGTGTCGACAAACCTAAAGATGTAAATGCCACATTAATTCGTGGTGTGCGTGTCCGTTTCTTGCCCGAAACCCGTTATCGTGGTGCTGGTAAGGGTCGTGTTTCCACCCGTGGCTTGGCGGATGTTGATATTGAGTGGGAAGAGTGGAAAGGGGAGGATAAGAAAGGCCTCACCCCCGCCCCCTCTCCGAATGGAGAGGGGAGTGAAGACCACCCTGGACCACAGGTAGGGTAAAGCCCCCTCCAACTCCCCCGAAAGGGGGGAGAGTGCCTAACGGAAGCTGGTTAGGATATGATGACACAAAGTAGGGACAGACGATAGCGTCTGTCCCTACTGTTACTCGTCCTCCTCATCGTCATCAAAGCCGAACATTGAAGGGTCGATGAAGGCATCTATCTGTCGACGGTCTTTCTTTGTGGGGCGACCAGTACCTCGTGCTCTGTCAACGAAACCGCTGATACGACTCATCTCAAGTAGTTCGTATTGCTTTGCCTCGGTGACATTCTCATATACTTCGGGGATAAGTTTGCTCCAACGCGCTGTTCGATGGTTTTAAGTACCTTGAAGGAGTAAGTGATAGGCGACTTCTTTACGCTTACTACTTCACCCACTTTGATAGTGTGAGAAGGCTTTACGTTTACGCCCTTAATCGTCACACGACCATTCTTACAGGCGTCTGCTGCAATAGAGCGAGTTTTAAAGATGCGTGCAGCCCAGAGCCATTTATCTATTCTTGCAACGTCGTTCATGTCATCTTTTAGTAGTTGTGTTACTTCTTACCTAGTTTGTTAAATTGATTCATGGTGATATCTAAGCCTGCTAAAACAAAACTCTTGATGATATCTACACCTAAATCAATCGAAGGTTGAAGGACTTTCATATCATCTTCTGAATAATGCCCAAGTACCCAGTCTATTTGACCTCCACGTGGGTAATCGTTGCCAACACCCATGCGTAATCGTGCATAATTTTGTCCGATGAGTTGTTGAATATGCCCCAAGCCATTGTGCCCACCATTTGATCCATTCCCTTTTAAGCGAAAAGCACCTAGTGGTAAAGCAACATCATCGGAAATAACGAGTAGTCGACTTTGGTCAATATTCTCCTTATTCAACCAATAACGAACAGCGTTCCCTGATAGATTCATGAACGTTGTAGGCTTGAGAAGAATTATTTTCCGCCCTTTAATAGTAGTTTCTGCTATGAAGCCATAGCGTTTGTCCTCAAAAACAATATTGGACGCTTTAGCGAAAGCGTCCAATACCATAAATCCTGTGTTGTGCCTAGTTCCCTCGTATTCATGACCTGGGTTGCCTAGTCCACAAATTAAATACTTATCCAATTGTCGTAGCTTGTTAAGATTACTCAGCCTCAGCTGCTGCTGCTGCAGCAGCTGCCTGGATAGAGTTACGTGTAGCCTTGATTGAGCAAACAACAACCTCCTTTGGAGTTACTAACTCGAGACCTTCGAAGCTTAACTCACCAACCTTAATACTCTTACCGAGGTTAAGATGAGTAACGTTGATGTCGAGGTGCTCTGGAATCTGCTGATAAGGAGCCTTAACATTGATCTTACGAATAGACATGTTCATACGTCCACCATCACGTACACCCTGTGCTAAACCAACGAGTTTAACAGGTACGCCCATAACGATAGGCTTCTGGTCGTTTACTTCATAGAAGTCTACGTGAAGCAAAGCATCTGTTACTGGATGGAACTGGAGTTCCTTAAGAACAGCTGTGTGTCTCTCGCCGTCAATAACCAACTCTACAACATAGATGTGTGGAGTGTAAACCAACTTGCGGAGTTCTGCCATAGAAGCAGTGAATGACAATGCCAATGGCTTGCCGTCTTTCTGTGCCTCACCATAAAGGTTACAAGGAACTAAACCTTCCTTACGAAGTTGTTTTGAAGCTTTCTTTCCAAGGTCTGTACGCTTCTGACCTGCTACTTTAATTTCTTCATAACTTTGTGTTACTCTAAATTAATATGAACGTTAATTCGCCATCACACACTGAGAAATATGGAGAACGAAGTCTTTATAGAACTTTTAATACCTCTTTCTCAATTTGCAGAAAGCGCTGCAAAGTTACTTCTTTTCGCTGGACTACACAAGTATTGTCTAAAAAAACATAGAAAAAGAATGTTTTGTTTGCAGGTACGGAGGTTTTTTCTTATTTTTGCAAAAATCAAAGAATTCAATAGAAACACAATCTTTTAGAACAGACAATGATCAATAGGGAATTAATTAGAATTAAGATTGTCCAGTTAACCTATGCATACTATCAGAACGGTAACAGGAATATGGACAATGCAGAGAAAGAATTGCTTTTCAGTTTAGCAAAAGCATATGATCTCTACAATTATCTCTTGGCTTTAATTGTATCTATCACGCAAGAGGAGCGCCATCGCGTGGAGATAAATGCTAATCGTGCTACACGTGAAGGAACAGAGGCTCCTTCTCAGCGATTTGCTTATAATAAGTTTGCAGTACAGCTAGAGGAGAATAAGCAACTCAATAGTTTCATGGAAACTCAGAAACATCGTTGGGAGGATGATATGGAGGTTGTACGTAAACTTTGTGATCAGATAGAGCAGAGTACAATTTACCAAGAGTATATGGCGAACGAAGAGGATTCGTATGATGTAGATCGTGAAGTTTGGCGTAAAATCTATCGTACTTTGATACAAGAGAATGCAGACTTAGATGCAGTTCTAGAGGAGAAGAGTCTTTATTGGAATGATGATAAAGAGATTGTTGATACCTTTGTCCTTAAAACGATTAAGCGTTTTGACCCAGAAAATAAGGCAGATCAAGAACTCTTGAAGGAATATAGAGAAGAGGATGATCGTGAGTTCGCTATTAAACTATTCCGTTCTACTATTCTTAATGCTGATGAATATCAACGTTATATGAGTGAGTCTAGTCGTAACTGGGACTTCTCTCGTCTGGCTTATATGGATGTTGTTATCATGCAAATAGCCATTGCGGAGATGTTGACATTCCCTAATATTCCAGCGACAGTGACCATCAATGAGTATGTGGATTTAGCTAAGTTGTATAGCACTCCACGAAGTGGCGGATACATTAATGGAATGCTTGATGCTATTGCACGCCATCTTATTCAGACGGGTAAGATGATGAAGGTAATGCCAGAACCTCGTCCTCGTCGTGCCTATGTAGATAATCAGCGGAACAATGCTCCCCGTCGAGAGGGACGTCGCCCAACGATTGCGCAGACATCAGCTCAGCGCATTGCTAGTCGCACGCAGCCTGATGCTCCAGAAGAGAATATTGAATAATCAATTTATTTATGTATGGAGTTCATTTTTGGAAAAGTAGGCTTCATGTAGACAAACATTTTTAAATAGTACAATAAAAGTAATAAATAGATAAAATGAATACAGCTATGTTTTTAGCCGCACAACCTACCCAAGGAGGTGGTGGTTGGCAGATGATAGTCATGATGGTAGTAATCTTTGCCATCATGTGGTTCTTAATGATTCGCCCACAACAGAAGAAACAGAAAGAAATACGTGCTTTCCAGAATGCATTGAAAGCAGGTGACACTGTTGTTACTGGTGGTGGTATCTACGGTACTGTCAAGAAGATTGATTTGGCAACTAATAAAGTTGACATAGAGATTGCACACAATGTTGTAATCACCGTAGATAAAGGTTACGTCTTTGCTAGCGTACAGGCTTCACAACAGGGGCAGTCAAAGTAAACGATCTCATAAAGGAGTAATTTATTTAATGAAGATAGGCAAATCGCTGCATACACTCAATCTCTTCAGAAGCTTCTTGTCGATAATCATCAACAAGGAGTTTCTGATTTTTTTGTTCTTCCTTGTATTAAGTGGTGGATTTTGGCTTATTATGACGCTAAATGAAACCTATGAGCGGGAATTTAGCATACCACTTCGTATGGCAGACGTCCCTCGTAATGTTGTTATTACGAGTGATCCTGATTCTGTTGTTCGTTTTACGGTTCGCGATAAAGGCTATATGATAGCTGCTTATGGTGCAGAGGATGCTTTCCGCCCCATTTATGCAGACTATAGACTCTATACTGATGGGCACAGCCGGGGCGATATTTCTGTCGCAGATCTTCAAAAACAAATTTATCTTCAGTTGGCTAAAAGCTCGAAGATAACCTCTGTCAAAGGTGGAAAACTCTCGTTTTCTTTCAACTTCGGTCAACATAAGAAAGTTCCTGTGCATTTATTAGGAACGGTAGTGCCTGGTAAGAATTATTATCTAGCACACGTCGACTTTGTTCCTGATAGTGTACAAGTTTATGCAGCTAGGAATGTATTGGACAGCATTCAAACGGTCTATACCAAACGTCAGTATATTACTAATTTCACCGATGTGAAGGAGATGACGATTGATCTTCGGAAGTTCACGAATGCGAAGTGCATACCATCGAAAGTGAAGATGAAACTCTACCCTGATGTCCTTACGGAAGAAAGCGTTGAAGTACCGATAGAGGCGATCAACATGCCAGAAGATAAGGTAATGCGCACGTTCCCAAGTAAGGTAAAGGTTCGCTTTGTCGTTGGTGCTTACCGTATGCAGAGTATGCCGAAGAATGCGGAGACAAAGGAATTACTACCCGTAGACTTCCGCATTGTCGTTAATTATAAGGATATAGAGTCTACCCATTCGGACAAATGCCGCCTATATATCCTCAATACTCCTAATGGGGTTCGAAATGTTCGTCCGTCAGTCAATACTGTTGATTATTTAATTGAGCAGCGATGATTATTGCAATAACAGGTGGTATTGGTAGTGGTAAGTCCTATGTGTGCCAAATATTAGCTATGCGTGGTATAAAGGTATACGATTGTGATGCCCATGCTAAGCAACTCATGCGCACTTCGATTCAGTTACAAAAGAATCTAAAGCTGTTAGTTGGCGAGCATGTATATAAAGAAGGTATATTGCAGAAAGCTGTTCTTGCCGATTATCTCCTTCGTGATGATGCCCATGTGCAGGCTGTTAATAATATTATTCATCCTGCCGTTGCACGTGATTTCGAACAATCAGGAATGTCGTGGATAGAGAGTGCCATCCTCTTTGATAGTCGTTTCTACGAGCGCACACATATAGATAAGGTGGTGTGTGTCACTGCTCCGATAGAAGTACGCATACAACGTGTTATGCAAAGGGATGCTATCAGCAGAGAGAAAACTCTCGATTGGATAAACCGACAATTACCGCAAGAAGAAGTCTTGAAGCGTAGTGATTATGAAATTATCAATGATGGAATACAATCATTAGACCAGCAGATAGACTCCCTGCTCACACAACTATCTTCCACAGAGAACCATTCCTAAGAATAAAGAGAGTTATTAATTCAGAATAATTTAACAATAAACAATTTATAAGAAAATGTTACAGACAATTCTTTCTATTGCAGGCAAACCAGGACTCTATAAGTTGGTTAGCCGTGGTAAATCGAATCTTATCGTTGAATCACTCGATGAGACGCACAAGCGTCAACCAGCTTTTGCTACCGACAGAGTAACCAGTCTTGCTGATATTGCAATGTTCACTGATAGCGAGGATGTGCCATTGGGCGAAATATTGACTAAGTTGCGTGATAAAGAGAATGGCAAAGTTGCTTCCCTTAATTGGCGTAAGGCATCTGCAAAGGAGCTACAGGCTTACTTTGGAGAGGTGCTTCCTAACTTTGATCGTGACCGCGTTCACAACAGTGACATCAAGAAACTTCTTCAGTGGTATGAGATTCTTGTAAAGGCAGGAGAAACCAACTTTGAAGAGGATATGAAGCCTACCGAGGGTGATAACATCGATGACAGAAAGTAATTGAAATCATATAAAACGCTTAGAGCTACTAAGTGTTAGAAATACGAAAAAGCCCCGAGTACAAGCGTACTTGGGGCTTTTAACATCACAATTTATTCAATTCAGTATAATTCTTCTTTCATCAATAACTAGACAACTATACTTTATCTCAAAGTCTTTCAAATCTTTAATCTACAGCAATCTGCCTTGCAATCTTCTGCTCTTGAACCTGAATCTTAGGCAAAACAACCGTCAATACACCATTATTAACACGTGCTGCGATATGCTCCTTTTGTACATCATCAGGTAAAATCAGTGTCTGCTCATACTTGCTGTAAGCAAACTCACGACGCAAGTAATGACCTTTCTTCTCTTGCTCCTCGGCTTTCTTCTCCATCTTAATGGTTAAGTCACCATCACTATTGATGTTTACATCGAAATCCTCCTTGCTTAGTCCTGGTGCTGCAAGTTCCACTGTATATTCCTTTTCAGACTCCAGTACGTTGATAGCTGGTGCTGTTGCATTTGTCTTAGGCATATTTGCAGTGTTCAAAAAGTCATTGAAAACTTCTGGTAACCATGAATTTCTATACATATCTTAATCTCCTTTACTTTATGTTATTATTATCGTTTTTGTACTGACCATAATGCAAGGAGCATACCACTAGCCAATATGTGCCAAATTGTCTATACGTATTTGCTTTACAAGACATAATGACAGCTTTAAGTTTCTTGCTACAAACTTAGACTTATTATGTTTTTAAATCTCTGTCATTAAAATACCATGTCTTTATGTCCTTTTGTTTAAAAACTCTGTTACTAATGTCTTTTGTTCATTTGTTACTCTGTCTTCAAGTCCTATGTCATTGAAAAATATGTCTCTTTGTCATTCTGTCTAAAACCATGTTACTATCCCCCTATGTTCTTCTGTTACCATGTCTCCAAATCCCATGTTCCTCTGTCTCACACAAAAGCCTCACCCCGTTAGGCGCCCCCCTCTCTGTAGGAGAGGGGCTGGGGGTGAGGCCGTACCACGGAAGCGAGAGAACCAAATTAATACACTAGTTTTGAAAGACATTAATTTCACAATTAATATAATCGAGTTGTCTTATTACAGAACGATTGATACCCTGAATCAATCTAAAAAATGCTCCCGTGGCACGTTTATCTAGAAGCAGAACCTGTCATAAGAAATGTGTTCTTATATCATTCTGCCTAAAGCCTTGTTCTTCTGCTACAATGTTCCTCTAAGCAACGCAAAAAATTCTTCGCGAAGAAAATTAAAATTGTTCGCGAAGAATTTCGAATTTCTTCGCGAACAATTTTTTTGTTGTTTTAGCAGAATCTCAAAAATCCGTTATCATCCTTCTGTTACAGGACCTGAAGGCTCTGTTCCTTCTGCTTTCTTTTTCTCTTTCTTTCCTTTCTTTTCTTTCTTCTCCTTTGGTGCTACTTGCTCATACGTAACATCATTCAGTGTAAAATACTTCGCAGAAGCAAGGAACTTTATAACAGGTTTCTCGATATGCTGCTGTGCACGAAACTGCTCAACACTCTCTACAGCCTTGCTCTTAAACGAGGGTGTCAACGTTCCCATGTCGCCAAACTCCACAATGTCACCATTGGCTACGATGTCACGGGCGGTTTCACTTGCAAGATTCAGCACGGCTGCCACCTCCTGCGCATTAAAGGTTGTTGACTTAGCAATGCGTTCGCAAAAGTTGCGGAAGTCTACACGGTGCCTACCAGTTGGACGAGCAACAATAACAGTCTTTCCAGCCTGCTTACCGATGTTTAGCTTCTGCTCTCTCAAAAAAAATTGAATTGGTTTGTTAGCCATTGTCATTAAGGTGGTCTCCTCTTGTTAACCTCCGCAAGTCAGAGACCTTAAACTCGCGGAGGGATGATAAATAATTTTATATTCTTAATTCTACTTTCCTAATAATGTATAAAAGGACGAACACAATATGTATAACCAAATTGTGACTCACGCGGAACTCTACCATTTGCCATTAATCTATCTTTATCCATAAGGTCTAGTCCGTACGTCCTGAGCCGTCCTCCACCCCAATAAACCTGACCTGCGGAATAAAGTTGCAAGGCATAGAATTGATTAGCGCTACTTTCAGAAGATGAAAGATAATAAGTAATAGCTATTCTGTAATAAGATCCATTCGTAACAGTATTATAACTTAAAGGTCTTCCTCCTCCACGCAGAATTCCGTAGTCATCAGGGAAATAGTACCAACCAGAACCATCTGAGTCCACAGAATAGCCAGTTCCCCAAGATCGCGAAGCTGCAAGTTCCTCGTTAGCCAACATCAAATTCTTATAATACAAGTTCCATTCTGCTGCTGTTGGTAAACCATTTATTGAGGTGCGAAGCCACTGGAACACCTGGATCGTAATGGGCAGCAGCGTAAAAGGCTGGATAATTCACTGCATCTTGTCCTTTAATAATACCATCTGTACTATAGGTTGATTCGTGCGTATAAGCTTCGCCATTAAAATCTCCGAGATTATTTGAAAGGCTATTGCTCATGGTCGTATTACTCTGGAAGTTTGTTTTACTGCTCCATGGTTTTTGTGGAGTTAAAGGAGGATACTGATATGTGGTCATAGATGGTTGTTGTTCTACAAAGGCATCTTTCAGGGCCACTGCCAGTCTTTTGCTTCTACTTACTACGAGACCAATAGGCGTGTGAGAAGAAAAATCAGGGTCAGTATATTGTCCTGTAGTACCATCACTATAGAGGTAAATGTAATTATACATCAACGTGATGTTGAGCACGTATGAACCATTCATCTGCGTTGTTGGAGCTGAAGGGAATGTAAAATTGCGCGCAGTAGTAATTGGAATGCGATAAACCTTACCACTATTCAACGTGAGCTTGAAATCTGAAAGGTTTGTGCTTGGGAAGAAATAAGAATGTGACTTCCGATTATAATCATTGAAGTTAATACTCTCACTGTATGCAGCATCGTCACCATAAGAGGTAAACGAACGTGTGGATGGGTCGAAAGTCGCTGTCTGTGGTATATCATTAGACGAAGAAAGAGTTCCTAAAAGATTCTCATAGAAGAAATTCTGCATAGTTACTTGTACTCGTACACGACTACCAACGTGTTTCATATCAAACGTTACTTTCTGTAGCTTAGGAGTAGGTGTGATAACTACATTCTCCGCAATACCCATGCGAGCTGTTTCAATTTTTGAGCGTGAAATCTTCCAAAGACTACCCGATACATCTACATCGTCGTTTACACAAATAAAAGTATAAGTACCAGGTAAAAGTGACATTCCATCAATACCACCGTCTGGAGTAAAGGTGTTACTTGCCATTGTTCCCGTCATCATTCCTTTTTGTGTAGTACCTTGATAAGCATATAGATGATACTTTCCGTCAGCAAGAGCACGTGTTGTTGCAACTTGTTCTTTCTTAGAAGCTTTTGTTGTATCGCGTTCTAAACTTACTTCTGCAAAGAAATCGCCCATCGGGACAATCTGCTTTTTAGCTGGTTCGGTCTGTGACGCACGCGTTTTTCCCTCAATGGAATCTCCTGCGTTATAATCAACAAAGTTCATCTTAAAAATGATGTTCTTGGCTACATCTACAGTCTGTCCTTTATCCATATTCTCGTCGCTACTACAAGCTGAGAAAAGAATCAGAAGCATAGCACTAAAAAGTGCCGATAAATAAACTCTCTTTTTCATTGTTCTTTTTGTTTAATACAGTAATTTGTTTTAGTTGTCATTTTAAGGAGCAACTTCACTCGTTGTTCCAAACCAGCTATCGTCTGGGTTACTACCATTCTTATGAGGAGTTCCTTCAAACCGGTTATCATTGTCCCAGTTCTGCTCATTTGAGGAGTTTTCATTAACAGTAACATGAATAGACCCCGTTAGCAAAGGACACTCTGCCTGTACCATTGTAATTGTACACCACGGAGCAAAATACTCCTTTTTCAGTTTCTTTTTTCTCATTGCTTTTATTGATTAAAAATAGTTGTTATTTCGTGCTTAATTTCTCTATATTTCGGTTTAGGTACGGACACAAAAAAAGAACAAAGGAAACTCTTAGAAGTCCTTTGTTTACAGGGTTTGCGGTACGCTTCGCGCGCGCGTACGCGAGAAGAAAAAAATGTGTAATTTACGCCTGCTCTACTAGAGAGAGAGAGAGAGAGAGAGAGAGAGAGAGAGTATACAATTATTTGGAACTACCAAATTATTTGCAGCCTTTTTCTCGATTTTCTTTGTTAAAGTATCTTGCGTATATACAGCCTCACTTACACCTTTATTATATAAGGCGCATGTGGATGGGGTTGTATTAAGATACTTTATTGCTCTCATTTGTTGTTATTGCAAGTTAATTTTCGTTTAACTGGGCGCAAAGGTAAGAAGAATAATTGAAATAACGAAAGAATGAGAGATTTTATATCATAAAAGATTGAAATAAGGAACAAAAGAGACTATACCTAACTATGAACTTAATCATATCTTCAGGCATAGTCTTCCCCTTCTGTTATTTCGTTTCGAGTAGTTCCTGCAGGACGATGGCGTTGTTATGTTGCTCGTCATGTGCTGCATAAAGTAGTGTTGCATTAGGATGTTCTTGGATGGCGTGACGTAACTCCTCCAATGCGCCAGATGCTTGTAACTCTGCCTTGTAACGCTCGGTAAACTCACTGAAACGCTCTGGGTCATGCCCGAACCACTTGCGTAATTCATTGCTCGGAGCAACCTCTTTCAGCCAAAGGTCAATCTTCGCTTTCTCTTTACTAATGCCTCTTGGCCACAATCGATCTACGAGTATTCGATAACCGTCGGTTTCTTCTGCCGGCAAGTAAACACGTTTTAGTTTCATAATCTACTCTTTTTAAAAACCTTATTCTATAGCTAATGCTCTCGGGAATATCACTTCGTTTTCCACATAGATATGTTCCAAGAGATAATAGCGGAACTGTTTTAAGTCGGCCAAAGCCTTTACATATTCAGGTTCTGCACCTTCTGGGGCTGTGTAGTTATTAGTCAGTTCTGCAATACGATTGTGTCGTTCAATCTCATCACTATGGTCAGCCATCATTGCATTGATAGGGAATTGGATGGAACCACAGTGGAATGGAGCGTGCTCCTGACCCAATTCAGCTGCATTGAAAAGCTCTAGGATGAAAGGATAGAGTACGTTCTCTTCTTTCTGGCAATGCAAGTCTAAGTCTGCAATACTATTACGGAAATGATCTACAACACGATCTAATTCTGGGTGATTAGCTGCTAATTGGTTCAATCTCTCTAATAGCTCATTACCATATTTGCGTGTATTACGATGATGAAACTTCAATACGTAATCAACAAGTAAGTCTAGATCCCATGTCTCGAAAGGGATATTTGTTTTGAATAGTGCCTGTGACATATCTTTAAATTGTTATCTTGTTCTTGTTTGCAAAAATATTAAAAATAACGGAAGGAGGGGAGTAACAAATGTGACCATATCGGGTTAAAGCACGTTAAAAGTATAGGATTACGAGTATTCTTTGTATCTTTGCACGCATGGAAAGTAATGTTATGAAAGCCCTCCGTGCCTGTCCGCTCTTTGCAGGGATGAGTGATATTGAGATAGAAATAACGCTGGGGAACGTTCCACATCAGCTGGTTTCTCTACCTCCGCATGATGTTTATGCGTTAGCAGGAATGCCTTGTCGATCAGTAGATATTGTGGTGAGTGGTGTGTTGATATGTCGTATGGCAGCCCTGTCGGGTAAGCAAGTAGAGGTGAGCCGACTGCGAAGTGGCAACCTTGTTGCACCTGCATTTATCTTCTCTAAAGACCGAAGTCTACCCGTAAGTGTCGAGACTGATGGGCGTGTGGAGTTGTTTCGTATGAAGCCCGATAGCCTGAAGTCACTTATTGATAACGATGATGCTATCCGCATGAATTTCATTCGTATCCTTTCTAATATAGATGTTTTCCTTACGCAAAAGATGAAGATTCTTAGTCTCTTTACCGTCCGTGAGAAGGTAGCCTACCTACTTTTGGAGCGTGCAGGAGAGCAGGGTAGTAATGAGATACACCTTGAACGCTCACGTCAAGAGATTGCTGATTCATTCGGAATACAGAAGTTCTCTCTTTTGCGTGTGCTTTCCGATTTGGAGAAAGAGGGTGCTATAGAGATTAAGGGTAAGATCATTAAGATTCTTAATCGACGTGGGCTTGCTGGCTAAAGAGTATATATAGAACCTCCTCCAGCCCCTTCTGGGAGTGGAAGTGCCTGACGAGAAATATAAGGAGACGCTTTTCTCTAATTGAGAAGGGCGTTTCCTTGTTGTAAGGGAAGGCTCTCTTCATGTCAAGAAGAGCGTCTCTTTATTTGTGCTACCTTTGTTCTTGGCTAACGAGGCATTGCCCCGTTACACATAGACCTTAGTCTTTTCCATATTGTGAAGAGGGGCAACTTGGAAGCAAATAATGGATGAAATGAGGGCTATTTATCAAAGAACTGCATTGTAACTAATCAAAGAAAATGAAGAAAGGTCGAAGTCAATGTAAACTAACTGATAATAAGGAAGAAACGGAATGATTTGCGTAAAGTTGCACTATTTGTAAAGGGCAGTAATATGCAGATTTAGGCAGAAGTTCAGTTACCAAAGCGTTACCCGATTATGACTTCGGTAACAATGAAGAAGATACAGGTAACTGAATTATTTTCGCTCGTGTGGCTGTTGCTTCGGTCGGCAGTATTCTGCATAAGTGAGGAACGCTTTAATTCGGGTAACTTTGCCCATAAAAATTAAAGCGTATGAAAACAGAGAAAATGAAGGTGTTGCTCTACCTCAAAAAGAGCGGTCTTGACAAGTCGGGCAAGGCTCCCATCATGGGACGTATTACACTTGGAAGGAATGTTGCGTAGTTCAGTTGTAAACTCTCCTGCAATCCAGAGTTGTGGAATCCACGAGAGAGTAGGATGGACGGCAAGAGTCGTGAAGCAGTGGAGATAAACGCCAGGTTGGAGAGTTTGCTGTTGTCTGTCCTGTCGGCTTATCAGTCCCTGCTCTCCAAAGGTTGCCCATTTGATGCAACCGATGTGAAAGAGCTGTTCCAAGGGAGCGTACAGACTCGTTGCATGCTCATAGAAAGGCTGGATATGCTCATCAAGGAGAAAGAAAGCCATATCGGTGTGGATATCAAGAAAGAGTCCCTGTCAAGTTATCATTCTACGAGAAACCGCTTGCAGGAATTCATTCAGAAGAGATACAAGGTTTCTGATTTGGCTTTCTCACAATTGACAGAGAACTTTATCTATGAGTTTCGCCAATACTACTTGGGAGTATGCGGTTTCCAAGAAAGTTCTTTCTTCGCAGTGGCATCCCATTTGAAAAAAGTCTGTAAGTTGGCATATCGTGAGGGGATAGCCGATACTCTGATGTTTGACAAAGCCCATATAGAAAGGGGAGACAAGAAAATTCCAAAGGCACTTGACAGGGAAGCATTGGACAAGTTAAAGGTTCTCTGCCTTAATGACTTGGAGGAGGAAATGGAAACGGCAAGGGATATTTTCCTCTTTGCCTGTTATACAGGTGCTGCCTATTGTGATTTGATGGAACTAAACAAATCTCATCTTGTCCGTGATGACGAGGGAAGTTTGTGGCTGAAGTTCAACCGTCAAAAGACAGGCGTACTCTGCCGCATCAAATTGCTGCCCGAAGCCATTCAGCTAATAGACAGATTTCACAGTGATGAAAGGGAAACGCTGCTTCCATACATGAAGTACAAGAACTATCAGAACTGCCTGAAAGCCCTGCGGCTTCGTGCAGGTATATCGTTTCCCTTTACCACGCATACCGCAAGGCACACTTTCGCAACGCTCATCACGCTTGAACAGGGCGTGCCCATTGAAACGGTGAGCAAGATGCTCGGACATAGCAACGTAAGTATGACCGAGCGTTATGCAAAGGTTACACCACAGAAACTCTTTGAGGAATTTGACAGCTTCCTTTCTTTCACCGAAGATTTACGTTTAACCATATAAAAGACGAGCATTATGAGAAGTACATTCAAGATACTGTTCTATATTAACAGACAGAAGACAAAAGCAGACGGCAACACCGCCATTCTCTGCCGTATCACCATAGACGGAAAGAGCACCGCCATTACCACAGGAGAAGAGTGTAAAGTCTCCGAGTGGAACTCCAAACAGGGTTTGACAACCAATAGGAAGACCAACCAAAGAATCAATGAGTTCAGAAATTGGTAGAGAAAACCTATCGTGACATACTGACGAGGGACGGAGTGGTAAACGTGGAACTTATCAAGAACTGCTTGCAAGGCATTGCCACCAATCCCATTACTCTCCTTGCCATGAGTAAGGCGGAACTGCAAACTGTTAGGGAAAGCGTGGGCAAATCAAAGGCAGAGGGAACTTATAAGAACCTGTATTACTCAGACAAGATGCTCACGGAGTTTGTAAAGGACATAGGAAATGAGGATATATCCATTACCGTCATCACGGAGGATCTGTTTGATGAGTACCGTTTCTTCTTGAAGAAGCGCGAATATGCCGCATCTACCATCAATCGTTACCTTTGTTGGTTGAGCCGACTGATGTTTCGTGCGGTCAGCAGGAGGATTATCCGCTGCAATCCCTTTGAGAATGCCAAGTATGAGAAGGAGGAAAAGAAGATACGCTTTCTACAAAAGGGCGATGTAATGAAACTTATGGCAATGAGGATGAACGACAGGGAAGCAGAGTTGGCACGGCTGATGTTTGTCTTTTCATGCTTCACAGGTATGGCTATCGCTGATATGGAAAATTTGGAATACAGGCATATCCAAACGGTAGCTGACGGACAGAGGTATATCCGCAAGGAGCGTCAGAAGACAAAGGTTGAGTTTATCGTACCATTACATCCCATAGCGGAAGCCATCATCAGCCATTACAGGAACGAGCAGGAACGAAACGAAGAACAGCAGACAGTGAAAGAAAAAGGCGACAGCCTTGTCTTCCAACCTCATAGTAGCCGTAGTGTAATGGACAAAAATCTAAGCATCGTGGGCAAGACTTGCGGAATCAGACAGCGGTTGTCCTACCATGTTGGGAGGCACACCTTCGGTACGATGAGCCTGAGCGCAGGAATACCCATTGAGAGCATTGCCAAGATGATGGGACACGCATCCATATCCAGTACGCAGATATATGCGCAGGTCACGGACAACAAGATATCTGAGGATATGGACAGGCTCATCGCCAAGCAATCGGTAATAAAGAGAGAAACTACGGAGAGAGAGGTTTGTGAACTTTTGGATACATCAATCTGTAAAATGGAAGAAACGGCATGAATACGAACTATAAACAAAGAACGATGACTAGCACGGACAATCATCGCAGTTACTTTGATTGGGGGAGTGATATGCAGATTATCCGGAAAGGAAACGGAAACATTGCCATGACGGAGGGAGAGCTTGTGAGGTTCTTCGGTGTAGCATGGAGGAAACTCAACCATAGGCTGCAAACGATAATAAAAACCTCCGACCTGCATCCCGATGAGAGGGTTGCAGGTGAGGAGGAAGTCATAATCAACAAACAACTCAAAGGTTATGCACCGCTCTATCCACTCCCTGTCATCATTGCCCTATCCTTTCAGCTGGACAGCACGGAAGCGCATTTGTTCAGAAGTTATATCTGCCATATGGTACAACGACCGATGGCTACCATAACACCGATATTCCTGATAGGCAACACGGATAATTGATGATAATACTTCTTTTTCTTTCACCGAATTATATCTTACTACATAACTACAATAAGAGATAATGCGGTGAAAGAAAAAGATTTTGTGTGTAGTTAGTAAGATAAATATGTAACTACTACTTAAGCACTACATACTACTACTTATAAACTTCCAAATAATAAATGCTATTTGCCATTATATTCGTACTTTTGCAAAGTGACATACCGAAATAACATAATACTTTTGCAAAACCTCTCTGATGTTGCAAAAAAAATAAAATAAAGAAATTTAACAAAGATTTATGCAGTCTTTTGGGCAAATAGTCTTCTTAGATAAGAAAGGGGTATTCCCTTGCTTAAAATAAAATGATACAGATTGACGCTTGTAAAAAAGGGGACAAGGAAGCCCTTGGAGAACTATATACGACATATGCCAAAAGACTTTTAGGCGTATGTCGGCATTATGTAAAAGATGATAATGTAGCCGAAGATATTTTGCATGATGCATTTATCATTATCTTCATGTCTATCCGAGATTTGAAGGATGAATCAAAATTAGAGGGTTGGATGGTAACTATTGTAAGAAACCTATCCTTAAAGTATTTCCAAAGTACAGAAAAAGAAACCATTCCCTTGTCTTGCTTGGATATAGAAATCAAAGAAGAAGTAAGGGAGGAACAGCAAAGCATTGAGTTGGGACTATTGTTGTCTGCTATAGAATCCTTGCCAAAGGGGAATCAGGAGGTTTTCAAACTTTCTGTCTTGGATGGTCTTTCCCATAAGGAAATAGGAGAACTGCTCGGCATCAATCCTCACAGTTCTTCTTCCCAGTTGTTCAGGGCAAAGAAAATGCTGCGTACCATACTGATTAATTATTGGATGCTGCTCTTGCTGCCGATTCTGATACCCGTCTATGTTTATTTTATAACGCGAGACAAGACTACAGAGTCTTCTGATAACAAACGAACAGCAGAAAACACTTATAAGGAACTTCCAAAACAACTTCAAAAGGAAGCGCAACCAAGATATTCACTTCCATTAAGTACCGACGGTAATGTTGGTCATACTTTGACGGAGATCGCTGTTCCTGTTGAAGATATTTCTTCGCAGGTAATTACAGACAGTGTTGGGGCTGGACAGCAGACAGTATCATTCAATGTTGATTCCTTAGAGAAGCATCTGGCTATAAAGGGTATTAGCATAGGAGACTCAATGTTACATTTCTCACAAATTTCCGAAGAAAAAATGCTGGCATTGAATGAAAGTATGCACTCCAATGCCAGCAATAAGAAGAAATCTCCATGGACATTTAACTTCGGCTATTCATCCAATGCCGGAGCAAATGGAACTATTTCCAATCTAGGATATCTGTCTTTGGTAGATTATGCTAATGGAGGTGCAACAGCCAAACTGTATACTCGAACCGATTTGGAAAACTATTATGATCGGAACATTGCACTGATGGATTCTGTCGAGAGAGCAAGAATGTCATTAATTTTAAATGACGCAACGGATAGCAACGACCCCTTAGATGAGAAAGCGCATCATTACCGCCCGAAAACCTTTAGTCTCTCACTTAACAAGCAGCTAAGTCCTCATTGGTTCCTTGGTACAGGCTTGACCTATACAAGGTTGAAATCCGATTTCGAAAGTGATTTTAATGGCTCTTCCTTACAGAAGATACAAAAGATAGATTATGTGGGTATACCTTTACGATTGACCTATCGTATATGGGGTAAGGGTCGCTTCAACGCATATACTACAGGTGGTGTGACATTCGAAATGCCTGTTCACAGTTCGCTTGACAAAAAGTTTATCATAACAGCGGACTCTTCATACACGTTGAAGGGCAACATCAAGGCACGTTATCAGTGGTCTATAAACTTGGGTATCGGTGTGCAGTACAAGATATTCAAACCATTCAGTCTGTATTTAGAGCCTAATATGTTCTATTATTTCGGGAATGGCAGTGGTCTTGAGACCTATCGCACGGAACATCCGTTCATGTTCAGCATCCCCTTTGGATTAAGATTAACATGGTAATCATAAATAAATATAGAATATGAAACACATGAATTTAATGAAGTGTCTGTTGGCACTTTGCTACTTGGGAGTAATCGCTGCGTGTTCCTCAGAAAACGCAATAGTTGAAAATGTCAAAGTAACAGATATTGTTACCTCCGATTGTAAAAGTTCAGCATCTAAAGAGGATTCTCGTCCTGAACATCTCGCAGACTTTTATAGTAACAAAACGAAGCTGCTCATGTTCATGGGAAAAGACAACACTGTTACCGCCCAATTTCTTGACGTGATGGATAATTGTGCAATTGGTCAACTGAATCTAGATGTGAGTTGCTCAGAAAATAAAATTGTAATCATCCTTTACCCAGACCGTGATATGTACACTAATTGTGTCTGCATGTATGATGTGAACTTTAAAATAAGGAACTTGCTATTCGGAAATTATCTTATTGAGATATATCAGACAACCTCGAACAAGCAGACAAGTTCATCCAACAGAATTTATCAGGGTTCGGTAACTTTGGAATCCAATAAGACCTTAACACTGACCATGACACGTTAGATATCTATAACTGAAGAAAATAAGACGGTGCGCACATTGCTACGCACCGTCTTCTATGAATACGGTTATAGATTTTCATTTTTTAGAAAATAGAGAGCAGTCTTTTGCATGGAACTGTATCTATTATTTGACGGACTTACAAGACCATCTCGTTTGTTTAACCATTTAACAGATACATCAATGCAAGCAAGACACTTGGATAGAAAAAGATATTTTGAAGATTCTGCTATAACTTCAGCTCATTATTACCTGCCATATATTAAGAATTTCCATCCCTTAAATGCATATAGCAGAATCTTGGAAATAGGGTGTGGTGAGGGTGGAAATTTGAAACCTTTTGCAAAGGCAGGCTACCGGGTCTTTGGAGTGGACATGGCGGAAATACGAATAGAACAGGCACGACAATTCTTTTCCAAGGAAAATTTGGAATGTCGTTTCGAGAGTGGCGACTTCATGAAATATCCTGCTCCAAGTGATGACGACAAATTCGACGTAGTTATACTGCATGACGTTATAGAGCATGTTCCCGACAAGCTGGCTTTTGTCAGCCATATTCGTAAGTTTATGAACAAAGACGGTATTCTATTCGTGGCATTCCCTGCATGGCAGATGCCTTTTGGTGGACATCAGCAAATTTGTCGCAATAATGTATGGTCTAAAATACCATTCTTCCATTTGCTCCCACATTCGTGGTATCGCTTTATACTAAGAAAAGTAGCAAAGGAAGAAGATGCAACGATAAAGGAGCTATTGTATATCAAACAGTGTAGATGCCCAATTGAAAAATTTGAAAAAGTAATAAAAACTGTAGACCTATCCATACAGAGCAGGTTACTATGGTTTATTAATCCGCACTATCACCAGAAATTCGGATTAAATCCCCGAAAACTTTGTTTGCCTATTTCTCATATCCCTATTTTGAGAAACTTTTTTACTACTTCTTGCTTTTATCTGTTGAAACTCAAATAATTTTAAGATATATTCAAAGAGGATTCTTTGATAGAATTAAGTCAATGGCAATTTCAAGTTTCAAGTAAAGAAATAATGTAGCTATCAATATGTTCAGAAATGTGTCACTGGATAATTTTGTGAGCATTACTTATCAAGACAACTAGATTGTCCTCGCCGTTTATCATGATGTGGTTGATATGCTTGCTAATTGTTTTTGTAAATACGATGTCAATTTTAAGATGAGCAAGTTGTAATATGGTAATTATCAGCTGAAAGTATATGATGCCTGATTAAATATGAAATATGATGAAGCTAATATTGCATATAATGGGCAGATAAATATGATTCAGAATATTTTTGTAAAATTTAATATAGAAGTTAGCTTGTTAGAAAATTAAGGTATGTTTTTAAACTTTTATTCAAATTTATGGCACTTGGGCTGCTGGTACACATTAGTTCAAGTGCCATTTTTGTTGTTTAGGCACTAATGTTTTCTCGTTATTCCTTGTAGTTATCTTTTAGAATCTTTTCCAAATCCGACTCCTTATAAAGTATCTTCCCTGCAAATTGTGTGTAAGGAATAATCCTCCTGTCCCGATAGTCCTGCAAGGTACGTGGGCTGATATACAGCCAATCGCATACTTCCTTACCAGTGAGGAAATGCTCACCGCCAAACAGCGGCTTGTGTGTCTGTGCCACTTCCTTAATTCTCTTGCTTACTCCGCTGATAGCTGACAGCACTACCTGCATATCGTCCGCCTCTATGTTCAAGTCTCTTACCTGTTCCATAATCTTCCTATTTATTTGTTGATTTTAGTTTTATCTGTTTTTTGATTTCTCTGATTTGGTTTGAAGCAACCTCTCTACGTCCTCACGCTTGTAATAGCACTTATGCCCGATTTGAGCAAAGGGCAACACACCCGTATCACGGTAGTGCTGCAAGGTGCGCTTGCTGATGTTGAGCAGCTTGCACACATCCCCGTTGTGCAACCAATTGGTGTGCTCACTCTGTTCTCCGAATGCCTTGTGGCAGGTCTTGGCAAGGCTGAGTATCTCGTTCCTCAGCTTTGCCCAATTTGAATCCGTAATGATAAAATATCCCATAGTTTTATTATTGTTTTGTTTGTATTTCTGTCTTATTAGTTTAATAAAACCTTTGTCCGTCTTGCGTTTCACCGCGTATTTCTGCCTGCAAAAGTAGAGAGTGTTTGCCATACTTCAAAGCACGAGGGAACAGCAGGGAAATAGAGGGAAAAACATGGAAATGACAAAAGGATTGTCGCTCTCTTTCTTTGTCTCTTTACTCCATTTTATCATATCCTTTTATCCGACGCAATACGATGCGTATTGTAGCAAATTAGCACCTGCCTTTCTTGCATCCTTTACACACTTGTCCTCTTGTTTGGGGCTTAAATCCATACTTTCCAACAGTTTCTTGTCAAAAATCTGTGCGAACTTCATTGCCAATGAACGCAACATTATGCAAGCACTTCCTGAATGCTTGGAACTTACTCATTCTCTTGATAACTTCGTTCTTGGAAACAAAACCAAGCATATAATGAAAACAAGTGCAGATAAAGGCAAATCGGAAGGCAGTAACAATATGCCCAGACCGAGAAGAATTTCCTCCAAGAACTCGGAGATAGAAGCCTATCTCTCCACTCACTATGAGTTCAGATACAACACGGTATTGGGACGAACCGAATACCGCAGAATGAATAGCAGCGATTTCACAAAGGTGGGTCGCTATGAAATCAACACGCTCCGCAGGGAACTTGACAACGATGTCGGTATCGTTACGTCTTCCGACAATCTCTACTCCATCATCGAAAGTAGTTTCTCTCCCACGCATCAATCCCATACAGGAGTATTTCAAAAACTTGCCATCGGTGGATATAAGCTGTGATGAAGGTAATAGTAATATCTCCTCTCTTTCACTAAAAGCCATTCCCGAACTGGCAAGCTGCGTTGTGGTGCGCAATCACGAAAAATGGCTACCATATCTCACCAAATGGCTCGTGGCAGTGGTCGCCAACGCAATGGACGACCGTGAGTGCCGTAACCACACCTGCCTTGTGTTGACAGGTGAGCAGGGCAAGTTCAAAACTACATTCTTGGATTTGCTCTGCCCACCTGCATTGCATGGCTATAGCTACACTGGCAAGATATATCCGCAGGAGAAGGACACGCTCACCTATATAGGGCAAAACCTCATCATAAACATCGACGATCAACTCAAAGCCCTCAACAAACGGGATGAGAACGAGCTGAAAAACCTCATTACCTGTCCGATGGTCAAGTACCGTATGCCGTATGACAAGTATGTAGAGGAGCATCCCCACTTGGCAAGCTTCGTGGCATCGGTGAACGGTAACGACTTTCTTACAGACCCGACAGGCAGCAGACGCTTTCTGCCCTTTGAAGTTCTTTCCATAGACATAGAGAAAGCCAAGCGTATTTCAATGGACAATGTCTATGCTGAAGCCAAAGCCCTGTTAAAGTCAGGTTTTCGCTATTGGTTTGATGATGATGAGATTGCCGAACTATACAGAGAGAGTGAGGACTTTCAAGTACAAACTGCAGAGATGGAGCTTTTTGTTGCGTTGTTTTTGAAAAAGCCAACGGAGGATGAAAGTTATTCGTTAATGACCACTACGGAGATACTCACCTATTTGGGTATTTATACTCACCAGCCACTTGTTGCTAAGCGTATGGGCGAAGCCTTGAAGAAAGCAGAATATATAAAGGTGAGCAAACGAAGAAATGGTGGTAGCCCCATCTATGTCTACAAGATTAGGAAAATCTTGCCATGCCCGCTCCTTCAAACTTGTAGTAGCCAAATGTAGTAGAATGTGTAGTATTGTCTTATACTACAAAGTAATACTGATTATCAATCACTTATCACAGAATAGTATGTAGTAAGAAGAAAGATGAAAAAAAGTTTGGAGGGAAAAACTTTGGAAAAAGGTAAAACCATAAAAACAGACAAACATAAATAATTATCATTCAACCCATTAAAGTATCAAAACAATGAAAGAAGAAGATTTATCACGTATCAAACGATACCCCATCGTGGAGTATCTCGAAAGGAAAGGTATCAAACCTGTCCGCAAAACACTGACCTATGCCATGTACCGTTCACCGCTCAGGGAGGAAACGCATCCGAGTTTTAAGGTGGACACTGAGAAGAACCTTTGGATAGACTATGCCGAAGGCAGGGGCGGAAGCATAATCGACCTCTGTATGCGTATGGAGGGATGCACGCTATCGGAAGCTATCCATCGTTTGGGACAGAACGCTTCCGATAATGGCACATCTAGTTTTCTTAATGACTTCGTGCCAAATAATCCCCAGCCTGTGATGGCTGTAAATGGAGCAAGGAGACTGATAGAAATATCAGACACCCTGCCGCCACATTTACAGGATTATCTTACGAAGGAACGCTGTATCAACTTGAAAAAGGCTATGCCTTTCCTCAAATGTATCAGCTATGAGGTAAGAGGCAGGCACTATCAAGCCATCGGCTTTGCCAATCTCTCTGGCGGCTATGAGCTTCGGGACGATAAGACGTTCAAGGGAACGATAGCCCCGAAGGACATTACTCCGATATTCACGGATAGAGCGGAGCCAGTATGTATCTTTGAAGGCTTCATGGACTTCCTCTCCTTCCTTTCGATGAAAGAAGAGATTACCAACCACTGCCTTGTGATGAACTCCGTGAGCAACGTGGCAAGGACTATCCGCTATTTGAATGACCGACACCTTACCCATATCCGTGCCTTCCTTGACAATGATGAAGCAGGACGGAGGGCTGTTCAATATTTCATAAAGACAGGCTTTCATGTTGAGGACATGAACATACATTACAAAGACTTCAAGGATCTCAACGATTTTCATGTCAGCCGTGTCCGTGAGCAGCAGAAACGGAAAGCGCAAGAACAGACATACATATCAATTACAGGACAAAACAAGAAATCAAAACAAGTCAAACTTAAAATGAAATAGAAATGGAAAAGGAAACTATGATGAGCGACAAAGACCTTTCATGGTTCTTGGGTGTGGAAGATGAAACAGAGAACGAATCTACTTCACAAGAAGCGACTGCGGTTCCTGAAAGAGAAAGACGAACAAACAAGCAGGACACAGAGAATACCATGCACTCCGAGCCTGCACGAAATGCTGAGAACGTAACCGTTCAGAAACGTATCAGTGCCAAGATGAGAAAGAAAACACTTGAAGCCTACAAGCAAGCCTATCTTGTGCCGACCAAGTTAAACAATCGTAAGGCTGTCTATCTAAGCAAGGAGACACAGGAGCGTGCCGACTTTATTGTGCGTAGGTTAGGCGACAGGGGCAGCAACCTTTCAAGCTTCGTTGAGAACATCGTTCGTCAGCACATGGAGGAATATGGTGAGGACATAGAGAAATGGAGAAGACTGTAAGCCGTAAGAAAAGGTAGACGGTTTTCTGGAAAAAGGTCTACCCTTTCTTCAAAATAGGTCTACCTTTTCAGGCAAATAGGTCTACCTTTTTTGCTAAAAGGGTCTACCTTTTCTTCTTCGGCTTAGCTCTCTATGAGAATACCACGAATGCAGTTAGTCATAGAATGCACGGCATTCGTTTTTAAGCTATAAAACGTTTTAAGCGTAAATGGTTTGTTCGGTAGCATTGCAAGACGTCAGTTTGTACCCACAAACTGCTCTTGCTCCCCTCGTCAGACTATCGGGGAGATAAGACCGTAATCACTCCGTTCTCATCGGTCAGCATTCAAGAATTAAGAAACAATGAATCATCTATAATGATTAACTTTCAAAGAAACTTATATGAACAGACGCAAAGGAAAGACTGCCCAATGGCAGCAACAGAATAAGGAAGAGCAGAAGATGAATAAGACAGAGTTCATCAAGGTTAGATGCACCTTAGAAGAAAAGCAGCGTATCAAATCAAGGGCGGAAAGCGCGGGACGTAAGTTCTCCGACTACTGCCGTGAAATTCTCCTTAACGGAGAAGTGGTTGCCGTCCCCAAGATGACCGACAACGAGAGGGAAGCCATTGCCATCCTCCAACATACAGGAAGATTCTATGGGCAGGTTTCCAATCTCATAAAGGTCAAGGACGAGGATTGGCTACATATCACAAAGAACCTCTCGCTATGTGCCAAAGAAGCATTTAAGCGATTTTACGACCCGCATTTTCGTGTGGACGATGAGGTATATAAAGTCTTAAATCTAACAAGAAATGATAGGAAAATGTAAGGCGATAGCGCACGGCAGCACGGCTCTGGACTATATCTTCAGAGAGGGCAAACTCGGCTATCGGCTTGCCTTCCACAATCTTTGCAGCAGGGAACCAAGACAATCTATGAGGAAATGAAAGTGGTCAGTGACTACAACAGCCGTTGCAGGAACAAGTTCCTCCGTATCGAAATAGGTATCGCACCACAAGACGAGGAAAGACTGCCCGTGTCCGAACTGATGCGGATAGCCCATTTGTTTGCCAAGCGAATGGGACTTGACAACCATCAATGGGTGGCGGTAACGCACAAGGACACCGATAATAGACACATTCACATCATTGCCAACCGTATCAGCCTTTATGGAGAAGTCTATGATACCACTTTTGTGAGCAACAGGGCAGCGAGAGTGGCGGAGGAAATAAGCAGAGAGAAAGGTTTGACTATTGCAAAAGAGGTTAAGGCGGAAAGGAAATACCAAAAGGAAAAAGTCAGCCAGACGCGAGAGCAAGCAAAGAAAGTGGTGCAACAAATCTGTTATTCCCTGCTTGACAAGTACAGAGGTACAGGCATCACGGGACACTCCATATTTCTCTACGAATTGAATAAGAACAACATTGCCATAGAGCGCATGAAGAATAAGCAGGGCATGGTATATGGCTTGAAGTTCTCACACTCAGGACAATCTTTCAAGGCTTCCGAAATCGGCAGAGAGTTTGGCTACCGTTCCTTGCAGAAGAACCTCGAGATAAGCAACAAGACAGGACCAAAGAAAGCCACGACAATGGCAGATGAGCCGGCAAAGAACAAAACTCAATCCGATACAAGTTATCAACTTGTCCCTCCCAGCCGCTCCTATACGTCACCTGCCAACACAAATGAAAGTTCATCTATAGCACAAGCCGTAAGCAATGTGGCAAGTTCTGCCATAAATGCGGCAGAAGAAATCATTTCCGGAGTAGGCGGGTTAATCAATCCACAGACACACGGCGACGATTATGCCGAGACAGCATGGCAACACAGGCTCAGAAACCAAGCCAAGAAAAAGAAGAAAAGAGGAAGAGGATTATGATAGTAAGTAAATTTAAGATCTGGAACAAACTCTTAGATATATCAGAAAAATCCTCTTCCATCTATTACATATCAGAATTGACATTTACAACTAGTCAGATACAATAGTGGGTTATTTCAAGATATATGATTTAAATAGATCGATATTTTATACTTTGTGAATACGTATACAGGATATATTTATAATTTAGTATCATTTTAGTGCCACTATCATCCATCGTAAATAAATTAAGCAATGGTATAAATAACATTAGCAATTGACTTCGAAACTATATATTCTAAATTTCCAAAGTATATGCCGAATAAATGTATTTAAGCTTATTTTTATTTGCGTATACTGTAATTTTACTACAATAATTCCGAATATAGTTTTATGTGTCGGATTTTATTTATATCTTTGCACCGTATAACAGATAAATCCAACGATTATGATAGCAGAATTCAGCATTAAGAATTTTTTCTCCATTAAATCGAATCAAAAAATCAGCTTTGAGCCATCAGCTGACACTTTTATGTCTGATGAGTATTCGTATGAAGTTAAGGAAGGGGTAAGATTGCTAAAAGTGGGAATCATCTATGACGCCAACGCTTCCGGCAAGACTAATATATTAAATGCCATCGAGTTTTTCAAGATGCTGGTTTTGAGAATGCCTAAAGACCGGAATGAGAAAACCGGGGTTGTTCCTTTCATGTTGGATGACACTTCAAGGAACGAAAAGACAAAGATGTCAATGGTATTCTATATCAATCAGTCGAAGTACATCCTCAGTTTTGAATTGGATGCAAAGCATATCTATTCCGAGACATTGATTGTTTATGATTCCATTCGTCCTACCAAGCTGTATAACCGAAGTTATGTTGCTGCGACAGATTCCACGACAATTGACTTTGGTGTAAATCTGAAAATGACGAAAAAAAGCCAAGATGTGATTTCCGGCAACACAATCAATAATTGCAGTGTGCTTGCCGCATTTGGCAAAGCAACGTGGAACGGACAAGGCTGAATGATGTGTACGATTATTTTGTCAAACAGGTAAAAGATGTACTGGCTCCTCCTATGTCACTTTCGAGCTATGTCAAATCACGATTGGATAAAGATGAAACAGGGGATTTGAAGAAATTCATTTTAAATTTCCTGAAAGCATCCGATTTCAATATAGAAGATGTGGTATTACACGAAGAGGAAGAACTGATTACCCCTGAATTGGAACAACTGATTCAGAATGCCCCTATTGATAAAGATACAAAGGCAGAAATGCTAAAAAAAGGAAAAATCACAAATACAGAACTAACCTTCAAGCATAAGGCTGGCGATAAAGTATATGATTTATCGGAAGAATATGAGTCCAATGGCACCATGAGGTTCTTGGGAATGGCGGTGATACTGAATTTCCTGTTAAAGACCAATCGGTTTGTACCCATTGATGAAGTGGAGACAAGTATTCATTATGAACTTTTGGCTTATTTCATAAAAGTATTTTTGGCAAACAGCGACGGAACATCCCAAATGCTCCTGACAACGCATGACATTAATCTTCTCAATGAGGATTTTATTCGCCGTGATACTATATGGTTTACCGACAAAGACGAACTTGGTGAAACAAAAATTGTGCGCCTATCTTCTTTGGGGTTGCACAAGAATCTTTCCCCGTATAATGCCTATAAGCAGGGAAAATTGGTAAAGTTGCCGTTCTTGGGTAGCCAGTATATCAACCTAAATGACTAATGATATGGGGCGGACAGTAACAAAAAGTATCGCCATCATAGGCGAAGGAGAAACGGAATGGTTTTACTTCGACTCTCTGAGGATTGCGTGCCGCTATCCTTTCAAGGTCGCTCCCGATTTTCCACAGCACAGCGACATCAATCATATTTTGAAACTGGTAGAGTCCTATTTGAACAAGCAATATGATTATATCGTATGCCTATTTGATATGGACAGACTATTTCAGTTCCCATCTGAAATGCAACTGTACCAACGAGCAAAGAAAGAGTATAGCAAGAAGAAATATACCGCAAAGGTTATGTTCGTGGAAACGAATCCTTGCACAGAGTTTTGGTTCTTACTTCATTTCTTGCCTAATGTGGTCTGTCGGCGATACGTGAATTACGAGCAACTGCTTCCAGAATTGCAGAAATATATGCCGGGATATGAAAAGACAAAACGATATTTCATACGCACTAACCTCTATAAATACTTAACAGAGAATGGCGACTTGGAACGGGCGATGTTAAATTCAGAAAAGTTGTGCCAACTCTGCAAGGAATCGCTGGAGGATTTGAAGGCATATTCAGAAATACATAAAGCGATTGAATTACTTAATACACTCATTATAAGATAGTTGTTAAAAAGATTAGTTATTTGGCTTCCGTTAAAAACAGGCAGCATCTATTAACCATAAATTAGAAACTTATAATTGACAATAAGCATGGCATTAACATACAGTAGGTTTTTTAAGGTAAAGCATAGGGATTTTGTAAAAAAAGGGGTATATAATGCCTTTTTGGATCAAGACTCCTTGCTTCATATAGATCCGCTTCTTCTGAAAGGAAGTGAGATACCCGAATTTAAGAATGCATATACAGAATTCTTTAACTATTTTAGATTATTTATACCTTTAGTAAAAGCTTCAAAAGCTGACAATCTTCAGGACCGTTTCTTTAATCAAATGGTAAAAAGATTTACTTCAAGGAAATCCCAAATACAGGATTGGGATTTTCAAAAGGTAATACAAGAGGAAGGGGTATCAGTGGCACTATTTCCATACAACTTGCCCATAGTGCATACACCATCATAAAGGCGGGTATTGAAGATCCTGAAATCTTTGGTTTAATGCAACTAATAGAGGATAATATGGCAGCTGATAGAATCAGTGACATGGCCATTGCCATCCTTCAAAGACACTTTCTTGAGTATACACAAAGAATAGCTCTGGAAATGGGACTAACAACTCATTCTTATACATTCGAGTATGGGGTCATGTTCCAAATCCCTTTCTACAAAGACAAGCCTATTCATTTTATTCCGGAATCATTTTTAGCAAATCTTCCCGTTGCACATGATTTTGAAGAGATAGACAATGTGTGTAATTATAATAATCGGCTCAAAAGAAAGATTGCAGAATTGATTGGTGTTAATTGGGCCGAGTACAAGGACTACAAAAAGAAAGATTGGAAGAATCTTATCGTTGGCAATAAAGATTGTTATAAAGCAGCAATTAGTTTCTATAAGAATCTCAATGCAATACCGTATGATTTCACAGCAGACAATAAGAAGCAATACCAAGTTGTATTGCTTCAAGAGCTATTGGACGAGATTCCATTCCAAAAGCCAACTGAGTATGAGAACGAAGAGGAGGAAGTTTATAAGCTCACGCTGGCAATGTGTCATCAATTCAAACATTTAGTTGAACACAATAGGATTTCGGAGTTGTTCTATCGAAATAATCGGACTCCGGACGAAACAGATTGGCAGCTTCTGCTATATACTGTGGCTGATACGTACAAAATAGCAGGTAATTTAGACCTATCTATAACACGTGAGGATAATCCTGGTGTTGGTGAGATTGATTTCCATATAACCAAAGGTTCAAGGGCAAATTCAGTTATAGAGATAAAACGTTCTACTAATGAAAATCTCATTCATGGGTATCGAACTCAGTTGCCTGCCTATATGAAAGCAGAAAGAGCACAATCAGGCATATTCATGGTAATCATGGAAAAGGATAATATTGATGAGATTAAACAGAAAATTGGAGAAGTGCAAAAAGGATATGGAAAATAAAGGTGAGTATATACCTGAGATTGTATATATCAATGGTATGCGACAATATTCTGCAAGTAACAGAAACTATATAAATCCAGAAATAGAATAAGAGTTCAATAAAGATTCCTCACGAAGCATTGGCTGACAGAAAATAGGGTGCATTGAATTACACCACATGAAAATGCAGCCATACAGCAGATGGAGTGTTATCGTGGGCATCTAAAAATCATTGTGCTTACCTTGAAATGATAAACTATCGAATTTAAACGAACAAGTATAATAGCGTGTTCTTGGCTATATAATTCAAGGACAAAAATTAGAAGGTTAGATATGGCTACAAATCCACCGTCAGGAGACGGACATCGCAAGGGCGCAGTGAGAAAACGTTCGCAGGTCTTTAATCCCAAAACAGAACAATGGGTAAAACGGGATAAAGATACAGGACGCTTTATCGACGTCAAACAGAATGGTACACCTTTTAAGGGCGTAACTAAAGAAAAGTAATTTTTTAACGAGGGCAAGAGTATGATGTTTGCCCTCGTTTATTTTTACATAAGTTTTATCATTGATTCCATGAAGGATATTTCGTTGTCTGATAGGCTGTATTTCGTATAAAGTTGAATGTCTATTTCTATAACACTCTTACCCCGAGATCTCTGCAAAATACCTAAACAGAGAAACCATAGAGAAAACTGACTGATTATCATTAGTGGCAATTGGGTGTAAGAAATTCTTGCAAAGGTCTCATATTGATTTTGCCGGGGATAGACTTGAATTTGTTGATGAAATGACAGACAAGACAAAAAAGCTGAGGCATTTGTTACTATCCTTGATAAAGGGATGTGAGAATTCTATGCAATATTTTGAAAGTGCCCAGCGGCTATTGTCCTCGATAAACTGAAAGCGACCGCAACGAGCCTGTCATCAATGCCGCTTTTGCCGAATATTACGGTTGTGCGGTCTATCATGCCCGTGTAAGCCCCAAAGAGGTCTTGGTTGAAAATGCCGTGAAACTTCTCTACTGTTCCGTTTACTTTAGCATGAAAGGGATAAGCCTTCTCAGTCTGGATGAGTTCAATACTGCCTTCCATATTCCCTACCTGGCTTCAATGAAAAGGTGATAGGCGGCGGGAGATGCCACGTAAGGGAATATTTTTTGCGTAGCGAAAAAGACTATCTCCCCTCACTTTTTCAGAAACGTTATGTGATGAAAGAGATAGACTTATGATCGTGGACAGAATTTCTGTTCTTGCCATTCAGACAATAAATAATGCAAAAAAGAGAAATCTTCATCAAAAACGCTTGTTATTCAAAGCAAATGATTATCTTTACAAACAAAATAACAAGCGTTCTTTGTTAATGCAGAAACTTGCGATTGAAAGTACTTCGCTCGTTTCCAAATCGTTACCTATTTAGTTTATGCAATAAGGTAACTTCTTTCTTTTCAATTAGATACATTTTGAGAATTATCTTATGCTGTAAGTAGCCCATAATTGATGCAGAACTAACATTTTGGCATATTGCTTTTTATTTGTATCTTTGCCCGCCAAAAGAGTAAGAAGTATATGATACTAAATGTTTTATTTATCCTCGTGGGCATTGTGCTCGTTTTATGGGGAGCCGACCGACTGACTGACGGGGCTGTAGCAGTGGCTGAGAAGATGAAGATGCCACAGATTGTGATAGGGTTAACAATAGTTGCGATGGGCACAAGTATGCCTGAATTTTGTGTGAGTCTTGTGTCTGCACTCAAAGGAACTACCGACTTGGCTGTAGGTAACATCGTTGGTTCGAACATCTTTAATACGCTGTTGATAGTAGGTGTCTCTGCATGGGTAGCACCTATGACTATCTTGAAGTCAACCGTTCGGAAGGACATACCTTTTGCATTATTTGCCTCAGTTATATTATTTATAATGTGTCTTGATGGTAATATTAGTAGGTTGGATGCAGGCATCCTCTTTGTGCTATTCCTTATCTTTATGTATGTCACCTTGAAGGGTGCTAAGACGAAAGAAGATGATACCACAGCTAAGACAGAGCCCATTGAAGATAAGAAAAAACCTATGGCAGCATGGCTTTCTATCGTATGGATAATCGTTGGATTAGCTTGTTTGATAGGCGGCAGTAACCTTTTTGTGGAAGGAGCAACGAAGGTGGCAGAGCATATCGGTGTGTCGGAAGCGGTCATCGGACTAACCATTGTGGCTGGAGGAACCTCCCTACCAGAGTTAGCAACAAGTGTTGTTTCTGCGCGCAAAGGCAATAGTGGCATTGCTATTGGCAATGTCTTAGGGTCGAATGTGTTTAATATTCTTGCTATCTTGGGCGTTACAGGTGTAATAACTCCTATGCACTTGCAAGGTATAACGATGTTAGACCTCTCAATGATGGTATTCTCAACGCTGTTAGTATGGCTTTTCTCCTTCACGAAGTATAAGATTGCAAGGTGGGAAGGAATCGTCCTTACAATAGTGTTTATCGGTTATATGGTCGTATTGTGTTATTAAATAATGTGTGTCAAATAGCGCAGCTATCTGACACACATTATATATATTACTTCAACAACTTTGCTAATTCTGTCTGCAAAGCTTCACCTCTTAGATCCATTGCAATGATTTTGCCATCCTTATCGAGGAGTATGTTTGAAGGAATAGAACGAATGCCATAAACCTTACCAGCAGCAGACTGCCAGCCTTTAAGGTCTGACATCTGAGGCCAAGTCATACCGAGCTTCTCAACAGCTGATGACCATTTGAGTTTGTTGTCATCGAAACTAACGCCAATAATCTCTAACCCCTTGTCCTTATATCTCTTATAAGCCTCCACAACGTTAGGCATCTCCTTGCGGCAAGGTGCACACCAGCTAGCCCAGAAGTCAACGAACACATACTTACCCTTACCTGCCCAATCGCTTAGCTTCATCTGCTTACCATTGAGGTCGGTCATTACCAACTCCTTATACATAGAGCCTGGTTCGCGTAGCTTATACATCTCATATAAATCTTTGGCTTTCTTCATCTCTGGCGCATTGTAATAGCCCGTTGATGGGTCACATAGCCTCTTTAAATCTTCATATTGTAATCCGTCAGCCACCTCCGCAATATATTTTGCAGGGAAAGTAGTAGTCTTGAACTTCTCAGCAATCTCTAAAACAGTAGCCAACTGAACACTATCCAGCGAGTCAGCCTTAGCCATAATCTCTGTGACTTTAGCCTTATCAGCCTCTGTGAATGTAGATGGATCCTTCTGGCGCAAGGGGGTGAGTTCAGTTTCCAACTTATGAAATTCAGTCTCAATCTGCGACATCTTACTCTCGTATGGCTTTGTATCTTGTGCATTAGCAGCAAGTGTTGTAGCAGCCAACATGGTCATTAAAATGATTTTCTTCATATCTTTCATTTGGTTTATATTATGGTTACAAAAGTAATGAAAATATGATTATCTCCACGTGTATTTAGCTTTTTTTTAGGGCTTATTACGGTAGTTCAGATAAAAAGTGTACCTTTGCAGCCGCTTAATTGAATAGGGGTACTTGCTCAACCCCCTTTAACAAAACAAGACAATGATAAAAAGTAGACAACAAGTGAGTGTGCTGTTTATGCTTTTCAGCATCCTCTTTTGCGTTTGCCTTATTGCGGCAAACACGCTCGAGACAAAGCAAATCTCTGTGTTAGGTATCTCATTGACGGGTGGACTCATCGTTTTCCCTATCTCTTACATCATCAACGACTGTGTTTGTGAGGTATGGGGATTCCAAAAAGCGCGTCTGTTGATATGGACGGGCTTTGCAATGAACTTCTTCTTCGTGGCGATGGGAGCATTATGCGACTGGATACCGGGTGCTCCGTATTGGACTAACGAAGCTGGGTTTCATGCTATCTTTGGTCTTGCTCCACGTGTGGCAGCAGCCTCTTTCATAGCTTTTATATTGGGATCATTCGCTAATGCCTACGTAATGAGTAAGATGAAGCTACGTGATGGAGGTCGTCATTTCTCATGGCGTGCCATCTTGAGTACTATTGCTGGTGAGAGTCTTGACTCTCTCATCTTCTTCCCTTTGGCGTTGGGTGGCGTTGTTCCTACCCCTGAATTGCCAAAACTAATGCTCTGGCAGGTAGTCTTAAAGACGCTTTACGAGGTAATAGCTTTGCCTATCACCATTCGTGTAGTGAAGGCATTGAAGGTGCATGAAGGGGAAGATGTCTATGACAATGGTGTGAATTATAGCATCTGGAAGATATTTTTCTTTGCAGTAGCGCACAAGGGAATAAACAATTAAAAGGGGATGTGTCAATCGGTTGGCACATCCCCTTTTTCGATGTAAGTAAGGCTTGAGTAGTAGTATCTAATGGAGGCTAATCTTCTGTAAGTTCTGATAGTGTGCCTAATATTGTCTCAAAGTAGGGATAGCATTGTGAGGCAAAATAAGAAGACAAACATTCGTAAATATCTAATCTAATGCAGAGCAACTTTATGTGAGTGAGCTTACTATGAGTAAGGTTGCACAACAAACCAGAACCCCGCTTGCTATTCGGATTATTCAATATCGGTTCCTATTAGTTGTGCGTTTGCGCTCCTTGTCTAATACAGTTTCACTCAGTTTCTTTCTTGTCTCTTCTTCTTTTCTCATGTGTTTTACGTCTTTATCTTCCGTACCTTTTATTTGTCTCATCACGATGAAACTTGTGTCTCATCATGATGAAACGAGTGTCTCTTCATGATGAAACTTATGTCTCATCACGATGAGACAAACTTTTTATACGTTTGTAAAAGATGCAGAGCACGTGAGAAATGATTCGCAGACGTGGAGTAAATAATAATGGAACGGGTGGGAGAGAACCTCGAAGCCTATAAGATGTTGGTTAGGGTGGTAATATATGAGAATGGTGTTTGCAATTTACCAACAATGTATTACCTTTGCAAGTAAAACAATATAAACGATTATGGAAAGAAACGAAGAGGGCTTGCAGTCGTTAGGTTCTGCAACCCAATACAGAATGGATTATGCGCCAGAGGTGTTGGAGACGTTTATGAACAAGCATCCAGAGAATGACTATTGGGTGCGTTTCAACTGTCCTGAGTTCACGAGTCTGTGCCCTATTACGGGACAACCAGACTTTGCAGAGATACGCATCTCATACGTCCCTGGCGAGCGAATGGTTGAGAGTAAGAGTCTTAAACTCTATCTTTTTAGCTTCCGTAATCATGGTGATTTCCATGAAGACTGTGTGAATACTATCATGAAGGACCTTATCAAGTTGATGGATCCTAAGTACATTGAGGTGACAGGCATCTTCACTCCACGTGGGGGAATCAGTATCTATCCATACGCTAATTATGGTCGTAAGGGTACGAAATACGAGCAGTTAGCCGAACAACGGTTCATCACGCACGAATAAGGGAGCACGTTCCTTATCCATAACAAATACTGATTGTTATGACAACTAAGCGGATTGTATATTCCATCTTCTGGGTTCACATCCTACTAAGTTTCTGTTGGTGGGCATTACATATATGTCTACCAGCAGATTTGCGGATGGAACCCTTATTCGATACCTTATTATACTATGGCATGCTTGGCACGCTTCCTATATGGCTTTATCCTATAGGGAAAGTAATCCGAAAGAGCTTTAACTATAATGAGATATTGGGTGTATTGGTTATCATCCTTATGAGTGTTATCGTTCTCGTCTGTGGTGTTGTTGGTTTGTTTGTGTTCTCTATTGATGGTCCGAAGGCGGTATGGTATAAGGATAAGACTCATATCATTACAGATGGTTATGCGTCACAGGTGTGTTCGTTCTTCGTGTGCGATAGGGGAGGAATAGTAGATAAGGTGAAATATGAAGGGTTCACTGGCGATTCACCGATAATCCTTGATTCTGCACAATGGAAGTTCTATGATCAATGGGGAGTACTGGTGGCATGGTCGGATAATAAGCTTGATGAAGCCCGAGGTATGAAGGCTTATAACCTTTTTATTACTGACTCCTTACTATATAAGCGGCATCAGAAGGAAGTCCTAAACCTGCGTAAGTCTTATCTAATGAAGGAACGAAACTATGTTCTCAATGGTCATTTATCGTGTTACGGAAGGTCTCTTCCAAACTATGAGTTCGAATATAACACACGGACACGGATGATGAGTGTAGACGGGGGTGGGTTTGATTCTAAGAATGATGTTAGTTTTAAGTTGTCCCAGGAGGCGAATGATAGTATTGTTGCTTTCATTCACCAGCATCCAGAGGAATATATAGATCATGAAGAAGACGTTGAACATTATGGTCAAGGAGATGTATGTGTATGGCTTAATGTAAATAGGCGTACAGTCTTTGATTGTGATAATAGCGACTTTGCACACATGCCAGCTCCTTTCCAGAATATCATTCGTCTATTTGCAAATAAGCATGTACGGGGTCGTGACCTATTGCAAGTTGTGGATAATATTCATCATTAATCTCCCAACGGCAAGACGCCCTTCTCGATACGAGAAGGGCGTCTTCTCACTTCAATGAAAGGCTCTTTCACCATCAAGAAACGCCTTCTTTAAATCGAGAAGAGCAGTCCTGCGCTCAATCCATACGCATTTCAAGCCTTACTATCTGTACTTTTTTGTAACTTTGCAGGCACAACGCACAAGCGATGAAGATACAAGACATACAAAAGATATATGCTACCTTGCCACAGGCGGGAGCGATAATGAAGGTGCAAGAAGACCAACAAGTGAGAGCCATCTTCTTGCAAGGACTAGTGGCATCAGCCGCTCCAATGCTCTTTGCAGCTATAGCCGAACGATGGCAGAAAACGGTCGTCATCGTACTTAATGATAGCGAAGAAGCTGGCTATTTCTATAATGATTTGAAGACAATTGTCATGCCTGAAGATAGCAAAGATAGCACGGCAGAAGTGCTCTTCTTCCCCTCTTCCTATCGTCGTGCAGTCAAATACGGGCAGAGGGATGCAGGAAATGAAATCCTGCGAACAGAGGTGCTCACACGCTTATCGGCATTGGCAACAGAGAAAGAGATAACTAACAGACTCCCAATCTACATTGTCACAGATCCTTCGGCACTATCTGAACTGGTTGTCTCAAAGCGGCAGTTGGACGAACGACATCTCTCGCTCTCTGTCAATCAGCACATTGATATCGTTGAGGTAGAGAAGACCTTGCGCTCATTCGGCTTCACGGAAACCGATTATGTGTATGAGCCCGGACAATTCGCTGTGCGTGGTAGTATCATTGATGTTTATTCCTACTCTGGTGAACTGCCCTATCGTATCGACTTCTTTGGCGATGACATAGAGACGATTCGCACTTTTGAAGTAGAGAGCCAGTTATCAAGTAAGAAGTTAGAACACATAGAAGTTGTACCCGAACTGGCTACTTTATCAGAAGAGAAAGTGCCGTTCCTTCACTTCTTACCAGCTGATAGTTTCCTTGCGTTCAAAGACTTCCTTTATGTGCGTGATGCTATCGAAAACATTTATAAAGAGGGCTTCACTGCACAGGCATTAACGGCACAGAGGGAGGGGAAAACAGAGGTGGAACAGCACGAACTGGAGCAGGCGTTCCGCAAAGAAGGGCAACTCATCACAGCATCGCACTTTATGAATGAGGCTCTAAACTATCGTCGCATAGAGTTCGGTGTGACCCATTCTATCAGTGAGACTGCCAAGAAAGCGGATGGTCAGCATGTAACGATTCAATTCAATACAACCGCTCAACCGCTATTTCATAAGAACTTCGATCTGCTGTCGAAGACGCTTCGTGACTATCTTCTACAGGGTTACAAGCTATACATCTTTGCGGACAGTGAGAAGCAAACAATACGCCTCAAAGATATATTCGAATCGTTATCTAACTCGGATATGGCACCCGATTCGGAGAATCTGTCAGTCGTTGAAGCTACTACCAATAGCCAAGGTGAAACCAAAGTTAGGGCTTTGCCTTTCACTCCTGTTAACCGAACAATACACGAGGGATTCGTTGATAATACCTTAAAAGTATGTTTCTTCACAGATCATCAGATATTCGATAGATTCCATAAGTACAACCTCAAGTCTGATAAAGCACGTCAGGGCAAGATGGCACTGACGATGAAAGAACTGCAAGAGATGGAACCTGGCGACTTTCTTGTGCATGTTGACTTTGGTATTGGTAAGTTTGCTGGACTCGTCCGAGTGCCTACAGGCGATTCATATCAGGAAGTGATCCGCCTCGTTTATCAGCATAATGACATCGTGGATGTGTCCATCCATTCCCTTTATAAGATTAGTAAGTATCGCAGAGGCAATTCTGGTGAACCTCCATTGTTATCTGTCTTGGGCTCTGGAGCATGGGACAGACTGAAAGAGAGAGCGAAGAAACGAATCAAAGATCTTGCCCGTGATCTTATTAAGTTATATGCTAGACGCCGCAGAGAAAAGGGTTTTGCTTTCTCGCCCGACTCGTTTCTGCAACATGAATTGGAGGCTTCGTTCTTATATGAAGATACGCCCGACCAGCTAAAGGCAACGCAGGAACTGAAACAGGATATGGAAAGTGCACGCCCTATGGATCGACTGGTTTGTGGCGATGTGGGCTTTGGTAAGACTGAAGTAGCTATACGTGCTGCCTTCAAAGCTGCTGTAGATAATAAACAAGTGGCGGTATTAGTACCTACCACAGTATTGGCTTTTCAGCATTATCAAACATTCAAGAAGCGACTGAAGGATATGCCTGTTCGGGTGGATTACCTATCCCGTGCCCGTAGTGCAAAGCAAACGAAGCAGGTTATAGAAGACCTTGCCGAGGGGAAGATAAACATCCTTGTGGGTACGCATAAACTGATTGGTAAGACCGTAAAGTGGCATGACTTAGGATTGCTTATCATTGATGAGGAACAGAAGTTCGGAGTAACTACAAAGGAGAAGTTACGCCAGTTGAAGACGAATGTAGATACACTCACGATGTCGGCAACACCTATCCCACGAACGTTGCAGTTCTCTTTGATGGGCGCACGTGATATGAGTATCATGCGCACACCACCCCCCAATAGATATCCAATTCAGACCCAGATCGCCTCGTTCTCACATGAGGTAATAGCCGATGCGATTAACTTCGAGATGAGTCGCAATGGTCAAGTATATTTCGTGAATGACCGCGTTGGTAATCTTCCAGAGATAGCCAATCTTATTAAGAAGTATGTCCCAGACTGCCGTGTGGCAATAGGACATGGGCAGATGAAGCCTGAGGAACTAGAAAAAATCATCATGGGATTCATGAATTATGACTATGATGTGTTGCTCTCAACCACTATCGTGGAGAATGGAATCGATATTTCTAATGCAAATACCATAATCATCAATGAAGCTCATCGGTTCGGATTGTCTGACTTGCATCAGATGCGTGGTCGTGTGGGACGCTCTAACAAGAAGGCTTTCTGCTATCTCCTTGCTCCACCATTGGCTGCTCTTAACTCTGAGGCCCGCCGTCGTTTGGAGGCATTGGAGACTTTCTCCGACTTAGGGAGCGGTTTTAATCTGGCTATGCAGGACCTTGATATTCGTGGTGCGGGTAATCTTCTGGGCTCGGAACAGAGTGGCTTATGGAGGATTTGGGTTATGAAACCTATCAAAAGATACTTAGTCAGGCTGTCACCGAACTAAAGAATGATGAGTTCCAAGACCTTTATGCGGAGGAAATGAACGAAGGAAAGCAGATTACGGGAGATGACTTTATAGATGATTGCGCCGTTGAAAGCGACTTAGAGATGTACTTCCCAGACAACTATGTGCCTGGTAGTTCAGAGCGAATGTTGCTTTATCGCGAATTAGATAACATTGAGAAAGATGAGGACTTGGAGGCTTATCGCCAACGTCTGATAGACCGCTTCGGTCTGTTCCACGTCAAGGTGAGGAGCTAATGCAGGTCGTTGCGCTACGACGCATAGGCAAGCGATTGGGTTGCGAGAAGATTATTCTCAAGCAAGAGCGCATGCAGATGCAGTTTGTCTCCAATACCAACAGCATGTACTATCAAAGTGCTGCCTTCGGTAAGGTACTTAACTACATCGGTTATCACGCCCGCCAGTGTAACTTGAAAGAGAAGAATGGCAAGCGATCTATGGTAGTTAGCGATGTGAAGAGCGTTGAGCAGGCTGTGAAAGTATTGAGAGAGATAGACAAAGAGAATAATGACTTCTCTACCAAATAGAAACACTAAGTTCACTTCGCAGATTCATCCAATGGCGGAAGTCCGACCTCTTTCCGCCATTGGTTGACCATCTTTTCATTAAGTAAAGGACATAGTCCATTGCTATTTCTCTGTGTTCCGTATTTCTGAGGATGCCCTTCTCTTACATCAATCCTATCATGTAGAGCAGCAACTAAAGCAGCTTGAATGTTCCCTTCTGTCGCAGCTCTCTCCAACATAGGTAGATATTCTTTCTGTACATCCAAGGGCGCATGCTGAATGATTATCCATGCTGCCTCACAAGCAGAAGTGCCTACTTCTGTCTTTAGGGAAGCCGTGTTCTTTCAATATTTGCCTTATCTCGACTTGGTTGAGAGAGTCAATACTATCAGCACGAAGCCTTAACGCTATATCACGTTGTGTCTCCTCATGGTGCAACTGTCGGCTCAATATCCATTGTGTCCTATAAGCTTGGTCACGTTCAAGCATCTCTTCTAAATGGTTCTTCAGTGATAAATCATAGTTATAGATATCTGCTCGCTTATCAAACTCATCTTCATAAGAAGGCACAGTGGCTGAGTCTGGCATCTGATAGTAATCCTTTTCCATTCTTATACGGTGCTTATCAAACTTATAAGCAGCCTCTTCTTTATCAACCATACGTAATTTATAAGCAACACTTGATAACTTGGAAGGAAAGATGTAACGATCATCTGCGAATGCTTCAGTATATACACGGATGGCATCATCATAACGCCCTTGCTCATAAAGAGAGTCGGCATGGAAGATAAGACGCCAATAATCATCCTGTGAGGAAGGCTTCTTGATATCTGAAGATACCAACTTAGGAGCGTTGCAAGAAAGGTTGAATCGTTTTAGAGTTAAGTCTTTCATACCCTCTAAAATAGAGCCAACTAGCTCTAAATGTTCCAATCGGGTGACATCCCAATTATAATGTCCACAAGAGGCATAGGACTTATTCCTACTCTGAAGAACATAAATTATACCTTTCGTTTTATCATCTTTCAACACCCTATCTACACATATTATCCGATGTTTCCTCTTGTTTACGAAGAGGTTACGCCATACTATATTGGACTGCTGCACCTGCTTCGGTTCATCAAAGAATGTATGATAAACCGATAAACTGCCCTCATCCCTTATTTCATAATCAGGCTCAACTGTGATAATACTGTTGCTGACAAAACTCCAACAATCATTATTGATGGATTTAAGAGAATCTAATTGAAAGGGGATATCTCGCCTTATTTCATTCTGCATACGTTGTTCTTCTGTAAGTTTAGCAGAACCACATGCAAATAGTAAAGATGACAGGACGATTGTCAGGATAACTTTGTTCATAAAAGAGTGTATTTGTCTTTGCAAATATATCAATTAATTCTATCTCATGCAAGTAAGCTAGTATAAAACCAAAGGAAAAACTTGCAAAAGTCATAAATGATGCTTAAATTTGCGAACAAATGACTACGAGGATGAAACATACAGACGTATTTAGCTCTATTCGCAACGTTGCAATGAAGTTAAAACCAGAGAATGGAAAGATAATACTCTTCGGTTCTCAGGCACGTGGTGATGCTCAAGAGGATTCCGATTGGGATATTCTTATCCTATTGGACAAGGATAAAATAGAGGTAACAGACCATGATCAATTCACTTATCCATTCTGGGAACTTGGCTGGGAAATCAATGCAATGATTCATCCTATTGTATATACTTTAAAAGAATGGAGCACTCGCTCTCACACTCCTTTCCGCGATAATGTAGAATTAGATGGGATTGCTTTATGCTAAAAAACGGTGAGAGAAAAGTACTCGTAACCTATAGAATACAGAAGGCGAAGTCGGTTCTAAAGGAAGCTTATGATAATGCTCAACTTGGACATTGGACGCTTGTTGGTAATCGTTTATATTACACGGTTTACCACATGGCACAAGCTTTATTGCTAGATAAAGGTCTATCAGCCAAACACATGCAGGGACTATTCATATTATTGGGCAGCAGTTTGTATCAACAGGGATGATAGATAGGAAATATGGAAGGTTGTTCTCACGTTTGTATGAACTGCGTCAATCAGGAGATTATGATGATATGTATAATGCAACAGAAGATGAAGTGAAACCTTACTTTCCATTAGTTGAATCATTCATCAGCGTAATGGAGGAATTAATTACATTCAAATAAGAAGAGATATAACACCATAAAATATCAATAACTATGATTAAGAAATATGTAGAAGAGAATAAAGACAGAATGCTCGAGGAGTTGTTCAGTCTGATACGCATACCGAGCGTGAGTGCACAAACAGCTCATAAAGAAGACATGGTACGCTGTGCTGAGCGTTGGAAGGAACTTTTGTTACAAGCAGGAGTTGACAAGGCAGAGGTAATGCCATCGAAAGGCAATCCTATGGTATATGCAGAGAGAATGGTTGACCCAAAGGCTAAGACCGTATTAGTTTATGGACATTATGATGTAATGCCTGCCGAACCTTTTGAGCTTTGGAAGACGGAGCCTTTCGAACCAGTAATCAAAGATGGACACATTTGGGCACGTGGTGCTGATGATGATAAAGGGCAATCGTTCATGCAAGCAAAGGCTTTTGAGTATCTGAACAAGCATGACTTACTGAAGCATAATATGAAGTTTATCTTCGAAGGTGAGGAGGAAATCGGCTCAGGAAGTCTTACTCCTTTCATCGAAGAGCATAAGGATTTGCTGGCTTGTGACGTGATTCTTGTTTCTGATACAGGTATTATCAGTCCTGATGTACCATCTATTACCACTGGTTTGCGTGGCTTGTCTTATTGGCAGATAGAGGTTACTGGTCCTGATCACGATTTACATTCTGGTACTTTCGGAGGTGCTGTGGCTAATCCTATCAATGTATTATGTAAGTTGATAGCTGACGTTACCGGTCCTGATGGTAAGATACGTATTCCAGGCTTCTATGATGACGTTGAGGAGGCTTCGGATGAGGAGCGTAAACTCGTTGCATCTATTCCTTTTAATGAAGAAGAATATAAGAAATCTATCGGAGTAAAGGCTCTATTCGGTGAAGAAGGCTATAGTACGATTGAGCGCACAGGCTATCGTCCATCGTTCGATGTATGTGGAATTTGGGGTGGATATACTGGCGATGGTGCTAAGACGGTTATTCCTTCAAAGGCATACGCAAAGATTTCTTCACGTTTAGTACCTCATCAAGACCATAATAAGATTAGTCAATTAGTGGTAGACTACTTTAATCGCGTTGCTCCTGATACCGTTACGGTGAAGGTTGAGAAGCATCATGGTGGCTATGGGTACGTTTGTCCTATCGATTTCCCAGCTTATAAGGCAGCAGAACGGGGCTTTGAAGCTGTATTCGGTAAGCGTCCATTGCCTGTTCGTATTGGTGGTTCTATTCCTATTATCTCAACATTCGAGAAGTTACTCGGTGCTAAGAGCGTCCTTATGGGCTTCGGTTTGGAATCAAATGCTATCCACTCTCCAAACGAGAATATGCCTGTCGACCTCTGGTTGAAGGGTATTGAGACCATTATCAACTTCCATCTCGAATACGATAAGGAGGCATAACGAAGGCTAGAAAGAGATCATAAAGGTAGGGATAAACGAATCGTTTGATCTAAGGGAAGCATACTTCCAAGCGGACGAATCGTATATCCCTACCTTTACTCTGCAATAATAAAAAGGAGTAAATGTTTGGCATTATCACAAACAATCATTACCTTTGCACGACTATCATATGGGCTTGTTTGGATTTGACGGCAAGACGGAATGGTACGTAAGCACGCGGAGCGTCGTTAGTTTGCTCCTTAATATCAGCTATCAAACAATTAATTGGCGAAAACAATTACGCTCTCGCTGCCTAACCGAAGTACAGTAGGTTACTGGCTTTATCCGACTATTAGATAGTTGGACGAGACATCGCTCCGAGGATGTTGTTCCGAATCCAGAGATCAAGCGATGCAGGTTCAATCGGAAATAGTTAGTGTATGCCTCGATGCACTGATGAAGATTTAGAGGATAAGATGTTGGTTGGTGGTCCAGGTCTTGCCAACATACGAAAACCGAAGGCTGGAATAAACGTGTAGAAAGCGTATGGTTTCCTTGTGCGGACGTGGGTTCGACTCCCACCAGGTCCACATTTTCTTCTCAGAAGAGAAGTTTCTTATAGGAAAGTAATACAGAGTAGGGGATTCATATACAATGAATCTCCTACTTTTTTATTATCCCTTGATAGGTATTCTACAAATATCGTCAATTAGGAAGTGTCCTACCTTCTACGTGTATAGGTTCTCAGAACAAGCCTAAATATATTATTTTGAAGCTTTGGAGAGTCTCACTGAAATAAATATACCTAACTTATTTCTTAATCGTATCTTGCTTTGCCACCTTCGCTTCAGCCTCTTGTGCCTCTTTGTTAGCCTCTAAAGCACTCTTCTTTCGGTGATATTGCATGACTTTCTTACCAAAGAGAGCAGCCATAGAATCAGCTGATAAATAACGCATAGAGCCAGAATCAAAGCCAACAGAGTCTTGTGGTATTCGATGTCCTTGCTCATCCAATGTATCTTTATAGATATACAGTTTACCATTAAAAATATGCCAACTGGTATAAACAGTTACTTTCGGGTATTCTACAGGACTCTCATCTTCCAAAGAGTTTGACTTCATGATATATCCCACGGGGGATGCTTGATTATAACTCTTGAGTGTGAATCCATACTCTCGAGGGATAAATAGAGCCTTCTTCAAAGAATCGCTCATCCCTGCAAGAATTTCGTCTTCTGTCTTTGTCGGATTTGGTTTCAACTTAGGAAGAACTTGAAACGTCCAAGTTCCCTTCATCTGTTCTAGATCGATAACCATTGCAGCCTCGTATGGATCAATCGGATTAGGAAGAATCGCCAGTTTGTCTCCGATTTGTATATCCCCATATACCATATTATTCCGTTTAGCCGTGACAATATCGAACTTTATTGGATCTCCTCCCTCATCAGGAAGGAATACGATAACAGAATCAGAGCATCCATCACATGCCAATCCATACCGAGTACTATCACCTTTCAGGCTAGTTTCAATGTCTATAGCCCCATGATCACCTGTTGAAGCTTGGTTATAACATGCCGTAAGCAACAATAGAGAGAAGCTTAAAAGAGGGAAAAAGAAATTCTTCATGTACGTTGTTTTTATGCTGCAAAGATAGTCAATTATTGCAAAAAATATTGTCTGTCAGTTGATTTTTGGAATTTTTTATCTAATTTTGCAAGTCGAGATTGCAGTTTGCAATAACCTTCATTTAGATAGCAATAAAATAAGATATGGGAAAGAAAATACAGTTCAGTCTCATTTATCGAGACATGTGGCAGAGCTCTGGTAAGTTCCAGCCACGTAAAGATCAGTTAGTGCGCATCGCACCTGTCTTCATTGAGATGGGTTGTTTCGCCCGTGTAGAAACCAACGGTGGTGCTTTTGAACAAGTAAATTTACTGGCTGGTGAGAATCCAAACGAGTCGGTACGTGCCTATACGAAGATTCTGCATGAAGCTGGTATCAAGACACACATGCTTGATCGTGGTTTGAATGCCTTACGTATGTATCCTGTTCCTGATGATGTTCGTGCGATGATGTATCGTGTAAAGCATGCTCAGGGTGTAGATATTACTCGTCTTTTCGATGGTTTAAATGATATTCGCAACATTGCTCCAGCATTGAAATGGGCAAAAGAAGCTGGTATGACTCCACAGGGAACACTCTGTATTACCACCTCTCCTGTTCATACTATCGAGTACTACTGCAAATTAGCTGATGAGGAAATTGCAGCTGGTGCCGAGGAACTATGCTTGAAGGATATGGCTGGTATTGGTCAGCCTGCTTTCTTAGGAGAACTCACTCGCCGTATTAAGGAGAAGCACCCAGATGTATTACTAGAGTATCATGGTCACTCTGGTCCTGGTCTCTCAATGGCATCTATGTTAGAGGTTGCAAAGAATGGTATTGACATCCTCGATGTTGCTATAGAGCCATTGTCATGGGGTAAAGTTCACCCAGATGTTATCTCTGTACAAAGTATGTTGAAGAATGCTGGCTTTGATGTTCCAGAGATTAATATGGATGCTTACATGAAGGCGCGTGCCATGACTCAGGAGTTTATTGATGAGTGGTTGGGTTACTTCATTAATCCACAGAATAAGATTATGAGCTCTTTACTCCTCAGCTGTGGTTTGCCTGGTGGTATGATGGGTTCAATGATGGCCGACCTCGGTGGTATTCGTTCTACTATTAATAACCTTCGCAAGAAGAAGGGCGAGGAAGAACTCTCTGTTGACGACATGCTTATCAAGTTGTTCGATGAGGTTGCTTATGTTTGGCCTCGTGTAGGATATCCTCCATTGGTAACTCCATTCTCACAATATACTAAGAACATCGCATTGATGAACCTCCTCACTCTTGAGCAGGGTAAGGGTCGCTTCGTTATGATGGACGATTCTATGTGGGGTATGATTCTCGGAAAGAGCGGTCGTGTACCAGGTGAGATTTGTCAAGAGTTGAAAGACCTAGCTAAGCAGAAGGGACTTGAGTTCACAGATGCAGACCCACATACATTGTTGAAGAACAATCTTGAGGATTTCCGCAAGGAAATGGACGAGAATGGATGGGAGTATGGTCAGGATGAAGAGGAACTCTTCGAATTGGCTATGCACCCAGAGCAGTATCGCAACTACAAGAGTGGACAGGCTAAGAAGAACTTCTTGGCTGATCTTCAAGCTGCAAAGGATGCTAAACTCGGCGCAAAGGTTAGCCCAGAAGAGGCAGCAGCCTTAAGCATGCAAAGGCAGATGCACTTGTTGCTCCTGTCAAAGGTCAGTTGTTCTGGGAGTTCCAGGGCGATGGTGAGGCAGCTCCAGCTGTAGAGCCATTCATTGGTAAGGAGTATAAAGAGGGCGATGCTTTCTGCTATATCCAGGCTCCTTGGGGCGAATTCGTTACTGTTCCAGCTGCACTCGGCGGTAAGTTGGTAGAGATCAACGCTAAGCAAGGTGCTAAGGTGAACAAGGGCGATGTTATTGCTTACATTGAGCGTGAGCATGCTGAATAAGTAAAACGCATTAAAAAATATTAAGTCACGGTCTATTGCTATTGAGTAAGACCGTGACTTTTTCGTTTATGACTATGGATTATCTTTCAATCATCAATAAGTATTACCCAACCGACAATGAGCTTCGTCACATCCTCTTAGTTCATAGTCGCAGTGTGGCTGATAAGTCATTAGCAATAGCGGCTCGCCATCCAGAATTAAAGCTCGATTGTGGGTTCTTGGAGGAGGCTGCTATGCTGCATGATATAGGTATTTTCAAGTGCGATGCGGCTGGCATTCAGTGTTTCGGAACCGAACCTTACATCTGTCACGGGCGTATCGGTGCAGAGTTATTAAGGTCAGAAGGCTTCCCACGCCATGCTCGTGTTTGTGAGCGACATACGGGTGCTGGGATTACAAAAGCGCAGGTTATAGCGCAAAACCTCCCTCTTCCACAGCAAGATTTCCTACCCGAAACGATGGAAGAAAAGGTGATTTGCTATGCTGATAAGTTCTTTTCTAAGACGCACCTAGATAGAGAGAAGACGATTGAACAGGCGGAAAAAAGCCTATCGAAGTTCGGTGATGAGGGTGTTCTCCGCTTCCGTGAGTGGGAAAAGTGCTTCAGTTAGATAGTTTTTTCGGCTGTTTCTTAATCTTTTCTAGTATCTTTTTAGATGATTCTCATAGACGAATTAATTAAGAAGATATATTACATTCTAAATTTCCTAATTAGCTCTTTCTAGAAACGAATATTGGTTTTGGGAGTCACTAAATACTAATAAACTCAAAACGATAGTACCTTTTTATGAAAAAAAGTACTATCGTTTTTTTAGTGAAAAAGTAGTATCGTTTTTTTACGAAAAAAAGTACTATCATTTTTTTATGAAAATAACCATCATTTTGAGCTAAAAATATGCTCCATTTTTTGTTAAAATCTATCTACTTTCTTCTAATAATATAATAGCGTTATTTATAACAGATTGGTTATTAGCTTGTTAGAACAACAAGACTTATTGCTCTCAAAAATCGAATATTTCGAGCAAAGTAAGTGGGCTTTCCAGAATATCGCAGTAATAACCTATCAAATTAGCAATATTCTTTTACAAAATAAGAGAGTGTCTTTTGCTTCTATTCATTGTATATTCTGTAGGAAAACAACTATTGAATTTCAGTGAAATAAGTTATTATTTAGTTCATTCTTATGTGCCTTTATGGAAAATGCTTACCTTTGTATTGCTATTAGAACAAATCAAAACGATATGAAAAAACATCTTTTTTGGCTTTGCGTGCTGGCATTTTCGGCATCTCTACACGTCACAGCACAATCGTTCAAACAGCAGATTAGTGCTCATCCAGAACTTTCTGCCAACAATTACCTAGCTTATCCGACTCCTTCTGGTAAGCTGACACCTGCTCCGTCAGGCTATTTTCCCGTGTATCTCTCGCATTACGGGCGACATGGATCGCGCTATCTCATTCATGCGCAGCAATATCTTCGACCGATTGAAGTGCTTGAGCGGGCAGATTCTGCTGGGGTTTTGACGAATGAGGGGATTGATGTATTGAAGAAATTACGCCTCATGTATGCTGAATCCTATAAGCGGTGGGGTGAATTGACACCTCTGGGAGCACAGCAACATCAGCAGATTGCGAGAAGAATGTACGAACGTTTTCCATCTGTTTTCCGTGATTCGGTGTGGATAGATGCTAAGTCTACGGATGTTATCCGCTGTATTCTGTCCATGGAAAACGAACTGCAAGAGCTGATTCGACATAATCCTCGCTTGCGTATTAGGCATGATGCGAGTGCACATGATATGTATTTTATGAATCAATCAGACAAAAAACTATCTCACCAAAGGGATAGTAGTGCTGTAAAGAATACGATTGATGAGTGGGGCAAACGCAATATTGATACAAAACCTTTGATGACTCGCCTCTTTAAGGATAAGGAATATGTGGCAAAGAAGGTGGATGCTGGTCAACTCTCATTCGATCTTTTCAGTCTGGCTAGTATTGTTCAGAACTCGGAAATACGTCATTCGCTTTCATTGTACAATCTCTTTACCTCAGAAGAATTATATCGTCTTTGGGAACGTAGTAATGCTTGGTGGTATTTGCGTTATGCTAGTGCCCCACAAAGCGGAGGTAATCAACCTTTTTCACAGCGCAATCTCTTGCGTAAGATCATCACTGATGCCGATTCTTGTTTGGCACTTCCTCATCCCGGTGCGACACTTCGTTTCGGACATGATACGATGGTGATGCCGTTGACCTGTCTGCTTAATCTGAATAATAGTGACATCAGAGTATCGGATATAGATAGTCTTGACCTGAAAGGTTGGAGTTCTACACGCATTGTACCTATGGCTGCTAACATTCAATTCGTGTTCTATAAGAATCCGAGGAAGCCTAAGGCTGAAACGCTTGTGAAGGTTTTGCTCAATGAAGAGGAAGCTACGCTACCATTGCCGAAGACTTCTGCACCTTATTACTATAAATGGAGCGACTTTAAGAAGTTTTATCTTTCAAAACTAGGTAGCTATCATGAATAAGCGACTATACCCCTGGTTGTTATCATAGCAATGCTCACTTCCTTTTAGCAAGACGCCTTTCTCAAATGGAGAAAGGCGTCTTGTTGTTTGTATGCTTTGCAGTCGTCTCAGAACCAATCAAATGACAATAAAATTAGCACGTATGGATCCATAAGACTTGGAGAGGTTCTCAATTCAACGTGAGAATCTTCGCCAAATTGCTCTCTTCGCCAACAATCCATAGTACATCATCAGCCTGTAAACAGCGGGAAGGAGTGATGAGGGTTAGGTTATCTTGCCCTTCATCGACGCCAACTACCATGCAGTTATACTTGTCTCGAATGCCACTCTCTTTGAGGGTCTTGCCAATGAAAGGGCTAGATTCGGATAAGGTGACGCGGCGGAGCTTCATTTCTCGCTTCTCTATCTCGGTGTCTTCGGGCTGCTGTTCAGACTTGATGGTTCTTGATAGTGCCGTTAACTGTTCATCATTTCCAATGGCTTGAAGCGTGTCACCAGGGAAGAGGATCGTTTCGCCATTAGGGATGTTGAGGCGTAGCGAGCCACGAAGGATACTACTGATATGCACGCCAAAGCGATTGCGGAGGCGCAAACTTCGTAATGTCTTACCAGCCCATAGCGAGTCTTCTGGTAGGTTGAAGTTACTGATATGAATATCACGATCAATGAGATGGTCGGCAAAGAGCGGCTTCTTCTTGCCCTTTACCTGTGCTTCTATGTCCCTACTTCGTAGATTCTGTATGAAGAGACGTTCTAATTTGATACTCCTTTCCTTCAGTCGCCTTGATAGCAACATGAGGATGAGCGCACCGATAGCGATGGCAATAATAAACGCATGCTGGAATCGTGTGAGATAGTTGCAGACGTAGAAGATGAAACTGATAGCAATAACGACACGTGCAAGAATGGTTGCTATGAGTGGCAATCGGTTGATTCGCCTATCCATCCATAGTGCTTTGAAGGCTTCAGAATGGTTCTGCTTCATCACTATGGAACGCAAGAAAGGAGAGATGAGAGCAATGGTTAATAATCCGCAAACAGCATTACCAGCCCAATGTGTGCCTGTCCATTCAACAGAGAACTTCCTACAGATTGGAAGCGTGAGGGAGAACATGATCGCTATAACGGCAGCCGAGAGAATACCATAGATAACCATGTTCGTCAGCATCTTCTTGATGAGTTCATGCCATTGATTATGCTAGTTATATTCTCATCAGGAGTTTCCGTTTGGATGAGATTGATACGACGCACCCACTTCTTCGGCAGGTGTTTTATGATGAAGTTGTAACTTGGTTCGGCTGCACGTATCATATAAGGTGTGAGGAAGGTGGTAATAACCGATACAGCAACAACTACAGGGTAGAGGTGGTCGCTGATAACATGTAGGGATAGTCCTAAAGAGGCAATGATAAAGGCGAACTCTCCAATTTGTGCCATGGAGAAACCACAACGCATTGCATTCTTCAGCGATTGACCGCCGAGCAGGAAGCCTATTGTGCCGAAGATGGCTTGCCCCAAGAGGATGGTTAGAACGAGTAAGAGGATGGGGACGGCATAGCTGATGAGGATATGTGGGTCGACCAACATTCCAACCGATACGAAGAAGATAGCACCAAAGAGGTTCTTGACAGGGTCGACGAGTCGAATGATTTTATCTGCTTCGATAGTCTCTGCCAAGATACTTCCCATAACGAATGCACCAAAAGCGGCACTGAATCCAACCTGTGTGGATATAACTGCCATGAGACAACATAAGCCCAATGACACAACAAGGAGGGTTTCGCTATTAAGGAGTTTGCGTGTGGAACGAAGGAAAAGAGGTATTGCGAAGAGTCCGATAACAAACCATAATACGAGGAAGAAACCTATCTTGGCTATGCTACCGAAGAGTTGCGCACCATTAAGGTTGGTGCCACTGGCTATCGTACTAAGCATTACCATCATCACAATGGCAAGGATGTCTTCAAGGATGAGAACACTCATCACCGTGGGTACGAAACCTTGCTGTGTGAGTCCCATATCGTTGAGTGCCTTATATATAATGGTGGTTGAGCTGATAGCAAGCATTCCGCCAAGGAAGATGCAGTCCATCTCTTTCCATCCAAAGCTATATCCCACGACGATACCTAAGGTTGTCATACAGAGGATAATGGTACTGGCTGCTATGATGGGGGATGCTCCCATCTTGAGTATCTTCTTTATGGAGAAGTCTAAACCCAATGCAAATAATAGGAAGATAACACCTATGTCTGCCCATGTGTGTATGTTTGCCTTATCGACAACGCTCATCAGATAAGGCATGTGAGGCGATACCAAGAATCCAGCAACAATGTATCCCAGTACTAAGGGTTGCTTTAGTTTCTTGAATAATAGTGTTACAAAGCCTGCTACAACAAGTATCAGTGCAAGGTCTTTGACGAGTGATGGTAGTTCTGCCATATATGTTTTACCCACCTCCAGCTCCTCCCCAAGGGAGGAGGGCTTGATATGTGGTGTTGATAGTTGTTAATACTTTTACCCACCTCCAGCTCCTTCCCAAGGGAGGAGGGACTGATATGTGAGGTTGGTTGTTGTTAATATGTATATTAAGATGGTATAGGCGGTTGCTTGTCTGTGGCTATCCTTCAATCTCCTATCAGTGGGAGACAATGTGAGAGACGGGAGTGTATTTGCTTTCTTTATTGAGCATATTTGCTCACATCATAGGGTATATTTGCAGAGTTCTTTTACGCTTATTTATTCTCTTCTTTAAGTTTATTTACTCTCTCCTTTAAGCTCATTTGCTAGCATTTTCTAACTCTTCTGCAGTTTTATCCAGCACCTCATCCAATCGATTGAATACATCTTCATTAGTGAAGCGGATAACCCGATAGCCTTCTTTACTTAGCCATTCAGTGCGTTCCTTATCCATTTGTGGTTGCTCTCCAACCAAGTGGTATCCTCCATCTAACTCTATAATGAGTTTCAGTTTGAGGCATACAAAGTCGGGAATGTAGCCATATATTGGATGTTGTTGTCGGAAGTGAACTCCCATCCTATTACTTGCAAGATACTTCCAAAGAATCTTCTCTGCTTCAGTGGGGTTGTTCCTCATCCTCCTCGCATGCTCAAGTAAAAGATAGTAAGTCGATGCATCTGTTGTTTCGTAGCGATTCATAGAATTTAGAAAGGTCTTTGTTCTAACCTTATCATCATAAGCAAGCTGATGATAGTGGTTTTATCTATTGTAAAAATACGTTCTTATTCTAATTGATATCTTATTCATGTCCCTTAGAACATCTCAATCCCCCCTCCCTTGGGGAGGGGAAGGGGGTGGGTATATCTCAATCATTAAACTCCGCAGTCAACCTACAGATATTAATGATAACCTGCATGGCTTTCTCCATAACCTGTACCGATACAAACTCGTAAGGACCGTGGAAGTTAACGCCACCAGCGAAGATGTTAGGGCAAGGCAAACCTTTGAAAGAAAGCTGTGCACCATCCGTGCCGCCCCGAATAGGTTGTACCTTTGGAGCAATGTTAGCCTGTTGCATGGCACGAAGGACTAGCTCTATGACGTGCATATTAGGGTCAATCTTCTCCTTCATGTTGTAGTATTGGTCGTTCATCTTTAGTTCGACAGTACCAGCACCATACTTCTCATTCATCTTCTTAACGCAGTTCTCAATGAAACGCTTGCGGTCTTCGAAGTGTTCGCGGTCATGGTCACGGATGATATAGCTTAGCTTTGCCTCTTCACAACGGCTCTCTATGCCAATAAGGTGATAGAAGCCTTGATAACCTTCAGTAGTCTCTGGGATTTCATCTGATGGAATCATCGCATTGAACTCACATGCTAGGCGACTCGCATTAACCATCTTTCCCTTAGCATAACCAGTGTGAACACTAACGCCATGAATCAATATCTTCACGCCAGCAGCATTGAAGTTCTCATATTCGAGTTCGCCGAGGTCACCACCATCAATCGTGTATCCCCATTCACAACCGAACTTCTCTACATCAAAGTGATGGGCACCCTTGCCAATTTCCTCATCTGGATTGAAGCCTATGCGGATGTCTCCGTGCTCAATCTCATTGTGGTTTCGCAAGAAGCACATTGCCTGTACAATCTCAGCGATACCAGCCTTGTCGTCTGCACCGAGCAGCGTTGTACCATCAGTAACAATAAGATCTTCGCCCTTGTGTTCCAATAGTTCTGGGAATTGACGTGGCGAACTAACCATGTTGGGGTTGAGTTGTATATCGCCACCATCGTAGTTCTTGATGACACGAGCCTTGATGTTTGCACCGCTAGCATCGAGTGCTGTATCGTAATGAGATATGAATCCAATTGTTGGAACTTTCTTCTTCGTGTTGGAAGGGAGCGTTGCATATATATACCCCATATCGTCTATTTCAACATCCTTTAGTCCTTCACGCTCAAGCTCATCCTTGAGGTAGTTCGCAAAAATCAGTTGTTTGGGAGTACTCGGCACGGTCTCGGAATCTTCTGCCGATTGTGTGTCAAACTTCGTGTAGTTGATAAATCGTTCTACTATTTCCATGTTCTTACAGATATTTAATTGTCTTTCTTGCAAAGGTACAACATCTTTTTAAGATTGTCTAATGTGGTAATCTTTGCTATACATTTTTATAGTTTATTCTTTTTAAAGATCTTATTAATAGCAATGGCAATCGCACCATCACCTGTTACGTTGCAGGCTGTACCGAAGCTATCCATCGCAATGTAAAGGGCAATCATCAATGCTTGTGCCTCGTCATTAAAGCCTAAGATGCTAGCTAATGGGGCTAATGCTGCCATGATAGCACCACCTGGTACGCCCGGGGCAGCCACCATGATAATGGATAACATGAGTATGAAGTAAATGAATAAGCCCATACCATGTGGCAAACCTGTCAATAAACAGATGGTGAGCGCACATGCGGTAATCTTCATCGCACTGCCACTGAGGTGGATTGTAGCACAAAGGGGAATGACGAAGCCTGCCACCTCTTTCCTTACACCGGCTTTCTCTGTCTGTGCCAGCGTGACGGGTATCGTTGCTGCAGAAGAGCTTGTTCCCAATGCTGTGAGGTAAGCTGGTAGCATATTCCATAGTAATCGAAACGGGTTCTGCTTAGTAAGGGCTCCAGCAATACAGAACTCATAAATGAGGATAAGAACATGCAGAACAAGGATGACAATGATAATCTGTGAAAACACTAATAACACCTGTCTTGCCTGTCCGTTATGGGTCATATTGAGGAAAACACCGAATATATAATAAGGTAGGAGAGGGATAATAGCCTTCTCAATCACCTTTTCTATAATGTGTTTAAACTCATTAAAGACATTCTCCAACGTGCGAAGTCCGCCATAAGCAATACCTAAACCAACGATGAAAGAGAATACCAACCCACTCATTACATCAACCATTGCTGGGATGGTGATAGTAAAGTAAGGGGCTAACTCTGTCGCCTTGTCTATATGGGGCATACTTCCTCCTGTTGAGGCAATCATTGATGGGAATAGCCATGAGCCTGTCCCGTATGATAAACTACCAGCAACGATAGTATCAACGTATGCTATCACAACTGTTGCTAATAACATTTTACCTGCTCCCTTACCAATTCCTGCAATCGCAGGAGTCACGAGGCCGATAATAATCAATGGAATCATGAAGCCAAGGAATTGGCTAAAAATGCCGTTAAACGTGAGGAACACTCTTACTGCAGGGGCTGGAAGGAAATAGCCCAAAGCAATACCTAATAGGATTGCGATAATTACTCTTGGCAAGAGCCCGATTCTTCTTTTCTTCTCCATATCGTACTTGTATGTTAGTAATAGTTTATAATTAAGGAATAAAAGCTAGTTGTAAAGATAGACATTTATATTTTATTTTTCATGTTTCAGTCCTTTATTTTCTTTAGACAAAATGACAGAGAGACATATTCTTTTAATGACATATCCTTTGAGCCATCTTTATTATATTGTAAACACTTGATAAACACCCTATCCATTAGCCAGCAAATCCCCAGCAAACAGTACTATTCACTCCCCTCTCCATTCGGAGAGGGGTCGAAAGTGAGGCTGTAGAGGGGTTGGGGGTGAGGCTGGTTGGGTCGAGTGTTGAGGCTTTTTTTTCTTCTTTTCCTTGCCCATTCAATTTATTCTTCTTACCTTTGCCGCCGTGAAACAATTAGCAATGACATATCAAGTGAATGAAGTACTGCAAAGAATTATTCGATTCTTTGCATCTTTTTGCACTTTATCTTTGGTCAATCCAAATAATTTGCTAACACACACACACACACACACTATGCGCACCTAGCGTCTAATAACACATTTTTTCTTCTCGCATACGCGCGCGCGAAGCGTGCCGTAACCCTTGTAAACAAAGGACTTCTAGGAGTTTCCTTTGTTCGCTTTTTTATGCCCTTTTGTGAACTACGTTTTAAGCAAAATAAGAACGAAATAACAACTATTTTAATCAATGAAGTAATGAGAAAAAAGCAAGTAAAGAAGAGTTACTCTGCACCAGCGTGCATGATAATTCAAGTCAACGAAGCCACTTATTTGATGGATGCGTCTATGCCAGGTCAGCATAATCCAGCACAATCAGGTGGAACATCTGGAGATGCCAAGAAGGCTCCTAATTGGATGTCTGAAGGCGAAGGCGAAGAAGAAAATCCAATGTGGGAAGACTAACAGAGAGTAATAAACTAAAAAACAAAGTAAAATGAAGAAAACAATGAAACAACATTCATTCGCATCACGACTAAAGTCTTTGGCACTTGTGTTCAGTATAGGATTAGCTTTTGCTTCTTGTGCCAATGAGGACATAGCACAGAACCCAAATGGTAACGATAACGACGCAAACCTAACTACCTTCTCAACAGGTGACCCTGCAACACGCACATCAATGGAGAGTGATGGCAAATTCTTTTGGGAAGCTGGTGATAAGATATATGTTAAGGATGATAATGGCACATGGAACGCTAGTAGCAATTCGCCAACAGGTAAGACTGATAACTTTAAGTTTAAAGTGCCTGGCACTTACACAGCCCACACGTCATACGAGGTTTATTATCCAGGTCAAGGCGGCAGCAATGACCAAGCTGTTATCGCTGCTTCTCAAAGTCAAGCAGAGCCAAACACTACCACTCACTTCGGTGCAGCAGGCGATTGCGGTATGGCAACGGCAACTAAAGTGACAGGTAAACAGCAGTTTGCTTTACTCTCGATCATAAGGCAGCTTATCTGCTCTTCTTGCCACGCACGAGTAATACAATCTTGCATGACTGCTATTTAACTAGGGTAGAGGTAAATTCAGATAACGATATTACTAGTACTTACACGCTCGACCCAACAACAGGAAAGCTAACGGGTACAGGCACAGGCAATCAGATAGTGCTTAAAACAAAAGGTAGCGGTACTTATGCTAATGGCTTCCCCTTAACTAATAACGCTACAAGCGCAGCTACTAACGGTGCTTATATGGTGATAAAGCCAGGCACCCATACACTCAAGATACGTTATTGGGTGAAAGATATTGCCACTAATGTTGAGGGAACTATCACCAAGGTGCTTTCTTCAAAGAACTTTGAGCAAAACAAGTATTATAACATAACAGCCAACCTTGACGTACATGATTACGATGGCAATAACTATTACATGTGGGATGCAAAGCAACAGTATTGGTATGGTTACGAGTGGACAAAACACTTACCAGGAAATACAGGTCAGCCAACACTTACTGGTAACAGTTCATCTAATTACGCCCAGAGCAACGCTGATCCTCGTTACTACAACGATGGCGGCGGTTCAGGTCGCTTCGACGCTACCCAGAGTTGCGCAGGTCTTCCCAACGTAAACGAAATGACATGGTACGCTGCAAAGGGCGATCCACGTTGGGACGGAGACGAGTTATGGACAACTATGGGTCACTTATATAAAGGCGGTATGTGGTTTAAGAAGAAGTCCGTATTGCAAGGCGAAGGTAATTACAACCCTAACACTGCCGTAGACGGGAACCGATTGGCGAACAACCAGCAATAATCAAAGCTGGTCCGCATCTAACACTCTCCCTTCCGCAGCTGACGCAAACAATTATTTCTACCTGCCCGCCTTGGGTTACTACCGCTTTGGTCAGCTGGACGGCGTTGGCTACATGGGCTACTATTGGTCGTCAAGTGCTTACCCCTGGAACAGTTCCGACGCGTACTACCTGATCTTCAGCGGTGGTTTCGTCGGCGTGTTCGACAGCTTCGGCCGCGGCAGCGGGTACAGGGCGGAGGCGCTTCAGTAGTCCTCGCGATTGCTTCTTTACAGGTGTCGCCCTCTAAAAGGCGACACCTTAAGAACCTCCGCAAGGCGATTTAAATAGAATATAGAATAACGAGTCTCAAAGGTGTTAAACACTCTTGGCTGTAGGTGTTTAACACCTTTGATCAATAGTGTTAAACACCCTTGAAGAAGAGTCTTAAACACCCTTGAAACGGAGTATTGAATACCAATAAAAAAAGAGTTTTAATAACATATTTATCAACCATTTAAAAGTATAATGCTATGGTAGAGTTCGAAGTCAAATCAAAGAAACAAACAATCGGGAAGAAGAAGGGGCAGACAGTGTACTATGCTGTGCCCAAGAGTAATCAACACATGACGCTTGATGCACTTTGCGACATGATTATGGACGAGACATCGCTCTCGCGCGGTGACGTGATGAATACGCTTATCACGTTGGGTAAGATGGCGTGCCGCTCGTTGAAGATGGGTGCTAGTATTGACCTCGGCGACCTTGGTTCGCTTCGCATTTACTTCCCTCCAAAGATGATGGACGACATGAAGGACGTGACGGCAGCCACACTCAAAACTCCTAAGATTATCTTCACGCCTAAAGCTAAAATGCGTGAGGCTGCCCATGCAGCGGAGGTGTCTGTGGATAATCCTGCTAGGAAAAAGGAAAAAAGCCTCACCCCCGCCCCCTCTCCAAAAGGCGAGGGGAGTGAAGACCACCCTGGACCACAGGCAGGGTAAAGCCCCCTCAAAAAGCCTCACCAAGCCCCCCCGAAGGAGGGGATGTCCCTAAGTCCGCTCACATATATTTGGTTATTTCAAACTGTATGCAATAAGGACATCCCCTCCTTCGGAGGGGCTTGGGGAGGCTTCTTCCACGGGAGCATTTTAGATTGATTCAGGGTATCAATCGTTCTGTAATAAGACAATCGATTATATTAATTGTGAAATTAATGTCTTTCAAAACTAGTGTATTAATTTGGTTCTCTCGCTTCCGTGGTACGGCCTCACCCCAAGCTAACGGGGTGAGGCTTTTGTGTGAGACAGAAGAACATGGGATTTAGAGACAAAATGACAGAAGAACATATTATTTAATGACATAGGGTTTGAAGACATGGTAACATACGAACACAAGGGGGTAGTAACATAGAGTTTAGATATGATGCCATAGATACATATTTTTTTAATGACATATTTTTGTTACTACAACGGTTTTGGAGTTATGTTACTATGTCTTTAAAAATATGTTTGTTGTGTCTTCAAAATATTATCCGGATAGGACGGAATAAGGGAAACATCCCTCTTTGAGAGGGGGCTTCCCTATAGTCCTCTTACAGCATCAGCCAACTGGTTCAACGCTTGACGTAGTATGGAGCGAGGGGTTCCGATGTTTAAACGCATGAAACCTTTGCCTCCAGGACCGAACATCTCACCATCATTCAACGCTAAATGAGCCTTGTCAATGAAGAGATCGAGGAGTTGTTCATGATTGAGACCTAGTTCATTGCAGTCTAACCACATCAAGAAACTTGCTTGAGGGCGTAATGGAAGTATGCCTGGAATGTACTCTCTGCAATATTCCTCCACGAATTTCACATTCTCTTCCACGTATGCTAACATCTGCTTACGCCACTCTTCACCCTTACGGAAAGCGGCAATCGTGGCAATAGGAGCAAAAAGCGTAGGTTCGTCAAGTTCGTTTGCTTTTAGCCAACCAAAGAACTTCTCACGTAGTTCCGCATTAGGAACAATGGCGTAAGAACTAACAATTCCAGCCATGTTAAAGGTCTTGGTTGGTGCGCCGAAAGTAATACTAATGTCTGCAGCATGCTGGGAAACACTAGCAAAGGGGACGTGCTGATTACCGAAAAGTGCCATGTCACAATGTATCTCATCACTGATCACAAGAATGTGATGTTGATAACAGAAATCAGCCAAACGAACCAATGTGTCCTTCGACCAACATAGTCCAGCTGGGTTATGAGGATTGCATAGAATGAGCACACGACACTTCTCATCACAAACCTGCTCAAGGTTTTCAAAGTCCATATCGTAGTATCCATCTTCACGACGAAGTAGTGGATTAAATACCACCTCCCTATGATTTCCCTCTGGAGTTAGGCGGAAAGGATGATAGACAGGAGGCTGAATAATCACCTTCTCATCAGGCTTTGTGAATACGTTTACGACAAGACCTATCCCCTTAACAATACCAGGAATGAAACTTAACCATTCTGATTTAACTTCCCAATGATGGTGTGTACGAATCCAATCGATGATAGCAGGACGATAATCGGATGGGTCAACAGTATAACCAAAGATAGGATGATTCAATCGTTCTTTGAGTGCATCTACCACGAAATCGGGCGTGGCAAAATCCATATCAGCCACCCATAAAGGTAAGAGGTCATTACGTCCCCAACGTGGGAGGAGGGCTTCATGCTTTAAATCACCACTCCCCGAACGATCTATCAAAGTATCGAAATCATACGTCTTCATCATACATCCAATGCTTGTTTAATATCATCAAACAGATCATCAACGCTCTCCAATCCAATACTGAGGCGTATGGTCGTATCAAATATGTCCATAGCTGTGCGTTCCTCGGGTGTAAAGAGTCCGAAAATAGTACTTGAAGGGTGTATTGCAAGTGTGCGATTATCGAAGAGGTTTGTGGCTCTATGAATGAGTTTTAGGTTGTTGAGGAATCTGAAACAAGCCTCTTGATTTTCTAAATCAATGGTTACCATTGCACCAGCAGTCTCTCCATATTGGCGAACTGACAGCTCGTGATAGGGATTATCAGACAGTCCAACATAGTTTACTTTACGAATAGGTGCAAGTGTGCGCAGTCTCTTTGCTAATTCTAAGGCATTACTTGACTGTATGCGGTAACGTGCCTCAAGCGTCTCCAAGCCCAATGTCTGCATGTAAGCAACCTGTGGTGTCATGTATGTACCGAGGTTAAATAGCATCTCATTCATCAATCGGTCAGTGATAGCTGGGTATGCTCCATAGTCAATGATAAGTCCGCCCAATGAAGTAGCCCCTCCACTGATATACTTCGTACTAGATACCACCTCAATATCAATTCCCAACTCCTTGCCTGAAAACTGAGTGAAAGGAATAATCGTTGTATCGGCAACAACAGGAATACCATGTCTATGTGCTATATCAGCCAAAGCCTTTACGTCGGCTACTTCCAACTGCGGGTTTGTCATAATCTCAAGGAACAAACAGCATGTATTCTCATCTATTTGAGCCTCTACGGATGCAACATCTGTAAGGTCACAAAGCTTTGCCTCTATTCCAAGTCGTTTGAGAGTTGATGTCAAAAGAGAGTAGGAGTTGCCAAAGAGATGGCGTGATGTAATTACATTTTTACCTTGTTCTACGATGGCAAACATTGTATTACTGATGGCAGCCATACCCGAGTTAAGAGCCGTTACACGCTCTGCACCTGTCAAAGCTTTGATTCTCAACTCCAGATTTGTTACTGTTGGGTTCTCAACACGAGAGTAGTCTGGGGCATCAATACGTCCACAGAAAGCATCAGCCATTACTTGGGCATTGTCGAACTCGTAGGCAACTGCATTATATACAGGCATACTTAAAGCATCATAAGCATCCCGACGCTTGTAAGACAGGTGGATAGCCTGTGTTTGTTTCTTCATATTTCTTTATTGTTTGAGTTGTGTATTTGAATAAGAAGGAGCTTGTCTCTTCATTTATTTATATTCTGTGAGAACTTAGTACCATTGTATTGTCCTGGTGATACCACTACGCTTATCATACTTCAAGGCATCCGTTAGTGTTGATGCATTACAACGGAAGGTAAAGTTGTAAGAGGTGTAAGGGCGCCAATACAACTGACGCACTCATATTAAAGCAGTGAAGGTCGCGAGACAGGCTAGCTGTTGTCATACTCATGGCGTGGTTCTCGAAATCGTAGCCACTAGAGAAGTTGATGTTCCAGCCGTCACTGATACGAATATTCCCTGAGATATTCAATGTCTGTGTGAACTTATAAGGGTAACGCATGGTCTTCGTATTGAACTTTCCACCTGTATTCTCACGCATTGTGATACCATAACCGATGGTTAATGACCATGGCATATTAAATCTCATGTAACCGTTCTCATCTGTTTCTGCGATGTTACCACGCTTCTTCTTGGCTGCATATTTACCTTTTTCGAGGTCGTCATCCATGTTCGATTCGATGTTGGTATCTGGTCCATCGCTTCCTTCTGAAACCTTGTTGTCGTCCTTATCATCCTTATGTCCGAACCACTTACGCAACTTCTCTGGGTTAAGAGTGAATGAGAAGTTCTGCGACATACCCTGGAATCGAGGTAAGCGACCATATCCCCATTCTGTGTGGTTACCAACGTATGGTTTGCCACTAGCGTCTAACTCGTATGCATAAGTAGCGAATTGGGCATTCATAGAGAATGTATAATTCTTCCACCACTTTAATCGGAGACGTACACTTAGGTCACTCCAGCGATGGAAATTGGTTGCTGCATTGTAAGACATCGTCGCTCCCAACTCGTCAATGAGACTAATCTTCTTAAATCCAGTAGAGTCCTTGTCACTCTTGATTTTCATCTCCAGATTGTTGCTAACGTCCCATGAAATCATCTCCGTTTTGGTCTTTCCTGGAACGCTATAAAGCTCCTCTTGGTAGGGAGAATACTCAACGAGTTTTACGTTACCGCTTGCGTCCGTGTACTGGTAACTATCGTAGTAACCGTAATGACGAGAGCCGAAGTTAGGCGAATAAGAGAATGAGATTTGAGGGGTGATGACGTGTCGGATTGCTTGGATCTTATCGCCAAATAGCTTACGACTAGGCTTCCAGAAACCATATAACTTCGTACTTGCTCCAACGCTCATACTCCAATTATAAATATTGTGGAAACCGTATGTTGTATCCTTCACCTCCGTCTGATGAGTAGCATCCCACGAGCGATTCACCTTCTTTGAATACATTCGGTCAACGAAATTGAACGATGGTGTGACGTTGATATAATTAAATAAGGTGAAGTTAGCCTGTACTGGAATCGTGTGTTGGAAGCCGTTCCGCCAGTCCTTAAAGAGGTTCGAGTGCAATAGTTTATCCTCGTTAGTTGTGATCGAGTTAGATAACTGTCCAGTATAGCTCATAGATACTTTCTCATACCAACGCTCCTTACCCACAGCATGCTTCCGCTTGAATGGATAGAAGCGACTTAGACTGATATTTAAGTCGGGGAGGGTCATTTGTATGGTATTATCACGCATGTTCTGCGATAAGTTAGTGGTAGCGCTTAGTGACAAGCCTATGCTTGAGAAAGTTGTACTCCAGCTAACAGAAGAAGTACGAGTAGACTGTGTTAAGGTCTGTGGGTTGTATAAGCTATTGAGGTTGTTACGCTCATAACTTGACGTAGCAAAGTTCACGCTGGCAGCAAGAGAGCTGTATGGATTTGCTTCGGATCCTGTCTATGGTTCCATTGAATCTTAAAGCTCTCCTGTTCGGAGTAGTCTGGTAAGCCCTTATCACCCGTCTTTGAGTCTTGATAACTAAACAAGAACGAACCTGAATAACGATAACGTTTGCGGTAGTTGCTGGCTGCTGATAGTCCCCAAGAGCCTTTGGTATAGATTTCCCCCAACAGTTTTAAGTCCCACTTATCACTTATTGCGAAGTAATAACCACCATCGCGGAGATAGAAACCACGGTTACTTTCATCACCATAATTAGGCATGATGAATCCACTGGAGTATTTCTTTGAGAAGGGGAAGAAGCCATAAGGGATGGCTAAAGGCAATGGAATGTCAGCTACCACTAGGTAAGCTGGACCAAAGACAACGTCTTTTCCTGGTCGAACCTTAGCTCTTGAGAGTGCAATATAGAAGTCCGGATGAGGGGCATCACACGTTGTATAGCGTCCATGTTGTAAGTATATGACCCCAGTAGAGTCTCTTTTGCCCACCTCACCACTAAGGAAACCATCCTGTTGTGCGGTGTAGACACCCTTAATCAGGCCTTTCTTTGATTTGAAGTTGAATGCCATTGTGTCACTCTTGTACTCATCTTTGCCCATAGTAAAGAGTGGCTTCCCTTTGATTCCACCCTCTTCTGTTGAGTCGGGAGTACCCGTTGCACGCACCAAACTGCTATCGAGGTTCATAAATACCTTATCGCTCGCCAGCTTCATATTCTCATAATCGACCTTAGAACCGCCGTATAAGTAAGCAGTTCCCGTGCTGGCATCATAGACCAAAGAGTCCTGTGCAGAATAAGTAACAGGAGAGTTGATTCCATTTGAGCGTGATTTCATAATGCTATCAGCCCTAATCGAATCATCAATAGCCTTGTTATGGTGATAGATAGCCAACTGAAGAGAGTCCATCTTCGTGGTATCTTGTGCGTTTCCTTCAACCTTTTTCTCATCGTTCCCAGCGTTGCCTCTTAGCAAGCTGTCCACTGCAATGACATTACCCTTAACCTTCTTTGCTTTCTTAGGTTGCGGTACTGGCATACGAACACTTGCCATCGCACACACGATGACGAACGATAGTAGGAGTATAATGCTCTTATTTCTCATTGCCTAAAACCATGCAAAAGTACAGAAATAATGGTGAATTCAAATATCATTACGCTATTTTAACGTTTCTATTTAGCAGTCTTGTGAGATGTTACCCATGCTGACTAATTATGCTACTTTTGTCAGTCTCTAAACCTGTTGATTGTTAGTATGAATTGAAGAAGTACTTTCCTTTATTTAAGGAAAGCGTTTCTTTGCTATGAAGAAAGCCTCTCTTTAATGATAAGAAAGGCTCTTCTTCTTTTCAGTCTTTTATTATCTCTTGCCCTAGTAAGAGTGTTGCACTATTGAGAGGAATGCCAACTAAACTGTTTTAAGCCAAATCCAACGATAGAGCCTCAATGAGTCTCAATACGGGTTGATTCTCTTTTTTTGAGTTTCTCAAGTTCTTGATGAGGTGTAAGCATTGGCTTTATCTCTTCTTGTTTGGCAAGTCTAATGTCCACTTCAAGCTGTCCGTTATGCAGATACTTAGCCAATGTAGCTCGGATACGAGCCTTGATAGGTAGCAACTCACTGAGTTGGATATTGTTTTCAGCAAGTATCTGAATATTCGGGAAAGCTGTTATTGTAGGGGTGATATTGCCCATGCGCTGTGCAAGAGCTTGCATTCCGTTAGGCATACGTTTGCACATTGCACGCCATTGTACGATGAGTTCTTGTTGAGAAAACTCCTCTTTCTCCTCTTTGTTGGTTACTTCTGGCTCGTTGGCATTGGTGTTTTTACGTTCTTCTCCTTTGAGTAAGTTGCTGACCGAAAGCCCCATTCCTCCTAAGTTAATCGATGTAGGTAAACCATGGGTGACGATGGCTGCGCCACTCTGATTGCTTGTTAACGCTTCGGTAGAGCTGTTAGAAGAGGGCGCAATGGTTATAGGAGTCTCGTTGTCAGTTGACTTGTGAGACACCTCATGATGATGTTTAAGGCTCCCAACCACCTGCTGAGTCGGTTTCTGTTGAGCCTTTACAATAAGATTCTTAAACAGGGATTTTAATCGTTTAGGGCTACGCCCCGAGGCTGGGACATCATCGTCCTTCTGTGTGATTTGTGCTACTTGAATGAGCGTGAGCTCAACGAGTAACCGCTTATTAGAGCTTTGTCGATATTCAACATCACATTGGTTCATAATCTTCAAAGCGTTGTATAGGAAGAGAGTAGGGCACTTCTGCGCCTGCTCTTGGTATCGTTTGCGTTGTTGTTCGCTAACCTCTAATAACGGTAGAGTTTGTACATCTTTTGCCATCAATACGTTGCGAACGTGCGAAGCAAGTCCGTTGATGAGGTGACCACCATCAAAACCTTTGTTGATAACATTGTTCAGAAGAACCATAATGTCGCTTACCTTATTCTCAAGGGCAAGATTGATGATGTTGAAATAATTGTCTTCATCAAGCACATTGAGGTCTTCTATCACTTTGGTAGGTGATATTGCCTTGTGAGAAACTTGCTGCTTGATCGAAGATAGAGAGAGAGCATCACGCATACCGCCATCTGCTTTCTCTGCGATGATATTGAGAGCTTGCTCATCATATTGTATGTTCTCTTTCTCTGCAACGGCCTTTAAGTGGTTGATGATATTAGGAACTGTCATGCGTTCGAAGTCATATATCTGGCAACGAGACAATATGGTTGGTAAGATCTTATGCTTTTCAGTGGTTGCAAGGATGAAGATTACGTGTGCAGGAGGTTCCTCCAAGGTCTTGAGAAATGCGTTAAAGGCAGCTGTTGATAACATGTGAACCTCATCGATGATAAACACTTTGTAGTGTCCAACTTGCGGTGGAATACGGGTCTGCTCCATAAGTGTCTTGATGTTCTCAACCGAGTTGTTACTTGCTGCATCAAGCTCAAATATGTTGTAACTGCGCCCTTCGGCAAAGGCTTTACAGCTCTCACATTCATTGCAAGCCTCACCCTCATTGGTGGGATTCTCGCAGTTGATAGCCTTAGCGAAGATACGTGCACAAGTTGTCTTACCCACTCCTCGCGGTCCACAAAAGAGATAGGCATGAGCCAATTTGCCACTTTTTACGGCATTCTTCAGCGTGGTAGTCAATGCCTGTTGACCAACGACAGAGTCGAAGGACATCGGTCGATACTTACGCGCCGAGACGATATATTCATCCATAAATCATACTTTTCTAATTCGTGATGCAAAGGTAATAAAGTTGAGAAAAGACGCTCTTAGAGCATAGATATTAAATTGTTAATTTGCTAAAAATCTGTTTGCTACATGCCAACATGTGCAATCTTTTCCTTACTTTTGCACAAAATTGAGTAATAAGTGAGCAAGATTACTGGACATATACTTGGCTTTCTAAGTCGGTTCAAGTTTCATATTGTTATCCTCTTGGGCGTTCTTATTGTAGGAGTCTTGGATGAGAATAGCTTTATGAAGCGTATAGAATATGCCTACCAGATTAAAGACTTGAAGGCAGAAATCCAAAAGTATGATAGGCAATATCATCATGATACCCAACAACTAAAGGACTTAAAGCGTGACCCGAAAGCGATTGCTCGCATCGCAAGGGAGCGTTATTTCATGAAGACTGAAGATGAGGATATCTTCGTGCTAAGCGATGATGAACAGCCAGATAATACCCAAAAGTATGAGACAACTGAGTAAACTTGAATCAATAATCTATCTTCTTGGTGGAATAATGATGGTTGCAGGTGCAGGGCTCTACGCCTTTTTCATTATTCAACACGTGGCATGTTGGATAATGCTTATCGGTGCTCTTGCTTTCGTCTTAATGCAGTCACGTCAACGATATGACGGTTCTTCACTGACTATTCGTCGCTTACGTAAGATTATGACTATTGCTGGCTTGGCTTTATAATTGCTGGCTTCTTCATGGTGGAGGACTCTTATATGTTCCTTCGCCCTGTGTTCTCTAATACAGCTGAGGGTTACACCACTTACGTGAATGTCTTTCATCATAATTGGGTGATACTTCTTTTAATCTCAGCAATCCTAGAGATGTACACCTCACATCGTATTAGTTATGAGCTTAAAAAGGAACTCCAATAGGGTTAGTAACTAAAAAAGTCTAAAAGAGGAATAGATAGTTTTAATTTGAATAAAAATGTTTCTTGGCATCAATTATACGTTGTACTTTTGTCAAAACAGAACCAGTTGAATGACCTATGAATAAAGTTCTTTACGCACTTTTAACGCTTATCGCTTGCACTTCTTGTGGAAGTTCTTTCAATATACAAGGTACTTCCAACGTCTCAAGTTTAGATGGTCGGAAGCTCTATCTCAAGGTAGATAAGGCGGACTCATTGGTTAATTTAGATTCATGTGACGTCGTTCATGGACAGTTCTCATTCCATGGTACGATTGATTCTGTTAGGGTGGCGCAAGTCTTTATGGATGATGTTAACCTTCAATTCCCCGTTGTTATTGAAGGTGGAGATATAGTCGTTAAACTGGATAATACCCAACAACGCGTTAGCGGAACACCATTAAATGATAAGTTAAACGACTTCTGGACGAAGTTTACTCAACTACGAAATCAGTATGGAGAGATCGATCATGAGGAGAGTGCCGCAATACTAAATGGACACGACGAGGAGACTATCAATGCCCGACTTATTAAGAAGGCACTAGGCGTGTACGCAAAGAGTGATAAGTTATTCACCAAGTTTGTGACTGAAAACTTTGATAATGTGTTAGGGCCGTGGTGCTTTATGACACGTATATCATACGATACTACGCCTGATGCTTACCCTGTTTGGATGAATGATTATATGTATGCTAATGCTGTTAATCAACTACCTTCTTGGGTCGAGTTCATCATGACAAAGGCAACAGATAACTTTAAGAATAACCCCGAGATAAAGACTTTCTACGCCGAATTCTTGCAGGCTCAAAAGGAGATGAATGGTATGGCTGAACCCGCAAATGCACCGATGAACGATGCGCCAGGTACTACGCCAAATGCTTCAACGGCTCCTCCTACACCAGCAGAGATGGCAGGTGACTCTATTCCAAAGTAATTATCACAATAGGTATAACGGCGTGTCACAATAGTGATAATCGAGTATCACAATAGAGATAATTGAGTATCACAAGGGTGATACTGATGTATCATACGGATGATAACGGATTATCACTAGGATGATAACGAATGATTACAGTTGTGGAGAGTGCTTTGAGTATTAGAGATAGATGGTTTGGAAGACTCGATAGAGGCTCACTTTATTCTCAACGAAACCCCTTAAAACATTTATAATTATATGCGGAGACTTATTCAAGGCGGTACTATCGTCAACGAAGGTCGAAGTTTTCTCGGCTCAATAATCATAGAGGATGATTGTATCAAAGATATTATTAAAGGTAATCTAACAGCCCGTGGCACATTTGACGAGGTAGTCGATGCCACGGGATGTTTCGTCTTGCCAGGTGTTATTGATAGTCATGTACACTTCCGTGAACCAGGGCTTACAGAGAAGGCAGACCTCGAGAGCGAGAGTAGGGCGGCTGCTTTCGGTGGTGTGACATCCTATTTTGATATGCCAAATACCAATCCCCAGACCACAACCATAGTGGCTTTGGAAGATAAGTGGGCGCGTGCTGCGAAGTCAAGTCACGTTAACTATAGTTTCTTCTTTGGTGCTACGAATGCGAATAGCAAGTTATTTGAGCAGTTAGATGTCCACTCTATTCCAGGAATAAAGCTCTTCATGGGAGCTTCAACGGGGAATATGCTGGTAGACCAACGTGATTCCTTAGAGGCAACCTTCCGTGTTGCAGCCTCTTTGGGGCTTCCTGTTATGACGCATTGTGAGGACTCTGGTATCATAAACCAGAATATGAAGGCAGCTAAAGAACGCTTTGGAGAAGACCCAGATATTACCCATCATTGGGAAATCCGCAGTGAGGAGGCTTGCTGTCAGTCGTCTTCCTTAGCTGTTGAACTTGCTAGGAAATACAAGACACAACTTCATATTGCACACGTTTCTACGTCTAAAGAACTTTCATTTGCAGGTCATCCAGAAGATGATGGGCGCATAACTCTAGAGGCAGTGATTGCCCACATCATCTTTTCCAACGAGGATTATCTTACGAAAGGTGCACTAATCAAATGCAATCCATCTGTTAAGACACCAGCTGATCGTACTGCTATTCAACAAGCACTCATGTCTGGTCGTATTACAACAATCGGTACTGATCATGCTCCCCACCTCCTATCTCAAAAGCAAGGAGGCTGTGCCAAGGCTGCTTCGGGTATGCCCATGATTCAGTTCTCACTGGTTTCTATGTTGGAACTGGTGGATAATGGCGTTCTAACCATCGAACGACTGGTAGAGTTAATGGCGCATGCTCCTGCGCAGCTATTCAAGATAGACAAGCGTGGATATCTACGAGAAGGCTACAAAGCAGATGTTACGATTGTTCAACCGCATCAATCATGGACAGTAGACGAAGCGTGCATACAGAGTAAATGTAAGTGGAGCCCGATGATGGGGCACACGTTTCAATGGAAAGTAATACACACCTTCTGCAATGGGCACCACCTGTTGGATAATGGCAAATTAGACACAACAACGAGAGGGGAGAGGCTATCTTTCCGCAACACAAAATAATTCCGAATATGAAAGAAAGCCCAGCTGATAATAAGAGTAAGATACTCACTTACAACATAAGTGACATTACACCTTATATTAATTGGCCTTACTTCTATTATGCCTGGTCTATGAATGGCAAGGCAAAAGATGCGCAGCAGGAATTGAAGCAAGATGCTGAAGCCATGTTGGCAAGTATGGAAGGGCAATATCACACACGTGCAGTCTTTGCGCTTTGTGAGGCTAATAGCGATGGAGATGACCTCCTTATCAATGGAACTCGTATCCCTATGTTGCGTCAGCAAAGGGTGAAGAAGGGTAAACCTAACTTATGCCTTGCTGACTTTGTACGCCCGCTTTCTTCAGGAATAACTGATACTGTTGGTATCTTTGCTACCTCTGTTGATCAAGCAATAACCACTGATAACGAAGCTGATACTTATCTTCACATGTTGTCTCAAACCCTATCTGATAGATTGGCAGAGGCTACGGCAGAGAGAATGCATGAAGAGGTGAGACGGAAGTATTGGGGGTATGCACCTGATGAGCAGCTTACGATAGCGGAACTCTATGCCGAGAAGTATCAAGGGATACGCCCTGCAATAGGTTATCCGTCACTTCCTGACACAAGTGTGAACTTCCTTCTTGAACGTAATCTAGATATGAAAGGGATTGGGATAAGGCTTACCGAAACAGGAATGATGATACCCCATGCAAGTGTATCAGGCTTTATGTTCGCTCATCCAAAGGCTTGTTACTTTGATTTAGGTAAGATTGATGAGGAACAACTACAAGACTATGCACATCGGCGAGGGCTTCCCATCAAGAAAGTAAGGACTTTTTAAGTGCCAATCTACTAAAGAGATGATAGCAAGAATTGTGATATACCTCCTCTTAATGATAGTTCTTTCGGATTTGTACATCGATATGCTCTATTTCCGAAAGCGTTATCACGTGACCTGGTGGCAACGCCTTCTCTGGTGGATACCCTGCATTGGTATGGTTGTCTATACTTGTTTGTTGGCTTCAATACGCAACTTTGCACCAGTAAATCTCACTTGGTTGAACACTTATCTATTCCTCCTTGGATTGTTTGTAGTGCCAAAGACAATCTTTGCTATTAGCTCTTTCTTGGGTTGGATAATACGTAAGTATATCACACACACGCCTCGTAACTGGGGGCATTACATAGGAGTTCTATTGGGCGTAGGTGCTTTTGGTGTGTATGTCTATGGGCTTACAGCTGGTGTATCAGCAATTAAAGTGAACCACATCGACCTATCTTTTAAGAATCTACCCGCTTCTTTCAATGGCTATCGCATAGTACATGTATCTGATTTGCATCTCGGAACCTTTGATGGATGGCGTGAGAAGATATTGAAAGCAGAGATGGATAGCATAGAAAAGCAGCACGCTAACCTTATTTGTTTTACTGGTGATATACAGAATATGCGCCCACAAGAGGTGGAGGCAATGCAAGCGGTCATTCGTAAACCGATGTTGCGTACCATCTCTGTGTTGGGTAATCATGACTATACAGAGTATATCGTAGGCAGTAAGAAAGAGAAGATTGCACAAGAGATGAGGCTTGTCAAGGAGGAAGAGAAGGGCTTGGGATGGACACTCTTGCGTAATCAGAATGTGATAATATGCTCACCAAAGGGTGAGGATATATATATCTGTGGTGCGGAGAATGATGGGAAACCACCTTTCCCGAACTATTCTAATTACAAGAAAGCGACCGCAGGGATTCCTAAAGGGGCATTCGTCATTATGTTGCAACACGACCCTTCTGCCTGGAAGCGTTCTATCTTGCCTCAAACGACAGCCCAACTAACGCTCTCAGGGCACACTCATGGCGGACAGATGCAACTCTTTGGATGGCGACCAACAAGCCTCCGACAGCATACAGATCATGGACTCTACGAGCAAGACGGGCGTTATCTCTATGTCACAGCAGGGTTAGGTGGGCTCGTCCCTTTCCGTCTTAATATGCCAAATGAAGTAACAGTAATAACGTTACATACAAAGTAATAACGAGTAACAAATAATAAAAGAAAGCAATAAAGAATTATCTTATGAGCAATTCGACATTACAACGACACACAAAACACACTATTCATCACCCATCCTTCTTTGCGTTGATGGGAACACTTCTGTACGACCTCTATACATTATGTATCGTACTTCCTCTTTTCATACTTGCCTCTATTCTCACAGCCTTGATAACGACGATTGGCTGCCGATTAGGCAATGGTCACTTCTGGGGATACTATCCAGGAAAGTGGTGGTCATGGTTTACTATCCGCTTACTGTTCCTCCCTGTAAAGGTAGAAGGGCGTGAACACTTAGACCCCAAACAGAGTTATGTCTTTGTTAGTAACCATCAAGGAGCATTCGACATCTTCCTTATTTATGGTTTCTTAGGGCGTAACTTCAAATGGATGATGAAGAAGGCTATCCGCAAGATACCGCTCATTGGACTTGCATGTGAGCAGGCTCACCACATCTTTGTAGATAAGAGTGGGGCGAGCAAGATAAAGAAGACATACGATGAAGCACGTCAGACGCTACGCGAGGGGGATGTCAGTAGTAGTATTCCCAGAGGGTGCGCGCAGCTTTACTGGTCACATGGCTCACTTCCGCCGAGGTGCTTTTATGCTTGCTGATGAGCTGCAATTACCAGTATGCCCAATTACTATTAATGGTTCATTCGACGTTATGCCACGAACAAAAGACTGGAACTTCCCCGTATGGAATAGACTTCGTTTAACGATTCATGAACCTATTCAGCCTAAGGGTAAGGGTTCGGAGTTTGAGAAGCAAAACATGGTTGAGGCGTATAAAGCAGTCATGTCTGGACTAGAAGAGAAGTACCAAGGATTTATAGATAACCCAGACCAGTAATAACTGACTACTGGTTTTTATTCGATTATTTGCTTCATTCAGATAAATATACTACTTTTGCACAAAAACAAAACCTATGACAAGCGATAGTATAGTAATCATACCGACCTATAACGAGAAGGAGAATATAGAGAAGATTATCCATGCTGTATTCAATTTGGATAAGTTCTTTCATGTCTTGGTAATTGATGATGGAAGTCCAGATGGCACTGCGCAGATTGTTCATCGATTGATAAACAATGGTTGGTCTGACCGATTGTTTATTATCGAGCGTACTGGTAAGTTAGGACTAGGAACAGCTTATATTACAGGCTTTAAGTGGGCTTTGGAGCATGGTTATGATTATATCTTTGAGATGGATGCCGACTTTAGTCATGATCCAAACGACCTCCCTCGTCTTTATGCTGCGACGCATGATGAAGGCTATGATGTCGCTGTTGGGTCTCGTTATGTTAGTGGGGTGAATGTTGTTAATTGGCCTATTGGGCGCGTGCTGATGAGCTATTTCGCTAGCAAATACGTACAGATGGTGACGGGATTCCATGTTCATGACACCACAGCAGGCTTCGTTTGCTATCGTAGGAAGGTGTTGGAAACTATCCCATTAGATGATATTAGGTTTAAAGGATATGCTTTCCAAATAGAGATGAAGTACACTTCTTACAAGATAGGCTTTAAGATTAAAGAGGTACCAGTCATCTTTGTTAATCGTCGTGAAGGCGTTAGTAAGATGAGTGGTGGTATATTCTCTGAAGCCTTCTTCGGCGTTATGCGCCTCCGTCTTGATGGCTGGTTTAAGAAGTACCCGAAGGCTTAATAGTAATAAGACAAGCCTCACCTATCCTCCCTGAAAGGAGGAGGAGAGTATTTCTCGAAATAGATGTTTGCAGGATAGAAAGGGGCAGGTTAATGTGTTGCGAGGTATAGTCTTGTTAGCTACAAAAGCAATACTGCACACGAAGAAACGCTCTCTTGCATGGGAAGAGGGCGTTTCCTTGATATGAGAAGAGCCTCTCCTTAATGCAAGGAGAGGCTCTCTTCGGTTCAAGAGGGATCATCTACTTATTCTTACCAACTATTCGTATCAAGCGTTTTACCACTTAATTAATCATCGTATGATAACAGTTATAATCTTTTTGCTCGCTTTTCTTCTCCTTGGTATAGGCTTTCTTCTAAGTTATCATAAGGAGGTTTCTAATCCGGAAGATGCCTATAGGCGGGATTGGAAAGGCTTCTTCTGGTCATCTCTACGCATGATGTCATTAGCAGTTGTTACGTTGTTTCTATTCTTCGTCATGCTTTGCTTTGTTGGTGAAGACGACCCAGAGGATAATCTGAGTTGGATAGTTTGGTTTATTGTCGTCACATGGTTTGTGGCAATCCCTGTGTTTGTTATTTATGTCATATCCGTTGTTCAGGTTATAGTTCATCGTGAGTTATATATAAATAAGGTGTTTCTTGGATTACACATCATCAATCTCTTGCAAGTAATATGTGTATTGATTTTGGCTATTCTGCCACAGAAAGTTGTACACCTGAGGCGATGGAAACTGATTATAAGGCGCATCAAACAGAGATAAGACGTTTGATCGCAGTTACAAAAGGTTGGTTGCCGGATAGTACAGGGTTCTCCGTGGAGTATTCGAATAATGGAGAGATTACGGACTGGGGTGTTAACTCAAAGGTAGATGTGAACTTTGAGCCAGACAACTGGGTCACTGATAACGTAAAGAATCGGGAGTTAAAGAAGATAGGACTTAGTGTTGAGCGCCTGGATTCCATCCGTTTTGCACTGCGAGAGATGGATTATCGAGGTTTAAACATTGGTAATAATAATGGGTATGGGGACTGTACTGAGATAGAATATGGGCGCAAAGGGGAAGCTGTCTTTTATTATCAAATATATGATAAGCCCCTCACTGACTCGTTAATCAGCGAACTTAATAATCTACCTAGCTTCGTTGTATTCAATCGTCGAGTGGTATTTTACTGTATGGAAAACTCTCTCGATACCCCTCACTTTCCTGGGAAAGAAACCTATCTAGCGCATAGACGTAAGCTGAAATAAGGTCGGTGAGATTCGTAATAGATACCTTGTATTTGGGAAATCTCTGCTGGTCATCCTGTTGACGCAACGCTTTATTCTATTCGCCGTGAGCGTCGCCGTGAGTTCGCAGGAGAGGGTATGCGTAATGACGATTTGATACGTTGAGCATCATTGGATTAGGTGAAGAACTATCAAATTGAGGGTGTGAACTTCTGAACATATCTATATCAAAGTCTAAGTTTATCGGCACAGACGGGAACAGCCTCATACTTGTTGATGATAGTGCTAAGGCTAATATCTCAGCGAAGGCACTATCTACTTCGTTCCAGATTCGTATATGTGATGCTTGAAATGACACATACGTGTCGCTCGACTGACACGTATGTGCTAACCCATGTAACACATACGTGTCAATGACGTGATACGTATGTGTCATTTCCATCACATCCTATGTGTTACTTTTTGTGCCTGATAATAGTCGCCTAAACAACAGAAAGCGGAAGTCCCGATAGATAAGGGGACTTCCGCTTGATATGTTGTGACTCCGTTGGGATTCAAACCCAAGACCTTCAGAACCGGAATCTGACGCTCTATTCAGCTAAGCTACGGAGCCTAATAGCGCTGCAAAGGTACTGTAAAGTTTGGATAACTCCAAATGAAGCCGAAACCGACATGGGTGCATTTAGATTTTTTATAGGTTTCTGAAAGGGCTTTCTCCTGTAAATCCTTTCTCCTAAAACTATTCTAAAACGGCTCTTCATCTTATCCTTTAGCAGCCACTAATCCTATTAATCGATAAATCGCTTCGTAAGATCTTTGTATTCGTCTATCCTGCGATCGCGCAGGAATGGCCACCAACGACGCACTTGTTCGCTATGGTCTAGGTCGATGTTAAGGATGATGCTCTCCTCCTCATTGTCGCTTGCACGATAGAGTAGTTCGCCCTGTGGACCAGCCACGAAGCTACTTCCCCAGAACTGAATTCCCCCTGTTTGTTCGCTTGGATCGCTCTCATGACCTACACGATTAACGGCGATGACAGGCAATCCGTTAGCCACTGCGTGCCCACGCATTACCGTTGTCCATGCCTCACGCTGGCGTTGTTGCTCTGCTTCTGTGTCACTACTTTCATAGCCGATAGCAGTGGGGTAGATGAGCATTTCTGCGCCTTGTAATGCCATTAAGCGGGCTGCCTCAGGGTACCATTGATCCCAACAAACCAATACTCCCAAGCGTCCCACGCTTGTGTCGATAGGATGGAAGCCGATGTCACCTGGTGTGAAATAGAACTTTTCGTAGTAGGCTGGGTCGTCGGGAATGTGCATCTTACGATACTTACCAGCTATTGTTCCGTCTTTCTCTATGACGACAGCCGTGTTGTGATATAAGCCAGCAGCCCGTTTCTCAAAGAGGGAGGTAACAAGCACGATACCTAATTTGCGTGCCAACTCACCATAGAAGTTTGTTGATGGTCCAGGTATGGGTTCTGCTAAGTCGAAGTTGTTTACGTCCTCCGTCTGACAGAAGTACAATGAGTTGTGTAACTCTTGTAATACGACTAGTTCGGCACCCCTTTGTGCGAGGTCGGTGATGTTCTCTGCCAATCTTTCTATATTCTTCTTCGTATCCGCAATGTTATGTTGTTGCAAGATACCAATCTTTAGTTCTCTCATCTATTTAATATGTTTTCCAACTTGTCCGAAGCGTGAAATAGCTTGCTTCGGAGCGGTTGGGGTTGGTTTTAAACTTACTATTATGCAGTGTGACAAATACTTTCTCCATGTCTTTTCTCTTCTGTTAAAGAGCTGGAGAAAGCGGTAGTTGCATGGTTAGGCAGTGTATGGAACCATGTTGTCGGATGATAGTTCTACTGTCAATACCTATTATCTCTCTGTCAGGGAACGCCAGTTGAATTTGTTCCATCGCCCTTTTGTCCTTTTCGGGTTGGTTATAAGTAGGAACGAGTACAGCGTCGTTGAGAATAAGGAAGTTGGCGTGTGTTGCTGGCAGCCGCTCGCCATCATCGTAGATAGCATTTGGCATGGGGAGTGGCAGTAGTCGATAAGGTTGCCCCTCAGGGGTTCTTAATCCCTGCAACTGCTCCTCCAAATGATGGAAGTCATCGTAGTGCTCGTCTTGAGGGTCATCACACCTTATATATAATAACGTATCATTAGGCGCAATGCGAACGATAGTATCAATGTGACCATCGGTATCATCGCCAGCTAATTGACCGTAGTCTAACCATACAATATGGTTGATGTTTGGGAAGAACGAACGCAACTTCTGGTCAATATCCTCCTTACTCAAAGGTTGGTTGCGATGAGGTGCCATCAGGCAGCCAGTTGTTGTGAAGAGCGTGTGTTTGCCATCACACTCTATCGAACCACCCTCTAGAACGAAGTCCTTATGACTTATAAGTGTGCCCTCGAAAAGCCCCGCCTTGTAAACTGCTTGGTTAATCTTATTATCCTTGTCAGCGGCAAACTTCTCTCCCCATCCATTGAAACAGAAGTCGAGAAGGACGCTCGCTTGTTGAGTTCCGCTCGCTTTCGTGTCTGGGAGTAGGGTGATGGGTGCGACATCGCGTGCCCATGTATCATTGTTATCGCAGGCAAATATTGTTACCTGTTTCATCTGCCCTTCTGTGAGATGCTTGGTCAATAAGTCCTGCACCCGTTCCGTGTCTCGTGCTGTTATGAGCAATTTCTCGTGTCGAGTGATAGCCTTCGCCATCTGAAGATAAACCTCAGTTATCTCCTCCAAATAGGGACACCAGTCAGTGTCCTCATGTGGCCATATCAGCATGATAGCCCTTTGCTGTTCCCATTCAGCAGGTAATCTTAAACCTTGAAGTCTGTTAGTATTCATGTTGCAAAGGTAAGAAAAGAAAATGTGATAGGCGTTCTTGCGTTTGTATTTTTATGGGGTATATATGTCTTGTTCTGTTGGCTATAGGCTATCCGTTTGTTTCATTTATAGTAGCTTGGGCGTTGATATACGTCAAGTAAGTGCTTGATGTATGTCAATCGACGACTTGATATACGTCAATTAGGTCGTTTGATATGTATCAAGGAGTTTGATGAAAGTCAAATAAATCCGTTTTTTCATGTTTAAATGCGCTTATTCTTCGTATGAAATAGCAAACAGTACTAACTTTGCAAACGCAAACAAGACATAAGAGATGTCAGTTTAGGGTAGATGATTTACCATTAATAAGGCATCAATCTCATTAGGTAGACACAAGGAAAAAGATTGTTTAGTAATGATAAAAAAATAACTTGGTATTTTTTTCTCTCTCTCCATGAAACCATATAGTTCCATTTCTGGAGTTTTTCATCAATTGAATACACTGCTCAAGACCGATGCCTCGGCTCCGAAAATGTACCAAGTTATTTTTTAATCATTACTTAACAGGTAAAAAGAAAGGAACAACGTTATGAAACAAAGAATTAAGAAATCATCCATGGCGCGCAAGTTCTTCCATTACATGATTAATGTTATCAGTGAGTATAACATGGGTAGAGCAACTTGCTTAGCGTAATGCTAGCTCTAATTAAAAAGAGTTTTATAGCTACAAAAGAATCGATAAGATTTGAGAGAGAATAATAGAAGAGTCGAATCATGGTCTGTTAAGGACACTGATTCGACTTTATTGTTATCTTATCATTCCTTTTTACCTTAAATATAAGCTCCTGCCTTTGTAGATATAGCAGGCTTTTTGTATGACACGTGATTGTGATGCCTGTGAGCATAAGGCGTTGCGTAACAGATAAAACAGACTAAAAACAAGGAGGAAATAGTCTAGGACTCATGTAAAAATAATCTATTTCCTCATGAAGGAGAGTGTTAGAAGCATAGAGGATAAGTGTTGGCTCGAGGATAGAGGCGTATTGTTATGAAAAGAGATAAGCGTGTCGTACTGGCGAGATAACTTAAACAGTTTTCCTTTTTATTAGGATTTTTAATATATTGAGCGGTGGTTTCTTGGTATAAAAAAGGTATCTTTGCAGCAAGATTTATTTGCAGAATGAAACGGATTAGAATATCATCTCTGATAGTGTTTGCCGGACTCGTCGCATGTACCTCATGTGAGGATGTGAAGCGTCCTGCACCTAAACGAGAGGCAGTCAATGTCACTCCTCCGTCTAGAGAGAACGAGGCAATAAGTCAGTTGACGGCCTCAATAGACGAAATATCGGATAATTTGGATCTTATCTCATCGCAAGAGGCAATGCTCTGTAAGACTACTGAGCATGCAAACAAGAAGTCTAAAATTATTCAGCAGATAAAGGGGCTTGGAGCGTTGTTGGCTGAGAAACAAAAGCAAATAGATAAGCTATTAAGCGAGAAGAAAAAGCAGTCAGAGGTGTCATCTGATAAGAGTGCCACAATAGATAAGCTCTATAAGACGATAGCCTTCTTAGCTTCTCAGTTGAAAGAAAAGAGTGATCGCATGGCGGAACTAGAGGCTGTTGCTAGTAGGAAAGATGTCAGTGTAGAGCAGTTGAAATACATTGTCTTGAATCAATCTAATAGTGCTGAAGCCCTGCGCTATAAATATGATATGTCTGTATCAGGTAATAATAGCCCTAGAGTAAAGGTGGTGAAGCAAGTGGAACAACCAAAGAGAGTGTTCTATATTATTGCTGATAAACAGACGCTGAAAGATAAGGGACTCTTGAAGACAAGTCTCTTTTCGAAGAAGATAAACAATAATAATATCACAGAAGAGAGCTTTATTAAGGCGAATCAGAAGGACTTAACAACGTTGACGATTAAGTCGACATCCCCCAAGATATTATCTCCTAATCCAGAGTCAAGTTATACCTTGACAACGAACGAAGATGGAACTTCAACACTCACCATTACAAATTCGGATAAGTTCTGGAACGTGTCTCCTTACTTGATTATACAGGAGTAAGAGGCTTGAAACCTACCTGGAGATTGCTAGTGAGATACGACAGCTCTAGTATAAAGTCCTAAATAACGTATGACAAGAGTTGTGAGAATGGAATAAAATTGCTATCTTTGCAGCCTAAAACTTATGCGTAGCGTGAAAATAAAGGAAGTTATTGATGCCCTTGAACGGTTCGCGCCTTTGCCCTTGCAGGAGAGTTATGATAATGCTGGTCTGCAAGTTGGATTGACAGAGGCGGAAGTATCAGGGGCTTTATTGTGCCTTGACGTGACGGAAAAAGTGGTGGAGGAGGCGATGCGACGTGGTTGTAACCTAATCGTTGCACATCACCCACTTATCTTCCGTAAGTTATCACAAGTGTCAGATACTGATTATGTTCAGCGTACGGTTATGAAGGCTATTAAGAACGATATAGTCATCGTTGCCATGCACACGAATCTTGATTCGGCAGAGAATGGCGTGAACTTCAAGATAGCAGAGAAACTAGGATTGAGGAACGCACATTTCTTTGGTCGGAATAAACAAGTGCTTAGTCCGCTCACAGGTAATATGGTAATTGGTGGTGATGGGGTTCTTGGTGAATTTGAAGCACCATTAGCAGTTGATGATTTGATACTTTTACTGAAAAAGAAGTTTGATGTAGAGTGCATTCAAGCCAATGAATTACTTCGTAGAGAGATTCGTCATGTTGCAATTTGCGGTGGTTCTGGTTCTTTCTTATTGCGTGATGCCATTGGTGCTGGTGCCGATGCCTTCATAACGGGAGAGATGGGATACCATGAGTTCTTTGGTCATGAGCAAGAGATACAGATATGTGTTATGGGGCATTACCAGAGCGAGCAATATACAACGGAAGTACTTCGAGATGTGATAGAACATGATACCCCAGGTGTTAAATGCTGTATATCAGAGATAAATACTAATCCGATTATCTATTTCTAGTAGGTTGGGTAGGTTTATCCAGCCAATTAATCAAGCATCGGATGGGGTTTGATAATGAATATTGAATTATAATTAAGATAAGAACTATGGCAAAGAAAGATCCAAAAGAGTTACCAGTAGAGGAGAAGCTAAAGAACCTTTTCCAGTTACAGACAACACTTTCTGCTATCGATGAGAAGCGTGCATTACGTGGTGAGTTACCACTTGAAGTACGTGACTTAGAGGATGATTTGGAAGGTTTGCACACTCGTATAGAGAAGATAGAGCAGGATATAAAGGATTTCCAGAGTGCTATCACTCAGAAGAAAGGTGATATCATTGAAGCTCAAGCAAGTTTGGAACGATACAACAAGCAGTTGGATACTGTTGCAAACAACCGTGAGTATGATACCTTAACAAAGGAGATAGAGTTCCAAACTTTAGAGATTGAGCTTTGTAATAAGAAGATAAAAGAAGCTCAGCATAAGGTTGAAGAGAAGCAAAGAGACTTAGAGGAAAATCGTGCTCTACTGGAGGATCGCCAGCATGCACTCGAAGAGAAGCGTAATGAACTGGACGAGATTATGCAGGAGACACGTGAAGAGGAAGGTCTGTTGAAAGAGAAGTCCGCTGAGCTTGAAACAAGAATTGAACCAGGATTGTTACGTAGTTTCAAACGCATTCGTCGTGGAGCTCGTAATGGATTGGGTATCGTTTACGTGCAGCGTGATGCTTGTGGTGGTTGCTTTAACAAGATTCCTCCTCAGCGTCAGTTAGATGTTAAGATGCACAAGAAAATCATTGTCTGTGAATATTGTGGTCGTATCCTTATTGATCCAGAGTTGGCTGGTGTGAAGGTAGAAAAACCTACTGAAGATAAGCCAAAGAAGCGTAGAACAACCCGTAAGAAGAAGGAAGAAGAGGAAGACTAAATAATGTCTGATATTGAATTCCTATAAAATGGAATTATAAAATGAAGTCCCTTATCTATGCACAATGATGCTTTAGGTAAGGGATTTTTCAGTTCTCTTGGTTACTTTCTGTGAAATTATTTGTACCTTTAATAATATTTATTTATCTTTGCCAGTACTAAGATTGATTAGAATAAACATTAAGTTGCATGTAGGATGAGAGTTGCCTTATAGGTTCTCCCCAATCTCAAGACTATGTGTCAAATAGAACTGATTACCAAACTTAGCCATGGGAGACTGGCTCAAAATTTACTATTATGGAAGAATTAAACAATCCAAAGCCAAACAATTATTTGCCTCTCGCAATTTTCACTACTCTTTGTTGCTGTTTACCATTTGGTATCTATGCGATTATTCGTTCTATGAAGGTGAACGATTATTACATGATGAAGCAATATGATGAAGCAGCGGCAGCAGCAGCAGATGCTAAGAAGTGGAGTATTATTGGTATTGTTACGGGTGTAATCTTTCAGGTAATCTACTTTGGCTTCTTGGGTGGTATGAGTTATTTAAGCGCATTATCACACTAAAAATTGAAATCTAAGAAGAGATTTATGGGGGCTCTCTTTTTGGGAGCCTCCTTATTAATCATATACTATTTTTATGATCCTGTTACTACTTCTTGGGCTCCAAAATGTCCATTTAAGGTGTTGACAGGACTGCAATGTCCAGGTTGTGGATTGCAGCGGGCATTGCATGCTTTGTTGCAGGGAAGATTCGTAGAGGCAATTCATTATAATTACTTCTTGTTATTTGGTATCCCTTATTTAATTTTATTTGGACTTCGTGCATTGCTACCTATTAGCAATTCTAAGCGCAGATTGACTAGAGTAATAGAGGATAGAAGACTTATTTTGACCTATGTTGTCCTCTTCTTTGTATGGCTTGTTGTGAGGAATATCTTGCATATATGATAATTCTTCTGTTATTACCATGTGTTACAGACTGATAAAAGGGTTATTTTACTTTAAAGATAAAGATAATGGAACAAGAGAAAGTTAATCAATTATTAATGATGATGGGATCGAAGATTCCATCTGAAAGTATACCAATGGTACGTGATAGATTGCTTAAGTCAGATATGAGTGAATCAGATTTTCTCATACTAGTGAATGGTATGAAAGATCCAACTCTATCTCTTATTTTATCGATACTTGTTGGTGTCCTAGGTGTTGATAGATTTTACATCGGTGATGTTGGACTTGGAATTGGAAAGTTGTTGACCTTTGGTGGATGTTACATTTGGGCTTTGGTTGATATTTTCCTGATAATGGGAGCTACGAAAGAAAAGAACCTAGAACTCCTTTTAACCCACATTCATTAATTTGCAATTTGACGTAATGTTATAACATTCGTATTAGATTGTAAATCTAAGAGAAAGCCCTTATCTACTTGATATAAGAGTCATCAAGTAGGTAAGGGCATTGATTATTTTATAGTTATAAAACTTCTATTGTTTCAATCCTAACATCTTCTGATGGGCGGTCGTTGCGATCTGTTTGACAATTTTGGATACGTTCAACGATGTCTAATCCTTCTTCAACTTCTCCAAATACTGTGTATTGGTTGTCAAGGAAGGGTGTACCACCTAATGTTGTATAAGCCTCATTTTGTTCTAGAGTGAATGTCGGTTTATCTTGTGACTTACACTTTTCTTTCGTTTCTTCTATCAGTTTGTCTTGTAGAGTCTGTAATCCTACATGATCGCGATTACGTCTTAGATTCATAATTTCATCATGATGTTGTTTGGCTAATTGATTGAAGACGTCCTGTTCTTGTTGTATTCCCATTTGTCGTTCCAACTGCTTCAGTGCGGCTGGTTTATATATTTTTCCCCATACAATATAAAACTGACTACCACTGCTAGCACGCTCAGGGTTTACCTCATCGCCTGTGCGAGCAGCACTTAAGCACCACGTTTGTGGAAAAGTTGTGGGTATACGAACTCTGCGGGGATAGTATAGTCTGGACCACCAGTTCCAAGAACCTTTCCTTTAGGCGCATTCTTACTATTAGGGTCACCACCTTGTATCATGAAATCTTTGATAACACGATGGAAAAGAGTCCCATTGTAATAGCCTTCCTTTGCAAGCTTTAAGAAGTTATCACGATGTTTGGGGGTCTCATCATAAAGGCGAATAATAATGTCGCCCTCACTTGTTTTTATTTTAAGTCTTGTTGCCATAATCCTTTTAAGATATTGTTTATAATTTATAAATCGAAGTTATATGAGTGATAGGTGATAATATTTTCTATAAGAAGCAGCTAGGTTAGAAAAAGAATACTTACAGTCCTCTGGCTTTAAAGATGCGTTCTTTAGCATCATTAATGTCTTGGAATTTCTTCTCTGCCGCTTTACGAATATCCTCTCCAAGGGTTGCTACTCGGTCTGGATGATGCTTTAAAGCCATCTTTCGATAGGCTACTTTTACTTCGTCGTCAGTAGCAGTAGAAGACAAACCCAATACTTTGTAAGCGTCTTCTATATTACTATTTGCCCTTGCCCCATTCTCCATGTTAAGCATTGAATCAACGTCCTTTGCTGTTAATCCTAAGTGGCGTGCAACCTCCTTTAAAGCCTTTATCTCTTCTGGACTTACATATCCATCTACCTTCGCAATGATAACAAGGTAATTGAGTAGTTGTAGTCGTTGACTAACGTCCATATTGTTTTTTATCTCTGCACAACTTTGATGGATGGTATTTCGAAACACCTGTATCCCTTGTTTCTTTTGTATTTCAAAGAGCTTTAAGAGTATTTCTTGTCCTTGATTTACTGCTTGTTCTCCAAAGTTCTGACGTAGGAACTGACGTACAAACTCCATCTCTGAATGCATGATTTTGTTATCTGCTTTGATGATATAAGATGATAAAACAAGCATAGAAAATAGAAAAGAATTGCGCTGTCCTTCATTGGAATGTGCATTAGAAGAACCATTCTGCCCTCCATACTGATATTGTTTATAACCATTACCCTGCGAGTAATAATCTTGGTTATTAGTGTTATAATCATTGGAGTCAGCCCTAGAATCCATCATTTCATCAATGATACTACCAAGGCAAAAACCTGCTAATGTTCCAAGAATTCCACTTCCTAACATTGTCCCTAAGGTTCCACCAATCCAACAACCAACCCATTTCATATTTCCCATGTTGTTCTATTTTGATGTTTTCGGTCTTATTAATATTGTTCCTTATATCTTATATTAGTTCACAAAGATAATGCCAAGTTGGGAGAAGATTGTCTTTTGCCTTTGGGATTGGATACCAAATATAATGTATACCATTGAATAGATGCAGAATGATGTAAAGTAATTTGTGTGATAAAAGATACTTTTAAGAGTTATATATGTTAAATATTTTCATAATTGGGAATAGCTTCTAAGAACTTATATGTTTGCTTCTCGTAATCCATCTTACAGATGTATGTAGTCATACCATTCGATACAATGAGGTAATCTACATGAAGTAGTAAATTGTAGACTGTGATTTGGTCAAACACTTTCTGTGTTAATGTGATATTGGGTGCTTTGTATTCTATGATCATACGAGGGTGTAGCTGGTTATCATACAACACACTATCAGCTCTCATCCTTTTCTCTCCAATCTGCAAAGAAACCTCATTGGCAAGTAATGAGGATGGGTAATTCTTATGTTCAACGAGATAATGTATGAAGTGTTGGCGCACCCATTCTTCTGGAGTGAGTGCAACATATTTTCTACGTAGGATGTCGAAAATTTGCTTTCGACCATGTGTCTCTTTCACTCTAATTTGATATGGAGGGAGAGTAAGTTGTATCATTTTGGACAATTCCTATATATAATAAGGTGAAAACGATAAGGCGAAAGTCAAATGAAAATTTTGTTTTCTATCTCTTTTCTATTAACTTTGCATGAAAGGATTCAGCCATGGTTATGGTGAAGTTAATTCTTAATTTCTACGGAAATAGGTGACTTCAGACATGGTAACAATCTATTCTAAATGCAAAGTTAACAAAAAAGTAAATGCCAACAAAGCAAGGAGTAACATTTCAGGCTATCATGCAGGATCTTAAAAATAGGAACTTTGCCCCTTTTTATTTGTTAATGGGGGAAGAGTCTTATTACATCGATACTATATCTGACTATATTGCTTCGCACGTTCTTTTACCAGAAGAATGTGATTTTAATCAAACGATTTGTTTTGGTTCAGATGTGACTGCTGTACAAGTTACGGATATGGCTAAGCGATATCCTATGATGGCCGAATTTCAAGTGATTATAGTAAAAGAGGCGCAAAATATAAGATCTTTAGAGGCTTTAGAGAGATATCTTAAAAAACCTGTAAAATCAACTATTCTTGTCTGGTGTCATAAGAATGGGAAAATAGATACACGTAAGAAAGTTATTGGACTGGCGCAGGCAATGGGAGTAGTTTTCGAGAGTAAGAAGTTGAGAGATTACCAATTACCAGAATTCATCCAAAATTATTTGAAGTCAAAGAAGGCTACTATTGACCCTAAGTCATGCCAGATGATAGCCAATCATATTGGTTCTGATCTAAGTCGTATAGTTTCGGAACTTGATAAAATTCTAATTTATCTCCCTAATGATAATCGACGTGTAACGCCAGATATAGTAGAGAAGGAGATTGGGGTAAGTAAAGATTTTAATGCTTTCGAATTGAGAAATGCCATTGTTTCTAAGGATATATTTAAGGCAAATCAGATAATCAAATATTTTGACAATAATCCTAAAGCCGGCTCTCTTTACTCTTTCTCCCTTTACTTTTCTCGTTCTTTCAAAACCTTATGATACTACATTATACTCCAAATAAGAGTTCAGAACAAGACATTCCTAGGGCATTAGATTTGAATTCAACGTGGGGTATAAAAGACTTAATTACAGGCTTAAAGAATTATTCAGCACGCAAAACTATGGATATTATTTCTAAGATTCGTGAAGTTGATGGTAAGAGTAAAGGTTTGGATAATCCTTATACTGGTGCTGGAGAATTGATGAAAGAGCTAATTTTCTACGTTTTACACTAAAGTAAATGGAGATTTTTGGTAATTTGAAGTCTCAAAAATCTCCATTTCTATGCTAAAATTCTTCTTTTTCGATCTAGAATGAGTACTCTTAAAAGGGTACTTTTTTTGTGTTACTCCCTGAATAATAGGGTAGTTATGGTATTCTTACCTTCTCATTTTGGGCGTATTTTCGTTTGCCTTATACTCTGTTTATGAATATTGCAAATACGCTAAAAATAGACAGAAATTCAAAAAGCGCATTTACTATTCACATTTATTACAAGTTAAGAAGATAGAATTGTGTATTTGCAAATGCAAATGACTTACATATTATTTACAAATGTAACAATATTAGTTTTTTTACAGCAGAACTACACATTATTATGTAAATATAAATGTCAAAAACTTACACATCTCGATTTAAAAAAATGTATATGAATAAATATCCATCTATGCGTTACCAAATATAACTATTTGTAAACCAGTATTATATGAATTAATATTCTTGCTATAGAAAGAAAATAGTCTGGATTTATGTCAAAAACAAGTGTATAACCCTTTATTTTTATCTTCTTAAATGTATAAATAGGCTTTTTAATAGCCAGTTAATTAAAGATATTGACCAAAGAATAGCTTATATATGGTATGCTATTATCTATTTTTGATTTGTATATGTATATATGAATTGCACACATTTAGTTGTTTGTTGTTTTAAATTGTAAATATCAAAAGTTATATATACAAACTTGTATTATTTGTGTGGGATATTTTGGTGTTTAATATTATTTGTTTACCTTTGTAAAATCAATGGAAGTATGGCTCTAGAGCCTAAAAAAGCCTATTATTTGGTTATGAAAGATAGAATTAGACAACTAATGGAGAGTCAACACATGACTCAACAGACCTTTTCAGATTTTATAGGAATATCGTCTGCATCACTCAGTAGCATCTTTACAGGGAGGACGAAACCTACTCTTAATACGGTAGAGGCTATTCGTAGTAAGTTTACAAAGATCAATCTTGATTGGTTAATGTATGGTCAAGGATCAATGTTTAAGGATCAAGTCACAGCGTCAGGAGTTGATGATGATGAGAATGGTGCGGTCAATGGTACAAGTTCTGAAGGTCATTTGAATTTCTCTTCAAGCCCTGCCCCATCTATTGAGGGATATGGTCAAGGTTCTTCACAGCACGTTGCTGATGCACTTAAAACACCTGCGAGAACTGAAATAAAATATGTTGACAAACCACAAAGACGTATCACTGAGATTCGAATCTTCTTTGATGACCAGACATGGGAGAGTTTTGTTCCCAAAAAGTAAGTAGCTTAATAAAGTTGGTACTCGTCATTTCTTGTAAGGTTGTTCTATGATATTTTGCACAGAGTATAATCAGCTTTTATATCTCTGGAAGGCTGATTTCTATCTTTGTGTTTTATCCTTTATAATCTTAGATGAGTTCTCCTTTTATGAGTAGGATATGTTTTGCTTTATTTGTGGGGGGATTATTTTGATAGGTGTAATTGAGTCTTTCTATTTATATAAGGTATATCCTATGATAGAAGTTGCAATGAGATAGCCCATCCGTAATCACCATCCGTACATTCTTTTGAAGATGGACTTTTACCCCGAACTTAGGTCTATGTGATAGAGTCAGAAGCAATGGAAGAAAGCAGTTAGCAGTGTTGTTTTGTCCATTTCTTTGTTTTTTCGTTGATATTTTTTGTGTATCTATCCTTTCAATAGATAATTTGTGTATCTTTGCATAAGCTAAGCTGCACTCGACAAAGCGAATGCGAGTATTCCTTTGTACTCGTTTGCATTATCTTTGCTAAATACATTCAAAGCATAAAAAGATGAAGAAGTATGTCCTCGACTTGAAGGTCTCTTCTGTGGAGCAGGTCAATGATAAGAATGTTCTCATTCGACTCACTGATGACAAGCCTCTACCTGAGATGCTTCCTGGTCAGTTTGTAGAAGTGAGAGTGGACGGCTCACCTTCTACCTTTCTTCGCCGTCCTATTTCTATTAATTTTATTGATCGCGAACGTAATGAATTATGGTTGTTAGTTGCCACCATAGGCGATGGAACGCGCACGCTTGGGCGTCTGCATGTGGGCGATAAGCTAATTGTGTACTCCCATTAGGTAATTCCTTTACTCCTCCTAATCGTCCTGACGAACGCATCTTGCTTGTAGGCGGAGGTGTCGGCGTGGCTCCTTTGCTTTATTTTGGTAAGACCATAAAGGAAGCGAGAGCTACCCCAGTCTTTTTGTTGGGTGCTCGTTCTGCCTCTGACCTTGCCGAGTTAGAACTCTTTAAAGCCTATGGAGAGGTGTGCATTACCACCGAAGATGGTTCAGCAGGTGAGAAAGGATTTGTTACGAATCACTCCGTTCTGTCCAAAGAACACTTCGATCGCATCTCTACTTGTGGACCTAAACCTATGATGAAGGCTGTTGCCCGTTATGCTCAAAAGGTTTCTATTCCATGTGAAGCATCATTGGAGAATATGATGGCATGCGGTGTCGGAGCCTGTTTGTGTTGCGTTGAGAAGACCATTGAGGGCAATCTCTGTGTATGTAAGGAGGGACCCGTCTTTGATACGCAGAAGTTGATGTGGTGAGAAAATAGTGATAACAACACCTGAAAACTTATAAGCCTAAGAATGAGAATAAGCCTAGTAGAAGGTGTGATTATCTATGAGGAATAAGCTAAATATGTAAAATTAAATGATGAATCTATGGCAGATTTAAATGTAAATATAGGTAACTTACATCTAAAGAACCCTGTAATGACTGCCAGCGGAACATTTGGCTATGGTCTTGAGTTTGCTGATTTCGTCCCATTGGAAGAGCTTGGAGGGATTATCGTAAAGGGTACTACGCTCAAACCACGCGAGGGGAATGACTATCCGCGCATGGTTGAAACACATCAAGGAATGCTTAATTGCGTTGGTCTACAGAATAAAGGAGTGGACTACTTCATCAATCATATCTATCCACAGATACGGGATATTGACACGAATATGATTGTTAATGTGAGTGGAAACTCGCCTGAATCGTATGCTGAGACAGCTGCCAGACTGGATGAATTAGACGCTATCCCTGCAATAGAAGTGAATATCTCCTGCCCTAATGTGAAAGAGGGTGGCATGTCGTTTGGCGTTTCTTGCTCTGGTGCAGCCACTGTTGTGAAAGCCGTCCGACAGCATTATCACAAGACAATGATCGTGAAGTTGTCACCTAATGTGACCGATATAGCCAGTATCGCACGTGCTTGTGAAGATGAAGGAGCCGATTCCGTATCGTTGATTAACACCCTTATGGGAATGGCAATAGACATTGAACGCCGTTGTTCTAAGCTGAGTATCCGTACTGGTGGACTAAGTGGTCCAGCCATAAAACCCGTTGCTGTGCGCATGGTTAATGATGTGGCAAAGGCGGTAAAGATACCTGTTATCGGTCTAGGTGGTATATCAACAGCAGAAGATGCAATAGAGTTTCTCATGGCTGGGGCGACAGCTATTCAAATAGGAACAGCCAACTTCATCGACCCACAAGTGACCATTAAGGTGCGTGACGGAATTAATTCCTGGTTAGATAAACATGGTTGCAAGTCGGTTACAGAGATTATAAATTGCCTTGAGTAAAAGGCTGAGTTCAATCGCAAAATATAAGATAATATTATGAAGAAAATGCTTTTGATAGTCGATCCACAAGTCGACTTCATCAGTGGTTCATTGCCAGTTCCTGGTGCAGCAGAGGCTATGGATGCACTAGCAGAGTATGTTCGTGCGCATGGCGAGGAGTATTCTGTGAAGGTTGTAACCTCAGATTGGCATCCTTATCATCATAATTCTTTTGCTGATGAAGGTGGTCAATGGCCTCGTCATTGCGTTCAACATTCAGCTGGCGCAGCCTTATGGGAATCATTGCTAGTTGCTCTTAACGAGAGTACTGATGGCTTTCAAATGCTTTATAAAGGCGATACTATTAATCGAGAGGAATATTCCATCCTGCAGAATAAAAGGTCTGCAAGACTTCTTTTAGAGCTCCTTGTTGATCATCACATCAATCAGATTGATGTCTGCGGACTAGCTGGTGATGTCTGCGTATTGAATACTTGTAAGGATTTAAAGGCGATGATAGGAGAGAGGCAACTCCACGTTTTGAGAGAGTTGGCTCCTTCTTTAGATGGTGGCAAAGCCTTGAATGAGTTTGTGAAGACCTTGGAAGCGTAAAAGGAATTGGTTGGCAATCAATCAAGAGATTGTTATCTATGTTGGAGAAGAAACTCATGTGAGTTTGAAAAGATACCACTCTGACTGGGAAAATAATCTAAAAGTTTCCGCATAATAGGTTATAAGGAAATAAATAATAGTCTATTTTCTCTTTTAACAAAGTCTTTTCTCTTGATATAAGGGCGAATAGGAGTAGGATAGGGGAGCATTTGTTCGCCTTGAAAAGAGCATAGAAGAAGAGGATGTCAACCATCAATAAGAATGGTTATGGCATCCTCTTTTTTTGTATTCTTACGTCCACGACGTGTGTAGCTTATATTCGTTTGGCATTGTCAACAAGCAAAGCATCAAGTATTGTCATGGCTGCCATAGCTTCAACAATAGGTACGGCACGTGGCAGAACACATGGATCATGACGCCCATGAACGTCTATCTTCGTTGCTTCTCCCTCTTTATTGACTGTCTCTTGTTCCATCAATAAGGTGGCAACAGGCTTGAAAGCAACACGGAAATAGATGTCTTCTCCATTACTTATACCGCCTTGTATTCCTCCGCTATGATTCGTTTTTGTTTTGATATCATGCGTTTGTTGCTTGTCAGAAGAGGGGATGAATACATCGTTCTGTTGGCTACCTCGATAAGAGACACTCGCAAAGCCCTCTCCATACTCGAACCCTTTCGCTGCATTGATACTAAGCATTGCAGCTCCCAGTTGGGCGTGTAGCTTATCGAATTCAGGCTCTCCCAATCCGACAGGGCACCCCTTAATAACACAAGTAATTACGCCTCCGATCGTGTCTCCTTCACGCTTCATTTCAGCAATGAGTGCCTCCATCTCCTTCGCTTTCTTTGGTTCTGGACAGCGCACGGGGTTGCTTTCAATGAGTGAGAAATCATATTTTTGATAGTCTTTGTCAAGCGTTATATTGCCCACCTGACTGGTGTAAGCTGTAATACTAATACCCTTCTGCTTTAGAACTAACTTTGCCAACGCACCAGCAACGACACGTGAAAGGGTGATGCGAGCCGATGCGCGACCTCCTCCTCGATAGTCTCGAATGCCATACTTATTATAATAGGTGTAATCGGCATGAGAGGGTCTAAAGAGATTGGCGATGCTATCGTAGTCTTTTGACTGCTGATTCCTATTCCTTACGATGAAGCCAATAGGGGTGCCAGTAGACTTTCCTTCGAATACACCACTCAGTAGTTCCACTTTATCAAGTTCCTTCCTGTCAGTCGTAATCCTACTTTGTCCTGGTTTACGTCGAGCCAATTCTTGTTGTATGAAGTCGATGTCGATAGGAATACCAGGTGGCATTCCATCCACCACACCACCGACAGCCACACCATGACTCTCGCCGAAGGTTGTTAGTGTAAAGAGCTTACCAAATGTGTTCATAATCAGTTGCTACAATTGCAGCCATCACCACATTCGCCACCACAGCCACAGCTATCACCATCGCCACAGTTGCTTCCGCAGCCTCCGCCACATCCACAATGATGCTGGTTCATGCGGTCGAAGAAGTCCTTAACTTCAGCCTCGCTTGCCTCGCGATTCTCGATAACCTGTCCGCGAAACATTAAATCCTTACCAGCGAGCGGATGGTTTAGATCAATCGTAACCTTATCCTCTGATACCTCAAGCACCTTACCCAAGAAGCGTTGCCCCTGCTCGTTTTGCAATGGAACAATCGCATCCTTATAGATATTCTTTGCGTCGAACTCACCATTCACACTGAAAGTTTCCTTGTCAAGAGCCAACACGCTGTTTTCATCATGCTCCCCGTAAGCCTGCTCCTTAGTAAGTGAGAACTCAAAGTTAGCACCTGTTTCGTGCTTAACTATCTCCTCTTCAAAGGCTGGCAAAGCCATGTCACAACCCGTATAGAACTGCATTGGCTTTTGTTCCTCAGTCTTTTCAATGAAGTGTTCAACTCCATTCTCTACGCTATTTAACTCATATTTGACTACGATGAGTCGATGTGTATTTTCCTTCATTATCGTTTTTTCTTTATATATAATATGTTGTAAAGGGTATGCAAAGATAGTTATTTAAAACGAGATAGAGCCTTCTTAGTTACTGATTTTTCGATTTGCAGTCCTTTAGAATATGGTTTGTAACGGAAAAGATAGTCAAAAGTATGATATTGTTGCTGATATATATCAAACATCTTGATATGTATCAAAAATATAAGATAAAAGCACGAAAATGTGTTGATTAATCATTGTATATGCCAAAAACCTACTAACTTTGCAATCGTAAACAAGATAAAACTACAGATTTAAAGATAACAAGAGGCATCGTAAATGACGCCTTTGATTAAAGAAAGGAAAATGAATATGAAGAAGATTGTATTGACAGTAGTAGCAGTAATGAGTATGACAATGGCTTTTGCAGCAGGTGAGAACGATAACAACACAGCAACAACCAACGCATACAAGTTCAATCTCAGCACATATGCATTGAGCCGTGCTCTTAATCTCAACCAGGATCAGGTAGATGTAGTAGAGGATATTAACCGCACTTTCTCAGCAGAGATGATGAATGCAGCTGTATCTGATAGCTCTGAGCGTGAGGCTAAAGTAAATGCTGCCATCAAGAAGGATCTTTCTTATATGCACTATGTTTTGAACAATAGTCAGTATCGCGAGTATGTAAAGCTCCTCAATGTTACATTGAACAACCGCGGTCTTAACAAGTAAACGATCCTCTTTTCTCTTCCGATAGGAGAGATTCATACAAGATATATTAAAGGCTACGAATCAGGCTTCTGATTCATAGCCTTTTTTATTGCATAGGGCTAATAGCAATTTATTGCAGCCTTTGATATAGAAAAGAGTAGGGACGGAATCCCTCGTCACCAGTGCTCTTTGCAAGATTAATTATTGCTGTTTAGAGGAATCCGTATTAAATGGAAAGATTTGTTGAATAGTGATATTTTGTAATAAAATACTGCTAATTTGAGGGTATGTCTTTGCAATATTTTCGATGAGGAGCGTACTTTGATTCAAATACGCAAATTATGAGACATATAAAGTGGTGCTTTGTAAATCGCTGATAAACACTACGTTATGTGGATTGAGGTGTCGTTCTAACGAAAATAGTAGTCGTTTTGCCCGAAAAACAAGGTATTTTTTGCCAAAAATCTATATATTTCTCAGCTAAAACCTATATAGGTTTTGCCCAAAAACTATATATCTTTTTGGAAAAAAACTATATACTTTTTTTGCGCAAAAGGTATATACTTTTCTGAAAAAAACCCAACTTCTAACTCGATTTTTCATCTATAATGTTTCTCTTTTGATTCTAGAATGAGAAATTTAAATGTAAAGTACTTTCAGAAATATAGTAAGCCATTTAAGCTATTTGGAGAAAGGTAATGTTGTCTCAAATATGTACTTTTGCACATTACAATGATATACGAACTTGGAGAGCAGATGAGGGTGTCTGCCTCCTCTTTGTTGTTGATT
>BNJV01000464.1_pt1:0-5000 | contig 383839 bp, 468 predicted proteins | sample 8540591 | NCBI WGS metagenome assembly BNJV01 (sample SAMD00202457, study PRJDB9452) | human saliva metagenome | host: Homo sapiens
ACTCCTCTATCTGCGTAGCTACATCCCTTATGGGTTATGTGGAAGAGTCGCAACAAAACGATATCCGCAATCAACAATAATATATAATGCTTTTACCTATTGTTGGTAAGTATAAGAACCTCTGTATTATATTCAGAGGGTTCTTTTTCTCTATCATCTACTAATAAATTATTAGCCATGGATAACTCATACATATGTATATGGATATGTATATAGTAAGGTCTATACTTATTGAATTCTTTGTATATGGGGCGTAAAATAGCAAAAAGTAACATAATGTTGAAAAGGGGATGAGATAAATGGATTCAAATCGATTGTGGAGCCCCTGCTTTTTATAAACTATGGTATAAGCAGTGGCATTTTTATATATGACCCAATATGTTCTCAGTGGCGGCATTGCCCGATAATTATAACCTCTGAATTAAGTGGAAGTGCTTTAGATGCGGGATTAGCGATGACATATTTTCAAATAGGGGACAATCTGTATGTCAGGCTCTTTGCAGGTCGCTTTAATTGATGGATTGACAAACGCAGTAATTTTACTGACTATCATCTGTTTTATTCTTTTCATCATTATGGGGTTGTTTAATTTTAACCACATCTTTACAAAACGATCTTTTGTATTACGGGGGTCTACATGGTGCTATATTTGCTTTAGGTACTACTGTTATGGCAGCGTTGGCGGTAGTTGTTGTTTGCCTGCTCATCGCAAAGGTGAAGGCATCAATATGTTTGCTATCTTTCTCAAATGTTGCAATGGTGTTAGGTCCTGCAATAGGCTTATATGCACTACAAGCCTATGGTAGTATAGCTCTCTATCTATTTCTTGACTATAATGACTGCGTTAGCTTTCTATATTGAGTAATAGTCATTCGATATCAAAAGAGTTAGCTAAATCGAAACAAAAACATCTACTCTCAAAGGGTGGCATATATCTCAGTTTATAGAGAAAAACGAAGTCTGCCTTGGGCTTTAATGGGACTGTTTATTGGCTTTTACCTATTCTGGTGTGTTAGTATTTATTCCATTGAGTTAAATAGTATGGGGTCTAGGTATTTGGGGCAGTGCATTTTTTTGCTATCTTTGCTGCTAATGATCATAATCAGTCGACCTCTAGTAGGAAAAAGCATATGCTCGGTATGGCTCACAATATATTATCTACCCAGGCCTAGTACTCTTTATACTAGGACTATTAGCGTTAGGAATAGCTACTACGCCATTAACCATATATTAACGGCCCTTTGTTGGGTTTAGGTTATGGTGCAGCACAACCAGCATTTCAAGCGTTAGCCAGTTCAATCAGCACCAATAGAACGGGCAGGCGTTTCGACAGCAACATACTTTTTAGCACTTTAGATATAGTCGTCGGGGCTGGGATCGGTTATTCTTAGCCTGTTAATTGCTAGATGCATGTAGGATATCATATCTTTATATCAAATTTACAGCAGTGATAATGATCGTAGCATTGGCTTTTATATCATATATGGATAAAGGGTATACGCCCTAGAACTGTAAAAACATCATGATATAGTGAAAGCTACTAACGTATTAGACTAATAGACACAGTATAATAATCATAGTATGTATGTTTATGGTATGTTCTAAAGATTTTTTCTATCAAAACAGTTACTAGGTAAATAGGTGTTTTTATAGTACTGAAATAGTAATATGAATATAGATAAACAGAGAAACATAGTGTAAAGCATTTAAAATCCTTAAATTTTCGAAATTATAAAGTAATGAAAGTTAGTGAAAAATAAAATGAAGTTGTAAAAAAAGTGGTGACATAGTGTGTTGACGATTTTTTTGTTTGTGATATACTAATACAAGTCGTTAGGACACAGCGTAATCGATGACAGCACATCATTAAAAACGTTGAATTTAATTCAAAAAGTTTTAAAAAAGTGCTTGACGAAATACTCTGAACTTGGTATTATAATCAAGTCGCTAGCGCACGACAGTGACTAGCAAACAGATCTTTGAAAACTGAACAATGATAGGTAATCAATCATATGATTGAACATATGCTAGAGTGCGGGTTTTGACATAGTCAAAACCAAACCATAATTCAAAGTTACATACATGTAACGACAACAAATATTGAGCTACTCAAATAGCTTCAAGATATCTTGGAGAGTTTCGATCCTGGCTCAGGACGAACGCTGGCGGCGTGCTTAACACATGCAAGTCGAACGAAGAGCGATGGAAGCTTGCTTCTATCAATCTTAGTGGCGAACGGGTGAGTAACGCGTAATCAACCTGCCCTTCAGAGGGGGACAACAGTTGGAAACGACTGCTAATACCGCATACGATTCAATCTCGGCATCGAGACTGGATGAAAGGTGGCCTCTATTTATAAGCTATCACTGAAGGAGGGGATTGCGTCTGATTAGCTAGTTGGAGGGGTAACGGCCCACCAAGGCGATGATCAGTAGCCGGTCTGAGAGGATGAACGGCCACATTGGGACTGAGACACGGCCCAGACTCCTACGGGAGGCAGCAGTGGGGAATCTTCCGCAATGGACGAAAGTCTGACGGAGCAACGCCGCGTGAGTGATGACGGCCTTCGGGTTGTAAAGCTCTGTTAATCGGGACGAATGGTTCTTGTGCGAATAGTGCGAGGATTTGACGGTACCGGAATAGAAAGCCACGGCTAACTACGTGCCAGCAGCCGCGGTAATACGTAGGTGGCAAGCGTTGTCCGGAATTATTGGGCGTAAAGCGCGCGCAGGCGGATTGGTCAGTCTGTCTTAAAAAGTTCGGGGCTTAACCCCGTGATGGGATGGAAACTGCCAATCTAGAGTATCGGAGAGGAAAGTGGAATTCCTAGTGTAGCGGTGAAATGCGTAGATATTAGGAAGAACACCAGTGGCGAAGGCGACTTTCTGGACGAAAACTGACGCTGAGGCGCGAAAGCCAGGGGAGCGAACGGGATTAGATACCCCGGTAGTCCTGGCCGTAAACGATGGGTACTAGGTGTAGGAGGTATCGACCCCTTCTGTGCCGGAGTTAACGCAATAAGTACCCCGCCTGGGGAGTACGACCGCAAGGTTGAAACTCAAAGGAATTGACGGGGGCCCGCACAAGCGGTGGAGTATGTGGTTTAATTCGACGCAACGCGAAGAACCTTACCAGGTCTTGACATTGATGGACAGAACCAGAGATGGTTCCTCTCTTCGGAAGCCAGAAAACAGGTGGTGCACGGTTGTCGTCAGCTCGTGTCGTGAGATGTTGGGTTAAGTCCCGCAACGAGCGCAACCCCTATCTTATGTTGCCAGCACTTCGGGTGGGAACTCATGAGAGACTGCCGCAGACAATGCGGAGGAAGGCGGGGATGACGTCAAATCATCATGCCCCTTATGACCTGGGCTACACACGTACTACAATGGGAGTTAATAGACGGAAGCGAAACCGCGAGGTGGAGCAAACCCGAGAAACACTCTCTCAGTTCGGATCGTAGGCTGCAACTCGCCTACGTGAAGTCGGAATCGCTAGTAATCGCAGGTCAGCATACTGCGGTGAATACGTTCCCTGGCCTTGTACACACCGCCCGTCACACCACGAAAGTCGGAAGTGCCCAAAGCCGGTGGGGTAACCTTCGGGAGCCAGCCGTCTAAGGTAAAGTCGATGATTGGGGTGAAGTCGTAACAAGGTAGCCGTATCGGAAGGTGCGGCTGGATCACCTCCTTTCTAGGGAGACATACACCGAGCCATGAGCTTGGATGTCACTTAGGTCGACACTTTGGCACCTAACATTGTTCGGTTTTGAGAGATCTGTTATCTACAAGATAATAAATTTCTCATATATTAAATGGGCCTATAGCTCAGCTGGTTAGAGCGCACGCCTGATAAGCGTGAGGTCGGTGGTTCGAGTCCACCTAGGCCCACCATTTAATACATGGGGGCGTAGCTCAGTTGGGAGAGCACCTGCCTTGCAAGCAGGGGGTCAGGAGTTCGAATCTCCTCGTCTCCACCATTTAGTATTTGACATCTATGATGTTAAGTGCTAAACTACATAAGCTGATTTATACATCGGCAGATTTGTTCTTTGAAAACTGCATAGAAGTGTTAATTATTATATATTTGTAAGGTCATCTCTTAGAATTTCTAAGTAGGTTGACCCGAGCACATAGGAAATAATTCTCTGACTTATTGGTGACGTACATGAAATGTACGGCTACAAAATAAACGACAATGTATCTAATGCATGTCAATGAAATCGAAAATCAATAGATTTCGATGAGTATCAAGGAATACCAGTAAGGCGTAGTCGCCGCGTACTAGTGTACGCAAGACAAGCCGAACGCAGTATGACGCAGATAATCGCGAAATATATTGTATTTTAAGTAAAGATTTTAAGGGCGTACGGCGGATGCCTTGGCGATATCAGCCGAAGAAGGACGCGGTAAGCTGCGATAAGCTACGGAGAGGTGCAAGCAACCTTTGACCCGTAGATTTCCGAATGGGGGAACCCGGCAGTGGTTATGCACTGTCACCCATACCTTTGAGTATGAGGAGGGCACCTGGGGAACTGAAACATCTAATTACCCAGAGGAAGAGTAATCAAACGAGATTTTCTTAGTAGCGGCGAGCGAACGGGAAAGAGGCCAAACCGGAGCGGGCAACCGCATCGGGGTTGAGGACAGTCATCAAGTGTAAATGAGGTAGAAGAATCGAGTTGGAAAGCTCAGCCGCAGAAGGTGAAAGCCCTGTAATCGAAACCTTGCATACATGGGACTGTATCCAGAGTACCACGAGACACGTGAAACCTTGTGGGAAGCAGGGGGGACCACCCTCCAAGCCAAAATACTGATATCGACCGATAGCGCATAGTACCGTGAGGGAAAGGTGAAAAGAACCCCTGGCGGGGAGTGAAAGAGAACCTGAAACCGTATGTCTACAAACAGTCGAAGTCTGTATATATATCAGGACGACGGCGTGCCTATTGAAGAATGAACCGACGAGTTACTGTTGCTAGCGAGGTTAAGTGGAAAACATGG